>Ga0134126_10004822_pt1 | contig 16878 bp, 13 predicted proteins | sample KB31752_FD_96881 | JGI IMG/M metagenome (GOLD analysis project Ga0134126, IMG submission 96881) | Terrestrial soil microbial communities with excess Nitrogen fertilizer from Kellogg Biological Station, Michigan, USA - KB3-175-2 | ecosystem: Environmental > Terrestrial > Soil > Unclassified ...
CAGCTTCGCGAGTCCAGCCAGCACCACGGCGAAGTCGTCCGGATCGCTGGCCTTGAGCGCGTCCAAGAATTCCTGAACCGGACGGCTTCCGGCGTTCGTTTCGTAAAACTCTACCGTGAATTCCATCCGAGTGCCACATCAATATTGATGTTGTCCGGCTTGCACAACCAAAGCCGCATCACCACACGGATGCGAGCGCCTTCTCCAAAAACTCCCGGTTCGCCCGCGCGTTGGCGGTCGTCTCCTCGGCGGTGGCGCCGACCTTGACTCCCTCGACCATGATCGGGCCGTTGAAGCCGACGCTCTTCAGCTTCTCGAACACGGCTTTGAAATCCACTTTGCCGGTGCCGAACTGCGACATCACTTCGCCCTTCGGCGCGGCACAATCCTTCGCACAAAAGCCGGTGACGTGTTTCGCGATCGGTTCCAACTCGGCCAGCGGGTCCTTGCCGGTGTAGTAGATGATGTTGCCGGCGTCGTACCAGATTTTGAAGTTCGCGTGCGCAACTTTGTCGAGGCAGCGCAGGATTTCCTCCGACGCGCCGCTGCCGCCGCCGTGCGGCTTGAGGACGAGCCGGATGCCGCGCTTGTCGGTCTGCGCGGCGGCATCGGCCATGAGTCGATAAAAATTCTCGTAGTGCTCCGGTTTGTCCACGCCGAATGTGAGCATGAACTTCAATTCCAGCCGCGCGGCGTTTTCGATCTGCTTGCGCAGGTCGGCGATGTTGTCGGCGAGCGCTCCGTCGGGTTTGAAACGGACGACTGTCATGTTCACGGCCAGCCCGCGTTGCGCGATGCGCTTCTTCAAACCGTCCAGGTATTCCGGTGTGGCCGCGGACAAAGTAAACGCTTCGCCTTTCTGGCCAGTGAGCAAGCCGGTGAGTTTGTAGCCCGCCGCCTTGATGCCATCGAGCGCTTCGTCGTAGCTCCATTTCGTCCACGGACGATTGAAACAGCCGATGGGCCAATTGGGTTTCGCGGCTCCGAAGGCTTTGGTCCGGGAGAGGGCGGCCAGCGAAGTCGTAGCCAAGGTCGCGGTTTGGAGAAAGGTTCGGCGGTTCATAATCTGCAATTCCCTGGACCTACGGGCCGGCAGCCTTTCTCACACACCGGAAGCCATAGATGTCGTAGCCGAAGCAGACGTCGGACTGGCCGGGGTTTTCGTTGTAACGATAGCCGGAGCGGCAGTTGTCGGCGCTGAATCTCCAGGCGCCGCCGCGCAACACCTTGTTCTGACCTTCGCCCGGCCCGCGCGGATTCTCGCGCGGCGATTCCTGATAATAGTCCACCTTGTAAAAGTCGTTGCACCATTCCCACACGTTGCCGGCGATGTCGTAAAGTCCCCACGGATTCGGCTGCTTCTGGCCGACGGGGTGCGGATGTCCGCCGGAGTTTTTGTCGAACCACGCGTAGTCGCCCGCTTTGGTCGGGCTGTCGCCGAAGAAATAAGCGGTCGTGGCGCCGGCGCGGCACGCGTATTCCCATTCCGCCTCGGTGGGGAGCCGGTAACCGCTCGCGTCGAAGTTGCACTGCAAGGTCTTCAAGTCGTAACAGGGCTGAAGCCCCTCCAGCTCGGAGCGCTTGTTGCAGAATCTCACCGCGTCCGACCAGCGCAACTGCTCCACGGGATTCTTCTCTCCCTTCCAGCGTGAAGGATTTGCGCCCATGATTTTCTGAAATTGTTCCTGCGTCACGAGATGCCGGTCCATCAGGAATGAACTGACGGTGACTTCATGCGGCGGCGCATCGGCCTCATCCTTGTCACCCATCATGAACCTGCCGCCGGCAATCTGAACCATCTGCGATTTGGAATCCGTTACCGCAGGAGTCGTGTCTGCGCTCGCTTTCGGCCGTACGTTGGGGGCGCTCGAATTCTGGTCGGACGTTTTCACGACGTCGGTTGAAGGCTCGCGTTCACACCCGACGAACAACGCCAGGACCACTGGAACGAGGAAGGCGACAATGTTAATGCGCTTCATGAATCTCAAAGCCGTTGGTTTTGTGGCGCACTGTCTTCAATAATCCGCCCAGATTTCATAACCATCCGGATTCCTGAGCACCTGCCGGCAGCGCGATCGAATCGCCATTGCCAGTTCCACCGCCTTGGGTTGCTCCGCGCAACCATAGCCTGCCTCCTGGCACAGCTTTCGAGTAATCATGTGACATCGGGCGACGACATAATCCTGGGCGCCACCCGCGCCTCTCCATGCCTTGAGCAATTCCATGTAGGCTTTCAGATTGTTCGGGTCCTTGCTGCTCGTCAGGGCGAGGGTCTGACGCGTGAGATCCTGAACGTATTCCGGCGTTTTCATGTTCTCCTTCTGCACTTCGTATTCCTGGGGGATTTGCTGAACGATTTGTTCGAGATTTTCGAGAAACGGTTTCAGTTCGGGAGCAGCGGCCTTCTTCGCCTGCAGGAATTGGATCATGTCCCCGGCAAAATGCCGGTACTCACCGATCCTCTCCACGTGGCACTCGACGAAATAGTTCATGTCACCCAGAGCCTCCTTGACGTCATCTTTTTTCGCGACTTCCTGGCCTTTTTCGAACAATGCTTGGATCGCTTCCGTGCATCCACAGGTGCAGGCCCGATGAACGCCGTCGCCGCCGCGGCGATGGTGTGTGCGCAGCTTCCGCCCGGAAATGTCGAGGATCGGATCGCACACCGTCCGGCCCAGCGTCGCCTTCATGATCCCGACCGGTGTCCGGACCGAGAGCGGCGTGTTCCGTCCTTCCAGGAAGTAGATGAGCGACTCGCCCTTCGGTGGAACCTTTTTGCCGAGGTGAAAGAACGCGTTGTCGCCATCGAACCAGACCGGGTACTCGTACGAGCCGGGCACGCCGCGCCAGATCTGGCCTTTGGCTTCCTTGAACGCAAACGTGGTTTTCACATCCGCTTCGTCCAACTGGGTTTTCCATCTCGCTGGGAAGGGCCTTTTCCAGTCGCTCTTCACTTCTTTTTCGAGATAGGAAGAGGTCAACCTCTCTTTGTGCCAGATGCCGGGAGCCGTCAATGCAGCCACGTAGATGCTTTGGCCCGGGCCGTCGAAATTGACCGACTCGATGAGACGCTTTCCCTGAGGTTCATTTCCCAACGCGAGACTGACGGGCTTTTCCACCTCCGGCCAGGTCATCACAATTTCAGCGTCTTCACCGGCCAGCAAACCGACGAAGACATGCTCCGCCGGAACATGGATCGAAGCGGCCGAAGTGTGTTCCGCGGCCGAATAGATCAAGTCATCACCGATGAACCCGGGCGCGACGCCGTACTCAATCGGGCTCAGGACGCTGACGCCCTGCACGTGCTCGGCCGGCTTGATCTCCACGATCTCTGTGTTGTCGAAGCTGAACATGACGGAAGCGTCGTCGGCTCCGTTTGCGGAGAACAAAACCTGCAAGGCCGCTTCGTCGTCCGTATTCCGCAGAATCTCCACCCGGCCGATGCGGGCAGACCGGGTCTTCATTTGGCTCGGAACGATCTCCGCGACCTTCCGGGCAGGTCGCCCACCGCTCGCGGCGCCGTCGCCGGGCGCGGCCGGATTGTCTTTGGTGTAAATCTCGATCCGCCCTTTCGTTGAGCGGAACACCGCGACGAGGCTGCGGTTCTCGACAACCGCATCGCCCTTGAACGAGTATTCCATGCCGTAGTATCCCGGGTCCGACGCGGCCTTGGGCGGATCGGCTTCCATCGAGAAAAGCTCGGACGGCACGCGTTTCCAGTCCGCCCGACCCTGAACATCCGCGGCGTCGCTCAGCCTCGCCCCGGTGTCCCAAACAACGACGGTCGAGGCGGCTTCAGTTTGGAGGATCGCCGGCAGGACCAGTGCAGCCACCAACGTGGCGAGGTTCGCCTTGAATTTATAAAGGGAATCGCTCCTCCCGACAGATTGATTTGTCATCATAAACGGTGTCCTCTTCCGAACTCATGGCAGGATTCCGAACGCCAGTTTTTCCATTGTCGCATCGACGGTCCGGCAAAAATGCACATGAATGAACGGCGGGATTCTAGCAGGGTCCGCCGCCGAAGCAAGGAACGGAACGGGACGCGATCTGAATTGAAGGTCAGGAATGCGGGCATCTGACCGACGGGATCCCGGCAGGCCACTTCACCTTTGCGGTCAGTAACGCTGCTCGCGCCAGTCGTCCACGGTCATACGCCGGGTGTTTTTCCAGCCCGCATGCCCATCGAAGAACATGAGGTTGCAACCCAACCCGTGCCGCGCGGCCGCCACCCTGCGCGCACCGCTCAGGACGCGGCCTCCCGAACCATAGGGCAGGTGAGTTGGACTCCAGACGTCGTTCAGGTCGCTCGAACCGATGATGTTTGTGACGGTGAAGACCGGCCGCCACGCGGCGCTCTCGTTGTCGGCGAAATAGATCGTATCGACGGGTTGCTGGACCTTGCTCACGCCGGTCGTGCCCACGACCTCCGAGCCGGTCATGTCCCTGGGACTGCTGAACTGCCAGGAATTGACGACGTAACAGATGACCTGGCGTTTGTCCGGATAACTTGGGCAGGTGTAAACTTTGATTCTGGAGTATTGGTCACGGGTGGCGCTGGTCCCGCCGAGCGATGGAATGAACAACTGCCACCAGTAGGGCGCATTGCCGCGGGGAATAAGCCCCTTGTTATCGTCCGCGTACATGATCATGGCCAGGCCCATTTGCTTCAGATTGTTGTAACAGTAGGCTTTCTTCGCGTTTTCCTTCGCTTTGGCGAGCGCGGGCAACAACAACCCGGCGAGGATGGCAATGATCGCGATCACGACCAGCAGTTCAATCAGCGTGAACGCCCGGGTCCGGCAATGTCTGGTCAGCGTCAACATGCTCGCGATGCTTGTGCTGGATGCGACGCTTATTTTGGCGAAGTCTCTTCCGGATTCAACCACTTTCATGCCGCGATGCGTGCCGCTCCCGAAGGCCAGACGAGTTACCCGGTCCGCAGTCCGGATAAAAGCAAAACGCCCCTCGCCGCTCACGCGGTTGAAGGGCGTTTCTGGCGAAGAATCGTTTACTTCCCGGCGTTGCCGGTGAGCCCGGACTTCTGCAACGCGGCGAATACTTCCCTGTCGTTGAAGTCGCCGGTCACTTCAAACGATCTGGCTCCCTTCATGGCGGTATGGCCCTTCACGCCGGAGACGGACTTGAGCGCCTCGTCCACGGCCGTGACGCATTTGCCGCAACACAGGTGAACACCGTTCACTTGAAGCGATTGCACTTTTTTGCCGCTGGCGCCGGTGCGGCTGTTGATTTTGATCTTCGAATCACTGCTGGTCCCGTAGTAACCGGCCGCCACAAGGGCGTCGGCCGCTTTCTGCACCGTCGCGGTGTTGGGTCCGGTCAGGTCCACCGTGTGGGCATCCTTGTCCACTGCCGCCGCCGCGCCGCTGATTGCGCCGACGGCCTTTTCCACACCGGTGACGCAACTCTTGCAGCAGAGGTGGACATTGCTGATTTTGACCGTCACGTCGGCGGCCCGGGCGGCGAAGCCGAACGCGAGCGCCAGCAGTGCGGTAACGAGAGATATTTTCATAAGTTGTAGGTTAGAGGGTTCGATCAATGGTTTGTTCCTTCAGAGCGCCGGCATCATTCCTTGTGGCGCGACAGAGTCAAGCACGGGATTTTGCATCTGACGATCCCGAGGCGACACCGGGCGGGCAATTGCCTGCCGCACGAAGCCGGGCTGAAGCTGCTCCACGAGCCGCGCGCGCCGCAGGAACTGCCGGTGACGGCGCTCCTCTGCAACGCTCACGGCATCGCGGAATGGAAACTGTTCCGAAACGAATGACAAGGCAGTGCCTTGACCCAATGGAAAAGAAAACAAATCAAACCGAAGCCCGGAACGGGCGAAGGCCCGCAGGGCCGAGTGAGCGGGAGCGAACGAGTCCCAATAGTCCGGGGCAAGCGACGTGAAAACGAGCGCCGCCCTGGGTTCAATAAACAAAATAAAATTCTCCCTCTCCTCGCCAAACGAGGAGAGGGCCGGGGTGAGGAGTCGAATCGAACCGCAGAAACTATTTCTTCACCGGGACTCGGCTTTGCACAAGTAGTCGTGCGAGCGTGCTTTTGTCCACCAGTTTTATTCGGGCGTTCATCTCAGCAAAGTGACGCGCGTCTGCTGAAAAAGTGGAAGCCGTAACCATGACGCCAGCGGAAAAAGAAGGGTCAGCGGTAATCACACCCAGGAGCTTTTGCAGTTCTGGCCTGCCAACGGGGTCTTCTTGTCGCTTGCATTGGATGGCGAGCTTGTCTCGTCCCGTTGGATGATCTCGGATTGCGATAACATCCACGCCTCCATCTCTCGTCTGTTTTGTGCGACGGGCGGAGTAACCCATCCCGGTGTAGAGACGCTCCACTAAATCCTCAAAATCTGTTGCTGAAAGTTGTTGCGGCGTGACTGTGGCCGCATACGCGATTCGTTGTTCGGCCTGAACGCTGGCGGGAACGCCGCGATTCGCCTGAGCCGCTTGAGTCTCGCCAACTGAAGGTCTCGCCGAGTCTTGCTTTTTCGGGGGCGCTTGAAGCCCAAACAATTCAAACAACTCATCCTCTGTCAATCCGGTGCCGTCCAGATTAGATTGCGAATCAATCACTCTGCCAAACAGGTCGCGCTTGCGAGACAGGATGGCTTGGATTCGGCCTTCGATGCTGTTCTCAACCCACAAGTGGACTATGAAAGCGTCCTTCTTTTGCCCAATGCCGAGAATCCGTCCGTTTGCTTGATCTTCGACTGCGGGATTCCACCAGTGATCGAAATGAATCACGTAGTTCGCCACTTTAAGATCGGGCAGACCGACTCCAGCGACTTTGGGGTTGGCGACAAAGACTGCCTTGCTGGCGTCATTCGAGAACGACTCGATGCACGCACGTCGCTGGCCGTCCGTTGTTGCACGCCCGTAGTTGACACAACCGAATCTGCCAAGCCGTTCCGCGAGGAAATCACGACCACTGTCAATATATTGGGTAAATAACAGCACCTTGTCAGCATTGGCTTTTATTTGTTCCAGTTGGTCTGACAACCATTCCAGCTTGGCGCTTTCGCCACTTGGGAGGTGGACATTGCAAAGTTGCTTGAGAGCTTGAAGCTTTGCCAGCGCATGCGTGAGCGTGACGCGCTCGCCGAGCTGTTTTAATTCAGCAACGGACTCGCGAAACGCTTGCTCGTAAGCTTCAAGCTGGCGGCCTTCCATCTCGACAACAACCGACTGATGACGTGGTTCTTTGAAATGCTTGACAACATCCGCGGTTCGCCGCCGCAGGAAGTAGGGTTGGATTTTCCGCTTGGCTGTTTCTTCGCTCTCAAATTCCCTACGGAGCAACCCCGGTTTCAGAAATTCAAAAATTGAAACCAAGTCCTCGACGGAGTTTTCAATCGGTGTCGCCGACAGTCCCCAGCGGTATTTGCACGTTGAAGTCTTCGTCAGGTTGTCGTCTGCCGTTCGCAGAAAGCCCGGCTTGGGAGCGTGTCCGACAACTTGTTTGAGCTTTTGTGCGGTCGCCGTTCCCGCGTTTTTGATGCGCTGGATTTCATCCGCGACGATCAGGCCGAATCCTTTTTCTCCCCGTATGGCTACGATGTCCTCGAAATCACTGACAATGGTTTCGTAGTTAGTCGCGTACACGTGCGCTGGCATCCGCCACATGGTCCGGCGCTCGTCTTTGCTTGTGCTGCGAACAACCGTCAGGCCCCGCCACAACTCCGGCGACCATTTTTCGAGTTGCTTCTGCCAATGTATGAGCAACGGAATTGGGCAGACGACGAGTGCAGAATCAATCTTGCCCGTTTGGAAAAGAAGTTTCATCGCCACGACGGTCTGAATTGTTTTACCAGTCTGGACGCCGTCACCCAACAGCGCGGCTTCGCGTGACGCCAGAAAACGGACGCCCTCCGGCTGGTGCGGAAGCAATTCTGCTGGCAGAAAAACTTGCTCTTGTGTTGTGAGGTCAAACGGTGGCGGTTGAAGCAGGGGCAGCAGTAAATCCCAAACGCTCATCGGCTGTCTGCTGTGGCTTCCATCAGCATTTTTCGTTTCGCGATAACTTTTTCGATAGCCGCGATCCTCTGGTTCGGGTTGTTGAGGCAACGACTGTGATGTTTGCGTCAATTTGAATCCTTCGGCTTTGCGGTAAGCTTTGCCATCGGCTCGCGCCCTGCCAAGCGGCTTGAAAAGATTCCCGGAGATTTGAACTGCTTGTTCGAGTAAATTCAGACAGTCAGCGATTTGCGGGAGAGCGAGCGCCCTGAACTCAACGCGCGACACAAAACTCTCTGCGCGTTGAAGCTCCATCGGATGCAGAAGCGTTTCGGGCAGCTCCAAAAGTGGAAACAACCTCTGCTGAACCGGTACGAAGCAATACTCGCTTGCATTGATTACGCTGACACGAGTTGGTTTCCATTGAAGGTGCTCGTGGGTCGTCGGCACTGATAAGAGCGAGACGATCTGCGAACGAGGCTCGGTGAAAACGAATGGAAGTATGCCGGTTCGACCCGTATTGATCCGGTCAAAGTTGAATATCTGACATTTGGCGCGCTCAGAAAGAAGCCCGACTGTGCCGCCAAGAACGCTGGGGAATCTGTATTCGGATGATTCGAGAAAGCTTAAAGTCGGTGGCGCGAGATGTGGGACTTCGACGCCAGCATTGCGGGCAGGCGATACCGGCACGATCACTTTCGCAATGCCGTAATGAACGCGTCGAAAGATGATGGCAACAATGGACACGCTAACTCGCCAAAACTTTCTGCTGATGCACGTATTCCAAGCCTTTGGTGAGCCGCTCGAACGGTTCAACCAAATCCCATCTGCCGAACAACTCTCGCAACTTCTCTCGCGAGTAATCCATATCGCCAGCGAACTGCCAATGCGCCTCCATGACGATTGGATCAAACTTGCCAGACTCTGAAGCCATAACTAGCGGCTTGGCTTTTTCTGCTCCGTCGCTACTTAACTTCACATCCGCCCCTTGTCGTCGGAGGCGCACAACCGGCGTGTCGGTCTTGTGCCTCAAGTCAAAGAACAGACTTTCTTGAATGATGATTACTTCCGGGTGTTCTTGAACGGCCGAGAGAAGTGGTGCGCCAATCAACTCGACAAGGACGTGTGGCAATAACGTCTGACCGTAGAGCGTCCGCTGCACGGCGTTCGGTTTCACCGGAGCTGTGCAACGAAACTCCAAAGGCTTGCCCCAATCATCGGTGATGAGAATCGCACCTCGATACGATGCGCCGCTGTCCAACTCCATGTATCCCAGAAACGCGATCTTTCCAGGCTGGCCGACGTTTGCTGCTTCGTTCTCCATGATGTCTGCTCCTCTCGTTGGCTGGTTGTACTACAGAGCTCGTTCTAAATCATTTTGGTTTGTTGGTTCTCTGGTGGTTTGCTTTTACTGACGTGAGAGTATGTGAAACGATTGTTTCCGGCAAGCGCGGCTATTTTCGACTCCTCACCCCGGCCCTCTCCTCGTTTGGCGAGGAGAGGGAGAATTATTTTGCGGGACGATTTACCCAGGGTGACACTGCGTTTGCCCTGGGCTATTATCTTTCGCTCCGATGGAGCTTTGATTTGATGAACACCAAAGATTTTCTCCGTCTTGGCGTGCCCTTGGGACCGGCGACCCGCCGCGCGACGGATTTTATTTCCAGATTCATCCTCGGCGGCGGCGACAAAACGCAGTTGGAGCAGGAAGTGAAGGCGATTGTCACCGATCCGTCGGCGTTTGTGGACGATCCGTTGCGCGAGGAATTCACCAGGGCATTGCTCAGTGCGCCGCCGCGCATGAGAATGTTTTCTCCCCAACAACCCTCATCCGGCCTGCGGCCACCTTCTCCCGCTCCCACGAGCGAAGGAGCTCGCGCCGAGCCGGTGAAATATCGGCAGTGGGGCGAAGGTCTGGATCACGAGGCCGTGATGCAGATGGAGAAGGCGTGTCTGTTGCCCGTGTCGGTGGCGGGCGCGTTGATGCCGGACGCGCACGTCGGTTACGGCCTGCCCATCGGCGGCGTGCTGGCCACGGAGAACGCGGTGATTCCCTACGCCGTCGGCGTGGACATCGCCTGCCGCATGAAGATGACGGTTTTGGACATCCCGTTACGCGACCTGGAGCGAAAACAGGACCGGCTCACGCGCGCCATCGAGGCCGAGACACGCTTCGGTGTCGGGGCGTCATTCAAGAATCGCCGCGAGCACGAGGTGATGGACGCGGATTGGTCGGTCAGCTCGATCACGAAACAGAACAAGGACCGCGCGTGGTCGCAACTGGGCACGAGCGGGAGCGGAAATCATTTCGTGGAGTTCGGTTTGTTCACTTTGCACAGCGATCTCACGCACCCCCTCATCCCATCCTTCTCTCCCAGTGGGGGAGAAGGTGTCCGAAGGACGGTTGAGGGGGCGACGCAGCATTTGCCGGCGGGAACTTACGTGGCGTTGCTGTCGCACAGCGGCAGTCGCGGCACGGGCGCGGCGGTGTGCGATCATTACAGCAAGATTGCGTTCAGCCAGTTTTCCGACCTGCCAAAGGAGTTGAAACGGCTGGCATGGCTGTCGCTCGATTCTGGGGAAGGACAGGAATACTGGAACGCGATGGAGTTGATGGGCCGATACGCGGCCGCGAACCACGCGTGCATCCATCGTCACATCGCGGAAAACCTCGGCGCGCAGGTATTGCTTGATCTGGAGAACCATCATAACTTTGCCTGGAAGGAACGGTACGTCATCGATGGCGTGGAACGCGAGGTCATCGTGCATCGCAAAGGGGCGACGCCCGCGGGGCGGGATGTGCTGGGCATCATTCCCGGCTCGATGGCATCGCCGGGCTTCGTTGTGAGCGGGAAGGGTAATTCGGATTCATTGAACTCTGCGTCGCACGGCGCGGGTCGCGCGATGAGCCGCAAGGCCGCGAATGAGAAATTCAACTGGAAGGACGTGAACCGTTTTCTCCGCGAGCGCGGCGTGACGCTCATCAGCGTCGGTCTTGACGAAGTGCCGATGGCCTATAAGAACATCCGCGAAGTGATGGCGGCGCAAAACGATCTGGTGACAGTGCTCGGCGAGTTCATGCCCAGACTGGTGAAGATGGCGCCGGGCGGCGAGCGGCCGGAGGATTGAGGACGAACAGGCAGTCGCGCCGCGGGTCCTGTCTGCCAAAAGGGACTTCAGCGCGCCGGTTCCGGTCTCGAATAAAACCCGGTCTTTTTCGTTTCCACCGACGGGCCCCACACGCGGATGTTGCGGACTTTGCCGACGTCGTCAAACGAGCCGAGGCCGATATAACCCGCGCCAAAGGTTTTGTCGGCGCCCACCATGATCGGTTTCGTCATATCATCGAAATAAACCTTGATGCTGCCGTCGCTCAATTTGCGTTCGAGCCGGACATGGTGCCAACGGTTGAGGCCCCAAACGATTCCCGCGGTCGTCTGTTTTGCAATGGCCAGGCGCGGCTCATTGTTCACGATGAAAATATTGTGCGCGTGCGGATCGGCGGCGACAGCCATGTGCACGTAGTAGAGGTGCGCGGGGTCCTGAACGCCGAAGCACATGCACATGTCCTGGTGTGGATAAGGTTCCTTGGTCGAAAGCAGGTCAGCCTCCAGAATGAACTCGCCAAACACCTTGTCGGCGATCAACGCGAGGTTGAAGGGCGAGCGGACGGACGGTTCGTAATGGCTTTGTTGAAAAAGTTCCAACGCGGCGCCGTTGTCGGCCCTGTCGAAGCGCCACGCCTTCGGGTCGGTCATCACAAAATCCCTCAAAGCGGCCGGTTCGTCGCACTTCTGTTCGTAGAGCAGCTTGTAACCTTCCGGCAACGGCCGCTTGCTCCCTTTGTCGAAGACCAGCGCGCCGCCGGAGAGTCCGCTGTCGTCCCGCCGCTTCAGATCGGGCGCCCGGCCGGAAGCGGCGATGAATCCGGCCAGCAGGACCAGCGTGGTAATGTTGTTCATGCGGCTCAAGGTTTCGTCGGCCAGCACAGACGACAGACGGGTTCGGCGGGTCAAACCTTTTCCGGCACCACGAACGGCTTCCGGTACTCGCGCGTCAACAGCTTGTTCGCTTCGTGGTTGCCGGGGAATGTCCGCTGGCGCGGGTCCATCTTCAAAAACTCGCCGAGCGCGACCGGCGTCCGGGCCAGATCCACACCGTTCGCCTCCAGATGGTGCTGCATGCGCTCGAAGGTGCTCGTCGCGTCCCTGTCCGCCTTGATCTTTTCGAGGATCTCGCCCGGCGACGCGTGTTTGCCGAGCTGGTACGAAATGTTGCCGGTGTGGCACAGCGCGCTGGAAATGTAACCGTCCTCGATGTCGGCGTTCAGGTCGCTGACTTTCCGGCTCCGCATGGCGCCGATAAAATTCTCAAAGTGGCTCGACGATCCTTTCCAGTGCTTGACCTCCTTGCCCTCCTTGTCGAAGGCGGTCGCGCTGGTGTAGTCCGGGACGAACACATACCCGCCTTCGCAATGGACGATCACGCAGACACTGCCACCCTTGCCCTTTTCGTCGGACGGAAACCGGTCCATGTCGCCGCTGTTCCAGCCTTTGTCCGTCTGATGCGATTTGTCTTTGGGCAGACCGCGCACTTCAAAAATGAGCGGTGCCGCAGAATAATCGTGGAAAACGATCTGGGTATTGGCCGTCTCACCGTCGTCGTCGTAACCAAGCCGGCCGCCGACGCTCCAGACGCGCGGTGACAGTTCACTCTCGCCGAGGAACCAGCGCGCGATGTCCATCTGGTGGATGCCCTGGTTGCCCATGTCGCCGTTGCCGTAATTCCAGAACCAATGCCAGTCGTAGTGGAAACGCTTCCGGCGGATGGGAGCCATCGGGGCGGGGCCGGACCACAAATCGTAATCCACCTCCGGCGGCGGCGGTTGCGGCGCGCTGACCTTGCCGATGCTCGTTCGCGGTTTGTAGCAAAGTCCCCGGGCGATGTTGATCTTGCCGAGGTTGCCCGCGCGGACCCATTCGATCGCTTCCTTGATGGCCTGGCTGGAACGGCTCTGGGTGCCGGCCTGCACGATTTTTTTGTGTTTGCGCGCCGCTTCGACCATCTTGGCGCCTTCCCAGACGTTGTGGCAGACCGGTTTTTCCACGTACACGTCCTTCCCGGCCTGGATCGCCCAGATGGTGGCGAGCGAATGCCAGTGGTTGGGCGTGGCGACGCTGATGGCATCGAGATCTTTCAATTCAAGCAGCTTTCGAATGTCCGTGAACCCCGCCACCTGTTCGTTGCGCTTGCCGAACTGCTCGATTTGTGTGCCAAGGATCCTTTTATCAACGTCGCAAAGCGCGACGATGCGGACGTTCTTGTTCGCCAGCCCCCGCAATTCGGAGATATGGTCTTTGCCGCGCCCGCCGAAGCCGACGACGGCCACGCGGATTTCGTCGTTGGCGCCGGGCACGCGCGCCCATGAGCAGGCGGGCAGGCTGAACGCGGCGGCGGTGACGGCTGTGCTTTTCAGGAACGTTCTGCGATTGATCGTTTTCATAAAGTGCTCCGCTGCGGTGAGTGCCGAAGGGCGGGATTCATCGCTTTGATTTTGCGTACTCCTCATAGCGCTCCGCGACCTTCGCTTCCTTTTCATCGCCGCGATGAATGTAAAAGCGGTAGCGGAACGTGACGCTCTTACCGGACGGAAGCGTGTAGTTGCCCGCGCCGACGGGTTTCTTTTCAAAGTCATGAAGGCCGAACGGATTGGCGGCGAACAGTCCGTAGTCACGCACGTGCCACCAGGTCGGGTGCCGCAGGTTCTGCGGATGATCGAAGATTGCCACGCCGACGATTTTGCCGTCGACCGGACCATGGTAGTCCACCCAGTTGGCGCGCTTGCCCCAGGTGTCGCCGTCGCGCACGCCTTCGCTGTTGACGATGTGGCCGGTGGGTTTGCCCTGGTTGAATTTGTTCGGGGCGAGCCGCAGGGTTTCGTTCAGGCGTACTCCCATCATGCCTTCCTTGGTGTCGCCGAAAACTACGTCGCCGTTCGACGCGTGGACGGTGACTTCAAAATCGAACAGGCGTTCGTCGTCCGGCCGGCCGTAGACGCGGAGCGTGCGGTCGTCGGTGCAAACCACCTTGCCGTCCGGGCCGACGTACTGGTCCTTCGACCTGACCACGCCTTCGTTACGGCCCGATTTGATCGAGGTGAACTTCTGATGGACCGTCCTGCCCGCTTTCGGTTCCTCGCTCCAAAAATCGATGCCGTTGATGGAACCGTGCTCGAACCAGAGCGACTTCTGGTGCGGATGATCGTGCTGTTCATTGTCGGTGTCCTTCATCGGCCAGTCGCGCGTCAGCGGCAACTCGTCGGGCCCCAGGACCGGGTAAAGAAACGGGCGTGAAACGTTTTTGAAATGATATTCGGTGAACAGCCTGCCGTTGATCTCGATGCGCAGTCGGTCGTCCCGTTGGATGATCTTGACGCCGTCCTTTGCGTCGGCGGCATGCGGCGACAACGCAAGGGCGACCGCCACAACGGGATGCAAAACATTGAGTCGCGAGAAGGCTTTCATCTGGGACATCGCACGTAAACGTATTAACTCATCACCGATGCGGTCAATGCAAAATCTCTGGCTGTCGCTTCGTGATTTACTGAATTCGCTCTGAACCTTCACCGCCTTGCTGGCCAACGTCGCTTCGGATAAAAGACGAGCGCGCCGAGGCCGAGCCCAGCCAGCATGGTTACAATTCCGTAGACCCGCGCTTTCGTTTTGCTCGCTTCCTCTGCCGCCGCCGGCGAGACGTCAGTCCGGGCGCTGGACCGAGTGGGGTAATTGCCGTGCAAAATGACATGCGGCGGGTTCACGATGGCGAGAAGCCCGCCGCCAGATAACAAGCCTGCTAGCAGCAGCAAACTCAATTCCCCTGCAGTGAAGTGTCGCGTCGTCACCTGATTTCAATCGGCGTCATAGGCTTCTTGTCGGTCGCTCTTTAAATCCTCAAACATCGTTTGCACGTTGTAACTACGTGCATTTGAAGTCGAGATCGCCATCCAGGCGGGTCGGGGCGGCGGCCCGGCGTCGCGGAAATAAACCAAAGCGCTCATTTCTTGACGACCTTCACCGCCTTGTCAGCCGGATCAATGACAAATTTCATTCCGTCCGGCGCGGGTGGCGCGCTGTCCATGGTCGAGTTGACGAATTCGGCGAAACTGTCCGGCAGACGGCCGTTTTTCTCAATGTACATGCGGAGTTTGACAGTCAGTTGGGCGTGAATGGCGCCTTGCAGTCTTTGCTGAATGGGTTGGGCGGCTTGTGCCGGTTGAGCCTGCGCCGTGCGAGCAGGATGGGTTGCGGAGTCTGCCGGCGTTGCGGGTGCAGCCTGGTTGGTGGGCAGAATGTACTGAGACTCGATCTGCGCGGCCTGTTCGGGCGCGAGTTGTGGTTCACTCGCGGCCGGGGCGGCTTTTTTGCCGCATCCGGAGAGCAGCCCCGCGCACAAAATAAATGGGATGAACTGGTTCGTCATGTTCTTCAACACCGTCGGCCGCGGATGGGATCCCGGCGGTCGCCTTCCACGCCTGCCGGAACAGCCGGCGCTAACGCGTCGGATCGTAGTACTCCGGGCGGCGCGCAAGATCGTCCCGAATGGTCCCGACATGGCTGTCTGCGAACGTTATGTCGCCCTTCTTGTTATGGCGGACGGTGATTCTGTCGCCCGGCGACAACCAGCGGCCGTCGTTGATGATGCTCGAGCTGCCGCCGACATCCGGACTTTCGCCACGCTTGTGAGTGGTTTGTTCCTCGGCCAGCATCACTTTGTCCGTGGGACGCACGACTGAAGTCATCTTGAACAGATAGGCGACGGGGCTGTTCACAGACCCCTGGAAAATTGAGGCCATCCCCAGATTCCTGGTGCCCGACAAATCCTGGCTGGTGAGCGAATAGCTGTAGTTATACGGCCCGTTCGCGTCACCCGTCCGGCGTTCACTGTCGTCCCGATCAAGCGGGCAGCGGAACAGGTTGCTGGTGACGGAGCCGATGTGCACCGCGATCGGGCTGCTTTGAATGGGTGGATAAGCTTTCACGTTTGTCCGCCAGTAAATCCAATCTTCCTTGTGATAGCCGTAGGTGTTGCGCGACGCCGTGCCGGGGAACGTGTCCGTATTGTCCTGCAGGTACATCATCATGCCGTAGCCGAGCTGTTTGAGATTGTTCAGACAATAGGTCTGGCCAGCCTGCGCCTTGGCCCGGGCCAGCGCGGGCAAAAGCAACCCGGCGAGAATGGCGATGATAGCGATCACCACCAAAAGTTCGATCAGGGTAAAACCCGGCCAGACACCGTTTCCGGCGCGGGGCTCAAAAGTACGGGCACGAGTTTTCATACGCGCTTCAATGAAACCGACGTTTCGGTTGAGGGTTGGACGAAGGCCTTTCTAGCCATCGCTGCAATCGCGCAGAAGTTCTTTCGCATGTTAATCGTAACACAGCTTCCGCCGCCGTTTGTGATTGGCGCACCGCCCGGTGCAATAGCCCGCAGCATACGCCCCTTCGCACGGGCGTCCAGTGTGCTTTCGGGCGCACACCCGAAGCAGAAGAACGTCCGGACGGGATGGATCGCCGTAGAGCGCCTTTGCTGCGAAGCGGAAGTTGCGTCTATCTCCTTACGAAGAAGAAACCGGAGCGTGGGAATCCGGAAAGAGCGACACCTGCTCGCGTCGCACCCAGCCGATGCGCCGGGAGCGGTCGGTGACCTGGATCCAGTCGCCCTGTGCGTCAAGGACCGACAGCTCGGCGCCGTCGCGAACGGTGAAGTAGCTCTGCGACTCGTTCAGAGGACCGTAGCGCACGACGGCTTCCCGCGCGGTGACCACCGCCGTTTTGGTTTCGAAGCGCTCATGGTAAGCCAGGGACAAACAGACCGTCAGGACCACGGCGGCGGCGCCCACAGTTCC
>Ga0134126_10004823_pt1 | contig 16878 bp, 13 predicted proteins | sample KB31752_FD_96881 | JGI IMG/M metagenome (GOLD analysis project Ga0134126, IMG submission 96881) | Terrestrial soil microbial communities with excess Nitrogen fertilizer from Kellogg Biological Station, Michigan, USA - KB3-175-2 | ecosystem: Environmental > Terrestrial > Soil > Unclassified ...
CGCCACCGCCGCATCGGGAAATCTAATTGTCGCTGACGACACAGAAGGAGGTCGTCCCATCGGGAAATCCAGTTGTCGCCGAAAGGGAAAAACAATCGTCGCTTGACAACCGTATCTTGGATGAATACGGCCTCATTGTGTGTGGATGGTCAGGCGAATGGGACACGGCGCTGCGGGCGGCCGTCGAGCGATGTCCGAACCGTCGCTACACGACCTTCTGGGCGACACGAGGAGAGCCGGCAACGGCAGCCAAGAAGATTATCGAGCTACGGAAGGGAGAACTCATTGGAATCGAAGGTGCCGATTCTTTCTTCCAGGGACTCGCCGAAAAAGTGGCCGCTCTTGCCGAGTTCGACAAGCCGCATCCGTTATCAACGAAGTTGGCTGTAGCCGCGGCGAAGAAATATCTGGCTGATGATGCAAGCAGGATACGCCTGCATGACTTGGTGATGGGGGCGGTAGAGAAACTCTATGCTGAAGTCTTTGGTTCCAATTACCCCATTGGGGCACCAAAACCAGAATTGAGCGAAATTGCACGGAGGATGGGCTGTTTCGAGGGTTTGTCTGAAACAGCAATGGAGCTGATGGCTGTCGGCTGCTACTGGGGAAGCAAGAAGCAGGAACAGTTGGGGATAGCAGCCCTAGAGCGCTTGGCTAATCCGCTGAGGCACCTTGGTTTTTCGTATGAGGTCTGGGATGACCTCCGGCTGTATCCGGCGTTGCTGCTCCTCTACGTTGGAGGCATCGCTGCTATCGCTACTGCGAAATATGACCTTTTCGCCTCGCTGTTGACAAAGGTGACGGTCCGGGGATTAAACGAAGACAGATTGGCCGTCTTTGAGTTGGAGACTTGGCAGGTGATGAATGAGGGTATTGCCAAGCAACTACCCGGACTGGAAAGGCATAAGACGCCGCTTAGTGACCGGCTATTCGCGTTGCTCCGGGAACCATTGCGAGATTACCTTCCTGATGATGTTCAGTACGAGCGAGCTTTCGACCGTTTCGAGTATCTACGTGCGTTGGTCCAAGCTGATTTGAACGAGAAGCGCGGCAATGCAACATATGGACAAGTGGGACGCTTCAGCTGGAAAATGGAGCGAAGCTCCGGAGTCAATACCGTTCGAGAAATTCAAGCTGAGTTCGAGAAAGCGGGTGAGTCATGGCCACCACTATTGGCAATGCTGTTTGATGGGTCAGAGGCACGGTTTGCGACCATCAAACGTGAGTACGACCGCTACCTGCAACAGTCAGGTATAGCGTGGCGCTAGTAGATATGCAAAAGCAAACAACCGTGAACGACAACATTCCCCAGGACCTCATCGACAAGATGATGGTTAAGTGCGCCCGCCGCTGCTGTATCTGTCGGCGGTATCGGCCGACCAAGTTGCAGGTCCACCACGTCGTGGAGCGGAACCAGGGCGGTAGCAACGACGAGGACAATCTCATCGTCGCGTGCATGTCTTGCCACACCGACGTTCACTCGAAGGTTCCATTCGCGAGACGATTCTCGGTCGAGGAATTGAAGGGGCATCGCGATGCCTTGGTTAGGATTGTTGAGCAGGGAATGCTGCCTCTGGACGATACCGACGACGCGGATGAGGCGATGGTCGAGGTGATTCGAGCCTTGCGGGCACGCCAAACGACCGAGGTTTCGCTCATGCCGGAGGCGGTCGAACTATTGCTGGCTGCGGCGAACTGTAACACCAATCGGAACGGCCAAATCTTTACCTCTATGTTGAACGGCGGGTTACGGCTCGGCGCGGGGAGCCGATTCGACTTTTTCACGCCGAGCAACAAGCGAGCCGAGGCGAAGTACAAGCATGCGCTCCAGCAGTTGGTCACGTGCGGTCTCGTGGAACAGGAATCCTCAACCTTGTTCTGGGTAACCTACCCCGGCTACTTAGTCGGCGACGAAATTGCATCTCAGACGAAGCAGGTGGCAGATATTTAGCCGAAAACCTTCATCTTGATGTTTCCTATGGGAAATACATCCCGCATGTACGTCTGCATGTTGAGTGATATGAGAACAGAGTTTTTGAGATGCGTGATAAGGGAGTAGTAGAGAAAACCGAAGTTGCCAGACAGGGAGTGATTCTCCGTCTCGAACGGGATGAACAACCAACGATTGACTAGCCCAGGCTCTGGATTGTTGAATTCCGGATAAAGGTTATAACCGGAACCCTGCGCGTAAGCACCATCGGGAGTCATTGGTAAATCCGTGTTTACAACTACTCCGCTGTCGAGAAAACATAATATGTTCGGTAAGTCCGAGCGAGGAGTCGAGCGGTAAAGGTCAAGGATGTGTTCCGGCTGGAACCCATTGGACTGAACAAAGAGCATAAATGAGAAGAGTGGGTTCCTATAAGGCATGGGGCACTCAATGGAAAGTAGGCCGTCGAGAGACGAGAGAGAAATCCCTCCTCCAAGGTAGCTCTTCGGTGTCTGCTCTCGGCGTAGGCCATTCTTAATCTTAGTCAATGTATTGACGAAGCCGTGGACGTATTCCTTGTCCTTGTAGTACGCAGATTTGACCTCACCGACGGCGTAGACCGCCTCGTAGGGAAAATACTCGGTGTCGTTCTGTGATTGGAATAAGATGGGCGAGCCGGCGTTGTCGGCAATAACCACGTCCAGCTGCGGGCTAACATCCCACTTGGCGTCAATGATGTGGCCATGCCCCACGTAGTAGGACAGAGGCAACTTTCGTCGAAGGACTGTTCGCACTGCCTCCTCAACCTCGTCTCCCGCGGCGTCGATGTCGCCGGAGCGGTGGATAAGGAGTGCCTTGGTCCTGGCGGCGACGATTTCCGCAGCGTCAGCCTGCAATACATCTCGCAGTTCGAGTTTCCGTAAGTCATCGGCCATTTTCAACTCCGAGTTAACAACCACTCGGCCCGCTGGCTGGATAGATAATGGGCCGACAATGAACTGTACTTGCGAATGGGGCCGAATGGTAGCTCAGCAGGCGAGTTGCTACCCCTCCGCGCTGACCATCCGCAGTGCGCCTTGTGGTTGCGTGCGACCGCCCCTCGTGACACGCCGCATAGAAGGCATGCTCGCTCATGTCCCAGAAATCCGTCTCTAGCCGGGGCATCAGGTTGGCCTCGGCGGTCTGTTGCAGATGGAGGCCAGGATAGGATGCGAACGGCAACTCGACAGTGCGCTGGCAGGTCAGGTCGCCGTCGTTGTACTGGAGGGGCAGCGTCAGAGGAACTCGAAACAGGGCAAAATCCCTCTTTCATCACCACACGCGAATTCGCGCATTGCACCAAGGGCAGTAGTTGACCCTCACCGGTCGTGCTGGTAGGGTGGCGCACCACGACCTTCGGCGAGAATTTTCAACGACTCCCGAAGCGTGCCGGGCTGTCCCACTCCGAGCTGGGGAGAGCGGCCGGTATGCCCTGTCCCACGGACATGAAGCGATGCCAGATTCCAACGAGATTGACTGGGAGAGGGCTTGGCGCAAAGCAGAGAACTACGACGACAATGACTTTGAGTGGGAAATTCTGTACGAAGAGTGGCTAAAACGTAACAGCCCCAAAGAAGGAAAGGACTCCTTCAAGGTTTTTCTGGCTGATACCGCCAGCCATGAAAAATACGAGCAGCACGTTCGGCGTCTCTTAAGGGTTGGCCTGCTGAAGGCGGTCCTGAGACAACTGGGAAAACTGCAAGGCGAGCCGTGGATTCAGCAACTGGTCGATGAGCAGGTCGCGACAAAGAGTATCTCAGACCATCCCCACTACGACAGTTTTGGAGGACTCCTGGACGGTTACTGGTTGCGTATATGCCAACAATGCTCACGGCACTCGGAGTCCGACCTGTGCCCCACATGCAACAACTGTGAGGGTTGCTGCAAGTGTCCTAATGATTGGTAATACTCACAGTGCATCCAGGAACGCACCCAAATCCGTACCGTCGAGGTCGGTCTCCTGCATCATCCGTGCAATCCTCCAGTTGTCGCTTTTGCTCCAGGCGGGGTTCACATCCTTCAACGACTCATAGGGGCCGCGCGCCCGGTACTTATCTCCCATGATGGCCTTCACGGCGGGGTCGGTCAGATAGTTCTCGGTCGCCCGACGGTTGAGAACATGGCAATCAATTGCCACCTTCTTGCAGACCTCCACAAAGGCTTGCCGGTCCTTTTCTAGGACGGCGCTGGCGGCGTTCAAGTTCAGCAGCGGTTCCTTTGGGTCTCATACTGTATTATACGCAAGTTCAGTAACAAAGAGAATCTTTCCTCGTGCTGGACTCAGTAGTGGATTTTCGCGAAGAGCGACCACCAAGTGTCGCTGTATTTCTGATAGGGAGTGAAAAAGGCGACGAAACTCGTAAAAGAACCTCAAAAGCGAGGACTTTCCCGAATTATTCACTCCCAGAAATGCGGTGAATCCATCTCGCACGACAATCCGAGCGGGCCGCGAATCGGGAAAGCAGCGATAGTTCTTGATGGTCAGTTCTGCATCCATTTTTGCACCTGCGCTTATCGGCCGCGAAGCAGTGTATTCTTCCGACAATCCGTAGTGGCCCTGGTTCGCATGATTCGTAAACAAACATCCAGAATACTCATTGAGATGCAGAGAGCAAGGGCGGCAGCTATTTTGGCGCCCGCAAGATTGCTACTTTGATAGCTAGAATTCCCACTAATTTCTAGCTGTCACGACAGTGACACCCCCCTTGCTTCTTCGATGAAATGTCTTCCATAATAGCAGCAGAAAGGGAGGTGTAACGATGACGAAAATTTTTGATGGTCAGACGGTCGCTTCACGTCGCCCGTGGATTCCCTACGTTTTGGTCACGCTTGCCTTGTTCGGTGTCTTCGTGTTGGCGGCCGTTGAGGGATACATTGCGTTCAAAAACTGGATAGATAAGCCTCCAAGTCGGATGGTGGTGGCGGCGAACTTCAAGAAGGAGTTGAACGCCTTGGGTGGATGGGAGAATGTCGAGTGGGCTTGGGCGCAGGATGATGTACTTGCAGAGGAGTGGACGCGAGCAGGAGATAAGGGATGGTATCTTGTGTACGCTGACCATCGAATTGGGGATACGCTTTACCGCTTTGGGGTTAATTTCTGGTACAAATGCCCAAAGCCATCGGTAGGGGTGAGACGAGCAGATAACTATAACCGCACCAATCTTCAGGGCAATATCTGCTTCGAGAATGGTTCTATTACCGAAATAGACTTGGAAAACCTACCTCCCGGCGACCGAGGACGAATTTCTAGTCTGGCGGCGGAAATCGCCGAGGCCGCGCAGCGTTCATTTTAATTACCGACCACGCAATCCCATTGGCTAATGCTATTAAAGCAGGTGGAGTGTCGGGCGACGGCATCTCCACCCGCATCGCTTCCTGCGTCAAACAGCGGCGTTCGGCCGCGGCCTGAAGACGCAACTTTCCATTTCCGGCGATAGCGACGGCCTTGGCAATGCCGTCGCGCGGTCCTCATTGATTCGTTCAACCTTCGGCCCCTTCGTGAAGGTCAGACCAAGTCCAAGTTTCGCCAGGTCGATAATGTCCTCTACCTTTCTGCGCGCATCTGCGACTCGGAACGTGTCGAACGGCTTTCCTTTTGCGCCTCTGTCCAGCATCTCAAGCCCTCGACATAACGCCCCTGCGAGCATGCCCCATCCAGCGCGAAGGTCAGGATGAAACGTCGTCGAAGTATCAAGACCGTAATACCCGGTCGCTTGGCACAATGCCTTGATTTCCCCGAACAAACGCATATCTACTCGGACCATCATCATCCTGTCTTTCTGTCCGGCAGGACGATGGTCTTGTGGTCGTAACGTCTGAAAAACTATCTCTTCTGGCATGCAATCTCCTTGTTGGTCAGATGTCGAACGGCCCGGCCTGACCGAAGTGCCTGTTGAGGACCTTTCGTAGTTTATCTGTCACTATCTTTTCAGCGATGGTACGGAAAACCGGTTCCGCCTTCGCCAGCACCTCCAGCCCCTGAAACGTGTGGTTGTGCTGCACCTGTCCCTGCATGGTAATGGTGTGGGGCATCGCCTCCATTGCCTTCGCCAAAATCTGCGCGCTCCCAGAAAACGCCGTCATCAAATGCGACAGATTCGTCAACGAGTGCGTGAAGTTGTTCAGGGACTTCGTGAAATCGTACGGCACTTTCAGGGATGCCTGCGGCATACCATTGCCGCCACGAGGATTGGCAGGAATGCCCCGGTTAGCCGCATCAAGGTTGTGCCGACCGATAGACTGCACCGCCTCGCGACGCATGACATACTCGCCGTGGCTCAGACGAGCGTGGATGTCGTCGATGCCGCCCGCACCGCCCTGGACGTAGCCGCCCTCGGCAAAATGTCGGACGGGCGGCTTCCCCGGCTCGAAACGTATACGGTCGGGCCGCTTCGGGTTGGGATGGCCTGGCTGATGAGAACGAGCGAGACCATTCGGGCGAATATGCACCATCCCATCATCATCGGGATTCCAGCCCTTTCCACGCATACGGTCACGCATCTGGGCCGGCGTCAGCATGCGTGGGTCTCGTTTTTGCGCAATACCGATTTGATGAGGTCGTGGTTTCGACGTGGGGGTAATGCGTATCATCCCATCATCGACCAGGTTTTTCTTGGGGACTTGTCTCAGATGTCCTGGATTGAAGAATTGTTTGCGGTTCTCCAACCAGTTATCGAACTCCTTGACCGTCCAGTCATTTCCTCGCGCGTGCATGGCAATATCCATGCCGGCGATGGTCATTCCACCTCTCTCGCCATTCACATCCTCCGCAATCCCGGCTCCTCGCACCGCACTATGCAGACGTTTGAGCAACTCCTGATGGTTCAACTGCATTGCCTGCTTACGCGTGTCCGAGAAGTTGTGCTTGAGGAACGAGTAAGCATGTATCAGGTTGTTGGCATCATGACGATAAACGCGGACCTTTTGCGGGTCTTTCGTTTTGAGCAGCAAGTCTCCCAGATGGACGAGTCGATGCTCAATGCCGTGAATCTGTCGTTGAGCAACCGGCAAAACTCGACTCAGGTAGATTCGCCGCAAAGACTTATCATCCATGTGGTCGAGTTGGTCAAAGACCTTGGCCGTATGAGCCTCCACGGCCACCAGTTGTTTTTTGACACCTTCGGGCATCTGAGACAAGAAGGCCAATTCTTCCTTGCGGTCGAACGAATCTTTCGGTACGGGGGCTGGCGTCATAGCCTGCACTTGCGCCTGAATCCCTTGCAGATACTTCTGGGTCCGCGGCGAACGAGCGTGCTTCAATCGCTGCTGAATCTGCGCCATCTGCCTATCGTGTTGCCGCACGACCAGAAATTCCATTACGCGGGCATTGCTGAAGATTTTGTGGAGCTTATCGTCATCGAGCGTTGCCAAATAACGGTCGGTGATGTCGGGACCATCCTTGATGCCGAGTGCCTTATTGATGCCATGTGCCGCGTCGTGAACGACGTCCATGACCTGGCCACCCAACGCCATATAGCGCGGGGCGTGTCCCGCGTTGATGGCATCGAGCAGTGGCCGGTGTTTGCTGGCCTGGTCGGCGCGAACGATATACTCGTTGGGCGTCAGCATGACGGGCGAGAAGCGACCGTTGCCGTGGTTGACGATGGCCGGGACGGTGTCGGTGCCGCGTGCCTTGAAGGGGGACGAGCCACTTCCGGGAAGTTGGCCTCCGTTGGCGCGGAAGAATGGGTGCGGAAAACGTACATCCTTGACTGCATCGAAGACCTTTTTTGCCGACTCGATGGCTGGGGCGTGCATGCGAGATTGAAGGTCATTCTTCTGGGCCTCGGCCGCCTTGAGTTGTGTGGTCAAGTCCCGAAGCGACTTCGCCACCTCGTTCAAATTCTTGACGTTGGCCAGCGCCTTGGTAACATCGCCATTTTTGGTGGCGAACTCTTTGAGGAACGCATCTAGTTTGTCTGGGGCTATACCCGACTTTAGTTGTAGCTCATTTCTTTGGTTGGTCACCTTAGTCTGCGTTTGCTGAACGTGCTTGTTCAACGCCGCCTCTACCGCTTGCGGCAGCAGATTTTTAATTGTGCGATTCTGGATTTCGAGAAATGGCACACCCTGCTTTTTGGCTTCCCTCATCGCATCCTTTACGGAGCGTTCACCGTAGAGGTGTTGCAATTCCTGATAGACAGACGACGTCAACTTATCGTCAACGGAACCTTTTAGAAGTTTGTTGAGCGCATTGGTATGATTCGTGGTTGCGTCGGTCATTCGCCAGGTATTGCCGTTCCAGGACATATCGAAGTTCGCGAATTCGGTGACCGCCGGCAAATCGGCACCTTCTTTGAGCCGGCGTCGAATGTTAGCGACTCCGGTCGTCTGCATTGTCTTCGCTGTCCGAAGCTCCTCGGCGACTTTCAGATACCCAGCCAGCCGTTCCTGGTTCGGTTGCGCCCGCAGGGCATCCAGTTCCTGCTGGCCGATGCCGAGTTTTCGGAACAAATCCAGCCCTTTGCGTTGCTCGCCCATATCGGCCTCGTTGGCTCGCAACTGACCAATGCGCCCTTGTACGGATAGGAGTTGCTGGTTCAGCATTGCAGAACGGAGGTCTGCCAAAAACTTCGCGTTCAGATTTTCTTGTTTGCCCAGGACTTCGTCCTGTTTCTCGAAAAAGGCCCCCTGAAGGCGATGCCGTTCTTCAAGGATTTCCTTTTGAAAATCCATCAATTTCGACTGTGCGGCGATGGCACGCGCATTGTTGTCGGCGATGCCTCTGTGAAGTGAACCTCGCTCTTTGTGGGACGACTTGTCGAGGTCAATGAGGCCACCGAAGGCGTTCCTCACAAAATGTTCTTGAGGTCGTTCGCGCGAATCCCTCCCAGCCCGGTAAGTTTTGCGTTGCCCAAGCCATTGATGGTTTCAAGGACCAGCCGCTGATTGGCCGGAGAAAAATTTCCGATGCTTCCCTGCCTATGGGCGACACGCAGAAGGGCCAGGCCCCGCATCATCTCTGAACGACCCGCCAGGTCCGACGTCAAAAATTTTTCGCCGAAGGCCAACCGAGAGGTGCGGTCCTGCTCGATATGGGCAAGACGCTCTTGCAGGACGGCGTTCTGCTGAGAGGCATCAGCCAGATGACGAAGACCTTCCGTCAGGTTTGCGACTGCACCCTGCATTGACGCGAACTGACCGGTCAGTTTCACGGCCTCGGCCGAGCCTGGGGCGGCCTTATCGCGTTGTCCGCGTAGAGCCTCTGCTCGTGTAAGGCTTTCACGCAGGCGATGGGCGATGGTGGCTGGGTCGATGGCGGCATCGCCATGAAGACCGGTGAGCAATTCCTGCTGGCGACGAAACGGCGTCTGCTCGTCACGGAGCGACAAGAACGCATATGGGTCCGAAGGGCGACCCATCCCTTCTGCCATGCGCCCAGCTAAGAATCGACGCTGATGCAGTTCCAGCTGGGCTGCGGTCACCTGTTGTCGGAGAAGTTCGTGCAGGCCGTGTTGATACGATGCTGCCGCCTCGATGGTCTTGGCAGAACGCTCTTCCAGGGTCTGAGCGAACTTACGGAGAGCTTCCATGACCGGGTTCTTGACGGGCGACTCCAATTCCGAGGCGAACGCATCCACCCCACTGCGGAGTTTCTCGATTATTTTTGCCTGCCCATCTTTACCTCCAGAGAGAATCTCCAATTGCGATTCGACAGCAGAGAGATGTTCAGGGGTGATGGATTTTCTTTCGCGAAGCCCATCGAGAACGCGTTGGGCAAAGTCTTTTCCTTCAAGGGCACCAACACCCGACTTGCTGGCCGCGTCGAGGACGCTGGGCAGTACGCGAGAAAGTTCTTGGCCGCTCGCGGCCTGCTTTTGAATGTCCGGGCCGTAGGAACCGAGTAATGGAGTGATTTTGCCCACGGCCATCTGGAAACGAGACCCGTTGGGGGCACCAATGGTATCGAGGTCGTGAAGCAGGGATGGTCTTGCGATTGGCTGTGCTTGACCAGAGAAGGCCGACGACAACAATTTCGCGTGCCCTTCCAATTCGGCAAGTCCAGCGGATGCGGACTGGATGCCCTTGGCGAGTTGAGTGAGCGAAAAGCTGGCCTGAACTTCTTGCGAAGTAAGTCTGCTATGAGCATGCTCCGCGCGTGTGGCACGTAGGGTCGTGTCAGCCAGTTCTTTGAAGGCGCGCTCGACATCCTTGGCGGCGTGTCCAGTCTGCGTCAACGCCTGGAATACTTGCCCGCCGAAGGAACCGGCACGAAATTCTTTTACGATTCCCTCAGACGTCGCTTTCTGGTCGTTGACCGACTTCTTGGCGAGGTCCTCAATGGCCTTATTGGACGTCTGAACAACACTCGCCGAGATGGAAGCGAAGTTCTTTTGGTATGTCGAATCCAACACCGCGAAAAAGTCGCCGCCGCTCTCTTTCGTTTCGCGCGCGGCTTGGTCACGGCTCTTTGCATTCAGCTCCTTGAGTTGGCGGGCAGCGTCTGACAGATTGGTGGAGTTCAATGGCGACGCGCCAGATGCCAGGTCGCCGAACCGCTGTTGCATCTTGGCGGCGAATCGGTCGTAGTTGATTTGTTCAACCTTGCGCCGAGCATCTTTCAACGAGCCAGCGAAACCCAAGGCTGCACCTGCTGCGGCACCGACGGCCATGCCCCAGGGACCGAACATCATACCGATGCCTGCGCCCATCGCTGCGGTCTGAAAGGCTCCGCTCGCGGCCTCGCCACGAACGGCACGGGACTGGGCTTCAGGCGTGGTCGCATTCTCAACAGAGCCGGTAAAGTGACCAATGACGGCCGGAGCATAACTGGCCAGAGCCATCGCGGCGTAGCCAGTGTTCGGTGACATCAGACCGCGTTTCAAATATCGAAGCCCACCCGCTAATCTTGAACCCGTCGGCGACAAGCCCCGTGCGGAGAGCTGTTGGCCGAGGTCTTCGAGACCAGCGACCTGGCCTTTCGAGTTGAGCAGGAGACGTTCGTTTTGGTCAATGGCGACCTTGGCTCGTTCCTTGGCGACTGCAAGGGCATCGCCTGCTGAAATGTCTTTGTCCGCCGTCAAAATCTGTCGTTTTATCGCCTTGACCAGTTGGTCCTCGACCTGTGCATGAGCCTGCATGGCGTGAGCCGCAGCCTGCTCGGCATTCAGGATAACCGCACCAGTTTTCTTTTGTTGGGCCAGGCCCGCGGCGGCCAAAGCCTGGCTGGCGGGAATCGCCGTCGGCATCGTGGTCGGCGTAATAAGCCCTGCGGTCTGGGCGTCGTAGTACGACGAGCCGGTGCGTCCGGCAGCAAGGGCCGCAAGGTGGCGCTGCATTTCGGCAAGGCGTGCCGGCGTGGCGGCACCAACCTCGGCTAATGGGTCACGCTCTCGTGCCAGCCGATAAGGACGAGGCAAACGTCGTTTTGTCCGAGCAGGAAGCTCCGTGGATGGGTCGTAATCTTCGGGCAAAACTCCGAGTGGCGGATGCTCACGGCCAACAGTGGGAATGCCGCGCTCGAACGACCGAATCATCGCCAGACGTTCGCGTTCCTGCTCGTCGGTAGCGACATTGAAGACGTCCGGAGACTGGCCGCCTTCCGCCATATGAACCAGACCACCCTTGGCAAAGCCAGGTAGTTTGCCGTGCGAATTCATGTGTTGAACGGTCGCGAGTCCCACTCGTCGAACTGCATCTCGTGAGAGAACGTACTCGCCTGGTGTCAAGAGTGCCGGAATCCTGTCCTCGCCCTGCGCGGCACCACCCGCTGCAAATCGTGCATGCTTCACCATTCCTGCGCTGGCAATGTTCTCTATCTGTGCAGCTACTGGCTTAAATATCGGGTCCGGACGAGAGAGAGGATGCTGACTTAGCGCGCGAATGTCGGGCACCAGGTCGTTACCGACGGTCTTGAATAGCTTTTTTACTGCCGGCAGGCCGTAAACGCGCGCCTCATCGTCAGTCAGGCTAATCAGGCCGCGCCGAGCCATGCGTTCGCGCGTGAAGTGTTGTACGACGCGAGCGAAGGACTCAGCCAGAACGTGTTCGTCGCCATTTTTCGCATATTCTGCGCGGATTCCGGGCTGTACGAGCTTATTGAAGATGAGCTTTTGACCTTGCATCGCTATGCGGTGCTGTAGGGTGCCTTTTAGTGCTGAGGCGTACTTATTTTCTCCCAAAAACGAACCTGCTGCGTCATCGACGGAGTGACCAATGACTTCATGCGTAGCGACCTCGCCAAGCGAAAGCGGGTAGCCGGTGCTGAGAATTGCACTTTGAACTTGCGGTATGTACATGCCGCCAGACCGACCGAGGTCGCCGACAACGTATAAACGGCGAACTAGATTGCCTACGTTTACGCCGTGAATGCCTAACCCGGAGAGGAAATTTTCCAGGTTCTGAACATTGCGGCGAGAATGCTCGGCCAGACCTCCACCTGCGTATCGTTGCGCTCGCGCGGCCTCCGCGCGAGACCGCAGCGTGATACCGTGGTGCAGCAGTGCTTTGCGAATCGTAAAAGGTACGACGTGTTGCTCGCGCGCCAACTCTGTTGTTGATTTTTTGTCGTTGATATAAGAGCGCTGGAGGTACTGGCCACCGGCGTCAGTGAACAAGAAGCTCGTTCCGGCCGTCGCCCTTCGTCCTTCAGTCCGCGACCGCACGCCAATCCCGTGATGGTGCAAGGCTCCCAAAATCAACGCAGGGTAAGTGTTTTGCTTTTGCGCAATAGCTTTGGTAGAGCGGCCACTATCGATGTATTCTTTGAGCAGGTAGGCTTTGCCTTCAGTGCTAAACAGGAATTTATTTATGTCGGGGCGTCGCCCATCCGTACGACCGCCTGCCATAATGCGTTCGCGCGCATCATCCGAGAGATGCTTCATTGCCGCCATCGAGGCCGCATGTGGCTCTCGGAGCGAGATACCGTGGTGCAGCAAGGCTTTGCGCACCAGCTTTGTATTAAAGTTCTTTTCCCGCGAAATGTCCGCAATCGAACGCTCACTCTTCACGTAGGCATCGGCGAGGAAGCGATTGCCAGCGTCGCTAAACAGAAATTCCCGATTGGGGGACACTTTATACGTCCGAGCCGGCTTGGGTGTCGCGGGTGCCTTTGGCGGCGAGTACGGCTTGGGTTGCGCAGGAACCTTCGGTGCTACGGGCACAGGAGGCACGAGCAACTCGTCAATTAGTTGCGATTTCGATTTTGATACTCCAAAGGGGCCAGTGACCCTCAAACCTTTTTCGCGGGCGAGTTTGTAGATTTCTCTATATCGCAAGGTAGATAAGGGATTTCCAGGGAAGGGGTCGCTAATCTGCCCACCTCCGCGATTTCGTTCTGGCTTGGACGTGGTCTGCGGTTCGGAGACCTCACGCAAAATCGCTTCCTCGGCAGCGGAAGTCGTACCTACCCTAAAGGATGCAGCAGTAGCAAGAGGGTCGGCCACGTCTTCTCCGTAGCCACCGCTCATAACCCGACTGTCGGCGCGATGGGAGAGGTCATTCGTTCGTGAGAAAATGGCTCGCTTGACGAAGCGGTCGGGCTTGAATTTGTCAAAAGAACCTTCGTGTTGAAGAATGGCCAGGGCGAGCGAGCGGCTACCGGCATCGTATAGTTCGCCTGTTGGGTCACGACCGGAGGTGACCTTATTTAGCGCGCGGTCAATAACATCCATCTTCGTAGCATAAACGTCAGCTTGTTGTGGGGTCAGGCTGGCCAATAGCGCTGCTGTGTCCACGTTTCTGTACTTGCCGTTGTCCGCCAATCCACCAACACTAAAGCGTTGAACAAGGCCACCGAGCGCCTTCTTGTCGGGCAGGCCTCGCAGTCTGGCCAGCTTCGACTCGAACTCCGAAACTTGTCGTTGACGGAACTCGCCGCGGAGCCGCTCAATGTTCTTGACTTGCTCCAGGGCGAACGCGACATTGTTTGGGCTGAGCGGAAAAAGACCGGCGTCAAGACCTTTGAAAAGAATGGCGTCAGGCTTTCGCTGGGTCCGTTTGGCGTCCAGAAAGAGATTGCCAGCGGCTGACGGTCGTGGTGTCAAAATGGAGGAGAACCCGCCGAGTTGGCGATGGTCCGGACTAAAGTCAAAACTAGCCTTCGTGCCTGCTTCCGGCATCTGGGCGTAGAGTGAAACGAACTTCTCAAACAACAGTCCGCTGATAGTGCCGAATTGCTGCTGGCTGAAAGTCGCGTTATATGTGCTGCCAGGCGGGCGGTGTTTGTTGATGGCCGACTGCATCGCGGAGCGAACCTCCGGCTCAACTTCGTCCCGGAAAACCTTTGCGGAGGATAGGCCATAGTCATGGACGGTCCCAGAGGCACGGAACTTACCGGCGACCATTTTTAGGTCGTCGGGATGTCGCAGGTGGGTGACTGCCTGGAGTCGAGTCAGAAAACCTCGCGATGAATCCGGAACGACCGACGCCTGTTTAACGCCGGGCGTCCCTTCCAAGAACACCTGTCCCATCATCGCGCCAGGGCGAGGATGCACTTCGCCGCCGCCCGCGAATCGAGCAGGACGTCCCTCATTGAGGGCATGGAGTCGGTCATACCCGATGGCTCGCGCCGAAGATTTTTTGATTACGAATTCGCCAGGGGTGAGGGCGCTATGAATGGAATCCGTGTCCCCACTGCCTGGCACGACACCGCCGCGAGCGAAGTGGAACCTGGGGGGTGGCGCGAACAGCGTCTCAGCACCGCGGCCGATGAGACGTCCTGTCGTTTGACCGAGACGCATCATCGCAAACGTAGTCAATAGTGGCAGCAACGGCCTAGCAGCCTCAACGACCTTGAGGAGGGCGTTTGCCAGACCCAGTGCTGTTTTCGCTAACGCCGCGAAGCCACGGTCGTGAACAATTGCCCTACTTACTCCAAGAAAGGATTCCTTTAATTTTGAAAATCGGCCTACTAATGTTTCCTGTACTTTTGCCGCCTGTATGTCTATCGGGATGCTGGCCAAGGTCGCAACTGAATATGCTTTTTGAGCCTCAGTGACCTGCTCAAGCATAGGCAACAATTTGGTGACCTGACGGGTGCCCCCCAGCTGCTCGATGACGCCCATGTAACGAGGGTCTGTGGAGTGGAGACCCTTCATCGCACTTGAGAGTCGCATTATCGCTTCATAGGGGCCGACGAATTGCCCCGCGAGATTCGCGTCACCCAACCCCTTAGCTTCCTTGGCTGTATAGCGTAGTTGGACACCTAATTGTTTGAGGGACTCAATGGTGCTACCACGCTCCATTCGTGTGAAGATGGTGCGCATGCCGGTCGCAATTGACTCTGCACTCTCTCGCGTGGTCGAGCGGACGGCCGTGAACAGAGCGAGAAGCTGATTGAGATTTCCGCCTGCGGAGTGAAAGGCGGCTCCAGCACGCTGGGTAGCGGTGATGAGGTCACTCGCCTCAGCGGCGTAGGCACCCGCCACGGAGTTGATACTTGACAGCACCGATTCCATTTTCCCGGCGTCTACATTGAAGACCCGCATGACTGAGATAACGCCCTCGGCCGCTTGCTTCATGCTGCCGAAGTTTGGAGCCAGAGCCGCCTTAGCCACGGCTTGCGTCGCCTTTTCGACGTCCTTCATCGCCATGCCGGTCTGTTGAAAAGTGACGGCGACCTGAGCAAGCTCCTGCGAGCTGGTGCCATAGGCCCTCGAAAGCCTGGTGATGGCTTTTTCCATATGCTCTAATTCGCTCGTGGTCGCACCCTGCTGCGTCAGCTTGACCAGTTCGCGCTCGAACTGAGCGGCGGAAGCGATACCGCTCCGAAATGCTCTCACGACAGCATCGACGCCACGAACAAGCAGGTTTGCGCCGGCGAATTGCCGAAAAAGCCCTCCAGTCGCCACAGCGGTCTGCCTACTCGCTTCCGCCAGCCCCCGCATATCGCTCGTGGTACGTTTCAGATTGGTTCGGAGGCTGCCCATCTCCGTGTTTAGGCTACGGAGGGTCGCTGTGCCGGCACGATTGACCTGGACGTCCACGGTGGCCTTCATGCCGGACAGGCCGCGTTCGACCGCTCCGCGAAGCGCTCCCATATTGCGAGGAGCCTGCATGTTCATCTGTGCGGTCAGGTTGAAGGTAGCTGAGGGCATGGGCGTAGGCGAGGATAGAAGAATAAAAAAAGGTGAGGCCGGGCGAGCCAAGAGAGTCACGTCACCTAGCACCGGCCCCACCCGTGAGAGTTTCGGTTTTAGGTCGTGGTCGGCGTCCTGTATTGCCTCATGAAAACGGCAATATCGTCCGACACAGACGGGGTGGGCAGGTGATGGACGCCGCGATTGATGTAGCGGGCGTGACACACGGCCATCTCGCGAAGGATTCCATCAACATCCTTTGGCAAGGTAATGCGGGCCATTGCCTCGTTGGCGAGGGCTTCGAGCATTTTCATGCGGTTCATGGACGAGCCTCCACCCGGACGATGAACTGCTCGACCGCTTCTCGGATGAGGGCAGACGCCGTTATCTCGTTGCCCGTTCTTAACGATTCCAGGTGAGCATGTTTGCGTACCGCATCAAGAAGAGGTTTTGGTAATTTGGTAGCCGCATGAAGTAGCGCCATAAAGAACCCTCAAGGAGACATAGAGAGATTGCCGTCCCCCCATGAGTACACCGGCTTGCCGAGAAACCGTAGGAAAATGCGACCGCAGAAATGGGAGCGGTGTACCGGGCGCGGTGTACACCTATATGGCCGCGCGGACGTACTGCCGACCATTCCTCCCAAGAGGTCTTTCGCCCATCATGATTGAGACAAGAGAGTTCTTCCCGGTCGATTCCACCCAAAATCATTTTCGAGTTCTAGGCCATGCCTTCCGCCTACCCTCATCTCAGCACCATAGGCCGCCCGGCAGGGCAATCGCATCTTAATTGCCACAAAATCCAGTGAGAATCTTTCGCAGACGGTCCTCGTCCCAGCCGGCGCTCAAACGCTTGCCGCGAAGGCTGTCGTTGCTCGAAGTGTCCTGTTGC
>Ga0134126_10004826_pt1 | contig 16876 bp, 21 predicted proteins | sample KB31752_FD_96881 | JGI IMG/M metagenome (GOLD analysis project Ga0134126, IMG submission 96881) | Terrestrial soil microbial communities with excess Nitrogen fertilizer from Kellogg Biological Station, Michigan, USA - KB3-175-2 | ecosystem: Environmental > Terrestrial > Soil > Unclassified ...
AATGGGAAACTGCAACCACCGAAAATACATGCCGCATCTTGTTGAATTGGTGCGGAGTGGCGCTGTCGAGATCGATTCGATTCTCACGCAGGTTGAACCGTTGGCCAGTGTGCTCGAGGCATATGCAGCCTTTGATCAGCGGCAACCAGGCTGGATGAAAGTGGAACTGATTCCGCAAAGCAAAGCAGCGGTCATGCGGAAATAGTGTATTTTCAGCGGCTTGGAAGGGACGGACCCCAAACCTCCGGTTGCTGGAGCTATGCCGCGATGGGGTCCGTCCCCATTGTAGGCGCATTATTGCACCGGATTTTGCTGAGGTGTAGGGCTTTGATCCAGCCGACCGAAACTGGAATTTAGAGCGACATTTTCACTGGCTGGCGGATTTCCAGGCAGCCCTTCCCGGTGGGCAGCACTTTGCCGGGGTTGAGCCGGCACTGAGGATCGAACAGGGACTTGAAGTTCTTAATCGTGTCGAGCGACTCCTCGGAGAACAGATGTCCCATGATGTCCATCTTTTCCATGCCGACGCCATGTTCGCCGGTAATCGACCCGCCGACGGAGATGCAGTAATCGAGAATTTCCTCGCCGCATAGCTGCGCGCGCCTCAGTTCACCCTCTTTGCGCGCGTCGAAGAGAATGATCGGGTGCAGGTTGCCGTCGCCCGCATGGAAGATGTTGCTGATCACCAAGTCGTGCTTCTTTGCGATTTCCCCAATGGCTCGTAGGGTTTGGGCGATCTTAGTCCGCGGCACGACCCCATCCTGTACGTAGTATGTCGGGCTGATGCGGCCGATGGCGCCGAATGCGTTTTTGCGCCCTTTCCACAGCAGATCGCGTTCTTCGGGCGTTTTCGCGATCCGAACCTCGCGCGCTCCGCTTTCCATGCAGACGCGGGTCACCCTTTCGGCTTGCTCCTCCACCGCTTCGATCAGCCCCTCCATCTCGATCAGCAGCACAGCCGCCGCGTCCAACGGGTAACCGGCGTGAGTGGCTTCTTCGATCATGCGAAGCATGGGGCCGTCCAGCATTTCCAGCGCAACCGGCAGGATTTGACGCGCGGTAAGTTCGCCAACGGTATTGCCGGCTTCTTCCGGCGTGTTGTAGATGGCGAGCAGCGTCTTGACGGCCTCTGGCTGGCGCATTAAACGCACTCCGATGCGCGTAATGAGGGCCATGGTGCCTTCCGACCCCGTCAGCAACCCGGCCAAGTCGTAGCCGGGCAGATCCAGTTCTTTGTCGCCGATCTGTATGACGGCGCCGTCCGCCAGAACAGCTTCCAGACTCACGATGTGGTTAGTCGTCACGCCATACGCAAGCGTATGGGGTCCACCGGCATTCTCGGCCACGTTCCCGCCGATAGTACACGCTCGCTGGCTGGAAGGATCGGGGGCGAAAAAGTAGCCGCTTGGCTGTGCCGCCAGCGTGATATCGAGATTGACCACTCCAGGTTGAACGATGGCCCGCTCATTCTCCAGATCGAGCTCGAGAATCCGATTCATCCGCGAGAACGCGATGACTACGCCGCCCGCGCGAGGGATCGAGCCTCCGCTTAGACCGGTGCCGGCGCCCCGTCCGACGATAGCCGCGTTGTGCTCCTTCGCGGTCTTCACGATGAACACGACGTCATCCGTAGTGCGTGGAAAGACAACGATCTCCGGCAGATGCCGGTCTACGCCGCCGTCGTAAGAATAAAGTTTCAGATCGTGGGCGCTCGATAGCAATCCATCGTTCCCAAAGCGGGAGCGCAGAGCCTCAAGAAGCGCGGCGGTATCGGACGTCGCGGCTGTCACAGGAGACTCTGTACGTACTGGTCAATATCGCTGGAGAGCCAGTTCTGGTCGGAAATGTATTTCCGCACGACCCGGCCGTCCTTGATGATATACGTCTCCGGGTACTGAAATGTGCCGTACGAGGAGCTGATATTAGAATTGGGATCGCGATAGGTTTCGAAGGCGAGCTTGAATCGGTCCAAAAAACGCTTATATTTCTGCGAGTTTTTGTCAACGCTGACCGCAAGGACGACGACGCCTTTATCGCCGAACTTACGTTGGAACTCATTCAGAGATGGGATTTCGGTGATGCAGGGAGCGCACCACGTGGCCCAGAAATTGAGCACGAGTACTTTGCCGCCGAAGTGTTCCGGCGTGATCTCCTGGCCCTGGTCGGTGTGGACCGTGAACATCGGAGCGCGGTCGCCTTCCTGAACGGTGGTGTCCCGTAGATTCCAACCGATGATGGCCAGGAACGCCAGCGTTCCGACGATCAGCAAAACCTTCAGTACGTTGTTAATGGCCCCGACAGGGCGCGCAGCTACAGCTTGCATACGGGATAATTTAAGAGTATCCGATCGCAGACTCACAGCATCCTACCTATAGGTATGTTCATTACGCGCAAAGCCGAATTTTCCGCGTCCCACGTGTGCCGGGTGCCTTCCTGGAGCGATGCCGCGAACCGGGAAGTCTATGGCGAGGCCGCGAATGAGCATGGGCACGGTCACAATTACATTATCGAGGTTACCGTAGCCGGCGATCCCGACCCGGTTACTGGAATGGTTGTCGACCTGAAGCAGCTCAAGGAAATTCTGGAGCGCGAAATTGTGCAACCGATGGATCACCGTTTTCTCAATTACGAAGTGGAGCCTTTCGATCGCGTGCCGCCGACCGCCGAAAACATAGCGCTCGAAATCTGGAGCCGGCTAAGGAACCAGCTCACCTCGACGCCAGCGCGCCTGCATCGCGTCAGGCTGTACGAAACGGCGGATCTTTTCGTCGATGTGACCGGCGAGGATTTCGACACATGAGAGCCGCACTCACGCGCCGCTATCAATTTTCGGCTTCGCACCGGCTGCATACCCCTGCCTTAAGCAACTCCGAAAACGAGCGCGTATTTGGAAAGTGCAACAACCCATACGGGCATGGCCACAACTACCAGCTTGAGGTGACTGCCCACGGAACTGTCGATCCCGAGACAGGGCTCGTACTGGACGTGCGGCAACTAGACCGGTTTGTGTCCGATCAGGTTCTGAACCGATTTGCGAATCGCAACATCAACATGGATTTGCCGGAGTTCCGGCACTTGATCCCCACGACAGAAAATATAGCGATCATGATTGGGAAGGTCCTGGAGGACGGCTGGACCGCGGAATTCGGAGTGCCCGGACCCAAGCTTGTTGGGATACACGTTCAGGAAACGGATCGCAATGGCTTCGACCTTGTCATCGGCGCCCCGGTTAGTCGCCGCAACGATGCCGTGGTTGAGCCGTCCTTCGTTTCGGTAACAGATTAGAGAAGTGGCAAATTCTATGAAAAAGAACAATGCCGTGATCGATTTCCCGCCCAAACCGGAGAATGGGAACATTGCGGAACACATGAAATTCGTGCTGGAAGCGCTGGGCGAGAATATGCAGCGCGAGGGATTGCGCGATACACCCGAACGCTCGGCAAAAGCGCTTCAGTATTTAACCAGCGGCTATTCCAAAGACGTGCGCGAAGTGGTGAATGGAGCGCTATTTCAGGTTAAATACGACGAGATGGTGATCGTGAAAGATATCGAATTCTTCAGCCTCTGCGAGCACCACCTACTGCCGTTCTTCGGAAAAATGCATGTGGCCTATCTGCCGAATGATCGCGTGATCGGTCTTAGCAAGATCCCCCGCCTGGTCGATGTATTCGCGCGGCGCCTGCAGATCCAGGAGCGGCTGACGCAGCAGGTCGCCGAAACCATTCAGGAGTTAGTCGATCCGCGGGGCGTCGGAGTCATTTGCGAAGCGAGGCATTTCTGTATGATGATGCGCGGCGTTGAGAAGCAGCACTCGGGCGCCATTACCAGCGCCATGCTCGGCGCGTTCCGCACCAACAAGGAAACACGCGACGAAATGCTGTCGTTGGTGCAGACGCGCAATCGGGATTTTTGAGGCGGCCTTCCCGCTTAAAAGACCAGCGCGGACGCGTCGAATCAAGTGCTCCGCATGTTAGGATTGGTTTGAAATGCAGGAGCATTTTCGCGAGTTCGAAGTAAGTCCCGATCCGTTCGGCCGTACCTGTCACGTGCAGTTCCGCTGGCTTCAGACCGGGATCTCTATCCGTCACGCCGATACGGTCGATGTCAAATTCATTGTGAAGTTCGACGATGAACCCGAAGAAGAGAAAGTGATCGCGCTCCCTCATGCCGCGCTGATTGAGATTGCCAAACAGCGCAACCGGGTTGTCACGGACCCGTGGTGCATGAAGATCGCGGCGCTTCACCTCCGGCACATGATCGAAACGGCGGAAGACATTGAGAAAACAATCGTCACCTTGAGTCCGGGCGAAATCGCGAACTACGATCGGGAACTGTACGGGGCGCCAGCCGCTGCACGTTAGCCCGGCTCCGTGTTAAGAATAAAGCTAATCGCTTTAGATCCCCTGCACAGCTAGTTCGAGAGGACGAATATGGTCACCTGTCCCAAATGCGAAGCGCCGCTTGATGTGGAAGAAGAGGAATTAGACGAAGGCGACGTGCTTTCCTGCGATGAATGCGGCGCGTCTTTAAAAGTTGCCAGCGTGAACCCCGTTGAGCTCGAATCTGAAGACGAGGTGGGCGTCGTGGACGAGACCTTCGACTACGATGACGACGACGAAGACGAGGATGACGCCGAGGACGAGAAAGAAGAGGAGGAGTGGCACTAAGCAATCCGACGCGACTGGACGAAACGCCCAAGGTTCCGGACGTATCCTACAATCAGGGAGCGAAAGATGGTTACGTTACGCCGCTCGGTGTTGCTACTCGCCCTCGGAATTGTTCCAGTGATTATTTTCGGCCAGCAGCCTGCGCCGCCGCCTCCGGCGCGCACTCCTGACACCGGGGCCCGTTCCGTTCACGGGAAGGTCACGAACCCCGCCGGTGTTGTGGTGAATGGCGCGGTGGTTCTCCTAAAGGACACCAAGACCCTGCAGGTTCGATCGTTTATCACTCCAAAGGACGGCCAGTATCACTTTTACGGCCTTAGCATGAACGTTGATTATCAACTGCGGGCCGAATATCAGGGCGCCGCGAGCAACACCAAAACGCTCAGCGTTTTCGACAGCAAAAAAGACAGCGAAATCAATCTCAAGCTCAAGAACGCGAGTTGACGCGCTGATGTAGTGTGCTCCGGCGTCTAGGGGGCAGGTCCTTGACCTGCGGCGGCCTCACAGGCCACCATCTTTGTGAGCGCAACCATGAGTGGCCTGGGACGCCACCGCAGCCTAAGGACCGCCCCACATAAATGTCCGCGGCTTTCAACGCTGAAACCGCCTTCGGCCAGCGGTATCTCAGAGGCACTACGCTAGCTCCAGCGCAATTGGAGCACCTGTCCGTCCGGCGCCATCTCTCCGCCGATCGCGTGCAGTTTGAGCGTGCAGCCGTCGGGCCGAAACACCGCTTCGGTCCATCCCACCGGTTCACTGTCTTTGAAGTTATACCCGACGGCGGGGATGTTTACGAGATGAAGCTCATCCGATTTCGCGTATTTCCAGGCATGCGTGTGCCCGTATAATATGGCCTTCACCGCGCGGGCGGATTTAGCGATATCCAATAGCGCTGCCGCGTCGACGAGCGCGTTATCGTCCTTCGGATCGAGGTTATGATGCACGAAAATAACGGCCGGCTTGCTGCCGAGAGTGCCGATATAACTCGCCAGCCAGTTCCGCTGGGGGGTTCCAAGCTGTCCCGGCGTCACATTCGTGGCCAGCAGCGAATCGAGCAGAATCAGTTGAACCGGGCCGGCGTCGACAGTCGTTACAAGCTTTCGCTCGACGGGTTGTGTCGCGCCCGCCATCTTCACGATGGCGGCGCGCGTGTTCTTGCGGCTGTCGTGATTCCCGAGCGTGATGGCAAGTGGCATTTTTTGCGCCAGCGGCTCCAGATAGCCGGCAACGCGCGCGTAATCGTCGGGCTTGCCTAGCAGCCGCGCTAAATCGCCATTGACGAGCAGGCCGTCAAATTGCGTTTCGCTTACTTGTCCCAGAACCCTCGTCAAATTGGCGCTCGGACGGAAGCCGCGATAGGTGTCGGCAGGGTCCGCGGCAATGTGGATATCCGAGAGCAGCGCCCAGCGAGCGGCGCTGTTCGCATCGGCGGCGGAGGCGATGCGCCGTCCGGCGGCGGAGAGGGCAACAGCTCCCAAGGACGATTTGAGAAACGACCGGCGGTCGACGATGAATGGCATGGAAAGGACCGGTAAAGTCTATCCTTGCACGGAGCCGCGGCCATGAGGAAGCGATGTGGTGCGATTTTCCGCGCGAGTTTCTTTCACATCCAGCAGGCGCTTCACATCGTCAAGCTCGCGCTTCAAGCGGCTGTTCCTCCTGGCGAGCGTGATGATGTAGATCATGACAATCACCCATGCGGCCAGGAAGCCGTAGAACATGAAAAGGAAATTACGAGTATCCATGAAGCGTTCTCCAGTCAGGCGTGAGCGAGGCGCCGCAACGAATCGATCTCACGCTCTATCATCTCCTGCCGCATGCGCACGAGCACGATGGCCGCCGCGATCAACAGGAACGCGAGCAGATCGCGATAGATCATGTGCTCCATCGCCGGATCGATATTGCCGCCGCCCGTGCGAATGCTCAATACGGGGCTAGGATGCTGCGTGCGCCACCATTGAATCGATTTCCACACAATGATGACATCGACAAAACCAAAAATGGACAGCGCCGCGGAAAGTCTGCCTCGTTGTGTTGGCTCGTCGATGGCTTTGCGAAGCATCAGATATCCGAAGTAGATCAGCAGACACACGAACATGGAGGTGAGGCGCGGGTCCCACGTCCACCAGATGCCCCAGATAATACGCGCCCAAATGCTGCCGGTCGCAACGTTGACGCATGCAAAGACGAACGAAACTTCGGTCACCGAGGCCGCGGCGGAATCGTACCGCAGGTCGCCGGTCTTCAGGTACATGGCGCTGAGCACCAGCGCGATAAAGAAGCCGGTAAACGCGGTGATCGCAGCCGGAACGTGAATGAAAATGATCCGGTAGATCGCGCCTTGCGCCGCTTCGTCCGGCAACACCGTAAAGATGCCGTAAAGGTTCCAGGCCAGCAACACCGCGCCAACGATTGCGAGGATGTAGACCAGTTTTTCGCGCATAAGTACCATACTCCTAGTTCACCAAAATTGTCTCGGCAAGGGCGACCGCGAGCGATGTATAAACAATATCGAACACCAGCAGCACTCTGCCCCAAAGCAGGCTGTCGGAGGTGACCTGATTCATTAGAAGATTATTCGTCAGTTCAATAGCGGCCATCAGCAGCGGCAGCAGCAACGGGTAGATGAGCACGGGCAGCATCAGCTCGCGCAGTTTCAGATTGACGGTCATGGCTCCGAATGCCGCACCGAGGATGGCGATGCCCCAGGTGGCAAGGGCACAAACGGCGAAAAGCTTCAGCGGATGCAGCCACCAGCGCACATCGTAGAAAAATCCGAAGACGAATAGCGAGACCGCTTCAACGATCAGCAGCAGGACAAAGCTCGTAATAGCTTTGCCGGCCAGCAGGCTGGAAGCCGAAACGGGCGAAGCGAGCAGGGCGTCCAGACACTCGTTCGGCAACTCGCGGGCAAAGCCGCGATTGAAGATAAGGGCGCCACCAAAGGCGAAGCAGAGCCACAGAAGGCCGCCTCCAATCGTCGCTACCTCCGGGGAGGCGGGATCGAAGACGAAGCTGAAGAGCAATAAAATGACTACCGCGAACGCGCCCGCCGCGTTCAGCGATTCCTTAGTGCGAAACTCAATCGCAAGGTCTTTGCGCGCGACCCAAAGCGCCTGGAGCAGCGGATTCATCGATCAGAAGCCGCCCAACTCGGTGTGTTCCCGGTAAAGATGCCCCGGATCGTCGAGCATCTCCTGTGTGCGCACCCCGGAGTAGCGCAGCTTGCCCTGCTCGATCAGCGTGACGTGCGATGCGATGACCATTGCTTCGCGAATCTGGTGAGTGGAGAAGAGGATGGTGGCTCCGCCGGCGCGAGCGTCCCGCAACAGTTCACCCATCATCGCGATGGCGCGGTCGTCCAGCGACGTGAATGGCTCGTCTAGCAGCAGGATGCGGGGACTTGCCAGAAAGGTCCGAGCGAGCGCGAGGCGCTGGCGCATGCCGCGCGAATATTGGCGGACGGGGATATCGGCGACCCGAGCCAAATCGACGCGCTCGAGCCAGCTGGAAATCGGCGAGTGTGCTTGCTTCATGCCGGCGACGGTTGCAAAGAAGCGCAGATTCTCGCGCGCGCTCAGGTCCTCGTAGACGCCGATGCCGTGTCCGAGAAATCCGGTATTCCGGCGCGCTTCGCCGCTCCGGGGTTTCCAGCCGAGCAGCGAAATATCTCCCTTCTGGAACGGCGAGAGGCCGGCGAGCACGCGCAGCAGAGTCGTCTTGCCCGCGCCATTGCGGCCCAATAACGCGCAGCAATCTCCTTCGGCGACCTGCAGCGTGTAATTGCGCAGCGCCGGATAGTCGCCGTAATATTTCCAGACTGCTTCGAGTCGAATCGCTGGCGGCATTCGTTCGATTATTCGCCTGCCGCGCGTACGGGAGAGGAGCGGTACAAAATCAGAAGGCCGAGCGCGAGTATGCCCAGCGCCAGACCGATGAGCCAGCCGAGATGGTGGTATACGGGAGGGTTTCTCTCCACAACCTGCGGCACGTCGGCGTCGCTTTCGTCGGTGTTGTTGTTCTGGTTCAGGCTGCCCGTTCCCTTTACGTCCACCGTGTAGGCCGATCCGGTGAGATTGTAAATGATCGCCTGCGTTCGCGGCTCCTGGCCAAGCGACTGGATATCTTTGCTTTCGAGTGTCACTCCTGGTGGGACCACAAAACGAACGGGGCCGGGAGGCTGTCCTTTTATGTTCACGATGCGTCCGCGCAGCGTTTCGGGCGATCCGACCGGCAGCACATAACTCAAGCTGAACTGTGTTTCGCCCGGCTTCACCGGAAAATCGACCTTAAAAACGTTACTTTCATTTGTCTTTATCGCCGGGCGGGGAAGCGGCATGCCGGCGGGGCCCTGAACGGAAACACGCACCTGACCATCGGCGGAGGGCGGCAGATAAAACCGAATGCCTCCCAACTCCGAATTTGCGAACGTTTGTTTCGTGGAGTTTTCGACAATGAGAGTTTCGTTGACCGCCGTCTGGCTTTCGGAAGGCTCGACGACAATCATGTGCTGGGCGATGCGAGTAACGGCGGGCGATTTCGTCGCATCGTAGATGCGGACGTCGACCCCCGAGGTCGGGATGTTCGGCGTCAGCAGCGTGGTGTACGTGACGTCTTGGTAATCCACTTGTATGAGCTGAGGGCCGCCGCCGGGCTCGTCTTTATCGAAATGGAATTGGCCCTGTGCGTCCGAGGTAGTCGTGCCTAGCGTGCGCATGCCGCCCTGTCCGGGCTTCACGAGCGTGAGGGTGACGTTCGGCTGCGGCTGATTGCTGGTGCCGTTAGTGACCGTACCGTCGATTGCGCCGAAGGCGAGTCCGGCCGCAAGAAAGGGAATGCACAGCAAACTGGCGATTCTCATGACGCCATCGCCTTTCCGCATTCGCCGCAGAATTTCATCGGCCCCGAAAACTTCGCGCCGCAATGCGGGCACATAGGGGCTTCCGGCTGTGGCGCCGGTTTCGCGGGCTGCTGCTTTGGAGCCGGAGGGGCGGAGCGTCTCGTCATGACTCCGAGCCGTTTTGCCGTCTCCTCTATCTCGGCGAGCACGCCGGCGAGTTCCTTCTGAAGAGTCAATTTCGTTTGCTGGTAATCGGCGTCCGAGAGTTTGCCAACCCGGTATTCAAACTGCAGATCGCGCAGATTTTCATAGATGGCCGCCTTCCGGTCCTCCAGGTGCTGAAACGGAGAGACCGGAGCCGGTTCAGGAACGTCCTGAGCCCGGATGAAGAGCGTGAATACAAGAATCCCTATGGTCAGGGCAACAGCAAGGACGATGATCATTTCTTCCCGTTCGGGCCGCCCCCGGCTGTGTCGGATTCGCCCATCTCGGTTTCAATCTGGCCGCGAAAACGGTCGAGGAGCGCGCGGTCCGCATCGCTGACCGGTTTCGGTTCGGGCCGGTTGCGCCGCACCCACCAGGAGTAGACCAGAAAGCCGAGCAGCAACGCGACCCCCGGCATCACCCATGTAAACAGTCCCCAACCTTCGGCGGGAGGCGCGGCAAGCGCGACTACCCCTTGCTCCTTTACGACCGTTTTGATGATGTTCTGATCCGTGACGCCCTGATCCTGCATGCCCTTGATCCTGGCCCGCATCGGCCCGCTGTACTCGCAGTGCAGCATGGGGCATGTGGCGACCGTATTCCGGCAAACGCCGCAGCGGCAAGCGAGATGGTCCCCGACGCGCGCAACGCCGGGTGTCATCACCGAGGTCGGGTCCTGTGCAAGAAGGCAGGCGAACGAGAGAAAAAACGTGGCGACGAGTCTAAGACTGCACCGTCGCAGGCTTACTGGCAATTCCTACTACCTCCGTTCGCGCATATTGATAGCGCACTTTGCTGGGGACGAGACAGATGAGGGTCCCGAACAGCACAATCCAGAAGCCGATCCAAATCCATGAAACCAGCGGTAATTGATAGAACTGGAACGTCGCTTTACTTCCGTCCGGCAGAACACCGGAGTAGACGACGTATAAATCTTCGTTCAGCGCCCGGCGGAGGCCGACAATCGTATTTTGCGACTGGCTGGCTTTGTAGAGCCGGATCTCGGGTTCGAGCAGCGCGATCTGCCGGCCATGGCGGCGGATTTCAAGCGCCGCATGACTGAATTCGTAGTTGTCATTCGAGCCATCGTTCACGCTGGAGAGCTTAATGTCATAGTGCCCGAAGCGCGTGGTTTGTCCCAGTCCCAGGTTCTGGACTACATGTAAATTGAACGCGCTGCCGGTGAATCCGACGAACATGGCCACAATGCCAAGATGGACGAGATAGCCGCCATAACGTCGCGTATTCCGCCAGGTCAGCTCGAAGGCGGCTTTTGGCAGCGGCATGCTCTCTTTTGTTTGTATCGAGCGAGAGCCCTTCCAGAACTCTCGCAGAATCGTTGTGGTGACAAAGGCGGCCAGTCCGAACGCGGTCAGGGCGGCGATGTGGTGGATGCCGCCGAAGCCAAGTCCGGCGGCGACGGCAATGCCAACCAGAGTGGGCACAAGGAATGCGCGGCGCAAACTGTCGAGGGAACTCTTACGCCAGGCGATCAGCGGCCCGACGCCAGTCAGAAACAGCAGGAAAAGCGCGATAGGCACTTCGACACGCAAATAATACGGCGTATCGATGGTTTCTTTCTCATTGGTCAGCGCTTCCATAATCACCGGAAACAACGTGCCCCAGAGAATGGCGAAGCAGCTTGCCAGCAGAATCAGATTGTTGAACAGGAAGCTAGACTCGCGCGAAACGACGCTCTCGAGCTTGGATTCGCTCTTCAAGAACTTCAGGTTGGTCGAGATTGCGACGATCACCAACACCAAGGCTGTCAATAGAAACGTAGTGAAGTACGGCTTGATGGGCGATTGCGCAAATGCATGAACCGACGCGACCAGGCCGGTGCGTGTCAGGGTCGTGCCCAGAATGCTCAACAGGAACGTGGCGGACACCAGCACCATGTTCCAGATCTTCATCATGCCCTTCTTTTCCTGCATCATTACGGAATGCAGAAAGGCTGTGGCGGTGATCCAGGGCATTAACGAAGCGTTTTCAACCGGGTCCCATCCCCAATAGCCGCCCCAGGAGAGCACGGTGTATGCCCAACCCATTCCGAGTGTGATCCCGGTGGTCTGAAACAGCCACGTGACAATGGCCCAGCGGCGCGTGGTGTGAATCCAGCCTTCGCCTGGCTGACGGGTCACCAGCGATGCCATCGCGAACGCGAACGGCACGATGGAACCCACGTAGCCGAGATAAAGCATCGGCGGGTGAATGGCCATTGTCCACCACTGCAATAGCGGATCGAGGCCGCGGCCGTCGGGCACGCTGATAATGCCGTTGCCAGCCATCAATACATGGAAGGGGCTGAGCACGAACGTGATTAGCCCGGTGAAGAAAGCCTGCGTCGTCATCAGAATGGCAATGACGATGGGCATCATGTTTCGGAACTTACGGCGGCTGGTCCAGACCGCGACGGCGGAATAGCTTGCGAGAATCCAGCTCCACAGAAGCAGGGAACCTTCCTGACCGCCCCACCATGCCGTGAATTTGTAGAGCGGCGACATCGCGCGATCGCTGTGCGCCTGCACGTAGGCAATCCGGAAATCGCCGGTAATGAGCGAATATACAAGCAGACCGGCGGCTACGGTCAGCAGCACCCAGACGCTGTATACAGCGCGTTCGCCGCTGACGGCCAGAAACGGGCGGCGACCGTATTTACCTGCGAGGGAGGCGGCTACCGCGAATAAAGACAGGCAAAAGGCGAGCAGGATGGCAAGCGCGCCCAGATTTTCCATGAGGTGGTGGTTTCCTTAATTCTTAACTGCCAGAGCGAGAAGCGAGAGCCGGGACCTTGACCTCCGTTATCTTTGACGGAGTTGACGCTTCATGAGTGAGATTCTGCGGAGGTTTCGCCTCATACTTCGATGCACATTTGGCTTGAATTTTGTTGGCTTCGAAAACCCCGTCGGGGCCGAGATGGCCGTCGGCGAGCGCCTGAGCGCCAGCTTTAAACGTATCCGGCAGCGGGTCGTTTCCGTTGTACGCCACTTTCAGGTGCTGAGCACCTTGTTCCAGAACGAAGGTCACCCGGCTACCATTTTTCAGGATTGAGCCGGCTTCGACGTTGCCGCCGACACGCAATCGCTGGCCTTCAGCCTGCGTCCCCATCTTCTGCAATTCAGGGATTGTCTTGTAATATGTTTGCGTCTCGCTGATGCCTCCCATGGCCAGCCACACCAGTGAGCCCACAATCAGAACAGTCAAGATCCCAAACTTGGCGTACGTCTTCATAGAGGGAAACCTTAATTCACCAGTATAGACTCCATTGCGCGGCGGCAGGATAGTGCCGGTCAGTTAGGGTTCTCTGATGGCCGTGGCGCGGGGCGCCTTTGCGATGCCGCGAACTGCCAGGACAGCCTGCAGCAACTTTTCGAATACCACTAATCCGCTCGCCAATCCAGCACGAACCCGTTCCGGATCAGCCGTTACCAGCATGCCCACCGCGCCCACGGCCTGCGCCGCTTGCCCGTCCTCGACTTTGTCGCCGATCAGAAAACTATCGGCCAGCGAGAGGTCCAGATCCTCCTGGGCCCGAAGCAACAAACCCGGCAGCGGCTTGCGGCAATCGCAGCCTGCGTCCGGGGAATGCGGGCAATAGTAAACGCCGTCGAAGGCGATGCCCGCGTGGCTAAATACTTCGCGGAATTGCGCATCCACGGCGGCGGCCTGCGCCTCGGTAATGAATCCGCGGCCTACTCCGGACTGATTGCTGACGACCACAAGCGCGAACCCCATCGCCTGGAGTTGGTGCAGAGCTTCGGCTACGCCTGGAATCGCCGCGACCCCGGCGGGATCGGACGGATAATTTGCGTCCCGGATTAACGTGCCGTCACGGTCGAGGAAAATGGCCGCGCGCCTCCGCGGATCAGGCACGAACCGGCTCCGGGATTTCGCAATGCTGCAGCAATTCGTCGAGACTCACGGCCACGGTCCCGTGTTTGCCGACCGCGATCCCAGCCGCAACATTCGCCAACCGCATGGCCTCCCGCATCGACAGCCCGGCGGCAAGCGCAATCGCTAGGGCGGCCATGGCTGTATCGCCCGCGCCGACCACATCGAAAACTTGCTGCGCGATGGTCGGCACGGTGATGGGCGCCTCGCCCGGCTCGAACAGCGTCATGCCATCGGGGCCGCGGGTGACCATCACGGACGATCCCGGCAGTTGCCTCAACAGCTTCATGCCTGCTTCGAACAGACCCGCTTCAGAGTCGATCGCGATGTTCGCGGCGTGGCCCGCTTCCGTCAGATTGGGCTTGATGAGACTGCACCCCGTGTACTTCGTATAATCCAAGCCTTTTGGATCTACCAGGACGCGTCTGTCTCTGGCTTGCGCTTGCGCCAGCGCCGAGCGGCAAAATTCGGTCGAAACGGCGCCTTTGCCGTAATCCGAAAAGATACAGATGTCGCACGTATCCAACAAAGCCGCAAAGTTGGCCTGCAGTTCCGCGCGATAGGCGGCAGGCAAGGCGGAGCGATCTTCCGTATCCACGCGAACAATTTGCTGCTGCCCCGCCATCACTCGAATCTTGGACGTGGTTGGCCGGTCCGGACACAGAACCAGCGTTGATGTATCGATGCCAATGCCGGCCAGCAACTCCCGGAGAACATCTCCGGCGCGATCCTGGCCGCAAACGCCGATCAGATGCACCTGCGCGCCCAGGCTCAGCACGTTCGCCGCGACATTCGCCGCTCCGCCGGCCACGTACTTGCGATCGCTCACATCCACTACCGGAACGGGCGCCTCAGGCGAAATCCGGCGTACAGTTCCGGTGAGGTACTCGTCCAGCATCAAATCGCCGGCGACGAGCACCTGAACGGACCGGAAGCGGTTCGGCAAATCCTGCATATAACGATTGTGTGAGTTCAACTTCTGAACTTACTAGTCTATAGATTAGTGCGGGGTCTGTTCTGAAAGACTTCAAGGCCTGTTCGTTCCTTTTTCTAGCGCTGCTGCTCCCTGGTACAGCGCGTTCCGATCCGGTTTCGAGCGCGCTTCCTCCCGGCCGGAGCATTCTTTTCGTTTCCGCGAACAGTTACTTTAAGGGCGATCCGGCTGCGGGAGCGCCATCCTTATCCTCACCGGGATTGACCGTCAAGGGCCTGCCGCGCCGGGTTCTGTCCGATCAAAAGGCTATCTGGACTAGCCCGGCCAGATTGCAAAAGAGAGATCTGCGCTGGATTCTGCCGCTGGGCGCCACGCTCGGAGTCCTAATTGGAACGGACGAGCATGTCATGACCGCCTACGCTCCCGCCGATCCGGCGCTCGAAAGCCATTTGAACACCGTTGGTAACTCCGGCTTTGCCGTGCTAGCGGGCCTTCCGGTGGCGTTTTACGCATCCACCCTGTTCACACATAATGAACGTGCTCGTGAAACCGGCATCATCGGCGTTGAGGCGGTGGCCGACGCGGCGATAGTCGGAGTGGTCATGAAATTCGTCACGCAGCGGGAACGGCCGTATCAGAATCTCGAAGGAAGGTTCTGGAACAGCCCGTCTGTGCTGAATTCATCATTTCCGTCCGAGCACTCGCTGCTGAGCTGGACGGCCGCGACGGTGATCGCGGAAGAGTATCCCCGGCCATTGACCCGATGGCTGGCCTACGGACTGGCCGCGGCCGTCAGCGGCAGCCGGGTGGCCGCGGAACGGCACTTTCCCTCGGACGCGGTAATCGGCATTGCCGCCGGCTATCTAATCGGCCATTACGTTTTCAAAGCGCATCACGATCGGGACTTAGCTGAGGATACAGCGCCCGTTGAACCGCTCGTTCGCGTTAAACCGCCCTCAATTGCCGCCGCCGTGCCTTCGGTTCCCACTCGCTGAGGATCTCCACCTGAGAATCTTGCCCTCGTTTCCGGACTAGTTATCTTGAGCCGGATGAAGATGTCCGGTTGCCTGCACCGAACCGCGACCGTAAGGGAGCGGACGTTTTTACCGGCGTCTTCAACCGTGCTGGTTATGCACTTGGGCAAGCGGCGAGCGCGTCTGGCGAAGTGGACGAGCCCGATCATCGGCAAGTGTCTCCAGAGGCGGTGACGGGAAACAACTGCAAACGGATGAAAATACTTGCCATACTCGGCACCCGGCCGGAAGCGGTGAAATTCGCTCCGGTGATTCATGCCGCCGCGCGCCAGCAGGGCATCGAGATGCAGGTGTGCGTCACCGGGCAGCATCGGTCCCTTGTCGATCCCGTACTGAAATTCTTCGACATTGGCGTAAATCATCGTTTAAGCGTCATGCGCCACAACCAGGACCTGAGTGGCCTGACAACGCGGGTTCTTGAGGGTGTGCGAGGCGTTCTATTGGCGGACCGTCCCGATCTGATGCTGGTGCACGGGGACACCGCCACTTGCTTCGCGTCCGCGTTGGCCGCTTTTTATGAACGCGTGCCCGTGGGGCATATCGAGGCGGGTCTACGAACGCATGACTTGAGTTCACCTTTCCCGGAGGAAGGCATGCGGCAGATGGTCAGCCGGCTGGCGGCATTCCACTTTGCGCCGACAGCGGCGAACGTCGCCACGCTCGAACAGGAAGGTATTCCGGCCGAAAGGATCTTTCTGACAGGGAATACCGGTATTGACGCCGTTCTTTGGGCGCGCGAGCGCATCCGACGGGCGGACCCGCTGGCATCCCTCGAAAAGAACAAACGAAGCCAAATCCGATCCGCAAAGCGCCGCGTTCTCATCACCAGCCACCGGCGCGAGAACTTCGGCGCGGGCATTCGCAACATCTGTGAAGCTATTGCCACGCTCGCCGCCCGGCATCCCGCAACGGCATGGGTGTTCCCGGTGCATCCAAACCCGGAAGTGACCCACTGCGCGCAGTCGCGCCTCGGGACTCTTGCGAACGTGGCGCTTCTTCCCCCCCTCGAATATCCTCAGTTCGTGGCGCTCATGGATCAAAGCTATTTCCTGATCTCGGATTCCGGAGGAGTTCAGGAAGAAGCGGCGGCTCTGCAAAAGCCCGTGCTTGTGACTCGACGGACCACCGAGCGCGCCGAGGCTGTTTGGGGCGGTCACGCGTTGCTCGTCGGAACGGCGCACGATAGCATCGTTAACGCCGTCGACCGGCTGCTCACCTCGCGCGTTTTGTACGATCGCATGTGCTCCGGGACATGCCCATTCGGGGACGGGGCGGCGGCAAACCGGATTCTCGGCATTATCGCGCG
>Ga0134126_10004827_pt1 | contig 16867 bp, 9 predicted proteins | sample KB31752_FD_96881 | JGI IMG/M metagenome (GOLD analysis project Ga0134126, IMG submission 96881) | Terrestrial soil microbial communities with excess Nitrogen fertilizer from Kellogg Biological Station, Michigan, USA - KB3-175-2 | ecosystem: Environmental > Terrestrial > Soil > Unclassified ...
ACCTGAGCACCTGAGCACTCGACCACTGGACTACCCCGACCTCAAGGACCTCGAAATGCCTAAGCAAGCCGTCCTCCTCCTCGCCCACGGCACTCCAGACACTGTGGACCAGGTTCCCGAATACCTGCGCAACGTGGTCAGCGGGCGTCCGCTGCCGCAGCAGGTTGTCGAGGAGATCCAGCACCGGTATTCGCTCATTGGCCGCAGCCCGCTCACCGAGCTCACGTTGGAGCAGGGCCGCCTCACCGAGGCGGAGCTTGCTGCGGCCGGCACGCCGGTTCCGGTTTACGTGGGCATGCGCAACTGGCGGCCGTACATCCCCGACGTGGTGAAGCAGATGCGCGCCGACGGCGTGGAAGAAGCCGCTGTCATCTGCCTGGCGCCGCAGAATTCGCGCACCAGCGTGGGCCTCTACCGCCGCGCCGTGCAGGCTGAGGCGGGCCCGCTGCGCATCGATTTCACCGACTCGTGGCCACGCCACCCTCTCCTGATCGAGGCGTTCGCCGAACGGCTACGCCCCGCACTCGCCGGCCTCACAGCCGAAACCGGCCACCCGGTTCCGGTTCTTTTTACTGCGCATAGCGTGCCGACACGAACCATCCAGCCCCCGGCCCCGGGCGGCGACGGACCGAGGTTGTGGCCGGGCGAGGGCGCCGATCCCTATGCTGAGGAAGTGCGGCACACGGCCGAGCTTGTGGCGGCGCAGGTGCCGGAAATTCCAGCCTGGCATTTTGCCTTCCAGAGTCAGGGCGCGAGCGGAGGTCCGTGGATCGGGCCCACCGTTGAGGAAACCATCGACACACTCGCCGCCGCAGGCGAAAAAGCGCTGATCCTGCAGCCCATCGGCTTTGTCTGCGACCACGTCGAGATCCTGTACGACGTGGATATTGCGTTCCGAGAATACGCGCTCACGAAGGGAATCCGCCTGGAGCGCCCTGAATCCCTGAATGCCTCGCTGACACTCGCCGCCGCTCTGGCCGACCTCGGGGCAAAGGGGTTGGCGCGGTTGCACGCGCAGCCTTGACGACCGCTCGTTCGACGAGTCACATTTTTGGGAACGGACGGCGCGATTCGTGCTGATATTTCTTTGTTACATTGACAACAATGGGTATAGAATCGTCTTTCCTTGGGCCCCTATTTCTGTACCGAAGGTGGATGGATGACCCTCCGTTCCGATGGGTCCGTCGGGAATACTCCTTTGACGGTGGGCTCTGAATCACAGGCGACGAAATATACCTCGTCTTCGCATAAAGCCTCCTCGAAATTGACCTGCCCTCGTTGCGGCGCCGATGGACTGCGACGCATTCATCGCAGAGGATTCTGGCGGAAATTCATCGCCGCTTGGTTTGGCTACTATCCCTGGGAATGCAAGATCTGCCGGACCGTAACCTCGTTCCACCATCGCGGCACCTGGAAGAAATCCACCCGCGGCGCCTAGCCGCCGCGGAGTTGCCTACCCGCATCGTTCGCGCTTCTGAATTGCCCACACTCCGTCAGGCTGGAGTTCCTGTTCCCGCGTAATGAGCTGCCTTGCGCGCGCCTCTGCACGTTCCGGGCCGATGCAATGTGCTATACGTTTCCCATGTCCCGCTTACCTTCTATCCGCGTTTTCTCGCTCTTGCTGATCTGTTCCCTGCCCATCCTTTCGCCGGCTGAGAAGCCGCAATCGGCCGCACTGCACGCGCCCCCCATGGGATGGAACTCGTGGGACGCATACGGCTTCACCATCGACGAGGCGCAGTTTCGCGACAGCGTGAAGGTCCTCGCGGCCATGAAGCAGTACGGCTGGCAGTACGCCGTCATCGACGAGGGCTGGTACATGCGCGACCCGTTCGCCCCGACCACCGCCGCGCAGAAATACCTCTACGACCCGAATGGCCTGCTGCTGCCCGTCGCCGACCGCTTCCCCTCCGCGGCCAACAACGCCGGGTTCAAGCCGCTGGCTGACTGGGTGCACTCTCTGGGCCTCAAATTCGGCATTCACATTGTCCGCGGTATTCCCAAAGAAGTCGTGGACCAGAACCTGCCGATCGCGGGATCGACTTTCCATGCCGCCGAGGCCGCCGACCGCGAGGCCACCTGCCCTTGGAACGACGCCAACTACGGCGTAGCCGACAATGCCGCGGGGCAGGCATATTACGACTCCATGCTGAAGCGCTATGCCGCCTGGGGCGTGGACTACATCAAGGTCGACTGCATCAGCGACCATCCCTACCGACCTACAGAAATCCGCCAGGTTTCCGACGCGATCCGCAAATCCGGCCGCGCCATGGTGCTCAGTCTGTCGCCCGGCCCGACTAACCTCTCGCACGCAGAGGAAGTCGCGAAATACGCCCAGATGAGCCGCATCACCGACGACCACTGGGACGTCTGGCACGAGGATCACAAGTCCGGCGCCAGTGAATTCCCATTCGGTCTGAAAGATGAGCCCGATCGCATCGCCGAGTGGAACAAATACAACAAGGCTGGTTTCTACCCCGATCCCGACATGCTGCCCGAAGGATCGCTGACGCCGCATCCCGGCTGGGGCGACCCGCGACAGGCGCGCTACACACAGGACGAGCAGCGCTTCGAGTTCACCCTTTGGGCCATCAGCCGCAGCCCGCTGATTTATGGCGGGAATCTCAACAAGCTCGACGACTTCACACGTTCGCTGATGACAAACAAAGAGCTTGTGCGGATCGATCAGGAATCCGTCGAGGCTGAGCCGGTGAAGCTGCCCGGAGTGCCGGAAAATCCGCCGTTTCGCATGTGGATGGCCCGAACGGGAGGTCCCTCGCCGGCGACTTACATCGCGGTGTTCAATCTGGAGGATGGGCCTTTTCAGGCCGAATACGACTGGCAGCAACTGAAGCTCGGGACGGGGACGCATCATGTCTACGATGTCTTCGGCCGGCGCACAGTCCCTGGCACGAAGGCCCTGAACGTGGTTCTTCCTCCGCACGGATGCGCGCTCTTCCGGGTGAACTGATGATCGCTAGTTGATACAGCCCTTCGCCCACATAAAACCGGCAGCGGGTAAAGCCCCGCTCATTTCAGGGCCAGTCGAACGGCCCGGCTTTACAGCTTGCTGAAAATATCCCTACACTCACTGCCATTGAAGGGGCACGGCTTTACAGCTTGCTGAAAATATCCCTACACTCACTGCCATTGAAGGGGCACGGCTTTGACAGCTTGCTGAAAATATCCCTGCACTCACTGTCCTTGAAGGGGCAAGGCTTTACAGCTTGCTGAAAATATCCCTGCACTCACTGTCTTTGAAGGGGCACGGCTTTAGCCGTGCCATCCAAGTGCCCAAAATCAGCGGGGCTTTAGCCCCTGAGGGACGGTCTTTCAGGCGCCACTGCCCGAAATTCGCGTGTTTCAGCAAGCCGTTCAGTCGTGCCACTAGGCATCGGCAGTTCGAACATACGTCCGCTTTCGGACAGCCAGTTGCGGATTCGGACGGGAGTTCCCCCAGCGTTACTTTTGAAATCGCCCCTATCTCACTGAACGTGATAGGCTTCCATCCTGCCGTGCCATTGGGGCCAGAAGTGCTTCAAACCCCAGCGGGAAGCTGTGCCCGGAGGACGAAATGAAGGCACTCATGCAGGACATCCGGTTTGCCATCCGGCAACTGACCAAGACTCCGGGCTTCACCATCACTGTGCTGATCACGCTGGCGCTCGGCATCGGCGCCAACGCGGCCATTTTTACGCTGGTCAATTCGATCATGCTGCGCAGGCTGCCGGTCGTCGACCCCAGGACGCTGGTCCGGCTGGGCAATTCGGATGATTGCTGCGTCAACTCCGGCACACCCGACAACGGCGAGTACTCGCTGTTCGCCACCGACACTTATCTGCACCTGAAGAAGCAACTGCCTGAATTCGAAGAACTGGCCGCTATGCAATCCGGGTTCGGATACTCGCCTCTCACGGTGCGGCGCGAAGGCTCCGGCGTACTGGCGCGTTCGGTGACCGCCGAGTTCGTCTCAGGAAACTACTTCAAGACCTTCGGGCTGCAGCCCGCCGCAGGCCGCCTGTTCACTGGCAGCGATGACCAGAAGGGCGCCCCCTTCGTGGCGGTCATGAGCTACTCGGAGTGGATGCACAACTACTCCGGCGACCCGAAGATCGTCGGCAGCACATTCTTTGTGAACACCCACCCGGTGACGCTCGTCGGCATCGCGCCTGAAGGATATTTTGGCGACCGCGTTTCACCCACGCCGCCCGACTACTACCTGCCCCTCGAATCCATGGCGACCATTAGCAATGTGCCCTACCTGCACGATCCGGACGTGGACTTCCTCTACATCCTGGGACGACTCAAGCCCGGCGTAGCGCTGGCCCCGTTGCAGCAAAAGGTCAGCGGACTGTTGCGCAATGAACTGGCGGGCACCAAAAGCTATGAGAAAGAGAAGAACAAGCCGCTGCTGCCCAAGGTGCACGTGAAGCTGACTCCGGCCGGCGGAGGCATCCAGAACCTGCAGGACGAAGCGAAGTCCACCATGGTATTGCTCACCTGGATTGCCGCGATGGTGCTGCTCGTCGCTTGTGCCAACATTGCCAACCTGCTGCTGGTGCGCAGCATGAGCCGCAAGACGGAGATGTCCATCCGCAGCGCGCTGGGCGCCCGCCGGTCGCGCATCATCCGGCAGTGGCTCACCGAGAGCATTGTGCTGGCCGGGATGGGCGGTATCGCGGGGCTGCTTGTGGCCTACGCCGGCGCGCGGATGCTGCTCGCCCTCGCGTTTCCAGATGCGCAGAATCTTCCCATCGATGCGACGCCCTCTTTGCCCATCGTCGCCTTCGCCTGCGCCTTGTCGCTGGTCACCGGTGCGCTGTTCGGAGTCGCGCCGGCCTGGGTGGCTTCGCATGCGCAGCCCGCGGATGCCCTGCGCACGGGCGTGCGCACCACTGCCTCCGGGGCCTCTGTGCTGCAGCGTGGACTGGTGGTGCTGCAGGCCGCCCTGTCGCTGGTGCTGCTGGTGTGCGCCGGACTCTTTGCCCGCAGCCTGAATAAGCTGCAGACCGCTGACCTCCACCTCGACGCGCTCAACCGCTACATCGTGCACATCAATCCCGCCGCGGCGGGCTACAAAGGGAGCCAGCTTGAGGCGCTCTATCGCACCATCGAAGATCGCTTTCACAGTCTGCCCGGCGTGTTAAAGGTGGGCATCTCGAACTACACGCCCATGGAAGACAACAACTGGGGAACCGGCATCCAGATCCAGGGCCAGCCCGAAATCGGCAAGGGCGCCTCGTTTATCAAGGCCAATGCGGAGTACTTCGACTCCGTGGGCACTCGCGTCGTGATGGGCCGCGGCATCATCCCGCAGGACACGGCGAATGCTCCTGCCGTCGCGCTGGTCAACCAGGCGTTTGTGAAGCAGTTCTTCAAACCGGGCGCGAATCCCATCGGACAGCGCTTCGGATCGCCCGGCCCGAAATCCTCAGGCGACCTCGAAATCGTGGGCGTGGTTGAAGACACCGTCTACACCACCGTGCGGTGGAAGAACCACAGCATGTTCTTTGAGCCGATTACCCAGCGTCCGCCCAGCGAAGACTCTCCGATCGACAACGATTTGAGCCTCTACGCGGGAGCCATAGTCCTGGAGACAGACCGGCCCATGAACGATCTGGAGAAGCTGACCGCGCAGACGCTGGCCTCGATCAATCCCAACCTGACAGTGGTGAAGTTCCAGCCGTTCGCGCAGCAGATTGCGGACCGGTTCAACCTCGACCGCATGATCTCGCGGCTGACCACGCTGTTCGGCGCACTGGCGCTGTTGCTGGCGGCCATCGGCCTATATGGCGTGACTGCATACACCGTGGCGCGGCGCACCTCTGAGATCGGTATCCGCATGGCGCTGGGCGCGGCCCGCGGAACCGTGATCGGCATGATCATGCGCGGAGCCATGATCCAGACGGCGATCGGCCTGGCCATCGGCATTCCCGTCGCCATCGTGTGCGTGCGCTTCGTCAAATCGCAGCTCTACGAAATCACGCGCATGGATAGCTCCATCCTGGCCGGCGCCATCGTGGTGCTGGTGGCAGCGGCATGTGTCGCCGGCATCATTCCAGCGAGGCGAGCAGCATCCATCGATCCGGCAAGAGCGCTGCGCATCGAGTAGAACTTCAGTGCGAGAGTTCGATGCGTGCTTTGGCCTGTGATCGCCAATCCGGAGTTGATTCAGACGGATCAGCGAACGATAGCTGACAAATTCCCGTCTTGCCAATAAGCTGCAAATCAGGTTCTCCTTTGAAGGAAGCCGTGCTCGGGCGATTCCGTTCTTTTCCATTGCCCCCGCTCCCCGCGCCAGAGGTTGTCACTTGCCCGATCAGAAACATCGCGGGTGGCCACGGTCTTGTCAAACTTAATTGACCACAGATGAGGGTGCCCACGGTCCCTCGCAGTTGGGGACCGTGGAAGCCGAAGAGCCCATCGAGCCGTGATAGACCATACCGGTTTTGATCAGTCCCCATAAACGCCGTTCCGTCCCGCGATCTCCCTCAGCTCGTCAACGAGCGCATAATCACCAATGCACTCACCAACAAGGAATCGCGAACCACATGTCTGTAGAGTCGATGCTTGCATCTGTGGTGGTGTCTGCTGATGTGGTCGTAGCAGAGTGACCGCCGCAGACGTGGGGCAGCGATTGTCCGTGCTGGCAGGATGGATTGAATTGACCGCGCGCGCCGGGCGGGCAAGCCAGACGCGCGCGCTCAGGTTTTGGGCGGGGGCTCAGTAGCTCAACTGCAGTTCCAATCCCGCTCCGCCATCCGGCACCAGCGCGCTGATCCTGTGATGCTCTGCGTCAAACGCCGTGGAGACGGCTCTGCTGTTCGACCCGTCGAGCGACTTCACAGTGGACTCAACCGCCGGCCGGGTTGCGCCGTAAACCTCCACCTGAAGCAGCTTCCACCACGGGGCGAAGCTGCCCTCGGGCTTGGCCGCCGTGATCACAATTCCCTTCTCCGACAGCCGGCAGGTAAAACGTTCGCGGAGGTAGTCGCCCTTGCGGTAAGCGAAACTGACGCCGTCGTCGAGGTAGACGCTACCGCTGCAATCCTGGTTGAACCCGGCCGGCGGATAGACGCGGATGGTCAGCGGACCCTGCGGCGTTTCGTCGGTGCTTTGCACCAACGGCTGCTCGGGCACGATGGCCCCGGCGCGCACGAATACCGGCAGCGTATCGAGATTACGCTGCTCGTTGACGCCCGGCGGCGCGTCGGTGTTGTCGATGGCCTTGTGCGGCGTTGCGCCATCGATGCGCGCGCCGGTCCAATATTCGTACCAGCCGACAGGCGGCAGGCTGACGAAGAAGTTATCCAACTCGTCGGGAAACGGGCTTGTGGCCACGAGGATGTCATGGCCCAGCAGGAACTCGTTATCGATCGCGGGATCGACCACCTGGTTGCCCCCCGCGAGCTCGGGAAATTCCAGGAACAGCGGGCGAACGATGGGCAGGCCGGTGCGGCTCATCTCCTCTGCCGTGGTGTAGAGATACGGCATCAGCCGATAGCGCTCTTCGATGTATTTGCGGCGCAGGTTCACGTCCTGCCGGGTACCGTCTTCCCAGGGCTCCTGGGCGTTAGTTCCCTTCGCGGTGTGGTCGCGGTCGATGGGCTGGAACGCGGCCAGCTCAAGCCAGCGCGTGAGAAGTTCCGGCTGCGGCGATCCGGCGAAGCCGCCCACATCCGCGCCCGCCATCGCAAATCCGCTCAGGCCCAGGTTGAGCAGTTGCGGCGTAGTCTGCCGCATATGGTTCCACGTGCTGGAATTGTCGCCGGTCCAGGTGACGGCGTAGCGCTGCCCGCCGGCAAAGCTGGCGCGGGTCATCACGAACGGGCGCTTGTCGGGATCGAGCTTCAGCAGGCCTTCGTACGTTCCGCGGCTGTTCTGCATGCCGAAGATGTTGTGAATTTCCAAATGCGGCGCCGTGCGGGTGATGAAGCCTGGCTCCTCGATGCGGTGCTGCGTATCGTCGGGCATGGTCTTCGACGGAACAAGAAAGATTGCAGGCTCGTTCATATCGTTCCAGAACCCGGCCACGCCCTCCTTGACGAAGTCGGAGTAGAGCGTGCCCCACCACTCGCGCGATTTTTGCTGCGTGAAATCCGGGAAGACCGATTTGCCCGGCCAGACCGTGCCGACATAGGTCGATCCGTCGGGATTTTTGACGAAGTGATCGCCGGCCTTGCCCTCGTCGTACGGCTTGTATCCCGCGTTGGGCAGGTCCGCGATGTGCAAATCGGTGATGACGACGGTCTTGAAGTGCTCGGCCTTCAGATCCTGAATCATTTTGGGGAACGTCGGGAAGCGCTCCGGGTCCACGGTGAAGGGACGGTTTTTGAGCTGGTAATCGATGTCGAACCAGAGAACATCCGCTGGGATGCGCTCGCTGCGCAGCGTGGAGGCGATGCGCATGACCTCCGACTCGGGATAGTAGCTATAGCGCGACTGCTGGTAGCCGAGCGCCCAGAGCGGCGGCAGCGGAGTTTTGCCGGTGAGCCATGCCCATGTTTCGACCACCTGCTTCGGCTCGGGGCCGTAGACGATGTAGTAGTCGAGCGGGCCGTTTTCTGAGCCGAAGGAGTAGGCGTCGCGGTACTCCTTGTTGAAGTCGAAGCTGGTGCGCCAGGTGTTGTCGAGGAATAGCCCGGCAGCAACCCCGCGATGAAACGTAAGGAACCAGGGAATGTCCTTGTAGATGGGGTCGGTGGATTCCTGCCAGCCGAAGGCGTCGGTGTTCCAGTCAGTGAACGCCTCGTTGCGGCGGTCGAGCGGACCGGGCTTGTCGCCCAGGCCGAAGTAGTGCTCGTCGGCCGGCGACTTCATGTACACGCGGAACGAGTTGCCATGGTACTCGATAGGGCGGCTCGGAAAGTCCTCGAAGAGCACGCGGCCGGCGAGATCGGTCACCTGAATTCCCAGCGGGTCGCGGTGCAGGCTCACGCGAAGCTTCGCGGTCTTGAAACCGATGGCCGTGGCGCTCGTCTCCTGGGAGACGGGGATGGCGGCTTCGCGCGACTCGGGCAGAACGGCCCACGAGGCGTCCTCGGGGAGCTGCCCGGCTGGGCCCACACGCACGCGCACCACGTCGTCGCGCAGGGCGGTGATCTGCATGATAGCGGGTCCGGAGTGGATCTCGATTCCGTTGGGAATAGGCCGGGAAGCGGTAACCCGGTCGAGGCGGACGAATGCCGGTTTCTGGGGCGTTTCGGCTGCCAATTTCGCTTGTGTGGTTGCGGCTAGAAACAGGACTACAGGTACGGCAAGAAACCTTGCTGCCTTGGGCACTCAGCACCTCATAGGGGCTAAATTGACCATCCCAAAGAGGATACCTTGCTCGGCACAAAAGAACTGGTATTTTTCAGGCAACCTTTTTGAGAGTGCCTGGGAAAAGCCCTTGACATCGCGATACGGCCCGTGTTCCCTTACATGTATCCAATCGATCCTGGAGGGGGATGGGCCCACGCTCTCACGAGCAGGGAGCCCAAGAACTTGATCCCCGAGGCGGCGCCAGCCGTCGAGTCCCCTTCCCAGATTGCTACCAGCGATCTTCCTTCACTTCCAGATTCAGAGCTTCGGCGGATTCCTGCGTTTTGGTGACGAAGGCGGTTTCGTCGGCGGTTTCCGGCTTCATCGACGTCAGGTTGATGGTTACGTTTGCCAGCGCACCTGCCAGGGCTGCCCTGGCGAGCGCCGTGGCGGTGGTCAGGTCTGAGGCCATGTTCGGATTGGTTATGGGCCGCAGAGCGGCGACCAGGCGGCCCACTTCGGCGGCCTTCTGCGCCACTCCGAGGGGCACGCTGGTGGCCTGCTGCAAGGCGGCGTTGATCGTTCGGGCGGCGTCGGGGGCGTCCTTCGCGGCCTTGTAGGCGCGCATGACCACGTTGTAGGACTCGGCGTCGGCGTCAATGGCCAGCTTCAGATCTTCGCGCAGGTTTGTGAGGCGGCCGATGGCTTCGCTCAGGGCGCTCTCGTGCTGCAGGTACGCCTTCTTGCCACGCGACATGGCGGCGACCATGTGAGCCAGCCCCGCGGCCATGGCGCCCGCGGCGGCGGCGGCGCTGCCGCCGCCGGGCGTGGCCGTTGGTGTCGCAAGCTGCTCGATGAACGGAGCTACTCCCGCAGCCAGTCCAGCCGACGGCCCGCCCGGAGCCATCTTGCCGCTCATCACCGCCGACAGCCGGTTCTCCAGAATCAGCGACGAATCGAAGTGCTCCACCTGCAAAAACCACTCGGCGGCCTGTTCCAGCGCGGCCTTGGGAATCAACCCGACGATCTCGCTGGAGGTGGGCAGTACGCCGTAGCGGGCAGCCTCGCGGCGGACGAACTCGAACACGCGATGGATCGGCGTCTGCTCGAAGTCGGTAAGGTTCATGGAAACCTGCGCCTGTCCCCGCACCAGGAACCCCGCGCCCTTCACAAACCGCAACCCGCCCGTAGAAAATCGCACGGCCTTGGCGATCTTCTTCGCGATGTCCACATCTGCCGTATTGAGAAACACGTTGTAAGCGATGAGGAACTTGCGCGCCCCCACCACCGTTGCGCCCGCCGTCGGATGCACTCGCGGCTCGCCGAAATCCGGCTTGCGCGCGGGGTTGGTTGCGATCTCGTCGCGAATGCCCTCGAACTGCCCGCGGCGGATGTTCTCAAGATTCTGCCGTTCGGGAGAAGTCGCAGCGGCCTCGTAGAGATAGACCGGAATCCCGAATCGGCCGGCGATCTCCGCCCCCACGTGCTTCGCCATGGCGACGCAGTCTTCGAGCGTCACGCCTTCGATGGGGATGAACGGGACGACGTCGGCTGCACCCATGCGGGGATGCGCGCCCTGGTGCTGCGTCAGGTCGATCAACTCGGCCGCCTTGCCCACGCCGCGAATCGCAGCTTCCTGTATGGCGTCGCGCTCGCCCACCAGCGTGATGACGCAACGATTGTGGTCCGCGTCCATCTCGCGGTCGAGAAGATAGACGCCGGGAAGCTGCATGGCTTCGACGATGGCGTCGACTTTGGCCTTGTCGCGGCCTTCAGAGAAGTTGGGAACGCATTCAACAAGTGTGTTTGGCACGTGGGAAGGATACAATCTCCGGCGGCGGACTTGCCTTGGGGAGAATCTCGAATGTCTCGTATCAAAGAGAGGAACAATTCAGCCGGTCATGCTGCGGAATAGCCTTGGACCTCGCGCTCGATTGTTTCACCAAGTTCGATCCTGGCCTTTGACAAGTCATACATCTGCTGCAGGTTCATCCAGAACTCAGGGCTGTTCCCGAAGAAGCGGGCAAGACGAAGCGCAGTTTCCGGCGTGATTGCGCGGCGGCCGTGCACGATGTCTCCGATACGCGTCGCGGGCACGCGAATCTTCATCGCCAGGGCATTCTGTGTAATCCCCATGGGGACCAGGAATTCCTCTCGCAACATTTCTCCCGGAGAGGTTGTTACCCCGCGGATGTTCCACCCGGAGTCGGGTCTCTTGATCGTCATGGCCGATTCTCCCGTCGCTCGTCAGATTTCGAGCAAGCCGGAAACCACCTTCGCTAGTGGTAATCCGTGATCTCTACCTCGTGCGCCCCATCCCGCCTCCAGATGAAGCAGATTCTGTTCTGGTCATTGATTCTGATGCTGTGTTGGCCGGACCGTGCTCCCTTGAGCGCTTCCAGACGGTTTCCCGGGTGAATACGCAGGTCCGACAGGTTGAGAGAAGCTTCAATCTGATCCAGCTTGCGAAGTGCTGTTGCCGCTATAGACTTCCAGCGCCGATGGGATCGAGCTTCGAAGAGTTGCTGCGTGTCGGCATCTTTGAAGCTCCGGATCACGGCTCGATGATATAACGTGTCACGTTATATGTACAGCGTTATTCGCACTGCCGCGCAGGATGATGAGGCGGGTTACTTCACTTTGATCTGGCCGGCCATGTGGTCGTATACAGACTTTGGCATCACGTGCTTCTTCACCAGGTCCTCGGGACTCTGGTAAGGCCGGTTGGCGATGATGCGGTCGGCCCGCTCCTGGTCGACACCCGGCAAATTCATGAGCTGATCGCGGGACGCCGTATTGAGGTTCACCGCTCCTGAACCCTTGATTCCGTCCACTACGCCTTGCGTGACGGCCTTGGCGTCGCGAACCGCGGTGCGGGTGGCGTTGGCTGTATTCTGCCGGATTTCGTCGGGGTTGGGGTTGCTCGGCCTGCATCCGGCCAGCAAAACAATCGCTAACGTGCCAAGTAGAACGCGCTTCATGTCCCGGTTGGATGCTCTTATCGCGCGGGCCGGCTGCCGTCGAGTCAGAATCGGATGCTCCGGCTGGTCCAAGGTGGCCATGCGGCGGTATCGTTCTCTGGGGGAGTTTCCCATGACTACGACCGCTATGGCTCCTACAATCCGCGCGTTCCGGGGCCGCCAGCTCCACTGCAAGGGCTGGCAGCAGGAGGCGGCCCTCCGCTGCCTGATGAACAATCTCGACCCCGAAGTCGGCGAGCGCCCCGCCGACCTCGTCGTCTATGGCGGCATCGGCAAGGCGGCGCGCAACTGGGACTGCTACCACGCCATCGTGCGCGAACTCCAGAGTCTCGGCAACGAAGAAACCCTCCTCGTGCAATCCGGCAAGCCCGTCGCCGTCTTCCCTACCCACGACATGGCGCCGCGGGTGATTATTGCCAACTCCAACCTGGTGGGCAAATGGGCCAACTGGGAGCACTTCCACGAACTCGACCGCAAAGGCCTGATGATGTATGGGCAAATGACCGCGGGGAGCTGGATTTACATCGGCACGCAGGGCATTCTGCAGGGCACCTTCCAGACCTTCGCCGCCATGGCCGAGCGACACTTCGGCGGCTCGCTCAAAGGCCGCCTCATCGTCACCGGCGGCATGGGCGGCATGGGCGGCGCGCAGCCGCTGAGCGTCACGCTGAACGACGGCGTGGTGCTCTGCATCGAGGTCGACCGCACCCGCATTCAGCGCCGCCTCGACACCCGCTATTGCGACACGCTCGCCGAGAACCTCGACGAAGCCCTCGCCCTCTGCGAATCGGCCCGCCGCGAAGGCCGCCCGCTTTCCATTGGCCTCGTCGGCAACTGCGCCGACGTGCTGCCCGAGCTCGTCCGCCGCGGCGTCCAGGTGGACGCAATCACCGATCAGACCAGCGCGCACGATCCGCTGAATGGATACATCCCTCAGGGCCTCACCCTCGACCAGGCCGCGGAGCTGCGCCGGCGCGATCCGGAAGAATACGTGCGCCGCTCCACCGCATCCATGGTCGTGCATGTCAACGCCATGCTCGCCCTGCAGCGCACGGGCGCCATCGCCTTTGACTACGGCAACAACATCCGCCGCTTCGCCTTCGATGCGGGTTGCGCCGATGCCTTCGACATTCCCGGCTTCGTCCCCGAGTACATCCGCCCCCTGTTCTGCACCGGCGCGGGCCCCTTCCGCTGGGTGGCCCTCAGCGGCGACCCCAAAGACATCGACCGCACCGATGAGCTCGCCCTCGAGCTCTTCCCCCACAACGAAATCCTCACCCGCTGGCTTCGTCTCGCCCGCGGCCGTTTCGCCTTCCAGGGACTACCCGCGCGCATCTGCTGGCTCGGCTACGGCGAGCGCGCGCAGATGGGCGAGGCGATGAACGAGCTGGTACGCAAGGGCGAGATCTCCGCGCCCGTGGCGATTGGCCGCGATCACCTGGACACAGGCAGCGTCGCCAGCCCCTATCGCGAAACCGAAAAAATGCTCGACGGCTCCGACGCCGTAGCCGACTGGCCGCTGCTCAACTTCGCGCTGAACGCGGTGAGTGGCGCGTCGTGGGTGAGCTTTCATCATGGCGGCGGCGTGGGCATGGGCTACTCGCTGCACGCGGGCCAGGTGACCGTCGCCGACGGCAGCGAAAATGCCGCCCGCCGCATCCAGCGCGTGCTCAACAACGATCCCGGCATCGGCGTCGCGCGGCATGTGGACGCCGGCTACGATCTCGCCAGGCAAACTGCGCGCGAAAAAGGGATTCGGATTCCCATGGCGGAGGATTAAGAATGGATATGACTACCGTTGTCATATGGGTCGTGGGATTCGGGGTTGCCGGTGCTACCGCCCTTATTTTCTGGTGGGTTTCCTGGCGCGTGAAACAAGCGCGAAACTGGCCCGTCATCGATGCCACCATCCAATCCGCGGAGGTGCAGAGAGTAGGCAGAGGACGAAACGCGGCAGACCTTCCCTGCTTTGCCTTTTCCTACGTGGTCAACCGGCATAACTATTCAGGATGCTTCGCCCTTCGAGCGGCTCGGGATCGCGCAGACAGCTTGATGAAACAATTGCTCAACAAGAATATGGAGATCCGTTACGATCCGAAGTGGCCCGCCGGTTGGTACATTCCCGTGGACGCGATTGGAGGGTGCGAGGTCATCCAGAAGCTTCAACTCAAACTTGACGTGGAGTCAGCGGAGCGCTGAGACAGGCTCAGGCGCCACCCGCCTGATCATTCGCCGGGCGCGCGCATCTCGATCTTGAGAACTGCGAGTGTAACAACCGGATTCAATCGCGGAGGCTGCAAGCCGGCGGTATTCGAGCCGAACTCATTCGTTGCACGATGAAGCGCAACCACACGATGCCCATTGCCGTCGTCAATATCGGTCAGCTCATAACGCTTGCAGGGCCTGCACGCGGGCGCGTGGGTGCAAAGCTGCGCGAGCTGGGAGTCATTTCCGATGCGGCGATGCTGATAGAGGGCGATCGCATTGTGGCCGCAGGCAGGCACGCGGATCTGGTCTCGCGCATCGATGCAAATACTCACGTGCTCGATGCGCAAGGCCGGTGCGTCTCGCCGAGCTTTGTCGACGCACACTCCCACCTGGTGTTTGCCGGCAACCGCGCCGACGAGTTTGAGCAGCGCATCGCCGGCGCCACCTACCAGCAGATCGCCGCGGCCGGTGGCGGCATTCTGCGCACTGTGCGCCTGACGCGCGAAGCCACAGAGGACGATCTGCTGGCCGCGTCGCGCCGCCATCGTGATTGGATGCTGCGCAGCGGTACCACCACGATCGAGGCGAAATCCGGCTATGGTCTCAATCACGACACAGAACTGAAGATGCTGCGCGTCCTGGCCCGCCTGAACGGCGAAGGACCCGCCCGCATCGTCCCTACCCTGCTCGCGGCACACACCGTCCCCCCCGAGCTCGCCAATCGCCGCGCGGATTACGTGCGCTGGGTTGCCAATGACCTGATTCCCGAAGTCGCCGCCGCCGGTCTCGCCCGTTACTGCGACGCCTTCTGCGACGACCACGCCTTCACGGTTGAAGAGACGCGCACCGTCCTCACCGCCGCCAAAAATCACGGCCTCGGTCTTCGCCTTCATGCGGAACAGTTCCGGCCGGGTACCGGCGCGGCACTCGCCGCAGAGCTCGGCGCGGCTACAGCCGACCACCTCGAGACCGCGACCGACGAGACGCTGGCGCTCTTACGCGAGGCGGGCGTGCAGCCCGTCTTGTTGCCGGGATCGGTGTTTGCATTGAGCCGCACGCAGTATCCGCCGGCGCGGAACATGATCGATGCCGGACTCGCGATTGTGTTGGCGTCGGACTTCAATCCGGGCTCGTCCCCGGTGGCGTCCATGTCGTTTGTGATGTCGCTCGCATGCCTCGAGATGAGGCTGACGCCGGCGGAGGCGCTCACCGCATCGACGATCAACGCCGCCTGCAGTCTTGGACTGGGCGACCAGATTGGTTCACTCGAACCGGGCAAGCAGGCGGATTTCCTGATTCACGAATTTCGCGACTATCGCGAACTGGCGTACTTCATCGCCGCGCCTCTGCGGTCCAGGGTATTCATCGGCGGCAACGAGGTCTCAGCGTAGTTCCGGAGCGCTCGCGCGCGACCGCAGCGCGCGGCGTGCACGGGCGCGGCCGTTCAGAAATATGACGACGCCGATGCCGATGAGAACCGCGCTGCCTCCCACCACCTTGAGCACCGCAAGCGCCTTATTAGGCTCATCGGCCGAGGGGATCACCGAAAGCAGAATCGTCGCGCTGGTGCTCACCAGTCCCACCGACGCCAGAACCAGCGCTACCGGCCTGCCACCCGGCACGCGGCGCACTTCAGGCCCAGCCGGCCGGCTCTGCAGCCGGATCAGCGCCGCGAACAGCAGCAGGTACGGAAGGAAGTAGGCAATGATCGCCATACTGACCAGCACATCGTACGCGCCGCGCACCGTCGTGCCGGCCTGGCTGGCAAAGGCAACCACCACGCCGGCGATTCCGTAACACGCGATGGCGATGAACGGCGTGCGAAAGCGCGCGTGGACGCGTCCAAACACCGGCGGCAGATAGTGGTCGATCCCCGCAACGAAAGGCAGCCGCGAGGTGGACGAGAGATACGCCGCTGCGCCGCCGACGGAATTCAACCCTACGAGCAGCGCAACCGGCGCCAGAAGCCACGCCACGTGCAACCGGCCGCAAAGCAGCGCGACTCCGTTGATGAATCCCTCAGGCCCGGCGACGGCAGAGCTCGGCAGCGCAACCAGCAGCGCGGTAGTTCCACCGATGTAGCCGAGCGCAAGAATGCTGCCGCCGATCAAAATGGCCCAGGGGATGATGCGCCGTGGATTCTGAATTTCGTCGCCCATGGCCGAGCCGGACTCGACCCCGCCGAACGCGAAAAACACGCTGGACCAGAAGATGGCATTGCCCAGCGAGAAATGCGGCACCAATGCGGACCACGTAAAGGCATTGGCCGATCCGAAGCGCACATACGCCGCAACCGCCAGCGCGATCAACGCCACCAGCGGCAGAATCGCCCCCAGCGAGCAGATGTTGTTGAGCCACTTGCCGAGGTTCACGCCGCGGATGTTGATTACGGTGATGATGGCGAGCCACGCGACGGCGAATCCCATGTAGTAGAA
>Ga0134126_10004829_pt1 | contig 16865 bp, 19 predicted proteins | sample KB31752_FD_96881 | JGI IMG/M metagenome (GOLD analysis project Ga0134126, IMG submission 96881) | Terrestrial soil microbial communities with excess Nitrogen fertilizer from Kellogg Biological Station, Michigan, USA - KB3-175-2 | ecosystem: Environmental > Terrestrial > Soil > Unclassified ...
GGTGTGAACGTTTGATCTCGAGCGGTGAAACGTGGTGTTCAGCCTCAATATCCTTGAGCCGGCGTTTGCCCGCGGATATCAGTTTCTTTAGTTCCTTTACTTCATCCGCCTTGATTCGCTTCTTAGTGAGCTTCGCTGTGTTCGCTTCAATCTCTCGTTCCAGCGTACGCGTTTCGCGATGCATCGTGGCGATCGCATTGATCAGGCGCTGTCTGACCGCTTCCTTCAAATGAAGCAGGCCGATCTCATGCACGATCTCCAGGCGGGTACGCGCGACTTTGCGGCGCAGCCGAGTTAATTTTTTTGACGCCTTACCGCGTCTCAGTTTCTGCTCAGCGTTGAGCTGGCCAAGCTCCTTAAGGCCGCGCTTATAGAGCTTGCGAATGTTGCCGATGCCTTCGATCGTCCAGGCCAGATACTCCTCTGTCTTATCCTCATGCTCTTCGGTTTCCATCTGATCCGAGAACACCACAACGTCGCGAATACCAAGTGTGCCCGCTTCCAATTCAGTGCCAACCTTCAACAATTCCGCTACTGCCATTGGCGAACGTGTGATTCCCTTTTGGGCGCGCTTCTGTCCCCACTCTATACGCTTGGCAATCGATACTTCCTGTTCTCGCTTGAGAAGTGGCACAACTCCCATCTCGCGCATATAGACGCGCACGGGATCCGATGTCTTGTCCAGTTCCCCAGCCGAAAGGTCCAATTCCATTTCTTCCGGAGCCGAGTCATCGTCTTCCGCCTGCGCCGCCGAAGAAGAAGCATCGCCGATTACCGGCTCGTCAGTTTCATTTCCGGAGATGCCGGCAGTCGCCAGCTTCTCCAATACCTCATCGATATCCTCGATCGATACGGCATCTTCCAGGAGTTCCTCATGAGCTCCTGAGAAATTCGGCTTAACCGAATCCATCGGCTCAACTCCATCAGAATCTTTCTGAAGCCTACTCAATTGAAGACCGTCCTTTCATGTCATGCGAGACTTGCTTCTATGTAGAGAGCCATCTCGCCGCCGCAACTCTCTACTGAATTATCACTTCTTCCGGGCACCGCAGTAGTAATACGAGTCCCGGGTAATACTAGTTTCCGGCCGCCGCCAGCTGCGGTTTCCTAACCTGCTTCCGTTTGGGAACCGCAGTACTTACACACGGCTGCAAGCGCGACACAACATCCTTTATCGTGATGTTAGCCAGCACCCGCTCAACCGCTGTGTCCACTTCATCCAGCACCTCGTTTAGCACCGTTCCGATATTTACCCCGACCGGGCAATCACGATTCGGAGGATGACGATGCAACGAAAAAACGCCACGGCTCTCCACTGCCTGGTAGATATCAAGCAAGGTAATCTGCTCGGGCACGCGCGCCAGTTTGGATCCACCCATAGCACCTGACTGCGAAACCACTAGATTGGATTCCGCCAACTCGCACAGCATTCGCCGAATGACAACCGCATTTGTGTTGACACTTTCGGCTACATGCTCGGATTTGAGGGGTTCATCGTCAGCCCACGCCATAAGGGTCAGGACATGAACTGCTACTGCAAACCGGCTACTGGTTGACATAAGAAATAAACTTGGTTAATCGTCTGTAACCAATATAGTTACAGTTGCTCTGTTTGTCAAGACCCATCTGCAGGCAAGCCCCACTTGGGCAACCCGACACAACAATAACGATTCAGCCGTCAAAACTTGCCAAATTTCACTTGTTTTGTCAGGAGTCTGGCTATCTATCAAGCAGTTGAAAGCTTGTTGAACCAAATTCGCACAAAGAATCGTGGCCGCAAGTGAACCATTCTAGTGCACATGTCTTTCTCGCATCGACGGTTTTCCAACGAATACCAGTGTTTATAGGGCTCCCGCCAGATGGCATGAGCATTGCTCCCTGGAGATTGTTCCGTTCGACTGAAACTGCAGGTTAATTACAAAGGAGAGAAGATTATGCTGTGGACAATTCTTGTGATTTTGCTCGTGCTTTGGTTGCTGGGATTCATCGGACACGTAGGCGGTGGCCTGATTCACCTACTTCTGGTGATCGCGCTGATCATTTTCATTATCAACATTGTTTCGGGCCGGCGAACTGTTTAGTAACGGTCTTCGCCCCAAAGAAATTCGGCCTTGGTGTTTGATGTAAGTTATCAGGGCCGGTGTGTGTTCAAACAGGATGGAAATGCGCCACTTTGTGTGGCGCGTTTCTTACAGAGCCCTGGCGGTAATGCGTCAGAGCATGTCCACAGAGTCAACGCTTCTTCAGCAATGGGGGAGCGTTGTCTTATGGATATCCAATTCCAGGGGGGAGGGTATACATGCCAACCAGAGTGCCGGCCAAGAAGAAGGCCAAAAAGTCAGCTCCAAAGACTAGCTCTAAAACTTCAAAGACAAGGTCAAAAAAGTCCGCTCCCAGTAAGAGTCAAAAGAAAAGTGCACCGAAGCGCGCTGTAGCTAAAAAGTCGGGTACGAAAACATCCGCGAAAGGAATACTGGCAAGAGCGAAAGAAGCCTTGAAAACGGTGATTGTCGGCGCTGCTAGTGGCGCGGCGGAAGGCGCAGTCACGGGCGCCGCCGAGGCCGGCAGCAAGGTCGCTGGAGTGGGGACCGCGACAAAGGAGGAAGCCTCAGACAAAAGCAAGGCGCAGGTCGCGGGTGAGAAGTAGCTGTTGTATCCCAACCAGAATTAATGTTGCATGGCGCGGCCCACTAAGGGCCGCGACCTAATTGTGGCCCTGTATTTTCTGCTACCCCTTGATAGACTTCACTGCTAGAATCACTGAAAACTAGCGAAGGAACAACATATGCCGGAACAACGTGGCACACAAGCCACCGCCGATGTCAAATCTGAGTGGACACGTGCCTACCAAATTTATCTTAAGGCGCCAGGCGATCGTTACGACAAGAAGAAAGACCGCACCGCCCGCATTGATTCAGTGGCCAATGAACTGAGACTTACACGCAAGCAGGCGAAGCGCCGGGTGAGAAACTACGAGGCCTGGCAGCGAAATATCAAAAAAGGCTTAGTCGAGCCTTAGTCCTGTCACCGCATTTTCCGAACGCTGCCCGTCCGAGTATCCCAGGGAAGCTGGGCCATGGAAAATCGACGAACCACAATTACTCTGGCCCTCATTGTCCTCATCTGTTTTTTCCTGCCCTGGGTACAAGTCAGTTGCGGCTCAAGCACCAGTCGACTAACCGGCGTGGATCTCGCACGCGATAGTCACAATTCCCTCTGGCTGATTCCATTGCTGATGCTGGTTATTCTTCTAGTGGCCGTTGCGCGAGCCTGGAGAAAACGAGTCACGGCTTTGGTGCCATTCATGGGTGGACTGGTGACCGCCTTCCTAATGAATCGGGAACGAATGCGGGCCGACAATACTTCGGGCCTGGTTGCGGTAAGACTTACTGGTTGGTTTTGGCTCGGTCTGGTAACCGCGATAGGGCTCTTAGGCGTCGCCGCCTTTCGCTTTCTGAAAGGTTCTGAAAAACCCACTTAACAACACGACACGACAACTTCTATCTTGCCGTGGCTTGGAGATCGACAAGCGATCTCGCCTCTGGTTACAATCCTGGCATCCCCTTGCTAGTTTCAGTGACGTTCAGCCAATGGAGGCAGTATGAATTTTATTTGTCGTAGTGGACATCTGTGGACCGGTGCGTTTTTACTCGTCAGCCTGGGCCTCGCGCTCTCAACTTCGTGCACCAATAATTCAAACTCACCTGCTGTTTCCAGCGCCAAGGGTACGCCGGAAGAAGCCCAGAAGTTTATCGACGACGCCGAGAAACGCCTGTTCGCTCTCAACGTCAAGTTCAGTCGCGCGGATTGGATCAAAAGCACTTTCATCACGGAAGACACGGAAGCTCTTTCCGCCAGCGCGAACGAAGAGTTGATCGCTGCGACCACCGAACTCGCGGAGCAATCGCGACGATTCGACGGGCTACAACTCCCACCTGACGTCGCGCGCAAACTGAAACTTCTGAAGTTGTCGTTGACGTTGCCGGCGCCGAAAGACGAAAAAGAGCGTACTGAAGTCACCAAGCTGGCTGCCTCGTTGGAGGGCGCCTACGGCAAAGGCAAGTATTGTCCCGACGGCGATAAAGGAAAGTGTCTCAGCCTCGGCGACATGGAAGAGATCATGGGAACGAGCCGCGATCCGGAAGAGTTAAAGAGAATCTGGCTTGGCTGGCACCAGGTTTCGCCACCTTATCGGAAAGACTACGCGCGGTTTGTCGAGCTCAGCAATAAAGGCGCGGCCGAAATGGGTTTCAAAGATACCGGGGCAATGTGGCGTGCAAAGTATGATATGGAACCGGATGCTTTCGCAGCCGAAATGGAGAGGCTATGGCAGCAGGTCAAACCCCTTTACGATTCCCTCTACACCTATACCCGTCGCAAACTTTCTGAAAAATATGGCAAGGAGGTTGTACCACTGGACGGGCCCATTCCGGCACACCTGCTGGGAAACATGTGGGCACAGCAATGGGGCAACATCTATCCGCTACTCAAACCGGAGGGCGCCGGCGATCGCGGTTATGACCTGACGCAGATTCTCAAGTCGCGCAATACGGAGCCTAAGCAATTAGTGCACTACGGCGAATCGTTTTTCACGTCGCTTGGTTTTGATTCGCTGCCGTCTACTTTCTGGGAGCGGTCACTCTTAACAAAGCCGGTTGATCGCGAAGTTGTTTGTCATGCCAGCGCCTGGGACGTGGATTACGAAAAAGATGTGCGACTGAAAATGTGTATCCAAATCAACGAGGAGGATTTCACAACGGTCCACCACGAACTGGGACATAACTACTACCAGATGGCTTACGCGGGTCAGCCTTTCCTTTATCGTGACAGCGCCAACGACGGTTTCCACGAAGCCATTGGCGACACAATGGCCTTGTCAGTGACACCACCGTACCTCAAGCAGATCGGTCTGATCGATAAGGTGCCGGACCAGAGCGCGGATATAGGGTTTCTGCTGCAGCGAGCCTTGGATAAAGTTGCCTTCTTGCCCTTTGGTTACCTGGTAGATCAATGGCGTTGGAAAGTTTTCTCAGGCGAAATCAAACCAGAAGACTACAACAAAGGCTGGTGGGATCTGCGCGCGAAGTATCAGGGACTGGCGCCGCCGGCGCCGCGCAGCGAACAGGACTTTGATGCGGGCGCCAAGTATCACGTGCCTGCGAACACGCCGTATGCGCGCTACTTTCTGGCGGCGATTTTACAGTTTCAATTTCATCGAGCTTTATGTCGCGAAGCCGGTTTCAGCGGACCGCTTTATCAATGTTCTATCTACGGCAACAAACAGGCAGGCGAGAAACTGAAACAAATGCTGGCGCTGGGACTAAGCAAGCCGTGGCCGGAAGCCTTGAAGACAATGACCGGCGAAGACAAGATGGATGCAACTGCCATTATCGACTACTTCGCCCCACTCAAAACCTGGCTCGATGAACAGAACAAGAAGCCGTAGAAGCAACCCGGCTTTGCAGAACCGCGGGCGGTAACGAGCGGATACTAGAGCTATTGTGATTTATACGGTTCAAGCAGCGTTTGGCAACGATCTCAATCTCCATTGACGCCAACATCCGCTCGCTACCGCTCGCGGTTCTGCAAGGACTGAACGATCTAAACCTATGCATAAATCATTTGTCGTTCTAGGGCTTTTATTCCTGTTGTCTTCGGCTGCTGCTGCCCAGAGCAAGCACAGACCGTGGCTTCGCGGCTCATGGGAAGGCACCGGCTATCAAACCGATAGCGACGGTGAAAGCACCTGGCCCATGACGCTGGCGAGTAAGAGAATTAATGGTGGCCGGCGTAAGTTTTCAATCGAATACCCGTCGTTAGGCTGTGGCGGACAGTGGAGACTCCTGAGCATTAGCGGGAACAAAGCGAAGTTTAGGGAGGAGTTGAATCACGGACAAGACACTTGCGCCAACAAAGGCCTGGTAATGATCGAACGAATTGGCGGGCAACTAGTTTTCTTGTACAGGAACCAGGGCAGTCATGAGATTACCGCCTCGGCCGTGCTCAATAGAAAGAAGTTAAGCAGCAAACAATAACGACCTCAGTTGCCCATATCGAAATGCCGCGACCTTTTCGGGTGGCGGCATTTTCACATTCATTCCCTGGACTCAGCCTTGTTTTCGCTTAATAACGTCTGCAGCGAGAAAACTAATTACAACTTCCGGTGGCCAATGACGATGTTCGGTGCCTTCCCTGACGGTCGCGAAATTGACACGCGTTACCTCAGTCAAGGTAAGCGAGCGTCTTCGCAATTGCTCAGCATTGCCTCGCTGGTCTTGAGAAACAGTTGAGTGATCCAGTGTGGGAGCTACCGAATTGAGCCAGCCATCGAACGACTCTCGAAGGTACGCGGCCTTTTCTTCCTTGACCCCTTTATAGTCGCGCGCCTCAGAAGGAACCAGGGTAAGGTTTTCAGATTTGTGTAAAGTCTGTTTCATTATTCACGCTGATAACGTAAAGAACGTCTAATCGAGCGCGAATTCCAGTTAACGCCAAAGGTTCAGGCCTCGGCGGAAACGCCTTCCCTGACTTCCTTTACGTGTTCAGCTCGAATCTTGTCGAATTCCTCCTGCAGGACCTGCAGCTCTTCGTCAGACAACTTTTCCAAATTCACCAAACCGGTCCGAGCGCCTTCCACTCCTTTAATCAGTTCATCAAGTTTTAGGTGGGTCGCCACTGCATCGCGGTTCTGTGTATTTTGTATTAGAAACACGGCCAGGTACGTAAACACGGTCGTAGCTGTATTGACGACCAACTGCCACGTATCCGAATAATGGAAGAACGGGCCGGCAACCAGCCACACCAGGATCAACAGAACATTCGCTATGAACATCCAGGACGAACCCAGGGCGTTGGCAGCCGCGATAGAAAACTTGCTAAATGCTTGATTCATGACAAAACTCTCCCCCCGTGACATAAGGCAATTCATAACAAAGCCGCGCGACTCGACAGATCGTCCAGAGCCACGCGGTTGCGGCACTTCTCACTGGCAGTACCCGAAGCAAATCACCGACGATCCTTTCGGCTCGCCTTATTCGTCAGCCAAGTACAACCCGCTGCTTAATTTCTTCTTTCGATCCTGATCACCTTCTTACTTCGAAGGTGCGCTGATATTGACATCGACTTTCTTGTTGCCGCCGATGAACCGGCCGCCAAAGACCAACAGCGCCGCTACCACTATGATCACAAAAATCACCAGTACCGCTACTACCCCAGCACTACCGCCTCCGCTATCGTCTCCCATGATTTTTCTCCTTTGAAAGTTTTAAAAAGCTTCTAATTAGCCGGCGGTGGTTTCACCGCCCAGCAGTGTCAGTACTTCTCCCGTGACGTAACTCGAATCAACTTCGGATGCGAAAAAAACAAACGCCGGCGCGATCTCTTCCGGCTGGGCCGGACGTTTCATTGGCGTATCAGCGCCAAACTCCGCCACCTCTTTGGCCGGTTTATCGGACGGGTTTAATGGCGTCCACACGGGCCCGGGCGCAACGCAATTCACACGAATCCCCTTCTCGACCAGGTTCTGGGCCAGCGACTTGGTAAACGCGTGAATCGCGCCTTTCGTCGCGGCATAGTCAAGCAACCCTTTGCTGCCCTCGAGACCCGTAATGGAGCCGGTGTTTACGATTGCGCTTCCCTTTTTCAAATATGGGAGGGCGGCCTTAGTCATCCGAAAGTAGCCGTAGATATTTGTCTTAAAAGTTCGATCCCACTGCTCTTCTGAAACATCTTCAAGGGATTCCTGATGCTGCTGATGTGCGGCGTTGTTAACGAGGATGTCGAGCTTGCCTAGTTTGGAAACAGTCTGGTCGACAACCCGTCCGCAAAAATCGGGGTCTTGCAGGTCGCCTGAAATAGAAAATGCTGTTCGCCCCTCGTCTTCGATCGCCTGCACTGTCTCACGCGCGTCGATCTCCTCCTCGGGGAGATATGTGAACGCGATATCCGCTCCTTCTCTCGCAAACAAGACTGCGACAGCACGACCAATACCGGAGTCGGCGCCGGTAATGAGTGCAACTTTTTCCTTAAGCTTGTCGCCCCCCTTGTATTTGGGAGCTTTGTACTTTGGTCGCGGATTTACCTTCGCTTCAATCCCCGGCTTCTGCTGGTGTTGCGCGGGCATTGGTGACTTTGGTTCCAGGAGCTGACCCATTTCACGGGCCTTTGCGGCGGACCTTGCGTGGGTGGCTTTTTTCTTTACGGCGCCGCGAGAGACGCGCTTGCTAACGCTCTTCGGCTTGCCTTGCGCGCGAGTGTTTTTGGTTCTCGTTGCCATAGAAATCACACAGTCGAATTTCCTTGAAGTTCAATTCGACTTTGCAAATGCCGCGCCCGAAGTGGCCTGATGAAATCCACTGGCCTCCGGCAGGTGGCCCAAGTTGAGGAAAATGAAGGAACAAAACGGTGGCATCACGATTGCCGAAAGCATGATTGAAGGATTCAAAGAGATTGAAAGGTGGTCTGTAACTAAACAAGGCCTCTTTGGAGATGTACAGGAATCCTACACAAGTGACGCAACTGAAGTTCACACTTGAAGGAGAGGGCAGTGCCAAACAAAAAAGGAAACGGGAAACGAGAATTGATTGATACAGGGACGGACAAACGCTATGTGCGCCGCGACGACGAGGGTCAGTTCAAAGAATACGATGACCAGGGTCGCTCGCTGGCTCGGGACGTCAAACAGCACGCCAAAACCACGGTGAAGTCAGGCCAGGGAGATCGGGGCGACCAAAAAAGAGAGTGAGTTTCTAGTTTCTGGTTTCTAGTTTCGAGTTCCGGGTTATCGTTTTACACAGTAGTCCGGGCTTGCGTGAGATATGAAAGCGACACTATGACGGCCTTTGATTAGAAACTCGGAACTCCGAACTCGAAACTCTTCTTTAATGACAAAGCTGGAACAACTTCAGCGGACAGGAATACACCGCGTGGGCACAAAGGAACGCGGGTTTAGATACCAGCGAGCTGATCTCGAAAAAGTGAGCGGCGCGGATCTCAAACGCATTCGCGAACTAATAATACCGCCAGCCTGGAGTGATGTTTGGATCAACTCGTCAGCCGGCGCCGCCGTGCAGGCGATCGGCCGAGACGCCGCGGGTCGTTTGCAGTATCTCTATCACGCCAACCACACACGCCGGCAGAACGCGAAAAAATTCAAGCGAGTTATTAAGTTTGGCGAGGCCTTGCCCAAGCTGCGCGCGACGATAAGTTCGCAAATAAAGCAACCGGGTTTAGGCAAAGAACCGGTCATGGCCTCGATTCTGAGAATTCTGTCGACTTGCTTCCTGCGACCCGGCAGCCAGGTTTACGCCAGTGAAAATGGAAGCTTTGGTCTGGCGACGTTGCGTCACAGGCACGTGAAGGTGAAGGGCGACATAGTTGAGTTTGATTTTCCCGGGAAGTCTGGCGTACGTCAGGTACGGCAACTAAAGGATCATCACGCCGCCAAGGTTGTCCGCAACCTGCTGCGTCGTCCATCTCGCGAAGTCTTCAAATATCAAAACGGTAATGGTGAGTTTGTAAATGTAACTCGTCAACACATCAACGATTACATTCGCGAAGTCATGGGTGAAAAATTCAGCGCCAAAGACTTTCGCACCTGGGCCGGCACCTTGGTTTGTGCGTGCGCGCTGGCGAAGCGAGGCTGCGAAGCCGGAGAGCGTAGCGCGCTCAGAAAGCGGAAAGTTGTGGAGGCTATTAAGGAAACTGCCGAGTTGTTGGGGAACACTGCCGCCGTCTGTCGCAGCTCCTATATCTGCCCCGAGATCATTGAGAGTTTCGAGAGCGGTAAGACCATCAGTGAATACTTCAACTCGCTAAACGAGTTGACCGCTTACCGCGGAAGAAAATTGCACGCTGCTGAAAAGTCACTTCTAAAATTTATGAAACGCGCAGCATCCGGTTAAGCACTTTTGTGAGGGCGCCCACGATCGTGGCACTGCTCTTGCTCCAGTGGAATGGTGAACGAAAAACTGTCCGGTTAGAGTGCGAACGGGAGCCAGTCCGATCGTTTGCATAGAACTAAGACTTGAACACCAGGCCCCCGAGAACAATAACTTTCGAACATAGGGAGGGTAGAACTCATGTCTCAGAATAAAGAAGGACAAGGTGCTGGCGGTCAGCAAGGCGGTGGCGGCCAGCAAGGTGGCGGCGGCCAGCAAGGCGGTGGCGGTCAGCAAGGTGGCGGCGGCCAGCAAGGTGGTGGCGGTCAGCAAGGTGGCAGCGGTCAGCAAGGTGGCAGCGGTCAGCAAGGCGGCAGCGGTCAGCAAGGCGGCGGTGGCCAACAAGGTGGCGGCGGCGGTCAGGACGGCGTCCGGCGACCAAGTGGAGACGATCGCTAAGAATCCACTTGTTGTTTTTAAACCAAATTGCTTGTTCACTCGAACACGCGAACAGGAGGTGAGCCTTTCAAAACTCACCTCCTTACATAACCGAACGCATAGACCGGAAGTCAGCGATTCAACGAGGAGATATTTAACTAATGAATGCTTTTACACTACTGAAGGCCGATCACAAAAAAGTTGCGGGTATTCTGGAGAAGATTGACTCAACCACTGAGCGTGGCGTGAAAACGCGCGAGGAACTTTTCACCCAACTGAAGACCGAGCTCGATGCGCACGCACACGTAGAGGAGACAATCTTTTATCCGGAGTTGGAGAAGGCGGACGAAACTCACGACATTACGCTGGAGGCACTCGAGGAGCATCGTCTGGTCAAACAGCTTCTGGGTGAACTCGAGAAAATGGACAAGGGCGACGAACAGTGGACCGCGCGCTTCACGGTTCTCAAAGAAAACGTCGAACATCACGTTGAAGAAGAGGAAGGCGAGATGTTTCCCAAGGCCCGCAAAGTCTTGAGTAATGAACAGGCTGAGATACTGGGCTCGCAGATGGAAGAGGCGAAGAAAGCGGAAATAAAGGCCGCAGCTGCTGGTTGAGCCGAGAGCTTACCGCTTCCTATCGCGACTGATAGCAAGGAGACAAAGATATGGAAGGACCCTTTCGCGGACTGCTGGCCGGCGCGGCAGCATGGAAATTTGGCGGCGGCTGCTTTTCCACCATTTTGATTTTCATTATTGTGTTTTGGCTGCTTGGCTATGTGCATTGCTGATTCGGCAACGCAATTCTTTGAGTGCTACACGAGCGAAGCCGCGTCGGCATCCACCAGCCATTCGAGCATTCCTTGAATTGGCGTAATTGTCTGAACCGGCAACTGCTCCGATCCGGGTTGGGGGCGCAACACTTCTTTGAGGCGTTGCGCCTTTTTTTGTCCGGTCACCAAAAACATGAGACGCCGCGCATGATTGAAGACGGGCAACGTGAGCGTGATTCGATCCTGACCCAACTGCTCGTTTCTCGTGGGTACAACCCAACGCGACATTTCTTTCAGCGCCGCTGAATTTGGAAACAGCGAGGCTGTGTGCCCGTCTTCGCCCATTCCCAGCAAAACTAAATCAAAGCGTGGCCAGGCTAGCCCGGCGAAGTAAGTTCGCAACTCAGCTTCGTATGCCAGCGCGTTCTCGTTTGCGTTGCCCTCGCCAATGATGCGGTGAACATTGTTTGCCGGAATCGGCACGTTTGAAATCAGCGCCTCATTTACCATCGCGTAATTACTGTCACGATGGTCGGGGGGAACACAGCGTTCGTCGCCAAAGAAAAGATGCACCTTAGACCACTCGACCTGTTGCTTGAACGGTTCGGTTGCGAGCAATTCATAAACTCGGCGCGGCGTGTTGCCCCCCGCAAGTGCGACGCTAATCTTTTCGGTCGCTCCTCGAAGCTCAGCGGTACACACCACAAACCGTTCAGCCGCAGCCAACGCAAGCTGTTCGGGTGTTTCGAAAACAAAGATGTTGGATTGGGAATCCATGGACATGAAGGATCAGATACAAACCGAGTGGGTCGACTAATTCAGAACCGGGAGCGGTAGCGACCGGGTTCAACTCGACTTAGATTCAACACTCGAGGTTGGTTCGACTAATCCGAACTGCGGTGCGAGTCCCATAACCGCGAAAGATCAGTGCCGTAGCGGATACTTTCTGACCTCGAATTCGCTAGTCATGCAGTCGTCTATATCGCAAGTTGAACCCGGTCGCTACCGCTCCCGGTTCTGTATTAGTCGACCCACAATGGCAAGTCAGGCTCAACCTATCGCTTCTCCAGCAAATCTTCCCACTCAGTATGCACAAAGCCCTGCTCGGGTTTATCCACGCGTTCATAGGTATGCGAGCCGAAGAAGTCGCGCTGCGCTTGAGTTAAGTTGAGCGGCAGATTTGCCGTGCGATACATATCGAAGTATCCGAGGCTCGATGACATCGCCAAGACAGGCAAGCCTTGCTGCGTCGCGCTGCTAACCACGCTGCGCCATCCGAATTGCGCCTGATCTATTTTTGCGCCGAACTCCTGATCGAGCAGAAGGTTGCCGAGGCCGGGGGTGCGCAGATAGGCCTCTTTGATTCTTCCTAAAAACTTCGCGCGGATAATGCAGCCCCCCTGCCAAATTCGCGCCACCTCGCTCAGATTAATGTTCCATTTAAACTCATCCGAGCCAGCCTTTATGAGATTCATTCCCTGCGCATATGAACAAATCTTGGAAGCGTAGAGTGCGTCGTGAATGTAGTTTTTCAACTGGTCACTAAACCCCTCAAACTTTCCCGACGCGCGCGCCGCGATTCGTTTGCTCGCCTCAACCCGCGCCTCTTTCTGAGAGGACAAAACGCGCGCCACGATGGCGGCGTCAATGGTCGGTATCGGCACGCCGAGATCCAAAGCCAGCTGGCTTGTCCACTTGCCGGTTCCCTTCTGCCCGGCTTTGTCGAGTACCAAATCAACCAGCGGCTTTCCAGTTTCCGGGTCCTTTACTCGCAGAATCTTCGCCGTGATTTCTATAAGGTACGACTCCAGGTCGCCGCGATTCCATTCCTCAAAAATCTCCGCCATTGAATCTATGCCAAGCCCGAATCCGTCGCGCAGCAGACCGTAAACCTCGGCAATCAGTTGCATGTCGCCATACTCAATGCCGTTATGAACCATCTTCACGAAATGGCCCGAGCCGCCTGGCCCGATGTAGGTTACACATGGCCCATCCGGAACTTTCGCGGCGATCGCTTCCCAAATCGGACGAATCTGCTCGTAAGCCCGAGCATCGCCGCCTGGCATCAGACTTGGCCCCCACAGTGCACCCTTTTCGCCGCCGGAAGTTCCTGAGCCGATCATGAACATTCCCGTGGTCTGGAGTTCCTTTTCGCGCCGTTCAGTATCTTTGAAATGCGAGTTACCGCCATCGATGATGATGTCGCCGGCTTCGAGGAAGGGCTTTATTAAGTTGATAGTCCAGTCGACTGGATCACCAGCCTTAACCAACAGAATTATTTTCCGCGGGCGTTCGATTGAACGTACAAACTCCTCGGGAGAATGTGCCCCCAGGATTTGCTTACCTGCCTCACGCGCGATAAACGCATCGAGCACCGGCAGCTCGCGTTCGAAGACAGCGATGGAAAAGCCGTTACGTTCAATGTTGAGTGCCAGGTTCTGACCCATCACGCCGAGGCCAATCAATCCAATGTTTGCGGTGTTCATAGACATCTATATTCTCAAGAGCGGGGGCAGGCCCGCCATCCTAACCTTAGAGACTCCGCCGGAGCAGGGTGATCTCAACCTCGAAAGTCTTCCAATCATATCCTGCGGCTCAAGTCTGATCAGCTCGAGGTCAGGAAGGCGGGCCTGCCCCCGCTCTTTTGTCTTCATTCAATATGCTCTGGATCAACTCCTGAAGTTTTTTGAGTCCAACGACCACATTGTCTCCCAGATCAACTCGAATGGCCCGCCGGCCATGCTTCAGGAGCGACTGAAAATCTCCCAGCGCCTGCGCGTCCTTTAAAACGCTAAACGTGTATGGCGCTTCTGGCACCGGGAAATCAACTTTGTCCGGCGCAGTGATCTGAATGAATACTCCCGAGTCAGGCCCACCTTTATGTAGTTGGCCGGTTGAATGCAGAAACCGCGGCCCGAATCCGTTAGTTGTCGCGCAGCGAGTCGCCTTCCGAAGAGACATGCGAATTTCTCGGATGACTGCTTCGACTTCCGGAGCCTCTTCAATGTATGCCAGCAGCGCAACGTAATCTCCGGGCTTTATATTCGCGCAATATGCTCGCAGCGCTTCCGGAACTGAAAGCGCGGGTGAGGACTCGCGTTCCTCAACACCGTAAACGGTCAGTTGACCATCGCTAGCTAAAGCAGGCTGCTCCGGAAGTTTTCCATCTTGCTTGTATTTTTCCAGTAGTGCTTTTGTGGCATCTTTTGACTCCTGCACATTTGGCTGGTCAAACGGATTAATGCCCAGGCGCCAGCCGGCAAAGGCGGTCGCCATTTCCCATAGGAAAAACTCGGCGCCAAGATCGTAAATGTTCGCGAGCTCTCGATAAACAACTGGATGGCCAGCAGCTTCGAGCGCTTTTAGTCGCGAGTTTGTTTGGTCGTCAGTGGGCCCGACACTAATCGAAACAAAGAGCCGATCGTTACCATAATCAGAGACAGCTCCGAGCGGTTCGCCAACTACCGGGACGATGCCCTTCCCTTCTTTACCGGTGCTCTCTGCGATCAGCTGCTCCACCCATAAGCCGAGCGCCGCAAGTTTTTGATCAGTGACTATTGTTAGTTTGTCGCGACCAGCAAGCGCGCACTCCGCCATAACTGCACCAAGCATCGCCGCCGGGTTCTGAGTTACCGGAACCTGTGCTCCGCAGGCTGCAACCATCGAGTGGGTCTGCGGCAGCAAGCGCGCCGTATCCACGCCCATCAGTGTCGCGGGCACCATCCCGAAATATGAAAGCGCTGAGTAACGTCCGCCGATGTCCGGCTGATTGAGAAAGATTCGCCTGAAGCCTTCCCGCTCTGCGATGTCAGCCATTTGTGAACCAGGATCAGTGATGGTCACAAAAGAATCACCGGGAGTATCACTATGCTGCGCGACTTCGTTGTACCAGTACCGATGGAAAGCATTCGGCTCTGTTGTGGTTCCCGACTTCGACGCGATGACAAACAGACACTTGTTGATATCGATCTGCTCCTTGAATCTATTAATGGTGTCGGGATCGGTCGAGTCGAGAACCAGCAGTTCGGGAAAGCCCGCCTGCCGTCCAAACGTTTGCCGCAGAACCTCGGGGCACAACGACGAGCCGCCCATGCCACAGACCATCACGTGTTGGAACCCCGACGCAATAACGCCTTCGGCAAACGTCTTGAGATTCCGCTCGACCGCGAGCATCTCGCCCGCGACCGTTAACCAGCCGAGAGAGTTAGCGATGATTTTCTGATGTGCTGGTTCGCTTTTCCAGAGCGTGGTGTCTTTGTTCCAGATGCGCTCAATTACGTGGGCGCGGCTTGCCTCGTCGAGCGCGGCGTTCACAGCGTCTGCTTGTTCTCCAGGCGATACTGTCAATGCGATATGATCAGTCTCTCGCCCGGCTTCACTTCCAGCATCATCCATAATCAGACCTCTGAAGAAGACCAAATAATCAATGTGATTTTGGGGGTCGGAAACAGTCTACCACGGCGAACTGTAAGAGCGGGGCAAGCCCCGCCCTTTTTCTCGCTTGTGGCTGGGCCATATTGGAAGCATCATATAGCCAACTGTCATTGAGGAGGGTACAAGGACTTTGCCTGATAGAAAGCGCGCACTGATCGTCGTAGATGTGCAGAATGATTTCTGCCCCGGCGGTACCCTGGCGATAGCTGAAGGCGATCAAGTGGTGGCGCCGCTAAATGAGTTGATTGAGGAGTTCCTCGAAGGTGGCGAACCGGTCTTCAAAAGCCGCGACTGGCATCCGGAGAACACAAAACATTTCCAGGCTTACGGCGGCACCTGGCCCGTACACTGTGTACAGAACACGAAAGGTGCGGAGTTTCATCCAGACTTGCTTGATGACAAGCACATTCGGATAGTCTCCAAAGGCCTGGGTGATACGGATTGCTATTCGGCATTTGATGAAACTGATTTGGAGTTACAACTTCGCCGGCTCGGTGTTGAAGAAGTTTGGGTCGGCGGGCTCGCCACGGACTACTGCGTAAAGAGCACCGTGCTCGACGCGTTGAAAAAAGGTTTTCACGCGAAGGCCCTGGAGAATGCAATGCGCGCTGTCGAGGTCAATCCGGGCGACGGAGAACGAGCAATTGCCGAGATGCGCGACGCTGGAGCTGAGATAGTAAAGATTAACGGGCAGGAGGCAAAACAGGGGCAGGAGGCAGGGGCAGGAAGCAGGTGAACCACTAGGAGATTTGCCGGCGTTTCCTGCCTCCTGCGCCTGCCTACTGCTCCTAAGTACTTATGGCTACTCTAAACATTGATCGCTACCACGCCGCGATGGGCGACGCGTCCTACAAAGACGTCACCCGCCTACACGATCGTTCACTCAGCGACGCGCAAGCTACCTTCTACGTAACACAACGGAAGTTGCCTTTCGCGCCTTGCCTCGGGCACGAGCGTCTTATCCGTCTGCTCGTTGACAGCCAGATCGATCGTCCGCGTTTGCGCTTCCTCGAACAGGATCGCGGCGGCTTGCAGCGATTTGCCAAGGCCATCGAAGACATTCAGTTTGTCGGCACAATTCGCGCGGTGCGTCCCGGAACAATCGTTTTCGCGCAACAGCCTTTCGCCGACATCACCGGCGCTTTTGGACTCACACAAGCGCAGGAAATCAAGTTTGAGCACGCGTTCGACTTGCCGATGACCACTGCCGCAACGGCGATGCAGTTTCGAATGGCTGCGGGCGAGCACCGTTGGCTGTCAGACTTTTCTTTGAGACGCAATGGCGATATCGAGCGCGCCGTCGATATTGCTGTCTACGCTTTCATCGGCGGCTTCAACGACAC
>Ga0134126_10004830_pt1 | contig 16864 bp, 14 predicted proteins | sample KB31752_FD_96881 | JGI IMG/M metagenome (GOLD analysis project Ga0134126, IMG submission 96881) | Terrestrial soil microbial communities with excess Nitrogen fertilizer from Kellogg Biological Station, Michigan, USA - KB3-175-2 | ecosystem: Environmental > Terrestrial > Soil > Unclassified ...
CAAGTGAATTCTGGCAAGGGAGTGCGCGTGGGGACGCTAGAGGATGTGACGCGCGCTATCGCGGGCAACGTCCGGTCGGAACGGGCCGTGCGCGGCTGGACGCTGGACGAGCTGGCCGAGCGCCCGGGGGTCAGCAGGCGACTCATCGTGCAGGTCGAGCAGGGACAGACCATCTGCGAGTGCAGTGTGAGGGCGATCTGCCAGGCAGTTCGCCTCATCCCGTATCCGTCGGCCGCGGGGACGATCGCTTCCAGGTTGTCCCGCTCTGTTTCGCACCACGCCGCGGCCTCTGCCGGGGTGCGGAAGGCCAGCGGTGTCCCGTCCGAGGGGATGGATGGGAGGGCGAACGGGATGACCGGTTTCCTGCCCGGCGTCATCAACCGGGTGGCGACGTCGAGCGTGTGGCCGTACCAGTCGATGAGAGACCGGATCGCCTGATGGCTCTCCGCTGCGGGATCCTCGACTGCGCTTCGTTCCGCAGCGAACAGGCGGGCCAGGTCGTGGAGTTGGTAGCGGCCGGGCTCGGGGCTGCGCAGCAGGTGGATGTCGACCAGTGATTCCAGCGCGTACTCGGTGGCGTCCCATGGGGCGCCGATAAGCGCGGCGGCGGCCGGGATGCTGATGTCCGGCCCGGGGGCGAGACCAAGCAGCCGGAAGAGTCGGGCAACGTCGGGCTGCTGTGGCCTGGTCGCGGCTGGGATGTCGAGGTAGCTGGCGTCCAGGCAGGCCCGCACTGCCAGATCTCCAGCAGCAAGCTCATCGAGGCGGCCGACCTCGTCGGCTAGTCGGCTGGCTAGATAGCCGACCGTCCAGCGCACTCGGCTCGACAGCCGCTCACCAGCAACCCGCACGGCCAGCGGCAGGCCGCCGCATGTGCCAAGCAGCCGCTCGGCAGCGTCGCTCTCGGCGTTGACCCGGTCCCGCCCCGCAATGTGGCTGAATAGCGACAGCGACTCCGGGGCCGTGAAAGTGTCGAGTGGCACGCGGCATATGCCCGCAAGTCCGGTGAGCATGTGCCTGCTGGTGATGATGACCCCGCAACCCCGCCCCGACGGCAGCAGCGGTCGCACCTGCGCCAACTGCCCAGCGTCGTCCAGGATGACAAGAATGCGGCGGTCAGCCGTGCGGCTTCGGTAGCTCTCCGCCAGCCGACTCTCATCGGCCGGAATCCTGGCCGGGTTGGCGCCAAGGTCGGCGAGGAACCGGGCGAGGACCGTGGTCGCGGATGCGGCGGTGGGCCCGGCTCCGCCGAGATCGGCATAGAGCTGGCCATCGGGATATTGCTCTCGGAGCTGGTGGGCGGCGTGCACGGCAAGGACGGTCTTGCCGATTCCGCCGGCCCCGGTGATAACGCCGATCCGGGTGGCCGCCGATTCGAGGTGCGGCTGGCTGAGCCACTCCAGCAGGCGCCGTCCCTCGGCGATCCGGCCGGTAAAGTCGACTAGGTCAGGCGGGAGCTGCGCGGGCGGCATCGGCGTAGGCTCGGCTGGTAGCGTAGCGCTGCTGGCCCCATCCAGCGCGGGATCATTGGCGAGTATCCCGTGGTGCAGTTGTTGCAGCCGTTGTGATGGTTCCAGGCCAAGCTCGTCCGCCAGGATCCGGCGGGCATCCCGATAGCTGTTCAGTGCGTCGGCCCGGCGTCCGGCCCGGTGCAGGGCCAGCATTTCTAGATACCGCAGGTCCTCGTTCAGCGGGTACTCGGCGACGAACGCGGGCAGCCAGGCCGCGGTTTCTCCGGCGCGACCGACCGCCAGTTCAGTGTCGGCCTTGTCGGCGAGGATGGCGACTCGCTCCATTCCTAGCTGGAGTGCCTCGGCCTCGAGCGCTGCTGATTGAATGCCCTCGAACGGCTGGCCGCGCCACAGCGCCAGCGCGGACTGGAAACTTGACTCGGCTTCTAGCAGGGCGCCCTGGTCACGCTGGCGGCGCGCGCGTGCCGCCAGCTCGCGTGTGCGCAGCAGGTCGATCTCATCCGGCCTGGCCTGCAGCATGTAGCCGCCGTCCACGGAGAGGATGGACTCGGTGCCGGCCGCAGACGCCCCCCGGAGGGTCTTTCGCAGCACCGACACCATGGTCTGCAGGGCCGAACGGGCAGTAGGGGTAGGCTCGCCATTCCAGGCGGCTTCGATGAGGCGTGCGCTGGATACCTTCCGGTTGGCGTTCGCAACCAGCATCGCGAGCACTGTCCGGGCGTGCCCGGCCCGGATTCGGACCGCTGTCCCGTCCCGGCCGATCACCTCGAGCGGCCCAAGAATCCGGTATTCCATCGTCATCGATCTTCGAGCCTGGTTGTCTGGTCGGACAGGCAGAAAGACCGGCAGGAAGACCGGCAGGAAGACCGGCAGGACACCGGTCTTCCGTCATCGGCCAAGCCGGGAGCGTGCCTCCTGTGCCTCGGGGGAGCCCAGCTCAGTCAGGAGCGTCAGTGCTTCCTGCCATGCGGCTCGCGCCTCCTCGGCCCGTCCTAGGTCACGGAGGGCATCACCGAGACCCAGCTGGGCCAGTCCCTGCCAGACCTGTGCCCCGTTCTGCTGGCTGAGATCGTGTGCCTGCTGGTAGGTGGCCAGGGCGCGTTCGGTCTGCTGTAGCCCGCGGTAGGTCTCGGCCAGCGTGACCAGCGCGAACCCTTCGCCGTGTCGGTCGCCGTCCTCCCGGCACATGGCCAGGGCCTGCTCGCAAATGATGGCGGCCTGGTCGAAGTGGCCCAGAGCGTTGTGCAGTTCCCCGAGGTTGCCCAGCGTGGTGCGCTCGTAGGAGCGGTGGCCGGCCAGCCGGGCCAGCGTGAGGGTGTGCTGGAAGCAGCGCAGGGCCTCGGGATGCCGCCCGGCCCGGTGATGAACATTGCCCAGGTTCCCCCAGGCCGCAGCCTGGGCGCTGCGGCCGCCGACCTCGCTGCTGAGGGCCAGCGCCTCGGTCAGCGTCTCGGTGGCGGCGTCGAGCTGGTTCAGTTCCCCGAAAGCTAGGCCCAGGTTGTTGAGGGCCGAGGTCTCACGGAGGCGGTCGCCCACAACGCGGGCGCTGGCTAGGGCGATCTGGCTGATTGCGACGAGATCCTCGTAGCGGCCACGCAGGTCGAGGTAGGAGAACAGGGCGATCCCGAACTGGCAGGCGAGGTCATCCATGCCGCACTCAGCGGCCTGGCGGGCGGACGCAAGCAGGTTGTCTTGCTCGGCCTCGCACCACGCCAGCGCGAGCTCGAAGGTCTCAAACGACATGGGCGGGCGGGAGGAGGTTGCCACCTCCAGCCGGACGCGCCCAGGCTCGAGGACTTGGCTCGCCGCCACCAGGGTGCTCAGCTGCCAGCCGAACAGCCGCCGCAGTGCCTGGTGCCGGTTCTGCGCCGTCTCCTCGGCGGCGGCGCGTTCAGCGGCGTACACGCGAAGCAGATCGTGCAGGCGGTACCGGCCTGCACTGGGCTCGTCGAGCAGGTGTGCGTCCACGAGTGTCTGCAGCACGGCGTCGGCGTCTTGTTCGCCCTGGTCCAGCAGAGCGCAGGCGGAGGGCAGGCTGATGTCGGGTCCGGCTGACAGCCCCACCAGCCGGAACACCCGGCCATGGTCGGCGCCGTCCGCGCCTGTGCTGGCGCCCAGCGCCCGATAGCTCGTCTCGAAGGTGCTTCGCACCGCCAGGTCCGCCACGTCCAGCTCGGCCAGGCGGCGGCGGTGGTCGGCGAGTCGGTCGGCCAGCGTGCTGATTGTCCAGCTCGGCCGGAGGACGAGCCTGGTCCCCGCAATCCGGATGGCCAGTGGCAGGCCGGCACATGCGGCGACCACCCCAGCCATGGCATCAGGCTCCGCTGACGCCCGCCCGAGCCCGACGATGCCCTCAAGCAAGGCACGAGCGTCAGCGGAGTCCAGCATCTTCAGGTCCAGCAAGCGCGGCGCAGGCAGGCCGGGCAGGCGACCGCGGCTGGTGACAAGCACCGCACAGCCCGGCCGCCCCGGCAGCAGCGGCCGGACCTGCTCACTGTCCCTGGCGTTGTCCAGCACCACGAGCACTCGACGATCGGCCACGATGCTGCGGAACTGTGCACTCCGCTCTTCCTGATCGACCGGCACCCGTGCCGCGTCTACCCCCATGTCACGCAGGAAACGGGCCAGCACCTCGCCAGGCTCCAGCGGCCTAGGGCCGGTCCCGCGCAAGTCGATAAACAGCTGCCCGTCCGGGAAGCGGTCCCGGACGCGGTGGGCAACATGCACGGCCAGGGATGTCTTTCCGATCCCGCCTGCCCCGGTGATCGCGCAGATGACAACAGCGGCGCGCTCCTGCCCCCCGGACGGCCCGGCCAGGACCTCGCTGAGCTCGCTGATCTCGGTCAGGCGGCCGGTGAAGTCGGGAATGTCGACCGGAAGCTGAGCCGGGCACACGGACCTACCTGATGCACCGGCACGCTCGGGATGCGGCAGCTGACCGCCCGCGCGAGCCAACTCGTCGGCCGCCGTCGGCGAGAGCTCCAGGGCAACGGTCAGCAGGGCGACCGATTCACGGTGCGGCCGCTTGGCCCGCCCGCGCTCAAGTTCACGGATAGTGCGGACACCCAGCCCAGACAACTCGGCCAGTTGCTCCTGGGAGAGTCCGGCCGCAACCCGCCGCTCGCGCAGCAAGGCGCCGAAGGCATGGCCATTACCCGGCTCGTCTGCCATCACTGCTCCCAGCCATCACGTTCCCGGCAAAACACCACAGACTGGACAGCGGGACTGCCGATGTTCCCCGCCATACGTGCAGGCCTCTCACGGCTCTGATCGTGCGATCTGGATCGGCATCATGCGACGAGCACTCAGTCGAGACCATGAGGCCCCGATGCTCAGGCGACAGCGTGCGGGCGAAAACGTCCTAAGTGGCGAACCCTTCCGGTGGCGGCGGTACGACGTCACCGCAACGCGTCGCACCAGAAACGAGCGGCTCACTCAGGTTCTGAGCAATCGAAGGATTGAAATGTCATCGGTCCACGATAGAGGCGGTTTTGGGCACTGGTAAGGCTTTTGGCGTGTCGGGTCCGGCCTGTGGCATGTTTGGCCCCTGTTTGGGGCGGTCCCGCCTGGCCACACTGGTCCGGCATGGCCCCAGTCGCTGGCCGACGCGCCTGAGCACGCCGCAGCAGGCTCAACCATCGCCGCGACGACATCCCGCACGAAAGGCTGCGCGCTTCTTCATCACTGCCTCCATGGTCCGCGGTCGTCGGCCGTCTTCGCGTGCCTGCCACGTTCCATCTCCCGGCGTATCCCCTGGCACCTGGCGTGTCGTCAACGACGCGCAGGCCGTCCCAACTCTCCGCTAATTCCATTACTGACGCAGGATTGGCCGTCAGTTAGGAGTGGCAAATAAACTGGCATCTACGTAGGACTACGAGAAAGGAACGCCTTAATGTCTCATGCAAATTCCAAGGGCGACGGCGCGATTTTCGAAATGAAGTCACTAGATCTCCCGATAAGCCGGGCGAAGCACGAGGTAGGTGACGATATGAACCTTTGCTGGGACTTCAACGGCCTCTCTGGCTCGGACACCCTGCCCTCGAGTGGCTTCGGCGTCCCCGGTGCGGAAGTGGCCTCGGAGTCCCCGGCTGTCTGAGCACGACTACCGCAGACGGACCTCTCACAGGCGAACAGTGGCGCCATGCGCATGTGCATTGTCGGAAAATATCCCCCGATTCAGGGCGGGGTGAGTGCCCATACCCTGTGGACTGCCCACTGCCTTACCCTGAGCGGCCACGAGGTACATCTGGTCACTAACGCACCTGAGGTCGAGGACACCTTCCGCCTTCAGGAGGAGTTGTATGCGGATCAGCCGGGACTCGATCCGCGTCTGAGCGTCCCGGTTCATGTCCACTCCACCCTGGGCCAGGCCAGTTCCGGGCTCAGTGCCCCACGATACATACCGTATGCGAACCCCTACGTCAGCAAGCTGGCCGGCCGCGCAGCACGCGTGGCCGCGGACACGGGCTGCGACCTGCTGTACGCCTTCTATCTGGAGCCTTACGGCGTGGCCGCCCAGCTTGCTTCCGCGTGGACCGGCGTTCCGTACGGACTGCGGCACGCCGGCAGCGACATAAGCGGGCTCTACAAGCACGCCGGCCTGGGCGAAACCTACGCCAGCATCGCTCGCAATGCGTCGTTCTGGATCAGCGGAAACGACCGCGTGAAAAGAGGCCTGCGACACCTCGGCGTCCCCGGTGATCGCCTCTTCACGGTTCCCTTCCACAGCCTCAACACGGACTACTTCAAACTCGGCGTCGATCCGATGCGGCTCGACGAAGTTGGCGAGCATATTTCCGACGGCCAACACGGTTTTCACAAGTATCATCCCTACTTCGGCGTCCGCCAGCGATCCGGTCGGCCAACCATCGGCGTCTACGGAAAGATGGGCAAGAGCAAGGGCACGTTCGATTTGCTCCGCGCGTTCGCCAAGGCTAAGGCGGTCTCTGGTGACTGCAACCTCGTTTTGGCCACCGGCGGAACACCTTACGAGCTCGATCGCCTGTATCAGGCGGCGTCGGAGCTCGGGCTATCCGACAAGGTGTCGCTGATTCCGTTCATGCCGCCGTGGAAGATCCCAGGATTGATCTCGGCCTGCGACGCGGTCGCATTCCTCGAACGGGACTTCCCCGTTCAGATCCACCACCCCACAGTGCCACGCGAGGTTCTCGCCTGCGGCAGTTGTCTGATCTTGTCCCGAGAGGTCGCTGAGTACCAGGAGTACGCCAGTCTGCTCCGTGACAGCGAGAACTGCCTGATCGCAGACCCACGCGACACTGACGAACTCGCAGCCGCGCTAAGCCTAGTCATTGACGATCCCTTGCGGGCGCGAGAGATCGGGCGCGCCGGGCACGCGCAGATCTCCCGCAGGATCGAGAATTGGCCGGGCTACATCCAGGCCGTATCCGGCACATTCGAGTCGATTCAGGCCGACATGGGCGAACGGAGGATCGAGATGACAGTCGCTGATATGCAGGCCGCGCTCGCGCGCATTTCGGCCGACGAGGCCTACCGATCCTGGTTCGAGCTCGCGCCAGAAGCCGCTCTAGATAAGTACAGTCTGACTGAAAGCGAGAGAAGCGCCCTCAAATCCATTGACACGAAGCTAATGGGCATATTCGCCGCATCTCTTAAGTCAAAAAGAGAACACTGGATCACCAAAGCGTTCCCGCTGTGCCGGCAGGTCTGCGGCGAGCAGCTAGCGCGCTACTTCGGTCGCTTCTACGATCTGCATCCGGCCGAACCGGGCGTGGACTGGGCCGCGCAGGTCGCATCGTTCGGTCGCTTCCTCGCCGACTGCCTCGCGGTGGACCCCTCGGTGGCTCCGTATGCCGTCGATCTGTGCCGCTATGAACTGGCTGCCTTCGAAGTGGATCAGGCCGTGCTGCCTTCAGATGACCTGCGGACTCTCGACGCTGATGGGGCGACCGCGCTGGACGACCGGCCGATTGACCCGGCGGCGCGGCCGATGCTGCTGCCTGGCGTGCGGGTTGTGTCCTTCGACTACGACGTGCCCTCGATACTGCTACATCTGAGTGCTGAGGACGCCCTGGAGCATGCGCCCGAGCGGCGGGCCGTCAGTATCATCATGCGGGTTGGACGGAGCGGAGCCCTGGAAGTCTTCGAGGTGAACGCGGCCACCGCCGCCCTCCTCCGAGTGTGCTCCGGCGCTCTAACCCTTGCGGAGATCGAGCGAAGGATGTCGGGCCAGATCGGCGTCGGCGACACGCCGGCTCGGGCGCTGCGGCAGATGCTACGCCAGTTCCTGAAGATGAACCTCATCAACGTCGCCAGTGCCCCGCCCGGCGGTGCTGGCGGATGACAACCCGGCCTCTCGCGGCGATACCGATGCTGGGCTGCGGCCTCGCCTACCGAGCGGAGATAGCCGATCACATACGAGCCGCCCGAGCGGACATCGATTTCGTGGAGGTCGCCACGGACCAGTTCGCGACCCGACCATCCAGGCTGGATGAACTGCGCGATATCGCCAGCATGCTCCCCGTGGCTCCGCACGGCACCGGGTTGTCGATAGGCAGTAAAGGGTCGATTCCCCGCGAGATCCTGGAAAGGGTCCGGCTGGTCAGCGACATTACCGGCTCTGCTTATTATAGCGACCACCTGTGCATGACCCGCGTTCCAGGTATCGACCTAGGGCACCTCACGCCCCTGTGGTTCTGTGACGAAGTGCTGGCGGCAGCGGTGGCGCGAATCCGCGAGGCGCAGGACTTCCTCGGCAAGCCACTTGTGCTGGAGAACATTACCTACGCGTTCACAATCCCTCATGGCCAGATGGTGGAGACGGAATTCTTCAACCAGCTGACGGCCGCCACTGGATGCGGTGTCCTGCTCGACGTCACCAACCTGTACATCAATTCGATTAATCATCACTTCGATCCCATCGCATACATGAACGATATGCCGCTTGACCACGTCGTACAAGTACATCTCGCAGGCGGTGAGTGGCGTGGCAGCATACTTGCCGACAGCCACTCCCATCCTGTTCCAGAGGAGGTGTGGGAACTCTTTTCCATGCTTTGCAGGCTGACCACAGTCAAGGGCGCCATCATTGAACGGGATGGCAACCTAGCCGACTTCACCTCGCTTATCGCGGAAGTCAGCCGAGCGCGGGCCATCTTGCACGGCTCCCGTGGTTGTTGACAACCCGTGGGAGAGCGGCGAGAACGCGCGGCGGTATGCGCAGTTCGCTGGCGAGCACGCGCTTTACCGGCGGACAAGCGAGGATCTGGCCGCGCTCGCGAGCCTGGCCAAAGACGCCCGCGTCGTTGACCTCGCCTGCGGCACCGGCGCTACGACCAAGGCGCTGCTGGCTCTTCTAGGCCCTCGCGGGCAAGTCGTCGCCGTTGATGCAGCCGAGGCCATGCTTGCCCAGGCGCGGTCGCTCATCGGCGACGACCGGGTCCGATGGCTGCGATCACCCGCCGAGCGCCTGGACAGGTGCGGGATCGGCGCGGTGGATGCGGTCGTGTGCAACTCGGCTATCTGGCAGACCAGCCTGCCCGCGACCGCCGTCACCGTGGCCCAGGTACTGCGGCCGGCCGGTCGGTTCGTGTTTAACATCGGCGCGCGAATGCTGGCCGACCACCCGGACGCGGATCAGGCGCCGGCTCCGCTGATCCAGCTCATGGAGACCATCGCCGCTCGCGACTATGGCTGGTGCACTCCGCCAGCCCGAGCCGAAGCGTCAAGACCCGTAGGGAGCAGCCAAACCCCGCTATCCGAGGCATGGATCCGCCGGCTGCTTCGCGACAAGGGCTTCCGGGTCGGGTACGTGCGGGAATTCGAGTACAACAACACGCTTCAAGATCAGCGCGCGTGGCTCTCGATCCCGATCTTCACTGTCCGCCGGTTCCCTGGGCTGTCCTATGAGCGGCGCATGGCATTGCTCGACGAGGCGTACCGCGACCTTAGTGCGGAGCCCGCCCCGCCGCGACGACCGTGCGCTGGATCGCCTTCGTGAGTTGGCCGGACATTGGAGCCTAGTAAGGGCGTCATCGCACGATTGATTGCCGGGTGCAAGAGAAAGGACCCGGAGGGCTTGCCTGGCCGCGGCTGGGCAGAGCGAAGGGATGGCGGCGTCCGCTATGTCCGATAGCTCGCGCCGCTCGGACATGAGAACGGAGATTTGCATGTGGTTTAGTCGTCCACGCTCGTCACTCGCATCACGCACGTTTGGCATTGCCGTGGGCGCGATGCTCGCGCTCGGCGCCAGTGCGGTGTTCGTCTCCGCCAGCGCGGTCGCTGAGGCCTCTCAGGCAAACGCGGCACCCACGATCCTGATGTCAGGGTCGTAGACGTACGGATCTACGGGTAGGAGCAATTGTCAAGACCTGTGGATTGAAGATTCGTATGGGCTTGCTGGCGTTAGGCGCGGACGGTGGTCCAGACCCGGATTCCGAACACGGCGTCAGCGTGTCCTTGGCCGGGGAAGAATGCGGCGGTTTCGTCGAGGATCTGGTTCCGGAGCGTTTCTGCGGCGATGGCGCCAGTCTCGATCGCGGTGGCAGCGTTGCTCTGGCTGAGCAGGTAGTCCGCCAGCTGGGTCTGGGTGAGTGGTATGCGGGTGTCGTCTTCGGCATAGCTGACGTCGCCGAAGCCAGCGGCCAGCGCGGCGGCGGGGTCGAAGTAGGGGTGGCGGGGCGGTGGGGGATACCGGGGCAGGTAGGCCAGCTGGTGAACGTGGCCTGGCCGGAGAGCTGGCCGTGGAAGAAATCGCTGTAGACGGTAAGACCTGCGCCGCTGCGCAGGATCCGGGCGAGCTCCGCGAATGCGCGCGGCTGGTCGAGCCAGTGGAATGCGGCTCCGACGGTGGCCAGGCCGGCGGCTGCATCGCACAGCGGGATCTGCTCGGCTGCTGCCACGAGGTAGCGGGCGCGTGGTTGCGGCCGTGCGGCCCGCAGCATCGCGGCTGAGGCGTCGATGGCGATGACGCGATCGGCCAGCTCAAGGAGTGCCCGGGTGGACAGGCCTGTCCCGCAGGCCACGTCGACGGCGAGGCGTGCGTGGCTGATGCCCAGCATCCTGGCGGCCAGGCGCAGGGCCGAGCGGTGGTAGAACGGGCGGGCGTGCGCATAGCGGCGCGCGACCGGGTCGCCGTTGAACGGGTTGCTCACCGGCCGCTGGCCCGCAGTGCCTGATGCCGGTGAAAACCATGCGGGTTCTGGCGTGTTCATGCGGCAGCCGATGCTGCTGGCTGGACGTCCTCGCCGGGCCGCTCGATGAGCTTGCCGCCGGTGAAGGTCGCTCCGGCGCGGACCAGGGCGACGAGGTGCGGTGCGCTGACCGCGCGCCAGCGGTCTTGCGCTGACTCGATGAGCTTGAACGCCATGGCCAGGCCGGCCACCCTCGAGCCCGGGCCCTTGGTGACCTTGGCCCGGTGCCGTACCGTCGCGGAAGCTGACTCGATCGGGTTCGTGGTGCGCAGGTGCACCCAGTGTTCCGCCGGGTAGTCGCAGAACGCCAGCAGATGGTCAGCGTCATCGGTGATCCTCGCGGCGGCCGTCGCGAACTTCGCCCCGTAAGTGGCGCTGAAGGCCTGCACCGCGGCGACGGCGTGCTGCTTGGCCTCGGCACCTCAGATCTGCGCCAGCGCCTTCTTCGCGCCCGGGTGCGCGGACTTCGGCAGCGCGGCGAGAGCATTCGCGGATTTATGGAACCAGCAGCGCTGCCCTGCGGTCTCGGGGAACACCTCGCGCCTGCCACTGCCCGGTCAGCCTCGTGATCACCGCTGCCGGCAGCCCGGCCGAGGAGCCCGGGAACTGGCCGGGCGCGGGCACGAAATCCCCGGTCGACAGCCCGTGCAGGTACAGCAGCGGCAGCACCTCGGTGATCTTCGGGGTCTTGCGCGCCCACGGCGGCAAGATCGCCGAGGAGAACCGCTTCCGCTCCCCGGTCACCGGGTCAGACCGCCTGTCATTGACCCGCGGCGCGGTCACCTCCACAGCGCCCGCGCTGGTCAGCACCTCCCGCGGCTGGTGACTGCCGTTGCCGACCACCAGCCGGCGGCCGTTCTCATCCCGCTCGGCGGCACGCGCCGCGATACGGGCATCGACCTCAGCCCGCAGCGCCCCGGCCAGCATCCGCCGCGCGCCCTCCCGCACGATCTCATCAATCAGCGACCCCGGCCGGGCCGCTTCATCCCCTGAAGAACCCTCCTGCACTACCGTGAGCACGCGCGTACCTTCCCGGCCGGCGTTGCACCGCCGGCCTTGCCTGAGACCCGACCTGGCATCCGGGAGAGTACGCCTCCCAGGCCTAATCCACAGGAATCAAGCATTGCTCCCAGGCCGGTCCTGCTGGAACCAGGTGCCCAGTGGCTCGCAGCAGGCCTCGGCTCGGTGGATTCCCTTCCAGTGGCCTACTGGCGGTGGTTGCGTCACCGCTGAGCTTGCCGAACTCGTCATCGGTCTGCAGCTGACCTGCACCTGTATCGGGCTTGTGGCCCGCAACCGGGCCTCTGCAACGCCTTGAGGCAGATCGCTCCCACGTTGGGGGGTGCCTCGAACGGGAGCTGGTGCATGTGCTGGAGCATCGGACGGCGTTACATGATCGGCCGCGCGCGGGCAACAAAGTTACCTCAAGCACCTCGCCGCGTATGGCGGTCGCCGGGCATGCTCACTTTCGACGGTGACGTGGCACTCGGGATGGTGCGCGCTGGTCCCACTGGCCGAGCTGGCGTGGCCGCCTCGGCCGGTGCCCGCGCTGGGAGGCCTAATCGGTGGACGCGGGCCGGTGGACGCTTATTCCGGCACTGCCGTCAGCCGGCCGCAGGCCATGCCGTGCGCGTCGCGCGGCACCGCAGCGTCGCCGGCGGCTCCCACGCCAGGGGGAGGAGGCCGTCACTGGCCTGCTTGTGCGGTGGCGAGGCGGCTTCCGGGCCCGGGCTGGCTGTGGGTGTTGGCGGCGGTGACCTCGCCGTGGCAGTGCGGGCAGGTCAGCACGGGGGTCACGATGTGGCCGCAGGTGTCGTGGACCAACTCCGCCGGCGGGCCGGCGGGGGTGGGCGCCCACTGGTCGCCCCAGCGGATCAGCGCGGCGATGACCGGGAACAGTGCCTGGCCCTTGGCGGTCAGGTGGTACTCATACCGGGGCGGGTGCTCGGAGTAGGCGCGCCGCTCGAGGACGCCGTGGTCGGTGAGCTTGTTCAGCCGGGCGGTCAGCACGCTGCGGGCCAGGCCCAGGCTGTCTTTGAAGTCGTCGAACCGGCGTGTGCCGCGGAAGGCGTCGCGCAGGATCAGCAGCGTCCACCACTCGCCCACCACGTCCAGGGTGCGGGCGATGGAGCAGTTCCAGTCCGCCAGGCTCGTCAGGCGCATGCATCCCAGCATACCCCTAGTTAGTCGCTTGACAAGACTTACTTCCCCTGAGACGCTCGGCCCAGGAAGTCTTTTCAAACGACTAACTAGGAAGGCGGAGTGATGGAGCGGACAAGGCGGCCGTGGCTGGCACTGGCGGTGCTGTGCCTGGGGACGTTCGCGGTGCTGCTTGACACCACGATCGTCAACGTGGCACTGCCCAGCCTGATCACCGGGCTGCACGCCTCGCTGGACCAGGCCCTGTGGGTGGTCAACGCCTACCTGCTGGTGTTCGCGGCACTGCTGATCCTGGCCGGCCGGCTCGGCGACCTGTTCGGGCCGCGGCGGCTGTTCACGGCCGGGCTGGCGGTGTTCGCGCTCGCCTCGGCGGCCTGCGGCGCGGCTGCCTCACCCGGGCAGCTGATCGCCGCCCGGATCGTGCAGGGCATCGGCGCGGCGGCGCTCACCCCGCAGGCCATGGTGATCATCCAGCAGATCTTCCCGCGGGAGAAGATGGGCGCGGCGTTCGGCGTGTCGTTCTCCATGGTCGGGCTGGCCGCGGTCAGCGGGCCCACCCTCGGCGGCGTGCTCACCACCTACCTGTCGTGGCGGTGGGTGTTTTATGTGAACTTGCCGATCGCCGCCGCCGGGATCGCGCTGGCGTATGCGTTCGTGCCTGAGGTGCGGACCGCGCGGCGGCCCCGGCTGGATGTGGTGGGTGTGCTGGCGGCCAGCGCGGGCCTGGCCGCGGTGTCCTACGGCGTGATCGAGGGCCAGCGCTATTCCTGGGGTGAGGTCGCCCACGGTGTCACCATCCCCGAGATCATCATCGCCGGGGTGGTGCTGCTGGCTGGCTTCGCGGCCTGGGAGCGCCGGCACCGCGATCCGCTGATGCCGCTGGGCCTGTTCCGCTCCCGCACCTTCACGATCATGGTGGTGCTCAGCGTGGTGGTGCAGTTCGCGCTGCAGTCCATGCTGCTGGTCAACGCGGTCAACCTGCAGTCTGTCCTGGGTTTCACCGCGGTGCGCGCCGGGCTCACCGGCCTGCCGCTCACCGTGGTGATGACCGCGCTAGCCCCCTTCGCCGGCCGGCTCACCGACCGGCTCGGCGGCAAGTACGTGCTGATGGCCGGCCTGATGGTTTACGCAGCCGGGATCGCCGGCGTGACCGCCGCCGCCTCGGTGCACGCGACCTCACTGACCTTCGCCCCCGCGCTGGCAGTCGCGGGGCTGGGCATGGGGGCGATCTTCGCGCCGCTGGCCACCATGGGCATGAGCGCCGCCCCGCCCGCCCTGGCCGGCGCCGCCTCCGGTGTACTGAACACCGGCCGCCAGCTCGGCGCCACCCTCGGCGGCGCGATCAGCGGCGCGGTGCTGGCTACCCAGCTTGCCGCCGGCCTGCACGCCCGCGCTCTGGCCGCCGCCCGCACCCTGCCCGCCAGTGCCCGGCAGCCGTTCGTGAATGGGTTCACCCGCGCCGCCCGCACGGGCCTGCAGGTCGGCCGTGGCCAGACCGGAGCCCGCATCCCGGCCGCCCTCGCACCCCGGCTGGAGAACCTGATCCACGGCGTGTTCGCCCGCGCCTACATCACCGCCATGCACCCCACCCTGGCCATCTCCGTGGCGTTGCTGATCGCCGGAGCACTGGGGTGCCTGCTGCTGCGCCGCCCCGGCCGGGCCGCCGACACGGCACCCGCGCCCCTGCGGCACCGGCAGGCCGAGAAGCCTCTCGCCCGCGGCAACCGCAAGTGACCGCCGACGAATCCTGTCCTGACGCGATCATCCGCAGCAACCAAGCCCCACCAGGGAGCGAGGCACCATGACTACCGACAGCCCAGCCAGCCCCGGAACCACGCACCCAGAAGACTCCTATGTCACACACCAGGTCCAGGTACCCGGCGGCGACCTGCACGTCGTCGACCAGCCCGGCGACGGGCCAGCGATCGTCCTGCTGCACGGCTTCCCCGACGACTGGCGCATCTACCAAAAGCTCATCGGCCACCTGGCCCCGCGCCGCGCTGTCGCCTTCGACTTCCTCGGCTACGGCCACTCCGCCCGGCCCGCCCGCCACGACCCCGGCCAGCACGAGGCCGAGCTGACCGCCGTCCTGGACGCCCTGGGAATTGAGCGGGCGGTGCTGGTAGGCCATGACGCCGGCGGGCCGGTCGCGGTCAACGTCACCCTGGCCAACCCCGGCCGGGTCACCCGCCTGGTGCTGATGAACACCTACTACGGCACCGCCCCGCACCTGCGGTTCCCCGAGATGATCCGGCTGTTCGCCGACCCCGCCTTCGCCCCCCTCGCCGACGCCATGACCAGCGACCCTGACCAGCGGATGTGGCTGCTGGCCCACACCGGGCGCCAGTTCGGCCTCGACCCGCTCACCCCCGACGGAGTCGGGCTCACCTCAGTCGTCCCGCAGTTCTTCGGCGAAACCGGCGCCCCCGACGCGCTGCCCGCGATCCGCGCCTGGACCGCGGCGCTGTTCCCGGCGCTCGCCAGCCAGGACACCACCATCGCCAGCGGCCAGCTCGCCGACCTCGACGTGCCCGTCTCGCTGATCTACGGCGCCGACGACCCCTACCTCACCCCCGCCCTCGCCCGCCACCTCGCCACCGTGTTCGGCCACGCAGACCTGCACCTGATCGACGCCGCATCGCACTGGCCGCAAGCCGACCAGCCCGAAACCATCGCCCAGCTAATCAAGGACGCCCGGAAGGCAGACGGCAAGTAACGGTGCCGGCGTCCCGGGACATAAGTCGCCGGCGGCCGGACTTCCGCCGCTTGCGGGCGAGGAAGTCGGCGTCGCAGCCGGACAGCGAGGCTACCCGGCTGGCGCTGCGCCCCCGCCGTCGGTACCACCGGGCTGCTCAACATGGCCCTATTCCTCACCTTCTCCTCGCTGCGCCACGCCAACTATCTCGGGAGCGGTCTCACCAGCCCCAGCACACTTAGCGGTCGCCGTCGTCGGCCTGGGCTGGGGCCTGATCCTCAAACTCAGCGCGCATGCTGTCACCGGCCAGTTGACCGCCGGTGATGAGCAGGCAGCCTGGTGAGGTCGGGCCCGGCGCACCCTGGCCGGTGATCTGCTGCGCATTGGCGGCCTGTCGTGCTGGAGCGACCGGAATGCCATCATGGTCGGCTCGCCGCCGGAGCGTGCAGTGAGCGGGTGCCCCGGCCCAGATGCCGCTCAGCTTGGTGTGATCGTCGCGGGCGCAAACGACGTCAACGCGATCAGCCAGGTAATCTCCGAGGCGTTCCATGACGTGCCGCAGTCACAGCAGGTGATCCCAATGCCATGTAGATGCTCTGGTCATGCGGCCTCGCCGCCGGCCCGCGAGTCACCGATCGCAGTGAGGCGCCACCGCGCCCTCAGGACCTGCGCGGAGCTGTAGTAACTGGTCGGCACGCAGGCTTCGTCGGCCCAACTGCCTTCGGAGCATGGGTCCTGGCTGGTCATGCGGGTGGGGTGCTCTGGCCGACGCGGGGTTCCAGGACGCTGAGGGTGAATTGTGCTGGGGTGGCGGCGGTCGGGGGCGCGGCGTAGGCGTGGGGGCGGTCACCGGGGAAGGCTGCTGCATCGCCGGGGCGGAGGGTCTGCTGCTCGCCTGCCACCCGAAGGTGCAGCTCGCCGTCCACTACTAGCAGCTGCTCGATGGTGCCACGGCTATGCGGCTCGGAGGCGTGTACGTCGCCGGGTGAGAGCGTCCAGTCCCACAGTTCCAGCACGCTGGGCGGCCCGGAGCCGGCGACCATCTGCGCGCTGCCGCCGTGCGTTCCGCGCCATAGTACCGGGGCGTCGCCTGCGCGCACGACGTGCAGCTCGGGGGGGTCGGCGACGGCCACCAGCCGCGGCAGGCCGACGCCCAGGGCGTCGGAGAGCCGCAGCAAGGTGGCGATGCTGGGGTTGGTCTGTCCCTGCTCGACCTGCACGATGAGTCGCCTGCTGACCCCCGCGCGCTCGGCCAGCTCGTCCAGCGTCCAGCCGCGCACGGCCCGTTCCGACCGGACGTTGCCCGCGATAGCGCGCGTCACATCCTCTAGCGTCCCCACGCGCACTCCCTTGCCAGAATTCACTTG
>Ga0134126_10004831_pt1 | contig 16864 bp, 20 predicted proteins | sample KB31752_FD_96881 | JGI IMG/M metagenome (GOLD analysis project Ga0134126, IMG submission 96881) | Terrestrial soil microbial communities with excess Nitrogen fertilizer from Kellogg Biological Station, Michigan, USA - KB3-175-2 | ecosystem: Environmental > Terrestrial > Soil > Unclassified ...
CACCACTGCACACGCAAGCAAACCGCCGGCTCTTTTCATTGCCTTCATCTTAATGAATTTTCTTCAGAAAGTCATTCACCCGCGCTTCAGCGCTCCAAGCGTATTATGGAATATTGCTCATCAGGATAACCAACACGATGAGTAAAAATTTATAAAACTAAAAAAATAATTATTTATGAACTCATTTACTCTCACTACGCGATACTTCGCAGGTGTTGCACTCGCTGCAGCATTGCTTGTCGGCGGATTTACCGTGCTGGCTCTTAGCGTACACGCTGCCAGCGGAACAACACCACCGGTCATCTCCGGTATCGCATCAACAACGACTGACACGACCGCAACCGTTTCCTGGACCACCGACCAGGCGGGCACGGCGCAAGTATTTTACGGTCCGACCGCGTCTTATGGCGCATCATCCAGCTTCGACAACTCGACCAGCAGCATGAGCCATACCTCTAATCTTGGCGGGCTTTTGCCTAACACGCTGTATCACTTTGAAGTGGTAACCGCCAATGCATCCGGCACCACGGCCACTTCGAGCGACATGACGTTTATGACGACAAATACCGCAGCAACAACCGGTACCGTTCCGGCTATCTCCGCAGTACTGGCAACACCAACTGACACCAGTGCAACAATCACGTGGATGACCGACCAAAACGCCAACTCGGAAGTGCATTACGGCACAACCAACGCGTACGGAAATTCTACGGGGCTTGATACCGCCAACGTCACAAGCCACTCGATGACGCTGAACGGACTTACCGCTAACACCACGTACCACTTCCAGGTTTTGTCTACAGGCACCGGCACCACAACTGCAGGAACGTCGACTGACCAGACGTTTACCACGCTCGCTGCATCGACTACCGGCACCGGCACAACCGGCAGCACGACCAACGACATGATCACCAATCTGCAAAATCAGATAACCGCACTCACCGCGCGCGTTACTACGCTCGAGGCTGAAGTCGCGGCACTCATGGGCGGCACTGGCGGTGGAGGTACCGGCACCACGACTCCTCCGACGAACACCAGCAGCGGTACGCTCGATCAAACTAACATCACGACAAGCGCAGGCGGCACGCTTAACTTTGGCGGCCGCGGCTTCCCCCGCGAAGAGAACATCACTATCTCGCTTAACGGCACCACGGTAGCAACCGTACATGCCGACGGCGGCGGTAACTTCTCGAGCGGATCCCTTACCGCACCGGCAACCGCAGGTACGTACACCTATGTATTTACCGGCTCTACGGGAGATGTAACTCACGCAACCGTAACGGTGCAGTAAATAAATAGTTCAGCAAAGTAAATTAGTTAGATAGAGCAAAACCGCCCTTCATATGAAGAGCGGTTTTGCGTATTGTATACTTAAGCAAATGCCTGAAGAGGAACAAAGTATTTCCTGGCAAGTGTTAACCCACGTGCACAAAGAGCGCACCAACGACTGGTACTGGGCACTGGGGCTCATAGCCGTGGTTGCAGCTGGCCTTGTCATATGGCTCGGCAACCTTTTATTTGGGATACTCATTTTGCTGTGCGCGGGCTCCATCGGCGCACTCGCGATGCGCGGGCCGCGCGAACATTCGGTAGACATTGGCGAACGCGGCATATCGATAGACGGCACGCTATACACCTACCGCACACTCAAATCTTTTTGGGTTGATGCCAACCCGGAGTATCCCCGTCTCTTTCTTACCACCGGCGGCATTATTACGCCGCACATGGCGATACCTTTGGAAGATGAGTATCACGCACAAGTGGTGCACGCGTACCTGGTTGACCGCTTAGACGAAGTCGAACAAGAGCCGCACCTTGGCGAGCACGTCGCCCACATACTGGGGTTGTAATCAGCTTTACTATTGGCTGTTTTTAACGTATTTTGGTGTAACGCTCCCGTCGTTCAATGGATAGGACGTATCCTTGCGGAGGATATGATGTAGGTTCGATTCCTACCGGGAGCACATACGACACAAAGACCTCCCCTGCGGGAGGTTTTGTGCGTATGTGCTGGCCGGAGCCATAAATTTTCAGCAGAAAATTTGGCGAGGCAGGGTCGTGCGGCAAAAAGTGCGACGGCACTTTTTGAACGCCTGACCACAAAGACATTTAAATCGTGTACAGTAAACAAGCAAATGCTCTCGTAGTCCAATGGATAGAACGCCTCCCTCCGAAGGAGGAGATGCAGGTTCGATTCCTGCCGAGAGCACAAAAAGAAAATCCGCCTAGTTGGGCGGATTTTCTTTTGGGTTTAAGCCCAAGTTTACGCCTTGAGGGCTTTTGCTACCTTTGCTTTGCGGCGGGCGGCGGTGTTTTTCTTTATCAAGCCGCGCTTGGCTGCTTTGTCTATTGCTTTGTAGGCAGCTGCGAGTGCAGCAACAGAGGCAGATTTATCGCCTTTAGACACGCCTCGCACTGTTTTAAGCGCTTCGCGCACGGCGCGTTTGCGGGTTTCGTTCATAGTCGCCTTGCGCTTGCTCTGGCGGATAGCCTTTTTAGCTCCTTTGGTGATTGCCATATGTGCGATGATATTACGACACATGGCCAAAAAACACAAGTTTTAGCTATAAATTGACCGTTGGTTGTACAATAGAGAAATGATAGGCAAACTCACCGGCACTTATGGCGGCACTACTGCAGAGGGCGCTGTAGTAATAGAGGTAAACGGCGTCGGCTACGTGGCACGCGTGCCGCTGTTTGCCATAGACCGCCTCAAGGCCAGCACAGGCATCGTGTCTCTATATATACACACCGCGGTGCGCGAGGACGCCATAGACCTGTATGGATTTACCGCCGAGGATGAACTGTTGTTTTTTAAACAACTGATGAGCGTGTCGGGCATCGGCCCTAAAACGGCCGTGGGCATTTTAAATGTCTCGGACGTTGCTACGCTGCGCCGCAATATTGCCGCGGGCGACGCATCGGCTCTTACCAAGATTTTTGGCATCGGCAAAAAGAGCGCCGAGCGCATTGTAGTAGAGCTGCGTGATAAGTTGGCCTTAGAGCAAACTGCGCGCGGCGAAGCATCGACCGGCACCTTTGGCGGTAACGACGGCGAAGTGATAGAAGCTTTAATTGCGCTGGGGTATAGCGCGTCGGAGGCACGCTCTGTTATAAAGGAGCTCCCGCCCGAGCTTCGGACAGGCACCGTTAACGAAAGACTCTCGGCAGCGCTTAAAAGTCTGGGGTCACACAGCAAAACAAAATAAATTCTAAAATGAAACGATTGATTAAAAAACTAACACCCGCGCCTGTTTTGAGCGCGTACCATTATTGCGCCGCCATGCTGGGTGCAATCATCTATCGCTTCCCTTCCAGAAAGTTAATAGTCATTGGCATCACCGGCACCAAAGGCAAATCGACCACCTCGGAGCTTGTGGCTGCAATCCTTACCGAAGCCGGATACAACGTGGCGCTTGCCTCGACCATCCGTTTTGCGATTGGCGATGAAAGCGAGCCTAATCTTTTTAAAATGACAATGCCGGGACGCATGTACCTGCAGCAATTTTTGCGCAAAGCAGTTAATAAAGGCGCAACACACGCTGTTGTTGAGATGACCAGCGAGGGCGCCAAACAGTACCGCCACAAAGGCATTGCACTTGATGCGTTGATATTTATCAACCTGCAGCCCGAACATCTGGAGAGCCACGGCAGCATGGAAGCGTACGCAGCGGCTAAACTGCAGCTGGCAAAGGGGCTCGAGGAATCGAGCAAGCGCCCGCGCTACATTGTTGCCAACGCCGACGACAAATATGGCAAAGACTTTTTGGCGGTAAATGTCGAAGTAAAAGCGCCCTTCTCGCTTAAAGACGCCGAACCGTACACCACCGATGAAAAGGCCGTGCGCTTTGTGTGGCGCCGCGGTCAGCTGTTTACCGTGCCGCTGCCGGGGCTGTTTAATTTGCAAAATATTTTAGCGGCGCTCACGTTAACCGACGCCATAGGCATCCCACAGGCAACGATCAAAAAAGCTTTAGAAAAGATAGCGCCCGTTGCCGGCCGCGCCGAACGTGTAGAAATGGGCCAACCCTTTACGGTGGTTGTTGACTATGCGCACACGCCCGACTCTTTACGCGCGTTGTACAGCACCTATTCTAAAAAGCGCATCATCGGCGTGCTTGGCAGTACCGGCGGCGGCCGCGACACGTGGAAGCGCCCCGCGATGGGCACCATTGCCGAAGAGTATTGCAGCGTTGCAATACTTACCAACGAAGACCCGTACGACGAGGACCCGCAAAAGATAATTGCTGAGATTGCCAAAGGCTTTAGTAAAAAGAAGCCACACATTATATTTGAGCGCCGCAAAGCAATACACGAAGCACTCCGCGAAGCAAAAGAGGGCGACGTGGTGCTTATTACCGGCAAAGGCACCGACCCGTACATCATGGGTCCCAACGGCACCAAACAGGTATGGAGCGACCGCCGCGTCACCATAGAAGAGCTGCGAAAGCTGGGTTACAATAAATAAATGGCGGACAAACCCTCGGGGCCCGGACCTTTAGAAGACGCTATCTTCGTTATCGCTTTTATAGTGGTATTGGTTGTGTTGTGGTTTTACACCGGCGGCCCGTCGCGCTCGGACCTAAAAGGGATTTTTATCCACCCGCCGGCACCAGTCGGGCCAGGCGGCGCGTATGGACCTACGGTAGGCTCTACTACTATTCAAGCAGGTGCGCACTATTAATTAAACTTATTTATGCTTAACACCTTCCCCAGCCTCTTAACATACGGATTTTTTGCACCGACCATTTTGCGCCTGTTGGTCGCTATTACCTTTTTCTATATTGCGTATGTGCAATTTAAACGCCGCAAAGCAATTTCTGAATTAAAGATACAACTCATCGGCCACGTCGACCAAACGTTTGTCATCATCTCCTCTCTTTTAATTTTCCTTACCGGTGCCGCACTCTTTTTTGGCTGGCACACGCAAATTGCCGCAATTGTCGGCATCCTCGTTGCGCTCAAGCATGCTATATATGCCAAAAAATACCCGCTCCTTATACCGCTGTGCCGTTTAGAATATATTTACATCATCGTGATCTTGCTGACGCTACTCATTAGCGGCGCAGGTGCTCTGGCAATGGACGTGCCGTTGTAGTAACGTAGCATCTGCAAGAAAACTTTCTCCAAAAAAGTCCTCGGGTTTCCTGTACAGCCTTATGAAGGCAGTCAGGCCAGACTATTTTTGTAAAAAATTTTCTTTGCGATATACATGATACTAATTCTCCACAACATCCGCAGCGTCTATAACGTGGGGTCTATCTTCCGCACCGCAGACGCGGCCGGCGTTTCTAAAATATATTTAACCGGCTACACGCCAACGCCTTTGGACCGCTTTAACCGCGAGCGCCTCGACCTGCACAAGGTGGCTTTGGGCGCCGAAAAGTCCGTGCCGTGGGAGTATATTAAAAACCCCTACGCTGCCGTCTCAAAACTAAAGCAAGAGGGGGTGCGTATAGTTGCGCTCGAGCAAGACGCGCGTGCAACAAACCTTTTTACATTCAAACTTAAAAAATCTCAAAAAATTGCGCTCATTGTTGGCAACGAAGTGCGCGGCGTATCAAAAGCTTTGCGTGACAAATGCGATTCGATTGTCGAAATACCCATGCACGGCAAAAAGGAGTCGCTTAACGTGTCAGTTGCGACCGGAATAGCGCTCTTTCAATTAGCACACTAAGCGCTTTTTTATTGATGCATAGTAAACTATGCATATCTTGGAGTAAATTTCGGCTGGTTAACATTGGCGTTAGTGTCATGAGGTGCGTGCATGTTAAAGAGCGAGCTGGGTACGCGCTGATAGATGCGCATCACACGCTCGGCGGTTGCCGGGTGGTCTTTTTTAACATGGTTCCAGATGATGATTTTATTCATCAGCTCTTTGTCGGTATGCCCCACTTCTTGGTAGTCGCATTCGGTACACGAGAGTAATACTTGCATAATAATATTTTATTAACTTTTATAAACATAGAGACGAAAGTACTGGTCTGTACTTACTATGCCTGACCTTGCCTGACGGTACGATGAAGCGTATAGTGCTGGTCGGAACAATAACGGGGAGAATAAACATTGAACACTTTTCAGAAAGCGCAAGGCAGAAAAACGGCACAAGACGCCAACACTGCATTGCGGATGCAGACACCCGGCAAAGGTGGCAAGTGCAAAAAGCAGGGGTGCAAAGGCGTAGTGCCCCGCAAGCGCAATGCAGAATGTTCCAAGTGTGGCACCATGTACATCCGGGGTGAATGCGCCCCACAATAAAAAGCCCGAAGCCCGGCTACCCATGCCGGGCTTTTACTATGAACCGCACATGCCATGGGGTACGTATAAGTCGTATTAGCATAATCTTTTATATATGAGATACGGATATCAATCCATGATGGGCGGTTACTGGAGCTTTGGAGACCTGCTGGTGCACGCTATTTTGTTTGTCATTGTCGTAGGGCTCATCATATGGGCGCTGCGCCTTATCTTTGGCGGCCCGCGTTGGAGCCGACGCGCATGGCGTCGCAACATGATGATGGGCGGTCCGGGTATGGGAGGCGGTTTTAGCGGGGCGGGGTTCGGTAAAGACGCGCTCGATATACTTAAAGAGCGCTACGCCAAAGGCGAGATAGAAAAGGCAGAATTCGAAGAAAAGAAAAAGGTTTTGATGGAGTAAAAGAAAAACCCGCCATACGGCGGGTTTTTCTTATCGCTGGACAGGACTTTAACACAACGTATACTGTCGTTGGTAGTTTGAAAGGAGCAAAATATGAGCAAGTTGAGTGTTGCCCTTATGTCAGTAGTTCTTACTCTCCTCGCTCTGCAGTTGGGGATCATAATTGATTTCCATCTCAGGTTGAGTGCTGACATGAATATTGACGTTCTGAAAGAAAACTCCAGAACTTTGCTTTTCATCCATGGCCCACTAATGATCTTTTATCCTTTGTGGATTTTTTCGTTAGTTTGGTCAGCGAAGAGACACTTCTCTCCTAAAGGTCCTCCGAAAGGGGGCCTTTTCTTTTATTTTGTGGTCAGGCATTCAAAAAGTGCCGTCGCACTTTTTGCCGCACGACCCTGCCTCGCGGTTTTGCTTGCTAGCAAAACATCGCTACGGCTCGCACTAAAGACAGAAATGCCTCCCGCAGGGGAGGCATTTCTGTCTTTAGTGCGCCCACATGGATTCGAACCATGGACCTTCTCCTTAAAAGGGAGCCGCTCTACCGACTGAGCTATGGGCGCGTATTGCGCACTCTATCAAAAAAACGCAGTAATATCTAGTGATTACAGACGCAAAGCAAACCGCTCAAGAAGAAGTTCCAAATCCCCTGCCCCACGGTGGCTGTCATGATACATGTAGACTAGTTGTCTTGAGAGATTTATTAATTGTTCGCGCTTTGCGCCGGTAGCCCTTTCAAGCTCTTGGCGGAGTTTCCAGTTAAGGAGGCCCGCCACTGCTTCGGCTTTTTCGCCGGCTTTAAAGGCTTGCATGAGGCCCAGCCACAACTTTTTACGGTCGCGCGCCGCAAAGGCAAAGGTAAGGCCAAACGGGTCAAAGCCGCGTGCCGCTGCGGCTGGGCGCTTTTCGACAACAATTTCCGCCCCGGCTTTCTCCAGCGCAGTGGTGGGGCCTTTCAGCAAGTTCTCCTCTTCAAATATAAAAGTGTTGGGCGACTCTGCCAGCGCCCCGGCCAAATCCAAAAACTCCTCTTGCCTGTCGCTGTTTATGGCACCCGCCAGCACGTACGTCTCGACGCCGCCAAACATACTTTGGCTTGCCGCCAAACTAAGCAGATCTTCAACGCCCAAAGTCTCCCACTTTATTTCTTGGGCGTCTTTGGGTTTTTTACTTTTACCAACAAAAACTTTTATCATATCTGTTTCATTTCGCCCCAGTTTTTGCCCACCTTCCCTTCGGTTTTAAGCGCGATGCCGTTTGTCTTTTCTTTGGGTATCACCTCTTCCATCAACTTTTGGATTTTAGGAGCAAGCTTTTTTACCATCCCCTCTTCGATCTCAAGCACCAACTCGTCGTGCACTTGCAGCAGCATGCATGCTTTACCCTCTGCCTCTTTGGTAAGCAGTTCATCAATTTTTATCATCGCCAGCTTTACAATGTCTGCCTGGCTGCCCTGTATTGGAGCGTTAATGGCCATGCGCTCGGCCGATGCCCGCACGTATGGGATTGATGAATGAATGCCGTCCAAGTATCGGCGGCGGCCAAAAAACGTTTCGGTGTATCCAAGCCGCGACGCGTCGCCCTTACTCTCTTCTATGTACTGCGCGAGACGCGGAAAGGCCACAAAGTACTGGTCATAAAATTCCTGCGCCTCGCCGCGTGAAGTTCCCAAAGATTCGCGCAGCGCATTAACGCCCATGCCATAGAGGATACCGAAGTTAATTACTTTTGCTCTGCGGCGCATCTCATACGTGACGTCTTCTTGGCGCACATGAAAGACACGCGCTGCCACTTCGCTGTGTACATCGCGCCCGCTGGTAAATATTTCAGTCAATCCTTCGTCGCCTGAAAGGAACGCCGCGATGCGCAGCTCTATCTGGCTGTAGTCGAAGGAAACTAATACAGTGCCTTTGTCAGCGACAAACGCATGGCGTATCGCGCGGCCAAGTTCGCTTTTAATAGGAATGTTTTGCAGGTTGGGGTCGATTGATGCCAAGCGCCCCGTTGCGGCGCCGATTTGTAAAAAGGTAGTGTGCACGCGGCCCTCGCTGTCGAGCAATGATGGCAGCGCATTGATGTATGTTGAAAGGAGTTTTGAAAGTTCGCGGTACTGCAAAATATCATCGATGATAGGATGCATACCGCGCATCTTAACCAATTCAGACTCTTTGGTACTGCGTTGCCCGCCGGCGGTCTTTTTTTGCTTTTCGAGGGTTAAGCCCAATTTATCGAACAACACTTCGCCCAATTGTTTGGGCGAGCCGACGTTAAACTCGCCGCCGGCTGCTTTGTAAATGTTTGCAGAAATCTTTTTTAATTCGGCGGTATACTTTTCAGAAAGCTCAGCCAAAAATTCTTTATCCACTTTAATGCCGCGCTTCTCCATCTTGCGCAGCACGGGTGCGAGCGGCAGCTCTATGTCATTGTAAATAAATTCCAGCTTGCGCTCTTTAATTTCGGCAAGCAAATTTTTGCGCGCTTCATCAATATCTTTAGACTTGCCCATGCGGTAAATGTCGCTGAGCGTTGGCTGCGTGATGGTCGAGTCGAGTACCGACACGGCAATGCCCAAAGACTCCTGTTCAGAAGTTAATTTTTCATCGGCAAAAAGCCCCATTCCCGAGCCAGGCTCCTCCAAATCTTCCTGTGAAAAAGTCCTCGGGTCTCCCGTCTCGGCAGAGGACTGTCCTCGCGGGCCAGACTTTTCCCCATGAACATTTGGATCCGCTCCCATAGCAGCCTCCCCACCCATCACCTGCTTTACTCGCGGCAGCAGTGAGCGGAAGTCAAACTCCGCCAACATGTCCAAAACTTTATCTACCTCGACAGCCTCCTTCCATGTTTGTTTAGGCACCTCAAAATTAATCGGCGCATCGCGGCGTATGGTCGCAAGCATTTTAGAAAATTCTGCATCCTCCTCCCCTGCCTTAAGTTTTTCCACCATGCCTTTGGTAATACCCCCCTCAAGTATCTTTTCAGGATTTTTCTTTAGCACTTTGTACAGATTTTCTATCGAGCCGAAGTTTGCGACGAGCGTAGCGGCGGTCTTTTCACCAATACCTTTTACGCCCTTTATATTGTCCGAAGTGTCGCCGCGGAGCCCCTTGTAGTCGGCAAGCAATGTTGAATCAAATCCAAACTCCTTTTTAAACGTGTCTGTGGTGTAAAACACCAAGTCGGTAATACCCTTGCGCATGCGGTACACCTCGACACGACCATCGTCTAAAAGCTGCAACATGTCCATGTCGCCCGAGGCGATTATGACCTCCAAATCTTTTTTGTTTTTTGTCTCTTCGACAATAGTGCCAATGACATCGTCGGCCTCAAAGCCCGGCGCTTCATAGAGCGGTATATTGAATGCGCCCAGCACTTCGCGCGAGCGTTTTATCTGCGACACAAGCGCCTCGTCTATCTCTTTACGCTGTGCTTTGTAGTTTTCGTACGCAGCACTGCGGAACGTGCCGCCCGGCAAGTCGTTGGCGGCAATAATGTAGTCGGGTTTAAGGTCGGCTAGTATGCGCGTAATCATCGATACTACGCCATAGAGTGCACCCGTCGGTTCGCCCTTGCTGGAGCTAAAATCCGGCAACGCATGGTACGCGCGATGCAAAATGGCGTGCGTATCGAGCACCACTAACCTCTTTTTATGCTCCTTTTCACTGCCAGTTTTGAGCTTCTTCATACCACCTCAATATACCGCTCTTTCTCTCCGGCGTTTTCGTTGGTAAAGGTAACAGTTAAATCCGGCGACGGCAGCGCCTCGGCAACACGCTCGGGCCACTCTATAAGCACCAAGGTGCCCGGATCTTTTAAAAACTCCTCGGGTTTAAGCGTGGCAAACTCTTTGACATTATTTAAACGGTACGCGTCTATATGCACCAAACGGTTAAAGCGGCGCTTGCTGCCATTTTGTATACGGTTGTTTGGCAGCGAGTAGCTCTTCATTAATACATAGGTGGGGCTTTGCACATCTTCGGTCACTTCCATTTCGCGCGCCATATTTTGTACAAAGGTGGTTTTGCCCGCGCCCAAGTCGCCGATGAGCCACACCGTAATAGCCGAGCCGGTTTTAGGCAGCATTTTAATCATGGCGCGCACGTTGCGCACATACTCGGGGAGGTCGCTAAGGGGTACGAAAGTCATGGACCTAATATACCAAAGATTGCGTGAGCTGCTCATGACTCATGAAATATATAGTTGGGGTACAATTGTATACATGGCAGTTGTATTTAACGATACCGAAGAGGAAAAGCGCGTAGACTTCCTGCGCAAACGCGAAGAAGAAGAGCTTGCGCAGGTACTTTCGCATAAATATGGCGTCGAATATGTCGACCTTTCCCTCGTTGCGGTCAATGTTGATGCACTGCGTATTATCCCCGAGGCTGAAAGCCGCGATTGCGAGGCGGCTGCGTTTGGCAAAGTCGGCAAAAAGCTTTCGTTGGCGGTGCGCGCGCCCGAAAGTACCAAAGTACAAACCTTAAAACAAAAACTTACCGAACAAGGGTACGAAGTGACGCTGTTTATGTGCTCGCAAGAAAGTTTAAAGCGCGCCTACCAGCGCTACGCCGACCTGTCGTATGCAACGCAAAGCAAAGCGGGTGTGTTTGAACTGTCGAGCGAAGAGGTTGAGGAATTTTCAGGCAAAGTAAAATCGATTGCCGACATTGGCGTGCTTATCAACGAGGCGGCCGACGTAAAACACACCTACCGCATCACTAAAATTCTGGAAATTATTTTGGCCGGCGCCCTTTCGACCGGCGCATCCGACATACACTTTGAACCCGAAGAGGTTGGCGTGCGTTTGCGTTACCGTTTAGACGGTTTGCTTGTTGATGTGCTGACGTTCGACCAAGAAACATACCATTTAACCCTCTCGCGCCTCAAACTCCTTTCGGGACTCAAACTCAACATTACCGGCGAGGCGCAAGACGGCCGCTTTAGCATTGTGGTCAAAGGCGACGAAATAGAGCTGCGCACCTCGATACTCCCCGGCAACTACGCCGAAACGGTGGTGCTTCGTATCCTTAACCCCAAAGCAATCGGCGTGCCTCTGGAAGAGTTGGGATTAGAAGATAAACTACGCGCACGTATTGAAAAAGAGATCGCTAAACCAAACGGCATGATCTTAACTACCGGCCCAACCGGCAGCGGCAAAACCACCACGCTGTACGCATTCCTCCGCAAGATTAATGACCCCAACACAAAAATAATTACCATCGAAGACCCGGTTGAGTATCACCTTAAAGGCATCGTGCAAACGCAGGTTGATAAAAAAAATTATACCTTTGCGCAGGGGTTGCGTAGCGCGCTGCGCCAAGACCCCGACATTATCATGGTCGGCGAGATTCGCGACGGCGAAGTGGCCGAAACGGCCATCAACGCGGCGCTTACCGGACACTTGGTGTTTAGTACGCTGCACACCAACGATGCTGCCGGCGCCTTCCCCCGTCTCATTGACCTCGGCATATCAGAAAAAGTTTTGAGTAGCTCGGTGAGCGTAGCGATGGCGCAGCGCCTTTTGCGTAAGCTGTGCGAAAAATGCAAAACGCAGCGTACCGCAACAGCAGACGAGCAAAAAATAATAGACAAAGCTATTGCGAGTATTACCGACCGTACTTTAATCCCGCCAACACAAAATATGGTGTGGGTTGCAAACGAGGCAGGCTGCGAAAATTGCGGAAACCGCGGCTACAAAGGCCGCATGGGTATTTACGAAGCGATATTTATGGACCGCGCTATCGAAGAGATCTTGCGCAGCAAACCCAGCGAGCGCGAAGTGGCCGAAGCCGCCAAACCGCAAGGCGTCCCTACCATGACCGAAGACGGCATCATTAAAGTATTGCGCGGTGTTACGTCCCTAGAAGAATTGGGCCGCGTGGTAGACCTTTCTGCAAACTAACTATTTTACAAACCCATTTTGCTCCCGGGTCAATCTGTTACGACTGCCAAAACGGGAGTATTGTTAGATTAGCCCCACGTCGCTAAGGCTATGCGGGGTAAAGGTTAGAGAGAATATACCGTCAAGCAATACTCCTATTCGACTAGCGAATAAGCGAAATCCACATCTGAGGATAACCCCCGCGGACTTGTATAAAACAGGTGCCGGAGCGTCCTTGAAAAGGTTCCAAAGCGGTTAAACTGTATTGCTTGAGGGTATACTCGACCCAACCCCTACGTCGCTAAAGCTATGCAGGGCAAGTCACAAAAAAATCCCCCAATGTGAGGGAAGAGCGGTACTGAAAACAGTGTAGCATAGTACTGATTTTATGTCAAGCGTAAATAATACTGGAGACGAAGAGAGCGATTTTATACCCTCCCCTGAACTTCTGGCTGCTACACCGGCGGGCTTTTTAGACCAGACTTTGCGCCCCGCATCTTGGGACGAATATGTCGGGCAAAACAGCATCAAAAACAATTTAAATATTCTTATACAAGCCGCCAAAGAGCGCGGCACCCCACCCGAGCATGTGCTGTTTTATGGGCCGCCTGGACTGGGCAAAACAACGCTCGCACATCTTATGTCGCACGAGCTTGGCGGCGCACTACGGTCGACCTCGGGGCCGGCAATTGAGCGAGTGGGTGACTTGGCGGCACTTTTAACCAACCTCAATCCGGGCGACATACTTTTTATAGACGAAATCCACCGCCTTAGTCGCGCGATCGAAGAAGTGCTCTACCCTGCCATGGAGTCGGGCGTACTCAACATTATTATCGGCAAAGGCCCGTCGGCACGCACGCTCGACTTACCGTTGCCGCCGTTTACCTTGGTAGCCGCAACCACACGCGTGGCCGACCTGTCGGCGCCGCTACGCTCGCGCTTTAGCGGTGGTGTGTATCGGCTCGAATTTTATAGTGAAAAGGATATTGCAGACATCGTACGAAGGTCGGCAAAAATTCTTGGCGTTGATGTCGAAGAGAGCGGCATTGTCGAAATTGCCAAGCGCAGCCGCTCGACGCCGCGCACCGCCAACTATCTGCTTAAGCGCTCGCGCGACTTTGCGCAGCTTAAGCGCATGCCGCTGAGCGGCAAGATTGTGAGCGAAGCATTGGGCATGCTCGAAGTAGATGAACTGGGACTCACACCAATAGACCGCAAGTTGCTAGAGGTACTGATAGAAAGGTTTAACGGCGGCCCGGCGGGCGTTGCAGCGCTTGCCGCTGCCCTATCGGAGGAGCCAACGACTATAAGCGAAGTGCACGAACCATTCCTCCTCCAACTCGGCCTGATTGAAAGAACCCCCCGCGGCCGCGTAGCCACCGCCAAAGCGTACGAACATCTAAACTACGACACGCCGAGCAATATAAACGAAAAATTATTATAGTTTGCTTTTGTAATTTTCAAATAAGAGGTATATTCTCTTTTACATATGGCAGGACATAGCAAATGGGCAAAACTTAAGCACACCAAGGGCAAGACCGACGCTCAAAAGGCAAAGTTATTTTCTAAACTCGTTAAAATTATCGGGGTTGAGTTAAAGCTGGCCAAGGGCGACAAAACCGCGCCCGGCGTGCGCGCTGCGATAGAAAAGGCGCAGGCCGCTAACATGCCAAAGGACAACATCGACCGCGTGCTTAGTAAAAACGACGGCGTCGAAATGGAGCGCGTGGTGTACGAAGCGTACGGCCCCGGAGGCACCGCGCTGGTGATAGAAGGCTTTACCGACAATAAAAACCGCACCGTGCAGGAAATTAAACATCTCTTAAGCCTTAACAACGGCAACTTTGCACAAACCGGTGCCGCAATGTGGGCTTTTGCCAAAAATGCCGAGGGCAAACTGGAGGCAACCATGCCGGTTGAAGTAAATGAAGAGGATGGCGAAAAGCTTAACCAACTAGTAGATGCACTCGAAGACCACGACGACATAAACGAGGTCTACACCAACGCCGCGTAAATCTACAGGCAAAGTTTAAGTATTGTGGTATTGTGCTTGCCGGCAGTATTTGTGACATAACCCTAGAAACAGGAGAGAAAAGTGACCAAACATTCATACGTTTTTGACCCTGGCGACAGGAGTATCCTTGCTGAGATATTTCTTCCCAAAAGAATATCTTTACAGGGCACATTGTATCAGACCCTAGAAGATGGGCTTAACTATAGCGAAGTAAAAAAATATCTTGTAACACAAGCTGCGAGCTTGAAACAGGATTACCTCAAAGCATATGCCGAATGGTTCGAACCTACACGGTATGGCTACAAAAATAAACGCGGTGTTAAATCTTCGGGCAATCCGGCAAGAGACCGCGTAAGGAGGTGTAAGCGAGTCTTTTTTGGATGGTCGACCTACGAAGTAAACGGTGTATTCCTCAAGAAAAATATGCGCGATATTGACGAGGAACAGACACAGGTAATCCGTATCATCTTTAAGTACGAAGTGCCAAAAGAACTTAAGGGCCGAATTCATCCTGAAGTCTCGCGTGCAATACTGTACTGGGTAGTGTCGACTTATGGGTTGACCGATGGTAAAGCATGGGGCGAGGACAAGTTCCCTCAATTCATCGAGCGCTTCCCACATTGGAGCGAGAAGCAAAAAGCTTACGCCAAGAAGAAATTCGTTGCGTTGGCGAATGACATAAATATCTGGATTGATGACTGCGGTATCTTTATTTTCGGTTTCGTCTTGCATCGCTTGTGGAATAAGATTGTCGAGATGAACAAGCGAGGGGAAAAGATACGCAGAAATGATGCGAGGAAGCTGAATAAAAACAAAAAGTATAAGCCGGCACCTAGAAAACGAACCCATCTGGAGGATGAGATCTGGGTAACAAGCATCTTCCGCTACGACGTCAACGTCTCGAAGTCGAAGTAACCGACAAATATCAATAATGTTACAATAGAAAGCAGATACACAACCGAAGGAGATAGACGATGAAAAAACGGAAGCAAATCGTTCTTTCTGAAAAAAACATCAGACTTCTTGCCAGCTTAGCAACACATGGGAGTGCAAAACAAGTTAGGGAGGACCCCAATTTTGCCCTTTCACTCTTGCTCACTCGGATGAAAGAGCGCCCATCAGACAGTGTTATAGGAGTTTTACTGGACAGTCTTGAGCCCGCGTCAATTCAATATGCTCGCGAAGAGCATAGTCCTCGAAACAAAGCGGCCTAAGTGGCCGCCAAACACCAAGCCCCGCATCAACACGATGTGGGGCTTTTTTTATATTTAATAGAGGTGCATACTATCGGCATATGCGTATTCTCGCCTTTGACCCAGGGTTTGAACGATTGGGGGCTGCTGTAGTTGAAAAGGTGGGTGGTAAAGAAGTGTTGGTGCACTCGGAGTGTGTACGGACTTTAGCCGAGGACTCTTTCCCTACCCGCCTACAACAAATTGGTGACGCAGCTGAAGCCTTAATCAAGCAATTTATGCCCGACGCGGTGGCCCTAGAGGAGATATTTTTTGGTAAAAACGAAAAGACCGGCGTACAAATAGCCGAAGTGCGCGGTGTCTTAACCTACATCGCCATGAGTCACGGACTGACCGTCTACGACTACACCCCCTTAGAGGTAAAAATAGCCATAACGGGCTATGGAAAGAGCGACAAAAAAGCAGTTGCGGCAATGGTACCCCGTCTGGTAAGGTTGCCAACTCGCAGCCGTCTTGATGATGAGATGGACGCGATAGCGGTAGGGCTAACCTGCCTTGCAAGTATCCGTACAAAGGTATAATCTTGGCGATAATATCCCTTGGGTTCATCTTATCAACAGGAGATGCGCCCAAAATGGTTGGCAAACCGTATTAGGTTTGTTACAACACAGTGCATTGGGCCTTCAACAATAATTACAAAGGTGCATTAGCAATTTAAACATCTTAGGCTATGTATAACGAGTTTGATAAAGAAGAGTTTATGATGGACGAAGACGAGGATACCACCAAGAAAAAGAAAGGCAGCGAGTGGCTCACCGACGAAGAGCTCGAAAGCGACCCTGACCTCGGCGCCGAAGCAGATGAAGAAGACGATGACGAGGACCCTGTCGAAGAGGAAGAAGATATTCCTGTATAAATAAAAATCCCACCTGTGCGGTGGGATTTTTATTTAAATTGTCAGTGCAACTATATTTCTCTTCCCTCTTTTTAGTATCGCTCTATCTTCTTTGAAGTCACTTTCAGAAAGCGAGTAGGAAACATCTGTCGCCTTTTCTCCATTCAATTCAATCGCACCGTCAATAACAAACTGACGCGCTTCGCGTTTAGAAGTTGCTAAACCC
>Ga0134126_10004833_pt1 | contig 16862 bp, 20 predicted proteins | sample KB31752_FD_96881 | JGI IMG/M metagenome (GOLD analysis project Ga0134126, IMG submission 96881) | Terrestrial soil microbial communities with excess Nitrogen fertilizer from Kellogg Biological Station, Michigan, USA - KB3-175-2 | ecosystem: Environmental > Terrestrial > Soil > Unclassified ...
AGGGGACAATTCCCTGCCGGTATTGCAAAGACACCACAAAATAAACCCGCCGCGATAAGGCCACGTTTTTCTGAAGTATCTGCAAATTATAATAATTACCCTTATAAGCGGCCAGCGCGCTGGTGTACTCCACATTTATTTGCGATTTGAGGTTCGTTTGCGTCCAATCGAGTATCTGTGACTGAAGCCTGGCCTTATGCAAACTATTAAGCCGGTTAAAGCCTGTGAAAATTGGTATGCTGAATGATAAGCCGACCAATGAATTTGGATATGAGGTTGATAAAAGGTCCGATAACCTGCTGCTTTCATAACTCAGGTTATAATTGTAAAAAGCGGAAACCGTGGGCAGAAATGAATACCGGTAATAATCGACGAGTTGGTTTTGCAGGCTTTTATTTGTGTTTAACAATTGATATTCTATACGTTTTTCAAATTGCAGCTGTTCCGTGGTATCAATGTGAATGCTGTTCATCATCTCGAGCGTATCAAACACCACGTTAAATTGCTTCTCGGGCGGATAGCCCATTAGCTGTTTTAACGCCGCGTATTGCGGCACCACGTTTTCTGTAACTTGTTTCAGCTGTGCTTTGGTATTGTTTAATGTAATTTCGGCCTGCTCATAGTCCGTTTCATCAACTATGCCCCCTTTATATTGATGATACGCATCCCTGAAGCTTTTTCCAAACTCAGCCGTGTCCTCTTTTAGCACATTGATCTGCTCGAGCGTAAGCAACAGGTTATAAAACGATTTACTCACCGAAGATACAAGGAATATTTTTGTGCTGTCGCTTTGCTGGCGGGCCTGCGTTACATATAAAGACCCGCTTTTATACGCATACAATAGGCTTGGGTTAAAAACAGCCTGCGAAACGGCAACACCTGGAACAAAAGTATAAACAGCCGGGCCCGTTGTAGTGCCGGCGGCAGTTACTATAGCCGCGCCCTGCCTTTGTTGTAAATAATGTATTAAATTTCCCGATGCGCTTACCTGCGGCAATGCGGTTGACAGATTTATAGCGTTGGTAGTTTGGGCAATATTTATATTAAGCTGTGATATATTAACCGCCGGCTGATGCTGCATGGCATAATCGATACATTGCCTTAGGGTCAGATAATCTTGTTTGCCGTTGCCGCTGTCTCTAACGGTTACCGGTTGAAGCAAGTTGTTTTTCGAAGTGTCCGGAACAACTAAGGGCGCCGCAACGCTTTTCGTGGTATCCTTGCCCGGTCTTTTATTTTGAGCGAAAGAGCATAGCGTTAAGCAGCACAAGCCGACGATGAATAAGACAGGGCGGAAAAGGGTATTATTGAAAAAAACGCTTGCCATATTTGAACAGGATAACAGGTATTTTAAACAATAAACATTTTATAAATGTTCATTTCTGCATATAAATATACAGATCGGGATCGATACTTTCGCCGGCATCCCCAAAACCTGCGTAAAAATGAAAAAAACAAATGGCGCACGGGGTAACAATTTTGTTAATTTATTTATCATAAGGTTTATACATGATATTGTTACCTTATTTTGTATTAATACGAGGGAAAATGTTTGAGGCGATAAAAGGATATAAAGGAACGGAATATCGCCGCGGTGGTACTTCAGGAAAAAACAAACAGAGAGAACAAAAAGGTTGACTAATGGCGATATGCCCGGCTAAACTGCAATATGTTTGCCTGTACGCGGGTCATCGGGCAATATTTCCATAGCCGGACAATCGATATAGTCGGCATACCATTTTATGGCGCCGACAACATCAAGCGCATCTTCGGCCTGGATATTGATGGTTTCGAAAGCATAAAGCTTGCCATCAGCATAACCATAAAGCTGTATTTCGTTAGTATCAGGACTAAATGGTTCTTTATCTAGACAAAAGACCCGAATCTTCAGACTGGTGTCTCTTGAATGAATAACATCTCTGCATGGGTTATTCGGATCGGTCGCTAATAAATAAATGTTGTAATCCATAAAGTTGTAACAACTTTGTGAGGTGATAGTTTACCCGTTTGAAATTATAAATCGCCGCGAATTGGCGGCGGGAAAGTAAGAGGGGCAGTCTTTATTAGTTTAAAGATAATATGCAGTTGAAGCATATAAACAGGCTTCAGGATTGATTGAGTAGTTTAGCAGAAATTTTCGGGCTATAATTCACCATAAAAAAAATATTGATATGCGCATCACAATGATTGGTTCAGGCAACGTGGCTACGCATTTGGCGGCTGCTTTTAAAAATGCCGGCCACTACATCGCGCAGGTTTACAGCCGGGACATGCATCACGCGGCATTGCTTGCTTATCATGTGGGCGCCGAGGCTATTGATGATTTACAAAAGGTAAACCCGGAAACTGACCTGCTGGTTATTTCGGTAAAAGATGACGCCATCATACCAATAGCGAAAGATTTAGCCCGGTACCAAAAGTTAACTGTACATACCTCGGGCGCTACAGATATCGAAGCCTTATCTGCCATTATTGCAAACGCCGGCGTTTTTTACCCCCTGCAAACGCTGAGCAAAAATAAGGAGGTCGATTTTAAAACCGTGCCGCTTTGCATTGAAGGCGCCAATGAAGAAATCGCCCTTCAATTGGATCAGCTTGCCCAAACTATAAGCCATAAAGTTTACAGAATAAATTCAGTACAAAGGAAAACCCTGCACCTGGCCGCTGTTTTTGCCTGCAATTTTCCAAATTATCTTTATGATGTTGCCCGCCAGCTCCTGGAAAAACAGCAAATGGAATTCGAAATGCTGCGGCCATTGATTTTAGAGACCGCCCAAAAAGTCCAGGACCACCTGCCCGCAGAAGTACAAACAGGGCCGGCAATCCGCAATGACCAAAGTACAATGGGCGCCCACCTGCAAATGCTGGATGATAAACCTGCGCTGAAAACGATATATACATTGTTAAGTCAGCAGATTATCACAAACGATAATGCCGGACACTGAGCGTAAGTAATTTTGTTACTTTTGCGGGAATGAACATTTTTAAAGTTAAAATAAACTTTGAGGCAAAAGGGTTTGAGAGCGTTGAATTGCCGATTGCCGAAGGCGAGTCGGTACTAGACGTTTGCCTTGAAAATGGTATTGAGTTGCAGCACAACTGCGGCGGGGTATGCGGATGCAGTACCTGCCAGGTTTATGTAAATAAGGGCATGGATAATATCCAGGAAATATCCGATAAAGAGGAGGACTTTATCGACCGCGCTGTTAACCCGCGTATTAATTCGCGCCTGGGCTGCCAGTGTGTTGTATTAGATGGCGATATTGAAGTAACGCTCCCCGACCAGTCGAACTTTTTGGGCCATTAGTTTGGGATTACACCGATTTTTTAAGACGATTGCACCGATTATTATTTACGATTACACCGATTAATATTGAAATGACAGAAGATAAATACGCTTTACCGATACACTGGAACGATCATGAGGACATCGCCATTGAACTATATGAAAAGTTTGGCGATGATTTCGACGAATCGAAAATATACCGCATCCGGTTCACCGACCTTTTGGAATGGGTGCTTTCCCTCCCCAATTTCAAGGGCACCCGCGAACAATCAAACGAAGGGCACCTCGAGCAGATCCAATCGGCCTGGGTTTATGAGTGGCGGGATAACCAGTAGCTTTTTGGTTCATAGTTGATGGTTCATAGTTCATAGCCGGAAGATATTGTCATTGTAATCGCCCCCAAAATCGGTGCAATCATCAAAAAAAATCGCTGAAATCGCCTATAAAAATCGGTGAAATCGCCTATAAAAATCGGTGAAATCATCAATCATAATCGGTGAAATCATAAAACGCAATCGGTGGGATCATATAAGCACGGTTGACGAAATAACAAAATAGTTAAGTAAATTTGTTGAATGGAAAGCATAGTTATCAGCCCTAAATCAAAAGATGAAGCTAAACTCATTACCGATTTGCTGGAAAAGATGAACATCACCGCAAAGGTTATTACCGACGAAGAGAAGGAAGATATGGGGTTACTCATGATGATGAAGGAAGTCGACAGGAGCGATAAAGTGTCATACGAAGAAGTAATGAAAAAGCTTAATTCGTAAAATGGTTACTGAATTTAGCAGACGCTTTTTAAGGACCTCGACAAACTCGATCAGGCTTCGGTTAAAAAAGATATTTCAGATATCATAGAAGAAGTGAGAAAAGCCCCCAACTTATCTGAAATCAAAAGCATTAAAAAACTTAAGGGACACCCAACTGCTTATAGGATTAGAAGCGGAGATTACCGGGTAGGGATTTTTTGTAGAAAATAACATTGTTGAATTTGCCAGGGTTGCCAATCGTAAAGACATTTATAAGATATTCCCATAAAAATGTTCCAACAATCTGTGTAATCGCCCCAAATCGGTGCAATCATCAAAAAAATCGGTGAAATCACATATAAAAATCAGTGCAATCACAAACAATAATCGGTGCAATCATAAAATATGGAACCATTCCTAAATAAATTAAAAGACATTACTACTTTCATCTTCGATGTGGACGGGGTGCTTACCGATGGCACGATATACGTTGCTGAAGATGGCGTGCAAACACGCGCCTTTAATATTAAGGATGGATATGCCCTGCAGCTGGCAGTGAAATGCGGTTACAATGTTTGCACTATATCGGGCAGCCGGTCAAAAAGCGCGCTTTACCGTTTAAACAGCCTTGGCATAAAGGATGTTTATATGGGCATACATACAAAGGTTGATCGGATTAAGCTATATTTTGAAGAAAAACACATTAGCCCCGAAAAAATAATTTACATGGGCGACGACATTACCGACATGGAGGCCATGAAGCTAACCGGCCTGCCGGCATGCCCTGCCGACGCTGCTGAAGAAATAAAAGCGATAAGTAAGTACATTTCCCCATTTCCCGGCGGCAAAGGCGCTGCCCGCGACATTATTGAAAAAGTACTGAAGATACAGGGAAAATGGATGACCGAAGAGGCTTACAGTTGGTAAAGATTGGTTCATAGTTGATGGTTCATAGTTCATAGCTCATTGTCCATCATTCTAAAACATACTTTTATCAGCAAGAATTTAATATAACTTTTAAACCGGTTTCATATCCTTCTATGAACCATGAACTATGAACCATGAACTTTCCTAAAATAATCCTTGCATCAAAATCGCCGCGCCGGCAGGAGCTATTGCGGTTGATGGACATTGAATTTCGTATTGTTTTAAAGGAAGTGGATGAATCGTATCCTGACACCTTGACGCCCGAAGAAGTAGCGGTGTATATCGCCGAAAAAAAAGCTTATGCATTTGATGAAACAGTTACCGATGAGATAGTACTCACCGCCGACACGATAGTTTGCATCGACAACCAAATCCTCGGAAAACCGGCTGATCCCGCGGATGCGGTTAAAATGCTGAAAATGCTTTCAGGCCGCATGCACCGGGTAATCACCGGCGTTTGTTTGCTGTATGAACATCAATACCATAGTTTTTATGATATTTCGGAAGTGTATTTTGGCAGGTTGAGCGATGATGAGATCGGCAGCTATGTGGATAAATACCAGCCGTTTGACAAAGCCGGCTCATACGGCATCCAGGAGCGGATTGGCTTAATTGGCATTGAAAGAATAAACGGGTCATACACCAACGTGGTTGGTTTGCCAACTGAAAAACTGTATAGCGAACTGATTAACCTGGACCGGGATTTAACAGATTTTTAGGATGCAAAGATTTCCTCTGGGGTTTCGATCTCGATACAAAAAAAATCTTCAACCTTAATCCTTAAATCCGAAAAATCTGTTTAATCCCGGTTATTTAACAACCATAGTATTATTCTTCCTGTCCATATCCGGCAAGGCTGCATCCGGGTCGACCGTAACAGTTTCTGCCTCGGTAGTTGTTGATATTACGAAGGTGATAGCCTTGTTTTGCAGCCAGGTTTCCACCGGAAGTTTCATCCGGTGTTTGCTGCCATCCTTTAGCTTAACCTCGATGATAAAAGGCATCGCCATCTGTTCCTTGTTTACTACAGTGACCCGGATACCCTGTTTGGGGTCCTTATTCACGTACCTTGCATCGGTTATTGCCAAATCAAGCGGCCAGTTGTTGTAAAACCAACCCTTCCAGAACCATGAAAGATCCTCGCCCGCACCGTTTTCCATCGACCGGAAAAAATCATCAGGTTGCGGGTGTTTAAAGGCCCAGTTATGAATATAATTTCTGAAGGCATAATCGAAACGGTCTTTACCGATTATTTGTTCGCGCAGCAAAACCAGCCCGAATGCCGGTTTGAAATAAACCGTAGGATGGCGGTATTTTTCGGGCACTGCATCGGCAGCTGTCATTATTACCGGCGCCTCCGGGTCGTTTATCACGGGTACGATCTCATCGGCAGGGTTGCCTTTGCCGGGGGCATATTCGCCATCGCGTTTTGGCGCGTATTCACCATGGTTAAATTCATCGGCTGCGTACACGTCGATAAAAGTGTTAAAGCCTTCGTCCATCCAGCCGTAACGACGCTCATCGCTGCCCACGATCATGGGGAACCAGTTGTGGCCGATTTCGTGGGCAGTGACCCAGTATAGTTCCCCGGTTTTATCATTTATGCCATCGAAAACAATGCCGGGGTATTCCATGCCCCCCGCAATGCCCGCTTCGTTAACCGCGACAGGGTAGGGGTAGGTAAACCATTTTGCCGAGAAATACTCTATCGATTTTTTCAGGTATTCGGTTGCCCTTCCCCAGGCATCATTACCGGCGCTTTCGACCGGGTAAACCGACATGGCCAGCGATTTTTTACCTTCAGGCAAATTAACTTTTGCCGCATCCCACATATAGGCCCTTGATGCGCCGAAAGCAACATCCCGTGTATTCAGCATTTTAAAATGCCAGGTAAGCGTGCCTTTATGCACCGGGCGCGATGCCGGGCTATTTACCTCATCAGCGCTCCTTATCATAATAGTTTTGTCGCTGTTGCGGGCCTCGTCGAGCCGGCTGATCTGTTGGGCTGTCAATACTTCCTTTGGATTCAACAATTCGCCCGAACCAGCCATGATCATATCAGCCGGGAGGGTAACGCTGTAGTCGATATCGCCGTACTCTAAATAAAACTCACCGGCCCCTAAAAATGGCAGCGTATCCCAGCCCCGGCTATCGTCGTACACGCACATACGCGGGAACCATTGGGCTATCTCATAGATCTTACCGTTCTTCGTATCAAAATAATCTGTCCGGTTGCCAAAATTGCCCGGGATGGTGTACCTATAATGTATAAGCAAGTCGATACCTCCACCGTTTGGCAGGAGAGGTTTTTTCAGGCGTATTTGCATGCGCGTGTCGGTAACAATAAATTCAACTTTTTGTACCACATCCCCGTGATCAATGGCAACCGATTCAATAGTGTAGCCGTCAGTATGTTGCTTAGGGCCCGGTGAAAAAGCTGTTGCAAAATTTGAGCGGGCGTCTTTTTTATAAGTATTCTGATCAAGCTGAAGCCATAAATATTGCAGTGCGTCCGGGCTGTTATTGGTATACCGGATCTTTTCTGTTGCTGTGATGGTTTTAGCATTGGTGTCGAGCGTGGCACTGAGCCGGTAATCTACCCGGTTTTGCCAGTACTTAAGGCCGGGCGCCCCATTTGCCGAATGAAATTCGCTCCCTTTTTCGCTGTAAAACGAAGGCGAAAATAGTTTAGACGGCCGATAATTTGAAGAGGTATCGTTGGGATCAAGTTGCCTTTTTCGCTGCGCCTGGCTTGAAATAGTTAATAACAGGGAGATGGCAAGGCAGATAAAATTTAGTTTCATGAGATGCATTTTGTTACGGGGGCAATATACAAAGGTTGACGGAAAATCAATTCAGCCATTAATGATATATGAGATTCGGGTGATAACCCGGGGCATTTTTATCTTTAATAAAAGCTTGCTATATTTCTGCAAAAAAGCAAATTGCACTTCCCCGTTAATATCCCCTTAGGAAAATCGTTTATCCCGGTTCATTTTGTCTGCGAAACGCTGGCATACTTTGTTGGTTACCGTTATTATGTGTACTTACGAAAACACAGCAATGACCCCATCAGTTCGGAGAAACGGCTGATTATCTTTATTGGGGCGGCTTTCGGCGCATTGGTAGGATCACACCTGGTGGGCATACTTGAAAACCCGGCATTATTATCCCATTTTAACCTCATTTACCTGATGGGCAATAAAACTATTGTTGGCGGCTTCCTCGGCGGTTTGATTGGTGTTGAACTTACAAAGAAAAGGCTGGGGGTGAAGGTTTCTTCCGGCGATATGATGGTTTACCCATTGATATTAGCCATGATCATTGGCCGTATAGGTTGTTTTTTAGCCGGCCTGGAAGATGGTACTTACGGCGTTGCGACAAATTTGCCATGGGGGATAAATTTTGGCGATGGTATCCGAAGGCACCCAACAAATTTGTACGAGATTGTTTTTTGGATATTGTTATGGCTATTTCTTAAAGCTATCGAGCGAAAATATCAATTTACCGACGGGGCAAAATTTAAAGTTTTTCTGTCAGCGTATCTTCTGTTCCGTTTTGCGGATGAATTTATTAAACCCGATTACTTTTTCAGCTTTGGGCTATCGGTAATTCAATTAGTTTGTATCGCCGGTATTTTGTATTATTATAAAGTATTTATTTACCCTTCAAAATTGATCAAACCTTATGCCCGAACGCCCGTACATTTATTATGATTTTACGCTCAGCATTTGCTCGACCTGTTTACGAAGGGTTGATGCCAAGATAGTTTTTGAGGACGATAAGGTTTATATGCTGAAAACCTGCCGCGAACATGGCTTTGAAAAAGTTTTAATAGCCACTGATGTTGAATATTATAAAAACTGCCGTAACTATGCAAAGCGCAGCGAAATGCCGCTTAAATTTAATTCGAAAACACATTACGGCTGTCCATATGATTGCGGTTTGTGCCAGGATCACGAGCAGCACTCCTGCCTCACGGTTTTAGAAGTTACCGACCGGTGTAATTTAAGCTGCCCTACCTGCTATGCCATGTCATCGCCAACCTATGGAAGGCACCGCACATTGGCTGAGATCGAGCAGATGCTCGACGTGATCGTTGAAAATGAAGGCCAGCCGGATGTGGTCCAGATAAGCGGCGGCGAGCCGACAGTGCATCCGCAGTTTTTTGAGATACTGGATATTGCCAAAACAAAACCCATCAGACATCTGATGGTGAATACAAATGGGATAAGAATAGCTAAAGATGAAGCTTTCGTCCAGCGCCTGGCAACCTATATGCCGGATTTTGAAATATACCTGCAATTCGACTCCTTTAAAAAGGAGGCGCTTGAACAATTGCGCGGCGAGGATTTGCGCGAAGTAAGGCGAAAGGCTATTGAAAACCTGAATAAATATAACTTGTCGACGACCTTAGTCGTCACACTGCAAAAAGGATTGAACACCGATGAAATCGGCAAAATAATTGAATATGCGCTGCAGCAGCCATGTGTTCGGGGCGTAACCTTTCAGCCAACACAACAGGCCGGCAGGCTTGAAAACTTTAACCCGGCGACGGACCGGTACACTTTAACCGAAGTGAGAACGGCGATACTGGAACAGACTGACATTTTTAACAAGCATGACCTGATCCCCGTTCCCTGCAATCCTGATGCACTGGTAATGGGCTATGCCTTAAAGCTTGGCGGGCAGGTTTTCCCCTTAACCCGGATGATAAACCCTGATGACCTGCTGGATAACTCAAAAAATACTATTGTTTATGAGCAGGATGAAAGGCTAAAAATGCATTTGCTCAATATGTTCAGTACGGGCAATTCGGTTGACAAGGCGCAGGAGCATTTAAAATCAATTATGTGCTGCCTGCCCGAAATTGATGCACCTGAATTAAGCTACGATAATCTTTTCCGGATAATCATTATGCAATTTATCGATGCGCAGAATTTTGATGTGCGGGCAATAAAAAAATCATGCGTACACATCGTAAACAAGGATATGAAGATCATCCCTTTTGAGACCATGAATATTTTTTACAGGGATGATAAAATAGAATACTTAAAACAGCTGCGAAGTGAAATACTTACTTGATGGAAGAAAACAGTGATACAAATAAGCCCGACGGGGAAGAAAACAAGGCGTTGCTGGCACGAAAACCAATGAGTGGGATGGCAATTGTTGGTATTAACCTTGCTGTGCTTGCTCTTTATACATTCACGATTAAGTGGAATTTGGCGCATCACACAATTGGGGATGGTATTGGCTATCTCATAATCAATGGATTTCTTTTATTTTGTCATGTTTTTATTTGCTCTGCTATCGCGCTCGTCACGAAAAGTTGGAGGTGGCTTTTGAGCGCTTTATTAGTACTGGCGATAGGATTTTCGACTTGTACCATGATTGGTACTTATCACATGCGTTAAAATTTGAATATGGAAGAAAATAACATACCTGAACCTAATCTGGTTCCGAAAGACGACCAATCAGCAAGTACGCATAAACCCATGGGTAATACCGCAATCGTTGCCTACAACATCTTAGCGCTGGCTTGTTACACGGTAATATTCAAGTTAGCCGCTAACCAGGGCGGTTTTATTTTCGATGCATTTGTTATATTTCTTCATGTCCTGGTTTGTTTTGGCATGGCAATCGGCAAAAGAAGCTGGATGTGGGCATTGAGCGCCGTCCTGGTTTTATTGATTGGATTTTCAACCTGTTATTTGCTGGCGACTTAGATTTTTACATCCCTTCAGCCTGCTCTTTCGTTAACCCATCATCTCCGCCAGCACGCCTTCTTTCAACGAATTTGTCGACATCACCAACTTATCAATTCCAAGCTTTTCTGTCACAAACCGAACAAGCAGCGAAGCTGTAACGATCATGTCTATCCTTATTGGAATGATGCCTTTTTCGGCGAGGCGCTCCTGGTGCGATGAGCGGACTATCTTTTCGATCAGACCTGAAAGCTCATCAAGGTTAAATTCATAATGCTTTGTTTTTTTCAGGTCGAACGGATTGCCTTTTGCCAGTTCAATGACTTCTGCATAACTCTCAAATACGCCCGACGAACCTATAAGGTTTTTGATATGATGGTTTACCGCAGCCGCGAACATATCTTTTAAACAATCTTCAAGATAAAGATTTAATGCCGTGATCGATTCAGGCGGTATGGGGTCGGTGCGGTGAAACCTGTCCATCAACCGCGCGGCGCCGATCTCAATGCTTTGTTTCCAAAGAATATGATCAGTATTGCAAATAATAAACTCAACGCTTCCGCCGCCAATGTCAACTATAAGGCTGTTTTGTTTGTCCAGGAGCCCGCTGGCTTTAATGCCTTTGTAGATAAAACCTGCTTCGGCGTCACCATCGATGATTTGAATACCTATGCCGGTTTTGTCCTTTACTTCATTGATAAAATCCTGGCCGTTGGCTGCGCTCCGTAAAGCTGATGTAGCAATGGCCTTAACCTCTTTTACATGATATTTTACGATAAGCTGATGAAACCGCTCCATGGTTTTTACACCCCGGTCAAAAGCTGCCTGTTGAATAAAGCCCTTATTAATACCGCCTTCGCCCAACTTAACCGAATCCTGTTCGTGAACGATTTCAATAAAATCTGACGCGGCCCCTTCAACAATCAGCAAATGAAAAGTATTTGTGCCGAGATCCATTACGGCGAAGCGTTTATTCATGCATCTAAAATAAACAATCCCCTAAATTGTTTAGGGTTTTGGGGACAATAGTCGGCTTATATAGCCTTACGACGAATAACGCGGGTATCCTATCTTCATTGATAATCTGAATTCGGCGTTCCACTTTTACGCGCGGAACACGTGGAGCTCGGTGAAACATGCTGATTATCAATGTGTTTCATTTTTAAGATCGCCAAATTTCTGTAAACTACTGATTATCAGCGCATCCAAAAACAACGTTTTTATAATATGGCTATAATCGCTTGATAATCAGTCGGTCCATTTTTTACCTAAAGTGTAAACCTATTTCAGGACAAGGCAGTTCGTTTACCCATCTTTTTTTATTATTTTCGGACTACGATAATCCACAGCCCGAATAATTATAAACTATACCCAATTCATGAAGAAACGCGTAATAATTTTCCTGTTATTATTATTGCCTGTTTATAACCTGGATGCACAGCAACCGGTTAAAGCGCAAACCCCGTTTGCCGTAAAAGGCTTTCATCTCGACTTGCGCATACAGGTGATGCCCATGGAAGCCCTGAAGGCATTTGCACTAAAGCTAAGCGGTTTGGGGATAAACACACTGATAATGGAATGGGAGGGGACCTATCCTTTTGAAAAGCACCCGCTGATCCCCAACAGGTATGCTTATACCAAGGCCGAAGTCATCTCATTTATCAAATATTGTAACGGTTTAGGTATCGACGTGATCCCGCTGCAGCAAAGCTTTGGCCATGTGGAATATATTCTAAGGAACGACCGCTACAGGGAGCTCCGCGAAGACCAAAAAGATTTTTCGCAGGTTTGCCCCCTCCAAACCAAGCCCGACAGCGCCCTGTTCAGCGACTTGTATACCGAGTTGGCATCGACACATACTTCAAAATATATCCATATCGGCGGCGATGAAACTTACCTGCTGGGCCACGATGAAAGGTGCAGGTTAATGGTGGCTATCGAGGGTAAGTCGAAACTGTATATCAATTATATCAAGATGCTGTGCAATATTGTTATAAAGCTTGGCAAAATCCCGGTGTTGTGGGCCGATATTGCTATAAAATATCCTAAAGCTATAAAATTATTGCCAAAAGGCACAGTCTTTATCGATTGGAATTACGGCTGGGACATGAATAGGTTTGGCAATCACCAAAAACTGCTGCAAAGCGGTTATGAAATATGGGGCGCGCCGGCATTGCGTTCGTCGCCCGATAACTATTTTCTTACAGAGTGGGAAAAACACTTCAAAAATATCCATGATTTTGTTCCGGCTGCCGCAAAACTGGGCTATAAGGGTATCGTGATGACATCCTGGTCTACATCGGGCCAGTACTCGCCGGTTTTTGAATCGGAAAATGAAATGACGGAGGAATACGCCATCCGGCACGTTTATCCCCTGAGCGGGTTCAACATGCTGATAGCGGCGTATGCCGAAAGCATCAAATCGGCAAAACCGCTTGACATAACAGGTTTCATTGCCAGGTATTGCCAGGAGCAGTATGGTTTTAATGCCGAGGAGTCCGCAAGGTTTTGGAAAGCCCTGAAAACAACGCCCTACGAAATAGCGCATGGCCATGTTGAAGCGGCGGCGCCCCTCACCATAAAACAATTGCTGGATAGCACCCAGAACGCCGCCGAAACGCTTTTCAACCTTCACCCTGAAAATAATAAAAGCGAGTTTGAGCATTACCGCTTAATGGCAGGCATACGGCTGCACTACCTGCAGTTTCATGATATTTTGCAAAGGGTAAATGCACCCGCCTTCAATGAGGCGCAGGTACCCGGCATTTTGCAGGAGCTGAAAAACCTGATGATCAACGAAGAAATTCTGAACCTGCACTTTAATGACCTGAATGAAAATTATTTGTACCCTGCAGAGTTAAAGGAAGAGAACGATTTAAGGAACATACGCGTTAAACTTCTTTACGACCGTTTATCAAGGAATAAATAGGAAGCAGCGTGGAACAGCCGGTAAAAATATTTAACGGGAAAATGATAACGCCATCGGGTATTATGAAAGGCGGAAGCATTTTGTTGTCGGGTGGAAAAATTGCAGCCATAAGCGGGAAAAATTTAGATGCGCCCGGCGCCATGGAGATCGATGCGGGTGGTAAATACGTTTCACCGGGTTTTATTGACATCCACCTGCATGGCGGCGGCGGCCACGACTTTATGGACAATACCACCGAGGCATTTTTAGCGATTGCCAATATTCATGCCCACCATGGCACCACCGCGATGCTCCCCACTACGCTGACCAGCACTAAAGAAGAGCTGCTGGAAACATTGCGGATTTACGAAATAGCCGACCGACAAAATAACAGCGGCTCGCAGTTTATCGGGATGCACCTGGAGGGGCCTTATTTTGCCGTTAGCCAATGCGGCGCGCAGGACCCGCGCTATATCCGCAACCCCGACCGGGATGAGTATATGGAAATACTGGAAGGCAGTAACGCGATTAAACGCTGGAGCGCCGCGCCGGAATTGAAGGGCGCGATAGAATTTGGAAAATGTGTAACATCAAAGGGGGTATTGGCGTCTATTGCCCATACCGATGCGGTTTACGAAGATGTGATAAACGCCTTTGAAAACGGTTATACACTGGCTACACACCTTTATTCTGGAATGTCGGGTGTAACCCGGCGGAACGCGTTCAGGTACGCCGGCGTAATAGAAAGCGCCTATCTGATAGATGAAATGGATGTGGAGATCATTGCCGACGGCATACATTTGCCGCCGCCCCTGTTAAAACTGGTATATAAAATAAAAGGGCCGCGCAGAACAGCACTGATAACCGACGCTATGCGGGCCGCGGGGATGCCGCCCGGGGACAGCATTTTAGGAAGTATTAAACATGGCTTAAAAGTAATTGTCGAAGATGGCGTTGCCAAGTTGCCTGATCGCAGCGCATTTGCCGGCAGTGTCGCCACTGCCGACCGCTTGGTGCGAAACATGATAGTTATGGCAGGCGTGCCTTTATGGGAAGCGGTGCAAATGGCGACTGCAACGCCGGCAAATATTATGAAAATAGGGCATAAAAAAGGTGAACTGGCTGTAGGGAAAGATGCGGATGTTGTTATTTTTGACGAGGCGATAAATGTTGATATGACCATTATAAACGGAAAGATTGTGTTTGACAAAAACATGGCTAAATGAAGGAGCAAAAAGCGGGCGACCTGGCGATCAGGATATATGAAAACCGGACGATAATGGGGATAAGCGCCGCGCTAATGGTTTGTGCACGAATAAACCATTTGCTTAGCCGGCAAGATCATGTGAACATTATTTTTGCTTCGGCCCCTTCGCAAAACGAGTTTTTAGATACTTTGACCTGGACTACATCGGTAGATTGGGGACGGGTAAACGCTTTTCATATGGATGAATACATTGAGTTGCCGGTAAATGACCCGCGCACATTTGCATCCTTCCTTAATAAAAAGATATTTGGCCGGCTGCCTTTTCGTTCGGTAAATTATATTAACGGGAACGCTCCCGTTATCGGCGACGAATGCAGGCGATATGCACGGCTATTGGAGCAGCATCCGGCTGATATTGTTTGCCTGGGCATTGGAGAAAACGGTCACCTGGCCTTTAATGATCCGCATGTTGCTGATTTTAATGATCCTTTAGCCGTAAAAATGGTAAAGCTCGATGCTGCCTGCCGCCAGCAGCAAGTTAATGACGGCTGCTTCGCCGGCTTATCAGAAGTACCCGCTTATGCCATAACGCTGACCATACCGGCCCTGATGACCGGCAAATATGTTTATTGCATGGTGCCGGGAGAAAAAAAGGCTGAAGCCGTGCGTAATACTGTTTACGGCGAAATCATTGAAAAATATCCCTCGGCAATTTTGCGGAAGCACATGGATGCAACCCTGTTTCTTGATAAAAAGAGCGGTGCGCTGTTGTGACCGGCAAATAGATTGGACAACTTTTTGAAAGTTGTCCAATCTCGCTTAACAATCTTTTACTGTTCTATAACTATCTTATCCTCCGCAACGCCGAGCTCCACTAAGCCGCTTTTCATGTCTGCCACAAATTCATCGGGGCCGCATATATAACAATAGCCGGATTTTCCGGGCAGAAATTGTTTGAGCAGTTCCTTGTCGATATGCTCCCCTTTTTTACCCGGCGATTTGGGCTCCGAGATGATATCGATGTGATTTTTACCCAGCATGGCGTCCAGTTCATCTTTTATGATAATATCATCTTCGGTGCGGTTGGCAAACAGCAGGGTATTTCCCGGCAGTTTGTTGTCGGCTTTAAGCTGACGAAAAATGGAGATAAAAGGCGTCAGGCCGGCGCCGCCTGCAATAAACAAGCCTGGCCCCTGGTAATTTATCGCCCCGAAAACTTCGTGCAATATCAATTCATCGCCTGCATTTACGTCTAGCAGTTTCTCTGTAATACCGTTGTGGCCCTTATATATCTTGATGGTAAATTCCAGGTGGTCGTCGGTGTTCAGGCAGGTAAAGGTGAACGGGCGGAGTTCATCTTCAAGCCCCGGTTTATTTATCGAGACATCGGTAGCCTGCCCGGATATAAAAGTATATCCGGGAGGTTTTTCCAGTGTGAAACGCTTTACGTTATGCGTTACAAATTCGGTTTTTAATACCTTAACTATGTGTTTTTCCATTTTATTTTAAGCTGTCGCTGAAGTTATTTTTGTAATCCTCGCTAATGAATAAGCGCCTATTGCCATTACCAGGTCGCGCACGGCCACATCCAAAAATTTACCGCTTGCAAGCAGTGTAAGCGCTATCAAAACAAGCCATGCGCTGACAATATACGCGCCGACATTGGTTTTTACCAGTACTAATATACCAGCTACAATTTCAATAACGCCAACTATCATCATAAATGTATGGGCGCTAAACGGCAGCATCGAAGCCAATGACGGGTTAAGGTACTGTGCCCAATCGGTTAGCAGGTTAGTAAATTTATCGGCACCGGCAACAATGGGCACAAGGCCAAAAGTCAGTTTTAAAATTGTTTGAATTTTTGTCAGTTCAGAATTCAGATTTCCCATGATTACTTATTTTATGTGTATGTTTAAATTAGTAATCAATTAGAGAGCAGCTGATTAAAAAGGGTTACAAAATTTAATTGTATCCTGTTTGTAACCTTTTACGCTGCCGATACTCAATTCATAGGTAACAATTGTTTTGGCACATAGTGTTAAAAATAAACAGCAGTATCGATATGTTAAAT
>Ga0134126_10004834_pt1 | contig 16860 bp, 14 predicted proteins | sample KB31752_FD_96881 | JGI IMG/M metagenome (GOLD analysis project Ga0134126, IMG submission 96881) | Terrestrial soil microbial communities with excess Nitrogen fertilizer from Kellogg Biological Station, Michigan, USA - KB3-175-2 | ecosystem: Environmental > Terrestrial > Soil > Unclassified ...
GCGCCGCTCTTGGCGAGAACCTCATCGTGCTCGGTGGCCGGCACGCTGTCGGCGACGATGCCGGCGCCTGCCTGATAGCTGTACTCGTCTCCCCTGAAAACCAGCGTGCGGATGGTGATCGCATGATCCATGTCGCCGCGTGCGCCGAAATAGCCCACCGTACCGCCATAGAGCCCGCGACTCACGGGCTCCAGCTCGTCGATGATCTGCATGGCGCGCACCTTCGGCGCACCGACCAGCGTGCCGGCCGGGAAAGTCGCGGCAAAAAGATCGAATGCGTCGCGCCCCGGCGCGAGCCGCCCGTTGACGCCGCTCACGATGTGCATGACATGGCTGTAGCGCTCGATCGCGCGATAAGGCTCCACGCCGACGCTGCCCGCCAGCGCCACGCGCCCCAGGTCGTTGCGCGCCAGGTCGACGAGCATGACGTGCTCCGCGTTCTCCTTGGGATCCGCGCGCAACTCGGCCTCACGCGCCACGTCGATCGTTGGGTCGGCCGCGCGCGGTCTCGTACCGGCGATCGGCCGCAGCTGCGCGTGGCCTTCCTTGAGGCGTACCAGCGCCTCGGGCGAGGAGCCAACGACCGTCACGTCGCCGAGCGCACAGTAGTACATGTAGGGAGAGGGATTGATCAGACGGAGTGCCCGGTAAGCCTGGAACGGGTCGAGCTCATGACGTCCCTGGAACCGTGTTGAGAGAACGAGCTGATAGACATCGCCCGCGGCAATGTATTCCTGCGTCCGTCTCACGCCTGCAAGATAGTCATTTCGGCTGAAGGCCGGCTCCGGGCGGCTGTAGCGTCCGGGACGAAATCCATTCGAGAGCCCGCCCCGCAACGCGCGCACGACCTCTTTCCTCAAATTGCGCCGTTCCTCGTCCGAGCCGTCATGCAGCAGCGCGATACCCCGAGTGAGGTGATCGAACACCAGCAGCGAGCGGGGGGCCACATAGTGCAGCGCGGGCACGCCGCTCTCGCGCCCGGATGGCACCGGCAGCCGCTCGAAGAAGCGCACGACGTCGTAGGCGGCGTAACCCACCAGCCCGCCGGCCAACGGGACCCCCGCGATCTGCGGTCCCGGCCGCGGCGCGCGGTCCAGGGCATCCCGCAGGCCCGCGAGCAGCTCCGCCGCCGTCGCCGGAACGGGCCGGCGCTCCGTCCCGATATGGAGCCCATCCCGGTCGAGCCGCACCTCGAGGCCTTCGCCGAAACCGATGAAGGAGTAGCGTGCCAGACGCTCGCCGCCCTCCACGCTCTCGAGCAGGAAGCGCGGCGCGAACGCGGCGAGCTTCATGAACGCCGAGACCGGCGTATCGAGATCTCCAGCTATGTCAAAAAGCGTATTCATGAAACAAAAAACCCACTCCGGAGAAGTCCGGAATGGGTCCTGGTGGCGTTGCGTGTTTGGTTGGGTGTCGAGAGACTAGCAGCCGCGTCCACGTCCAGGGGCCCACTCCGGTTTCGGAGTGCGCCACCACCGATTCAGATGCGCGTGCGGCTGAGACATGGGCCGGAGCGTATCACCGCCGGGTACTGGGCTACAATAGGGCGTCTCATCAAAGGACCCGACCCCGTGCCGTCTTTCGACGTAGTTTCCGAGCTGAATGCCCACGAGGTGGCGAACGCAGTCGACCAGGCGAACCGCGAGCTCTCCCAGCGCTTCGATTTCAAGGACACCGGCGCACGGTTCGAGCTCGAAGAGTCCACCGTGACCCTGCAGGCGCAGGTGGAATTTCAGCTGAAGCAGATGCTCGAGATCCTGAAGTTGCGGCTCGGCAAGCGGGGCATCGACCTCGCCTGCCTCGACGTGAAGGACCCCGAAATCACCCTTTCCACCGCCCGCCAGCCGGTCCTTCTGAAGCAGGGAATCGACGCCGAGACCGGCAGGAAGATCACGCGCCTCATCAAGGACTCGAAGCTCAAGGTCCAGGCCGGCATCCAGGGTGAGAAGGTCAGGATCAGCGGCAAGCAGCGCGACGACCTGCAGGACGCCATCAGGCTGCTGCGCGGCTCGAAGCTCGATCTGCCGCTGCAGTTCAACAACTTCCGCGACTGAGCCCGGCAGGTGCGGGCTCCCTGGGTCATCGTCTGCCTCTGGGGCGCATTCGCTCTCGGCTGGCTGATTTTCGCGCAGTTCAACAAGAAGGCGAACCGGAGTGCGCCGGGGCTGCGCCGCATCTGGCAGTTGCGCGTTGCCATCCTCATCGCCGCGCTCGTCCTCCTGTGGTACCGCCGGCATGGCGGGGCCAGGGGCCTCGGATCGGCCGGCCATCTGCTGGCACTGCACGGAGGCGCCGCGGTGCAGTGGCTGGGAGTTGGGTTGAGTCTGATCGGGATCGGCTTCGCCTTCTGGGCGCGGGTGCACATCGGTCGCAACTGGGGCATCCCCATGTCGCTGCGGCAGGACCACGAGCTCGTGACCTCCGGCCCCTACGCCTACGTACGGCACCCCATCTACACCGGCATCATGCTCGCACAGATCGGCTCCGCCCTGGCCGTCGGAGTGGTCTGGCTGGTGGCCTTCGCGATCGCCTTCGTCTACTTCGTCTTCAGCGCGCGCACGGAGGAGAAGATGATGGTCGCGCAATTCCCCGCCGCCTATCCCGCCTACCGTCACCGCACGAAAATGCTCATTCCGTTCGTATTCTGAAGCGCCGCGCCGGCGTTGACCCCCACGTTTGAGCCACGTTGACCCTGAGGCTGGCGCTGTGCTCTAGTAGCGCCAGAAGAAGAACCGATGGGCCAACCATGTCGGCAGATCCCAGGGGGGCCGAAAGCGCCGTCGAGAGTCGGCGCTGGCATCTCGAGATGTCGGGGCGCCGCGCCGGGCCGTTTGCCTGGCCGGTGATCGTCGAGCTCGCACAGGCCGGGGCGCTCGGCCCGGACGACCGCATCTGGAGCATGGGGCTCGCGGGCTGGTGCCGGGCAGACGAGCTTCCCGATCTCGCGCCACTCATCCGCGCGCCGGCTCCGTCGCACCCCTTGCAACCCCTGCTGCTCGCGGCGGGCCTCGCATGGATCGCAGTCACGGCCTCCTTCTATGTCGAGCGCCTGGAGTTGTGGCCGAACGTGGTCGACGGAGTGCTCGCCGCGCGGCTCAACACCGCCGGACCCCTGTTGCTGTTGCTGGCCGGCGCGGCTGTCCTTCCGGGTCTCTGGCGCGCCACCCGACCCGATGCATTGGGGCGGAATCGACCTTGGCGGGGCGCCATCCGTACCCTGGCGGCGCTTTCTGCGCTCGTGCTTCCCGTGACGCTGGCCAGCACGGCCCTCAATGCCCGCCCGTTCTTCCTCATCGCGATGGGCTCTGACCCGATGGGTCAGGCACGGATCGAACTGCTGCCCGGCGGCCGCGAGATCGAGATCCGGGGGCCGATGGGAGCCGGCATCGCGGCGCGTCTGCGGGACGCGCTCGAAGCGCACCCGGGCGTGCGGTTCGTACACTTGAACAGTCCGGGCGGATGGGTGACGGAAGGCGCACGCCTGGCGCGTGTCATCCACGCCGCGGGATTGGGCACTTACACCGCCACGGGCTGCTACAGCGCCTGTGTGTTGGCCTTCGCGGCAGGCAACCCCCGCGTCCTCAATCCGGACGCGAGGCTCGGTCTGCATTCGACGTCCGGGCGCGATGCCGATCCCATTTTCATCACCTTGGGCAACGAGCTCTATCAGAAGGTGTTGCTGCGCTATGGCGTCTCGCCGGGATTGGCCGCATGGTCCACTTCCACGCCGTCCAACGGCCTCTGGATGCCGGATCCGGGGCAGTTGCTTGCCGGCCACCTCATCGATCGGATCTCCGCGGACGGATTCAGCCCGTCCGGCGAGTCACTTGCCGCATTCGCATCGCACGCGGCGCGCTTCGAGGCGCGTTACGCATTCCTCACCGAGCTGCGCCGGGTCGATCCGCCGCGGTTCGAGCAACTGGATCGCGCCGTGCGGCTGGGATTGCGGCGCGGCGCATCTGCAGCCGATCTCAACGAATACGTCGCCGCGGGAGCGCGCGAGATCGAGCGCGAGCGGCTGGGCGCCGTGGCCGACTCGAGCGTGCTGCGATTTGCCGTTGCCCTGCGCAGTGCCGCCCGGGCTTTCCACGCCACGGAGCCGGCTCAGTGCGCCGCCATACTCGGGCCGCGGGCGGCAACATCGGCCGTCCGCTCCGCCGCGGCGCTGGCCGCGATCAGTCCCGCGCTCGCGAGCCTTCTCGATGCTCCCACGATGCCGCGCTCCGCCTCGGCGGCCGCCGGTGCCGGCACGCTGCGTCAGGTCGATGAGGCGGGGGGTCAGTCGCCCCCGGTCGAGCGGTCGGATTCATCGGACAATGACCCCAGGATCGGCTGCGACCGTTTGCTGCTCCTGTACGACACGGCGGTGGCCGGGAGTCCGGACAGCGGGGCCGCCGTGGTGCGCGGATTGCTGGGCCACTGAGTCGCGTCATGTTCTGGTATGTGCAGCGCGGCGAGCACGAGATTGGCCCAGTGGGAGAGGACGCCCTGCGGGCGCTGGTCGGGACCGGTCAGATCACTCCCGACACCCGGCTCTGGCACGAAGGGCTGTCGGGTTGGACCGCGGCCCTGGAGCTTCCCGGCGTCCTCGGGCCGCGGGCCGCCGCTCCTCTTTCATCGGCGGCGGTCGACGCGCCGCGCTTCGAGCCCGCGACCCCGTGGCGCCGCTATTGGGCACGTTTCATCGACATCACGGTCGGCATGTTCCTCGTCGCCATGATGACCGGCGCGATCCGGCCCAGTCTGATAGGCCACTTGAACGCCGCGGTTGGAGCGAGATGGGTCGTCCTGGTGCTCCTCCTTCCCTTCGCGTTGGTGATCGACGCCGGGATCTATCGGGCGCTGGGGAATACGCCGGGCAAGGCGATAGCCGGGATCAAGGTACTGACGGAGGACGGCCGACGCCTGTTGAGCGCGCCGGCGTATCTCGGCAGAAACTTCGGGGTGTACTTCTTCGGGCTCGGCCTGGGGTTGCCCCTCGTCAGTCTCTTTACCCTGATCTACGGCTATCGGCGCGCTGCGGCTGGAGAGATGTCCACCTGGGATCGCCTGTCGGCCTCGAGAGTCCATGCGCTCTCCGGTGACACGCTGCGCACCTGGCTCGCGGCCGGCGTCTACCTCCTCGGGGCAACCGGGGTTTTTGCGCTCGGGCTGCACACGCAGCACAGGGAGTCGACCTATGCGGCCCACCACGCTCCCGCGCCCATCCTGCAGCAGGAGCTGACACAGGCCGCGAACGGTGTGAACGCCGCAGCTCCAAAGATGATCGATCGCATCACCCGACTCGATGGCGCTCACGTGGGACCCGGGTCGCTCTTCACCTATGAATACACGCTGACAAACATGCGCCTGCACGAGATCTCGCCCGTCATACTTGCGACACTTCGATGGAGGCTGTCAGCACACGTGCGCCAGGCAGTCTGCAGTGGCACCGCCCTCAAGCCCATGCTGACCACGGGCACGACCGTCCGCTTCCACTATCGCGATCGCGAGGGACAGAGTCTCGTGATGGTGTCGGTCTCCAGCGCGGACTGCGGCATCTGAATACGCGATCGGACCGCGCTGCTGCCGCGCGTCAGAGCCTGTGTCGATCCGATGACTTGCTCTCGCGGCCGTCCGCGTGCTTCTCGGCGAACTTCCCGACTGCGCTGAGGACGAACAGCGCGAACAGAACGCCGATGAAGGCGTCCACGAACATCCCCAGACCGACGGCAATGCTCGCCGCCGCGGTGAGCCAGATGCCGGCGGCGGTCGTCAGCCCGCGAATCTCGTGCTCGCGCGTCAGCTTGAGGATGGTTCCGCCGCCGAGAAAGCCGATGCCCGTGACGAGTCCCTGAATCACACGCGACACATCGGCCGACTTCATGCCCGCGTTCACCGCCGCCACGACGAGAAGCGTCGAGCCGAGCGCCACGAGCAGGTGGGTGCGAAGGCCCGCGGGCTTGTGAGTCAGCTCCCGTTGCAGGCCGATCAGGGTGCCGATGACGAGCGATCCGACCAGTCGCAGCGCCACGCGCACCACCTGGTCCGCCTGCGGCAAAGTATGCGCCACCTCCTGCCAGAGCGGGATCAACGGCTTTTCCCCGCCGCCCGCGGAGTTTTTTTGAGGCGGCGGCGCGCGGCCGGCACGCGCAGACGCCACTTCAGCGGCTCGTTGAGGTTCTGCAGGAATTCCCGCCGCTGAACGGGCGTGAGACTGGTCCAGTCGACCTTGTCCGCATGCGTGCGCCGAAGCTCGCGATCACTGACACGGGCTTCCGCCCGGCTGTTGCTCTTCCATTCCCGGGGCAGCCGCTTGGTGGACCCTCTGCGCAACAGGTCCACTATCGCCGAGGCAACCTGGGCATCCCGAGTCAGGTCGCTGTGAGCGGCATGCGCAAAGTATGTGTCCGACCCCTCCAAGGCCGCGCTGTCGGCGGGTACGGTTCCATCACCGCGCCGTGTGATCGCATACACGAAGCCATCTTTGCCTCGGGATGCTGCGGTGACCGTCTCTTCTCCCACGCCGGCGATCGCGACGAAGCGCTCATCGGCAGGCCCGAGCCCCTCGCGGAAGCGGCGCGCGCGCTCGAAGAGCGGTGAGCGTAACGCGGGGCCCGAATCGGGCCACGCGCTGGGGTCCAGGAGGCTGGCCGCGTCCTGCCGGGCGGATATCGGGACCATCTGATAGAGGCTGGGAAAGCTGTTGAATACTTCCTCCGCGAGTCGCTCGGCGCTCGTCCTCGCGTCGAGCCTGGCAACCTTCCTGACGACCGCGTAGGTTCCACGCAAGGCCTGGACGGGCGCGAACGAGCCGAGATTCGGCGTGCCGAGGAGCACTACACGGCTCACGTGTCGCGTTCCCGGCAATGCCAGCGCGGCGCGGCTGACCAGACCTCCCATGCTGTGTGCCACGATGGCCAACGGTCGGGACCCCTCGCCGCGCAATCGCTCCGCGAACGTCGCGCCCGAGTCCTCGATCGCCAGCCGCCAGTCATAGTCGTGCACCGTGACGCCAAATCCCGCGGCGCGCAGGTGAAGGCGCAGCTTGAGGTGGGAGTAGAGCACCACCCCGAGCGGGATGATTGGCGCACCGGCATCCAGGCCGAGGAGGGCGAGCCGCCCCACCTGGATATCGATGGGGTCGAGCCACAGCACATCGTCGGGAAGCGGCCGGCGCCGCGCCAGACCGAGCTGCGAGCCGAGGATACCGGGCACGATCAGCACGTGCGGGTATTGGTCGTTGACACCGACCCGTTGCGCCTGGCGCGCCAGGCGCGCCAGATCCAGGTACTCGGACTGCCCGAAATAGGCGATCAGCTCCTGCCGATGCTGGCCGGAGACCAACATATGCTCGATCTCGACGTCGCGCCAGCCGAACCGGTCGTACGGGGTGATGTGCTGTGCGGTTGTACCCGGGCGGCTCACTCGGCAGGATTATGCCAGAGCCGCCCTCTCAGCCTTCCCGCTCGGCGATCAGCTTGCAGACGGCCTCGATCGCCGGCCGCCGCGCTGTAGTCTTGCGCCACACCGCGCCCACGTGCCGTACCGGAGCCGGCTTCGAAAAGGGCAACACGACGACGCCGCGGGCATCGCCATACGCTCCCTGGGTGGCAAGCTCCGGGAGCAGCGTGACGCCGGCGCCGGTGGCAACCATCTGCCTCAGCGTCTCCAGGCTGGTGGCGCGAAAATCCTGGGTCTCTCCTGCCCCGACCCGGCTGCAGACCTCCAATGCCTGATCCCGCAGGCAATGACCTTCCTCCAGGAGGAGCAGCGCCTCACCCTCCAGGTCTGCCACCTGGACACGCTCGCGCCCGGCCAGCCGGTGCCGCTCCGGCAGGGCCACGGTAAAGGGCTCCGCGAAGAGCTCCCGCGCCTCGAGCCCTTCCAGGTCCACCGGCAGCGCCAGGATGCCGAGGTCCAGCTCACCGGCCCTCAGCTTCTCCAGCATCGGCCCCGTCTGGTACTCGTAGAGATGCAGCTCGAGGCGCGGCAGCGCACGGCGAATCGCCTGCGATACGCGTGGCAGCAGGTACGGCCCGATCGTCGGCAGCAGAGCGAGCCGCAAGCGTCCGGCCAATGGATCCCGATGGCTGTGCGCCAGAGCCACGACCTCATCGCTGGCCTCGAGGATGCGGCGCGCCCGGGCCACGATCTGCTCCCCGCCCTCGGTGAGCGAGACGTTGTTCGGCTGCCGCTCGATGAGCTGCAGACCGAGGTACTGCTCGAGCTTCTTCAGCTGCGCGGAGAGCGTCGGCTGACTGACGAAGCAGCGCTGCGCCGCCCGGCCGAAATGCCGCGTATCGGCCACGGCAACCAGGTACCGCAGGTCCTTCAATTTGATGTCCGTCATGGCTACCTGATATATGGCATCTATCGGGATTATAAAGTCAATCCATTGGATAAATGAGGCCCCGCCGCCCATGATGCACGCATTCCCGCATGGGACCCGACGATCAGACGATTTACCCAGGAGCTCACGACATGTTAGGCATTGGTCAGCGATTCCCCGATTTCTCCCTCACCGGCGTGGTCTCGAGCAGTCTCGATGCCGCTTTCCAGCCCATCACCCAGGACAGCTTTCCCGGCAAGTGGAAGATCGTGTTCTTCTGGCCCAAGGACTTTACCTTCGTCTGCCCGACCGAGATCGCCGCTTTCGGCGGGCTCGAGAAGGAGTTCCAGGCCCGCGACGCACAGGTGCTCGGGGTCAGCATCGACAGTGAGTTCGTGCATCTCGCCTGGCGGCGGGAGAAGGACGAGCTCAGGAATCTGCCGTTCCCCATGCTCTCCGACATCAAGCGCGACCTGTCGAGCCGCCTCGGCGTCCTGGACCCGGAGGCAGGCGTGGCGCAGCGAGCCACCTACATCGTGGACCCGCAGGGCGTGATCCGCTTCGTGTACGTCACCGACCTCAACGTGGGCCGCAGCCCGGAGGAAGTGCTGCGGGTGCTCGATGCGCTGCAGACGGACGAGCTCTGTCCCTGCAACTGGAAGCAGGGCGAGGAAACCCTGAAGGCAGCGTGAGCGCCGCCCCTGCCGGGCTGCGAGCACTCAGCCCACGCTGTTTACCCCACGGAGAATTGCCATGACGACACTGGACACCCTGCGCGACGCGCTGCCGGACTATGCGCGAGATCTCAAGCTCAACTTGGGCTCGGTGCTCGCCCCTACGGGGGCGCCGGGCTTGAATGAGCGACAGATCTGGGCGGTGGCTCTCGGGGCGGCCGAAGCCTCCCGGAACCCGGCCTTCGCCGCGGCCATCGGCGAGCTCGCGGCAGCCCACCTCGATGCCGCCTACCAGACCGGCGCCCGCGCGGCCGCCGCCATCATGGGCATGAACAACGTGTACTACCGGTTCCTGCACCTGGTGGACGATCCGGAGTACGGTCGAATGCCGGCGCGCTTACGCATGAACGTCATCGGCAATCCGGGAATCGACAAGGTCGACTTCGAGCTGGTCTCGCTGGCGGTCTCCGCGATCAACGGCTGCGGCACCTGCATAGCCTCCCACGAGCGCCAGATCCGCCAGCACGGGCTGACCCGGGAAGCGGTCCAGAGCGTCGTCCGGATCGCAGCCACAGTGCACGCGGCCGCCCGGGTACTGGATAACGTCGGCTGGGCGGTGGCCGCCGGGGAAGCCCAGGCGGCGGCTTGAACCGGAGCCGTCGGCTTACATAAGGAGGCATCATCGCCGGTCCCGCGGGCGCGTATCGCCCGCGGGACTGTTTTGTTGTAGCATTGAACTTCAGTCAGCGCTGTCGAAACAAACCCGACACGAAAGCTGCTGTCGGTCGACAGCGGCCCGTTGTGCTGACGGGGAGTGAAAAATGAGCATCGGTTCGGACGATCTGTTGGTTAAAGCAGAAGAGAAAGTCGAAGCGACTCGGCAGGAGAAGACGGAACAGGACGCGGCGCTGGTGGAGTTGGGCAAGGTATCGGATACGCGCGGCGGATTTTTTGGTGCCAAGTTGGACAGCGGTGCGGGCTTGATGATCTATTGATCAACGCGCCGACAACTCTCTAAGTCAGATCCAAGTACGGCGGCTGCCCGGCAGCCGCCGTACTCGAGCTACCAGCGTTTGCTGATATCCACGCTCAGCACCCGCCCGAGCGCCTGGACGTTGTACAGGTCATAGCCGTTGAGGTCATCGACGAACGGCGGATCGTGATTGAGGATGTTTACCGCATTCACGGAGAGCTCCATCCCGCTCAGCCATCCCTCATCCTGGCGCGTGCGATAAACGACTCGGGCATCGACCGTGGTCCAGGGAGACACCTGCGGCACAAGAATGCTGCTGGGGTTTTTGTATCCCCCCGTATAGTTGACCGCCAGACTGACCCCCGGCCCCGGCATCCCGGCAGCCTTTCGATTCCATTCGATCGTCCCGCGCAGGCGCAGAGCCAACGGGTTGGCAATTGTGTTCACGATGTCCACGGCGGGTGACGTGGCTGTTACGGTCTGATCGAACCTGAAGACGTAGTTTCCAGCAACACCCACATCGATACGGCCCCAGGAACTGCTGAAGGTATCGCCCGCCTGCAGGTCCAGGCCGGTCGTGCTGGTGGCCGCCAGATTGGCCAATCTGTCGTCGATGATGGCTGCCGGCGAGCTTGCCAGGCACTCTGATACCGAGCCGAAGTAACTGGCACTGCTGCAAATGCCATCGATCTGCGCCCGCGACGGATTTCGGTTGATTATCGGTGCCCACTCCCGTTCATTCACCAGTATTGCGAAGGGATTGTCCGCGGCCGGCTGTGCGATGCGGTTTTCGTAGTCGATCGAATAATAGGTCAGAGAGAGCGTCGCGCCAGGCAGGAAAGTCGGGGCCAAATCGAATCCCGCCGTCCAGGTTTTTGCCGTCTCTTGCCGCAACGTCGGGTTGGAGCCCTGCTCCACCAGAACCGTCGAGAGGCCGGTAGGCGACTTCGGATCGCGAAGCACGGTCGAACCCGCGACGTTCGCCGACGTATCGTACAGATCGTCGAGCTTGGGGGCGCGGAATGAACGGCCCCAACTCCAGCGCAACTTCAGCGGCTCGATCGGAATCCACTGAAGCCGCACAGTTGGATTGAACGTGCTGCCGAAATCACTGTAGTGCTCATAGCGGCCTGACGCTATCAGCTCCATTCGCGGCACGGCGCGGGGATTGGCGGCATCCCCCATCAAGGGCAGCGCCAGCTGCGAAAAGAGCGAGCTTACGTGGCGGTCATAGCTCTGGGAAACCGTCTGCGCGATGGGATTCAGGGGCTCCACGACATCGTGAGACAGCGTTTCCTCTCGCCTCTCCATTCCAATGGCCATTTTTGCATCACCGGCGGGCATGCGAAAGATCGCACCGTCCGCGATCAGGCGCGTGGACTCGATGGTTGCAACCTCATGGAGCGGATAGTCGCGCTCGATTTTCGCGAGCGTTGCCGCACTGTTGTTCGATTCGGCGCCAAATGGGTCGAAGGCCGTCGCCGGACTCGGGTCGGCGAGACTGCCCGCCAGAACAATCGGGTCTGCCACGTTGTAGTTGTCGCTCCGCAGGGACTGGCGTCCGTACGATTCACTCACGCTCATCTGCCATGTGTTTCCCATCCGCAACCTGGCTCCCATGGCGCCCACGTATACCTGGCTCTTTGCGGAGAACACCTCCGGCCCATAGTCGTGCGAAAAGCTATACGCCACCAGCGTGTAAGGCACGCCGCCAAACGGATTCACGTAAAAAGGATTCGAAGGCGGGACCGCCAGGACCTGCTCGTCCGGAAAGGCGTTCCTCAGCACGTCGCGCTCGGCAAAACGGCCCTGGAAGAACAGCTGCAGCCTCTCATTGATATCCTGCACCGCTGCGCTATAGAGCTCGTGCTCCCTCACCGCCGGAAAGATCTGATACCGCGCGAATTGATTCTGCAGATTGATGCTCGAAGTCAGTGCCGCCGGGGTCAACCCCTGCCCATTCTGGCCCGCCGGAATACCGTATGCCGGCTGCTGGGTTTCGGGATTCAGGATGTTGCCTGGATTGCCGTAGTAGCTGTCGTAGTTGCCTCCGCCGTAGGGCGTCTTGTCCGCGTTGGCGGCGTAGGACCGTTCGGATGCATCGAGCGGCGTCGTGTCGGTGTACTCGTACGCCAGCATCGCATGGCCGCTGCTCCAATGCGTACCGAGAAGCTGAGAGGCCATCACCTGCCGCCTGCCGCCAATCGCCGATCCGTAGCGTACCTGCGAATCGGCGCCATCGAAGTTGTCGCGCATGATGATGTTGACGACGCCGGCGACCGCGTCGGACCCGTAGAGAGCCGAAGCACCGTCCGGCAATACCTCGATGCGCTCCACCGCACTCCAGGGAATCGTGGAGACATCCACGAAGTCGCCGTTGAGCCCGGAGAGCGGCTGCCGGTACCCGTTCACGAGCACCAATGTCGCGCCGACGCCCAACCCTCGCAGATCGAGCCCGGCGCCGTACTGGTAATTGTTGTCGATGCCCAGATCTTCCCGCGGGCCATTCAAGGACATGATGGGCAGGGAGTAGAGGGCATCCTCGACCGTCGGGAAGCTCGCCATGGCGAGCTGCTGCTTCTTCAGGTAGATGAGGGGCGCAACGACATCCTGGACGCCGTGGATGAGACTGCCCGTGACATCCACCTGCCCGAGCGGTCCTTCATCCTCCTCGATCGCGGGGCGCAGGCGCACGGGCGCGCGCGCCACGCGCGTCGGTACCGGCGTGCTGGTTGGCTCCGCGAGCGGAATGACGTCGACGGAGTTATGGACATCGAATTGGAAGGTATAGCCCGTACCCTTCAGCAGCAGCGTCAGGGCCTTCGAGCTCGGCATCACTCCTGACACCGGATTGCTCTTCGCATTGTCCATCTGCGGCGTCGAGGCGAACCCGGGCTCGATGCCGGACTGGTGAAAAAATTCGATCAGCGCTTGCGCAAGCGGCTCGGACGGTAGATAGAAACGCGCGACAGGGTCGTCCGCCGCCCATGCGTCTGTCATGACCAACAGGGAAAGTGTCGCTGCGTAAATCAAATAGAGCAGCGTGTGCACAGCGAGCGAGCTGTTCCTGACCATCTTCCGACGCGCCGCCGTCCCCTGTTACTCCCAAACCCCTGAATCATTGTAATTGATCGCGCTCCAGCGAAAGCACTGTACCAGAGCGCCCCGCGAGGCGATACCGATCCGGCCGCCCCCGGCGGCACGGTCAAATTCAACTGTATGGGTGCCCAACCTGCGGCTTTTCCACACCCGGCCTCGAGAGGCGGATTCCCCCCCATGGACGGTTTCGGCGCGCAGAGGGGAACCCCAACGCGGCCGGTTGGATCAACTGTTTCTGATTGTCCCGGCGAGCGGTCGTCCCAGGCCGGCCCCGAAACCCTCGGGGTGCGCTCACGATCTTGCGCGCTGAATCGCGCGGAGGGGCACCATATCCGTGGCGAGTCCGCTCCCCGTCGAGCTGAAGGCGGCTTGGAAGCGTTCTATGAGGGGTTCCCGGCGCACCGCAGGAGGTTATTGCCCGGCCACAGTCCGAGTCCGACGCGATTTAACAATTAATTGACGCTTCCGTTCAACTGCCGTTCAGGTTGAGACGACAGATCGGCGATTCTCCGGCACAGCCCCGCTGTTGCGTCGATGACACCAGGTCCCAACGCGCTGAGTCGCTGGTCCTCGAACGACATCAGCCGCCCGGTCCTGACGGCCCGAAGGGACGGGAATCGCTTCCATTCCGCCAGCCAGGCGGCCCCGCTGCCGGGCGGTGCGGCGGCAATGATGATATCCGGATTGCGTGCGATGACCGCCTCGACACCGATGGCCGGCGCGCGCTCCGGGAGATCCGCAAACGCATTGCGGGCGCCGCACAGCCGCAGCACATCGCTCAGCAGCTCCCTGCCACCCACGGTGTACAGGGGCCGGTCCCAGACTTCCAGCAGGACCGAGGGCGGGTGGCGCGGGTTTGCGTACTCCTTCCTCAGGTTCGCGAGCCTGGCCTGAAGGGCGTTCGCCGCCCGGTCGGCCACGCCGCTCGTCCCGGTCATCTTTCCCAGGCGGCGGATGGATTCCCCGATGCCATCCAGGGTAATGGCCTCCTGCCGGTAGACGGGTATCCCCAAGCGCTCGATGGTCGCAATTTGTGCCGGGTTGTTGCCGTCCGGCCAGACGACGACGACGTCCGGTCGCAACGCGATCAGACGCTCTATGTCGATGGCGTCGACGCTTCCTATTTTTGGCAGCCGGCTCTCGGAGGCAGGCTGCCCGGAGTATTCGATGGTTGCGATCACCTGGCCGCCCGCTCCCGCTGCGCGGAGCATTGCAGTTGGCCCAGGTGCCAGGGAGACGATGCGTTGGGGTGGATAGCGGACGGTGACTTTGTGTCCGAAGTCATCCGTTACCGTCACCTCCGTGTCAGACGTTGCAGCGACGTGACGCATTTCTGAATTTTTCGACCCGCCGTCCGGCGCAGCGTCAACAGCGGACGCGCAATTCAACGCAACCAGAGCGAACGGGATGGCGAGGAGACTCAGCCGCTTCGGCCAGGTCATACGGGCGCCACCGTATCGATAGCCCATCGCACTATGGGTTGCAACCTCGGCGAGGCCAGCGAAAGAGCCGTATCACGGCCAACCCAACGCCATTCACTGTGCTCCGGCCGCCCCAGCTCGGGATTTACCGGCAGACTGACTTTTTCAGTACGGGTCGCCGCGAGGTAATACCTGGCGATTTTCCTGTTGGCGTAAGGCCCCGTCTCCCGATAGATCTCTCCCCACGTGAACTCCAGGTCCTCGATGAGGGTCTCCTCACGCACCTCCCGACGCGCGGCTGTCATAGGATCCTCGCCCGGCTCCACGACTCCCTTCGGGAAGTCCCAATTCCGATACGCCCGCAGCATCAGGAACAACCAATCAACCGACCCGCGCCGCAGAACGACGACTCCCGCGGAAAGCCGATGCTCTCGCCTGTTCCCGGATTCTTGCCTGTCTGCCGCCATGGGCGCAGATTACACTGACGTCTCAGACCCGCTCCGGCTCCGTATCCACCACGCTGCCCGCCCCTTCCTCCACGACCTTCGCCAGCCCGATCGCCTGCGGCAGTACCTGCTTCGCATAGAAGTGCGCCGTGCGGATCTTCGACTGATAGAAGTCCTGCCCCGCCGCCCCCCGCCCCGCGGCGGCAATCGCGGCCGACTTCGCAAGCAGCCAACCGCCGGTCACCAGCCCGCAGAGTCTGAGATACGGCACGGCGACCGCCAGCGCACGCGCCGGGGCCGCAGCCACGTTGCCGACGAGAGAGCGGGTCGCGGACTCCAGCAGCCCGACGCAGTGCAGCGCCGCATCACGGGTTTCCCGCGGCGCGTCGCCGCCGGGCTCCAGCGCCTCGAGCTCACGGCGCATGTCGGCGGTCAGAGCGCCGATGGCGGCGCCGCGATCGCGCCCGATCTTGCGGCCGATGAGGTCGTTCGACTGGATGCCGGTCGTTCCTTCGTAGATCGTCGTGATGCGCACGTCACGCACGTATTGCGCGGCGCCCGTCTCCTCGATGAAGCCCATGCCGCCGTGGACCTGTACGCCGATGGCGGCGACCTCATTCGCGGTCTCGGTGCACCAGGCCTTGACGATCGGGATCAGCAGATCGCCGCGGGCCTGGGCGGCTGTGCGCACCGCGGCCTCCGTATGGTACGCGGCGAGATCGAGCTGCTGGCCGGCATAGAAGGCGAGCGCCCGCGAGGCTTCGGTGCAGGCCTTCATCGTCAACAGCATGCGCCTCACATCCGGGTGATGGGTGATGGGCGGTCGGTCCGCTTCCCCCGCGCCGGGTGGCCTGCCCTGGACGCGGGTGCGCGCATACTCCACGGCCTGTTGGAACGCGCGTTCGCCGACGGCGTAGCTCTGCACTCCCACCGCCAAACGAGCCGTGTTCATCATGACGAACATGTACTCGAGGCCGCGATTCGGCTCGCCCACGCGATAGCCGATCGCGCCCCGATCGTGACCGTACTGCATGACGCAGGTCGGGCTCGCGTGGATACCCATCTTGTGCTCGATCGATACGCAGCGGACCTCGTTGCGCGCGCCGAGCGAACCGTCGGAGTTCACCAACACCTTGGGCACGATGAAGAGCGAGATGCCCTTGGTGCCCGCCGGCGCGCCGTCGATCCGCGCCAGGACCATGTGGATGATGTTGTCGGTGTAATCGTGCTCGCCCCAGGTGATGAAGATCTTCTGCCCGAAGAGCCGGTAATGATCGCCTTCCGGCACGGCGCGCGTGCGCACCTGCCCGAGATCGGAGCCCGCCTGCGGCTCCGTCAGCACCATGGTGCCGGTCCATTCCCCACTCGCCATCTTCGGCAGGAAGAGCCGTTGCTGCGCCTCCGACCCGCAGAGCTCGAGCGCATGCACGGCGCCGTGCGTCAGCATCGGGCAAAGTTGGAAGGCGAGGTTGGAGGAGCCCCAGAGCTCCTGCACCGCGCTGCTGACCGGCTGCGGCACACGCTGGCCGCCGAATCGCGGATCGGTGCCGAGCTGTTGCCAGCCGCCGCTCACGTACTGTCCGTATGCTTCCTTGAAGCCCTTCGCGGTCGTTACTCCCTCGGGCGTCCAATGCGCGCCCTCGCGATCGCCTGCACGGTTGAGCGGGTCGAGCACGGTCTCGGCGAGGCGGGCGGCCTCCTCCAGGATCGACACACCCACTTCGTCACTGTAGTCGGCGAGGGCGGGACAGTTGGCGAGCTGTCCGATGTCGAGGAGCTCCTCGAGCACGAAACGCAGTTCCTCGAGCGGCGCGCGGTACATTCAGTCCTCTCCGGCGAGGCGGTGAGAGTCCATGGCGGACCCGGTGGAGGACTAGTGTAGCCGTCGCGGCGGCGCAATCCTACTGGCCGGTAACCTGTCTGCCGGCGAGTAGGA
>Ga0134126_10004835_pt1 | contig 16860 bp, 12 predicted proteins | sample KB31752_FD_96881 | JGI IMG/M metagenome (GOLD analysis project Ga0134126, IMG submission 96881) | Terrestrial soil microbial communities with excess Nitrogen fertilizer from Kellogg Biological Station, Michigan, USA - KB3-175-2 | ecosystem: Environmental > Terrestrial > Soil > Unclassified ...
GATGATCGGCAACAATCTCTACAACACCTGGGATGGCTGGCGCCAATACGGCCCAGGCGCGGCGAAGTCGCCGCTCTACGGCATCTGGAAGATCCAGGACGAGATGGTGGATGGTAAGCCCGTCCCGCTGCTGGCGACCGACGCGCAGACGTGGCGCTCCCTCGTGTTCGAATTTCCGCAATACACCGAGATCGAATGCATGGACGACTCGCACGGATACGGCACCGCCGTGGACGAGAAGGCGAGGACGATCACCCTCACGGATCGCCGGAATAAAAGCTGGCAGGCGCGATTTACCTACACGCGCCCCGCATTTGACCGGCTTACGCTGGACGGGACGGTGGGCGGGACGCACGAAACCCTCCACCTGGTACGCTTCGACGAGAAGAGGTTTCTGCTCGAAAGCCGCGGCTTCCACTGGGTGCAGGATTATCCGTTTAACCGGTAGCTGCTAGCTTCTAGCTACTAGCTGCTAGCTTCTAGCTACTAGCTTCTAGCTTCTAGCTTTTAGTTGCTGGTTGCGTGCGCGGTGTTTCGGGCTTCCGCGCCGGGGGCCCGTAGACTGAATGGAACGAGCCGTTATGCCTGCCGCCATTGAGTTTCGTGACGTCAAATACGCTCTGTCCAGCGGGCGAACGATTCTCCACGGAATCTCGCTAGCCGTGAGCGAGGCTTCGGTCACGGCATTGCTCGGCCGCAGCGGTTCCGGCAAAACCACGCTGCTCAAAACAGTCAACCGCATGATTGTCCCCACCGGCGGCGACGTGGTGATGCTCGGCCGCAATGCGCTCACCAGCGACTTGATCGCGCTGCGGCGCGGAATCGGATACGTGATCCAGGAGGCGGGGCTTTTTCCGCACTTCACAGTGGAACGCAACGTCGGCATGGTGCTGGAGGCGCAGGGGCGTCCGCGCGCCGAGCGCGATGCGCGCAGCCGTGAGTTGCTTGCGTCGGTGGGCCTGGAGCCGGACGGGTTCCGCATGCGCTATCCGCATCAGCTTTCCGGAGGCCAGCGGCAGCGCGTGGGTCTGGCGCGCGCGCTCGCGGCCGATCCGCCGATCCTGCTGATGGACGAGCCATTCGGCGCGCTCGATCCGCTCACCCGCGCGGAGATGCAGGATATGCTGCGCGATCTTCTGGCGCAGTTCCGCAAGACCGTTTTGCTGGTGACGCACGATCTGGATGAGGCGCTCTACCTCGCCGATCGCATCGCGCTGCTCCACGAAGGCGGGCTGGTTGCGCACCTTACGCCCGAAGAGTTCATGCGCTCGAAGCAGCCCGAGGTGGTTGCGTATGTAAAGGCGTTCCATCGCGGAGCGCGGAATGCGAAGGCGCAGCCATGATGCGCTTCCTATCGCAATACGGATCGCAGATCGCCACGCTCACCATCGAGCACCTGTGGTTGACCGGCGCGGCCATGCTGCTGGCTGCGGCCATCGCGATTCCCGCGGGCGTGTGGCTCACACGATCTCCGCGCTGGGCAGGGCCGGTGATCGGTATTGCCAACGTGCTGCAGACGATTCCGTCGCTCGCGATGTTCGGCTTCCTGCTGCCGCTGCCGTGGATGGGCGAACGCGCGGCGCGCATCGCCATTGCGGCACTCACGGCTTACGCGCTCCTGCCCATCCTGCGCAATACGTATGCGGGGATTCGCGGCATTGAGCCAGCCGTGCTCGAAGCCGCCGAGGCCATCGGACTCACCGGGCGGCAAAAGCTCTTCAAAGTAGAGTTACCTCTGGCCGCGTCCTTCATCCTTGCCGGTCTGCGCACCGCCACCGTGACCTGCGTCGGCATCGCCACCATCGCCGCCGCCGTCGGTGCAGGCGGACTGGGCGAACTGATTTTTCGCGGCGTAGCCTCCATTGATAACCGGCTGGTGTTGGCCGGCGCGGTGCCGGCGGCCCTCTTGGCCCTGGCCGCGGACGGCTTGTTGGGATTGCTCGAGCGGTGGTTCCGGGTGACCGCGTGAAGACGCTCGCAGCCGTTGCCGTCCTGCTCGCAACGCTCACTGGCTGCGGACCGCCGCATCCGAACCATCCCGTCATCGGCGCCAAGAACTTCACCGAGCAGGTCATCCTCGGCGAACTCCTTGCACAGGAGATCGAAGCGAAATCGCACCTGAATGTCGAGCGGCGGTTCTATCTCGCCGGCAGTTACATCTCGAACCAGGCGCTGCTTTCCGGCCACATCGACGCCTACGTGGAATACACCGGCACCGCGCTTACGGCAATCCTGAAGCAGCCGCTCGATTCAGGATCGGGGCGCGATCCCGATCGTGTGTTCCAGACAGTCTCACGCATCTACCAGCAGAAGGACCAGGTCACCGTCGGACCTCCTCTCGGGTTCGAGAACACCTTTGCCATGGTGATCCGCGGCGAGGATGCGCGGCGGCTGCATCTGACGACGTTGAGCCAGGCGGCACAGTACACGCCGCACTGGAAACTTGGCGTTGGCTACGAATTCGAGCAGCGCCCCGACGGCCTGCCCGGCCTCAGCAAAGCCTATGGGCTGAAGTTCGACGGGCCCCCGCGCACCATGGACCTCGGCCTGCTCTACCGGGCGCTCTCGGCCCACCAAGTAGACATGATCGCAGCCAACTCGACGGATGGACCGATTCAAGCCCTCGGGCTCACGGCTTTGCAGGACGACCGCCATTACTTCCCGCCATACCAGGCCGTGCCGCTGGTGCGCGACGCCGCTCTGCAACGTTGGCCGCAAATTCAAACCGCGCTTCAGGCACTCGCCGGTCGCGTCACCGCCGACGACATGCGCGCCATGAATGAAGCAGTCGACGGGCAGCATCGCGATCCTGCCGAAGTGGTTCGTGAATTTCGCGCGCGAAAAGGGCTCTAATCAGTGCCCTGGGATGCGCCGGACTTGCATGCCCCCCGCGGCAACTTGGCATAGTCAACCACGTGGACAATCCAGCCCTGGCCCGGCGTCGCCTTGATGGTTCCGGCAACAATCTGGCACCAGTAGTCATGCAGGTAAAAATCGAACAGATCGGCTGGCGTGCTGTCGATCATGGTAAGGTCCGCGTTCGCCATGGTGTCGCGGCCATACTGCAGCGACCCACCGCGCATGGCCATGTAATTCCTGGCCGGCGCATGTGACCCATGCGGCATGCCGCTGCCGAAGGTGATGACGAGCGCGCCGCCCGCCACGCGCACGCCGGCAAGCTTGCCGCGGATATGTGGAGCAGGGAAGGCTGTCCGCGGATCGATCAGAAACGAATCCTTGTCGACCGACATACCTTGCAGACCCTTCTGGCTGACCAGGTTGTCCATTTCCAGTCCGAACGAGTCCATCAGGCCTTTCACCGGAATGCCGACCGCCTTGACCTTCCGCACGGAAAACCGGATACGATTGTCGCTGGTGATTCCGGCGTCGGCGAGCGCGTCGAATCCAATGTGGATACCCTTTTTCATCGTGCCGCGGATGTGCAGGCTCTGTCCTTCGATCGAGACGCGCACGTTTTTTAACTGCGCTTTCGGCGAACGCAGCAGCCAGTCATTCATGAGTGCGGAAATCTGTTCTCCAGACATTCGCATCTCCGCGGCGTCGGTTGCCACCTCAAATGAAGTCGCGTCGTTGAAGCTGGCGATCTGGTGACCGGGCGTAGGAAGCAGGCTGCCTTCGAGCCCGATGATTTGCACGCTGAGCGACGGCGAATAGCGAAAAAGCACGTTCGCCATCTCAATCTGCGTGGGCGCGGACGCGTCGGATGCGGCAGGCGCGGCCACGGCCGGAACTGCCAGGAAACAGCACAGCCCAGCCGGCACAATGCGTGCTGCTGTTCGCACGATCGATATGTAGGTCTCCGGGACGCTTGACATCCTGAGACAGTAGATGCGGCGCGCCGACTGCCCGGGCGCAATCGCCAGCGGTTTTTACAATGTTGTGAAAAAGCCACGTAAGAAAATCGCGGGACTCTTCATCCGGCCGAACTCGAGTGACTACCACCACCCGCGCAAGTAAACGCGCGCACAAAAGCGTCGGCAGTGAGTATCCCGAGGCGATTCTTCTCGTCCGGTGTACAGCCCGCAAAAATGTGGCCGTAGAGCATGGGGCCGAGCAGCAGGCAGATGGAAAGATCCAGGTTCAGCTCTGTGGGCAGCTCGCGGCAATCCATGGCGCGCTGTAGAATGCGGCGCAGGCATTTGCGCGGCGGTTCCATCACTCGATTGCGCCACGCGCTGCCGAACTCGGGGTGTGTGGCCGAGTACGCGATGAGGCCCGGCATCATCCGCCCGCGCGCTTCCTCAAACTCCTGCGGAGGTCTGCGCGTGAGTACGGTTGCAAGATCGCGCGCCAGCTCGCCTGTGTCCACGTCTTCGGGTTCCTCACTCAACCCATTGACATGGAGCATTACCTCCAGCATCAGGGCTTCCTTGTCGGCCCAGTGATTGTATAGGGTGGGTTTTGAGACGCGGGCTTCCCCTGCGATTGCATCCATGCTGGTGGATTCAAAGCCGCGCTCTGCAAAGAGCCGAAGCGCGGCCTGAATCATGCGTTGGTGTACTTCGGAACTACGAGTCCGTGCCATTCGCTAGATCTCGATCTTGCTGAATCGCCAGGCGCCGAACACGAGCAGAATGGCTCCGAGCACTACCAGCACCGCGGCGTCGAGACTCGGATTGAATGCGATATTGGGCGAGCCGAAGGCATTCCGCATGCCATCGATCCCATACGTCAACGGATCGGCCTTGGTGACGTAACTGAGGATCACGCCCAATCCGGTGAGCGGAAACATGGCTCCGGAGAGAAAGAAGATGGGCATGACCAGAAAGTTCATGATGAGTTGGAAGCCCTGCATGTCCTGCAGCCCCGAGCCGATGGCCATGCCCAGCGCGGCGAAGAGCAGCGCGATCAGCACCATGAATCCAAGGGCGAGCGGAATGGTGAACATGTGAGCGGGGCGGAAGCCGGCGATCGAGCAGAGGATCATGACGAGCAGGCCCTGAATGCACGCGACGGTTGCCCCACCCAGCGTGCGGCCTATCATGATCTGCAGCCGCGAGACTGGCGCGACCAGCGTTTCCTTGAGGAAACCGAACTGGCGATCCCACAGGAGGCCGAGCCCGGAGAAAATGGACGAGAACAGCACCGACATGCCGATGACGCCCGGTGCGATGAACTGCAGGTAGTTGCCGGCGCCGGCCCGTTTGAAGACGGGTCCCAGGCCGAAGCCCAGCGCAAGCAGGTAGAGCATGGGCTGGCCGAGAGAAGCGATGACCTGCGCGCGAGAGCGCGTGTAGCGTTTCAATTCACGCAGCCACAGAATATAAATCGCATTCATTCGTTATCTCCTGTTCTGCTGCCACATTTTGGCGAACTGCCGCATCTGGGCGGCCGGGTCGGCATCTTCGTCGCGGATCGTATTACCGGTCAGCTTGAGGAAGGCGTCTTCAAGACTCTCGGTGGCAGTCTGCTCCTTGATCTCGCGCGGCGTGCCCTGCGCGACCAGCTTGCCGTGGTCGATGATGCCGATGCGGTGGGCTACGCGGTCGGCTTCGTCCATGTAATGCGTGGTGAGCATGACAGTCACGTTTTCGGCTTCGTTCACGCGCTTCACATGCGACCAGAGCTGGTTGCGACTCTGCGGATCGAGGCCCAAGGTGGGCTCGTCAAGGAATAGAATGCGCGGCGTGTGCAGAAATCCTCGCGCAATTTCAAGACGGCGCTTCATGCCCCCGGAAAATTTCTTCACCTGGTCGTTGCGCCGTTCCCAAAGCTCGAACAGCTTGAGCAATTCCTCGCTGCGCTGTTTTCCGACCTTGTTCGGAACGTGGTAGAGCACGGCGTGAATCTGCATGTTCTCCCACGCCGTAAGGTCGCCGTCGAGGCTCGGATCCTGAAACACGATGCCGAAGCGCCGTCGCACCTCGTTCTCGTGCTTCTGCGGATCGAGGCCGTCAAGCTGGATGCTGCCGCTGGTAGGTTTCAGCAGCGTAGTGAGCATTTTGATGGTGGTGGTCTTTCCCGCGCCGTTGGGGCCGAGGAAGGCGAAGATTTCTCCCGGCGCCACCTCGAATGAAACATCGTTCACGGCGGTGAAGGAGCCAAAGGTCTTTTTCAGGTTCTGGACGCGAATCAAGCAGACGCCTCCTGACGTGCAGAAGTGTGGAATGGAACGGCGCGATACGATTCGCGCCGAGGTCAGATTGACAGGGGTTTTTGTCGGCCAGAGATAACTGTACTACGGAGTAAAGTTATTGGGAAGGGGTTCCAGCACCTTTTTTTCAACGTACGGCCGCCACGCGCAGCCCTTGGGAAAACGCGTGGCGAAGCCGATTCATCAATATTCTTCCGGCGGACCGTCAGGATCTTTCGGTCCCACCGGCTTTGCCGCGATGGGCTCCTGAGGTTCCAGCTTTTCCGGATCCGGACCCGGTTTTGGGCCCGTCTTGGGCACCGTCTGGAGCGCTTCCTTTTGCGGACGCTGCGCCGGTTCGGTGGTGGGCGCCGCCTCGGGTTCGAGCAACTCGTCGAGGCGATAGCCGGCGCCTTCGAGCGTGACCAGCGCCTTGTTGATGTCGTCGAGGATGATGGCTGCGTCGGCGCGATGGGGCTCCGCGGATTCGGCCAGGCGCAGCAGCCGCGGCAGCGCCAGCCACCAGAGCAGTTCCTCATACGGCTCGCGCACAAGATACGTATGGTCGCCGGCCATGTGCGCACCTGTGAGCCAGCAGATGTCAGGATCTTCCCAAAGCCCCGGCGGTACCGACAAAACGTACGCCGCAGGTTGCGCCTTTGCGTCCGGCGGTCTGCGCGCCGGCTGCATTTCCGCGGCTTCTGCGCCGGATTCTGGCGCTGCTTTACCTGAGTCGTCGCGAGCCTGCATCGCCGCGCCACACTGCGTAAGCAGCAGGGCTTTGACCCGCGCGGCGCCTCGCCAGCCGCTTTCGCCCTCAAGGCCAAGCGCATGGAATGCCTGCGCCAGCGGCTCGCGAAGGCGCAGCCGATCGAACAGTTGGGGCGCAATGCGATCCCAGTTCTCGGCGTCGATCGCCTCTGCCAAAACCTGCAGTACGCACCAGGTCAGCACGGGTCCCCACAGCGCCGCCGACGGCAACTGCGGCGTCGTGTTCGGAAGGACGCGCCGCGCGGGCGACGCCCACTTCGCCGGAAAAAGATCTTCGAGCATCGGCAGGCGGGTCGCGGCGTGCAACAGCTTCCGGAACACCGCTGCCATGGACTCGGGCTGCGCCGCGTATGCGCTCACGCGGGTGCCGCTGAATTTGGCGTAGGCCGGCAGAGCCTGCGTGAGCAGGTCGGCGAACGCGTGCCATGCGCGCTCCAGGAATGCATTCTGCGCCTTCGGGGCGGTCTTCTTTTGCGCGGCTGCACTGGGCGCCCGCGGAACGTCTGCCACTTCCACCAGCACGTTGACGATGGCCGGATCGAGCATTGCCCGCAGCGCCTCGTGTACGGGACGCAATTCCAGGTTCACTATGGCGTCGTCGAGATTCGGCACGCCCCGGCCGGCGAGGTGATCGCAGAGGCGCGCCCAGGGCTTCTCGGCGGACGAGTACAGTTCGCGCCAATCGAGGAACACATGAGACTGGTAGGCGTGCAGATCGACTCGAAGACCTCTCTCGCCGATTTCCTTGGCGTGCCGCAAATATTCGAGGCCCGTAAGCGAATCGCGGAACGCGAGGATGGCATTGCCGTCCTGCAGGCCGAGGCCGTCCCAGAGCGATCGCTGGCGCAGTTGGGCCGAACCCTTGTCCGCATACGCGGCGGACATGCGGATCGTGCCGCTGGTCGAACCGTACACGTTGTTGTAGACAACCAGGGCCCGCTGGTCGTTCACCCGATTCGAGTATGCAAAAACGTTTTCATCCACCGCGCCGGAATCGTGAAAAAAATCGTAGAGAAGAAAGTTATAGCTTTCGGCGAAAAGCCAGCGCCGCTTAAGCAACGGGGCGATCTCTCGCTCATGCCGCTCCACCATCCATGGATCCGGGGACTCGTCGTAGCGCGGCCTCTGGTACTCCATCCCGTATTTTTCCGTGAAGCCCTCGATCTGTCCGTGCCCGAACATCGGCAGCCCGGGCAGCGTGGCCATCATCACGCTTACCCCGAACGCCTTGTCGCCTTTGCCGTACTGGTCGATTGCGGTTCTTTCATCGGGGTTCGACATGAAGTTGACGTAGCGCTTCATGATGTCGGGATCGAACTCGAGGGTGTTCTTGATGACCGACCGGTACTTGGCGTTGTCCTCGTCGCGTGTCATCACCATGAACGCCGAGTTGTACACGCGGTGCATGCCGAGCGTGCGAACGAAGTAGCCTTCCATGAGCCAGAAGGCCTCAGCGAGCAGCAGCGTTCCGGGAACTTCCTGCGCGACGCGGTCCACGACTTCGCGCCAGAATTCGTGCGGCATGATGCGATTGAATTCTTCATCGCTCATGCCATATTCGGCGCGCGAAGGAATCGCTCCACTCGACCCCGGCCCCGGAAACCAGAGCCGATGGAAGTGGCGCTTGGCCAACGTCATGGCGGCATCAAAGCGGATCACCGGGAACAGGCGCGCAACGTGCAGGATGGTCTGAATCACCTGCTCGCGCACCGCGGGATTCAGGTAGTCGAGCTGCGCCGTGTCGTTCCACGGAAAGCTGGTGCCGTCGTTCCCGTGATAGATGTATCGCGTTTCGCCGCTGTGTTTGTCGCGGCGACGAAAGACAACCGCCGCGTCGCTCTGCGTGTAATAGTGATCGTCGATTTTGATTTCGACGCGGTCATCGACTGACACGTCAGGCCCATTGAAGCTATAGGCCGGATACGGCGACTCCCAGCGCGAGATGAACCACTCCGGATGCTCCACGACCCACGGCGAGTCGATGCCCATATGGTTCGGAACCATGTCGCTGGCCAGGCGGACGCCGTGACGGTACGCGCGATCACGCAGGCTGATGTAGGCCTGCTCGCCGCCCAGGTCATGTGCAATCTGGTAGTCGTACAGCGAATAGGCTGAGGCGACCGCGTCCTGGTTGCCGCAGAGCAGCTTGATCGTCTTCGACGCGCGGCTGCGCTCCCAAATGCCGATGAGCCAGAGCGTGTTAATCCCGCGGTGCGCCAGCGCCGCGAGTTCCTCGTCTGGAATGTCGCTCACGTGGCGAATGTGGCGTCCGTATTTCTTGCTCAACTGCGCCAGCCATACCCAGGTGCTTTTAGCCATCATCACCGTAGTGGGCATCCACGCGGTGTCGGGCGAAAATTTCTCGTACTCATGCGCCGGATCGCCGAAGCTGATGACCTCGGCGGTAGAGGCGAGCGACGGCCATTGCTGTTCACCGCGCTCACGACGGCGGCGTGCCGCTTCTTCCGCTTCCGCACGGGTACGCGCCGCGTCGGGATTGAACTGCATCCAGATAGCGAGCTCTTCCTCACGCAGAATTTCCGTAGCCACCATGAGGAATTTCTCGAGTGCATCGCCGAGCAACGGTTTCCACAATTTGCGGACCAGCTCAAGCTGGTCGCGCAGAGAGTTCGGAGCGCCTTTGGCAGGGGCGCGCAGCAGCTCCAGCAGGCTTACGGGCGTGGCGCCGGGCAGCGGGATCAGCGGCCGGGTGGCGAAGTACTCCGGCAACTGCTGCGTCACCTGCTTGTAGACAGTCTTTTCCAGCGGCTTGTCTTCAAACAGCTCGGCAAATGGCTGGAACGCCTCGTTGCGGTTCGCCGTCCAGAGCATCAGCAATTCTTCGAGCGCTGCTTCGCGATGCTCACGGCCGTTGGTGGAGCCGGCCAACCATTTCTGCGGCGTATCTTCGCCGCGCATCACAGTTGACCCGGGAAAGTGCTCGACGAACGTGAGCAGCAGCTTGTCCAGCTCTCCAGAACCCACTTGTGCGCCAAAAAAGCTGAGCGCGTCTGTGATTACCTGGCTGTCATACTGCTCGCGATAGCGCTGCAGCAGAACGTGACCGGCCTCATCGAGCAGGCCCATGGCGAAGAGGGCTCCGGCATGCACAGCGCGATCTGGATATTTTTCCGACTCGCGCACCTGGTTCATGCGGTGCGCAAACGCACGGCAGGCGCCCATGTTGGCAAACACGACGTTCCCGTTGAACGAGAAGAGCGTATCGGGGAATTGATAGCGTTCACGCGCGCTGCGCGATATGTGGAATTCCAGCATAAGGGCTTTCTTGCTCCAAAGATTGCGCCGCGGTTATCGGGTGGCAGCGCCGCCGCCGTGGCTCCGAGTTCTCCGGGGAGGCTGGGTGTCGTACATTCCTGCTAACCATCGTAGACCCGCACGGTTAAGGGTTGACAAGAGTTGGTCCCGGCGCCTGCCCTCCTGCGCCACACGAGCACGGCGCGAACGAATCCGCTCGAAACGGTATGGATGCGTTCCGGCGGAGACGGGTCGCTTTCAGAGTGCGTAACTTACGGCGTGCCTATAGAGTGCGGCCGCCAGCCACGAATTGCCACCCTGATACGATTGCCGTTAGACTGAAAAGGCATTCCACGCGGAGAGGTGGCAGAGTGGTTGAATGCACCCGCCTCGAAAGCGGACGTAGCTGAAAGGCTACCGGGAGTTCGAATCTCCCCCTCTCCGCCAGTTCCATCGACCAGACCCCCTGCCCGGGCGCAGGTTCCGTTCCCACCCTCACTTTTCAGCGAATTGTATTCCTCGCCATTTCTTGCACATTGCAAATGATGGCGAACCCGTCGTCGACTGTGAAATTGCACGGGAGGTGGCCGCTGTCTCACTGCGCGCATCCAAATCTCTAACACCTGACCGCCTGGTTATGGCTCGCGCCGCCTGGGTGGCGAATTCATGGCATTCACGTTCGGCCATATCCGGAGGCGTTGAAGAATGGATACACATTTCGAGGAGATGCAGGCTGCCGCTCGCCTGGGCAGCGGACAATGCGCTCTTCTGGTAGACGATAGTCACCACGATCAATGGCTGATTAAGCGGGCCTTGGAGACCGCGGGCCGACAGGTCCGGCTCTCCACCGCAAATAGTGGGGATGAAGCCGTGGCATACCTCGGCGGAATCGGCGTGTACGCGGACCGCTTCACATATCCGCTCCCGGCAGTGGTCCTGCTGGACGTCAAGATGCCTCGCCGATCGGGATTTGAGGTCCTCGAATGGCTCCGCCATGACGGCGGCGACTTGAAGAAGGTGCCCGTGGTGATGCTCTCTTCTTCAGATCATTTGAGAGACATCAGGCATGCCTACGAACAGGGAGCAAACGGCTACGTGGTGAAGCCCGGAAACCACGATGACCTGAAGAAAGCAATGGATCACATCTGCGGCTACTGGCTCGATCAGAACCGGCCGCCGAATCCCACCTGCTCCTCGATAATCTGAGGCCAGAATCCACTCAGGATCAGAAAAACGTCGGCGCCATCTGCCCTCCGGGCTCAGCTTCGCCTGGCGTCATCCTTTTCGCCCCATGCTGCTTTTTGTAGCCTGTCGCGAACGGCAGCTCCAATTCCATCCCCGGGCGGCAGGGGGCACACGATCACCTCGCATCCCCGCGCATCGAGGGCACGCAACCCCGCATAGAGCCGGGCAGCAAGTTCTTCTGGCACGTCCCATCGTCCCCACTCGAACAACTCCACAATCCCCTGTCGATCAGAAGGCCATCCCAATGGCAGCATCACCCCGACCTTGCGGCCGGCATGCTCCGAAGCTGCAGCCGCAACTTTCGCGGGCTTCCCTTCGACCAGAACCACGCGCGCGCGCGGCGCGTAATGGCGAATGCCCACGCCGGGGGAGGGAAGCGCCGCAGGAGCCTCAGAGCTTACCGGCGCGTGGTGAATTTTCACTTCGCCACCGACCGCACGAATCTGCTCGGCCGTCACCGCGCCGGGCCTGTAAATGAGCATTGGCGTGCGGCACGGGTCGAGCACCGTTGATTCGAGTCCATGCTGCGTGGGGCCTGCGTCGAGAATTGCGTCGATCCTGCCATCGAGATCCTGCAGAACGTGTTCCGCGGTTGTAGGGCTGGTGTGGCTGAACAAATTCGCGCTCGGCGCCGCAATGGGGACACCGGCTTGCCGAATCAACTCGAGCGCAATCGGGTGCGCGGGCATGCGAATCCCCACCAGGGGCCGCCCCGCGGTAACAGCATCGGGCACGACTGCCGCGCGCGGCAGCAGTAACGTGAGCGGTCCCGGCCAGAACGCGGCCATGAGGTCACGCGCTGCGTCTGGAATCTCCGTCACAAGCGCAGACAGCATGGGGTTATCTTCCGGGGGCCCGGCGATGTGTACGATGACTGGATCCCAGGAAGGTCGCTGCTTGGCGGCGAAGATGCGCGCAACGGCCGACGAATCGAGCGCGTTGGCCCCCAGGCCATACACCGTCTCGGTGGGAAATGCGACAAGTCCACCGGCGCGTAGAATCGAGGCTCCGCGAGCGATCGCATTCTCCGCCGAGAGGCCCTCGTGCTGGTTTGCTTCGACTCTGAGCCAAAGCGTGTTCATAGATTCATTGTCGCCGGTCTGAGAGGAATGCCAGAGCAACCGGGACCCGTCCCGTATACTCTCAGCTTATGGTAGCGGTGGAAACAGAGATCAAATTTCGCGTAAAGGACATCGCGCCCCTTGCCGGGCGCCTGCACGATACGGGCTTTCACCTGGATACGCCGCGGTCGTTCGAGAGTAACGTCCTCTATGATTTCAGGGATCGGCAGATGCGCGCCCGTACCGAGATTCTGCGCATCCGCAATTACAACGGGCGCTGCGTTCTGACGCACAAGCGGCTACCCGACGATCGTCCCGGCGAAGATCGCCATAAGCATCGCATCGAAACCGAAACCGACGTCGCCGACGGAAACGCCCTGGCGGAGGTATTTCGTTCCCTGGGCCTGGTGCCTGCGTTCCGCTATGAAAAGTGGCGCACCGAGTGGAGCGACGGCGAGGGCCATTGCGTCGTCGACGAGACGCCGATCGGGAACTTCGCAGAGCTTGAGGGCACACCGGAATGGATCGACCGCAGCGCCACACGCCTGGGCATATCCGACCGCGAGAAGCTGACCCTGAGCTACGGCCGCCTCTTCGAGCAATGGCGCGACGAGCACCACTCCAGCGCTGAGCACCTGACGTTCGCAGCCATCAGTGGCGCGGAGCCGGCAACCGCTCGCTGATCTTCTGGATTCACCGGTCCGCGCCTTCACCGGTCCTGGCGATCATCGGTATCTGAAACCGCACTGCCCATCAGCGTGGGGCCGACGCCGCACCCATCCCACTCGCATTATCATTTTTTCTTGGGAACTTTCTTTCCGGAGCGTCGCGCCTCGGAGAGTCCAATGGCGATCGCCTGCTTGGGATTGGTTACTTTCTTTCCCGAGCCGCTGCGTAGCTTGCCGCGCTTGAACTCGTGCATCTCCCTCTCAACGTTCTTGCCCGCCGAGGGTGAGTACTTCCGCCCGGAAGAAGACTTCTTCGACGAAGACTTGCGGCTCCTGCTGCTCGATTTTTTCCTGCTTGAGGAACTCTTCTTGGTGCTGCTGCTCTTGCGCGCCGTCGACTTCTTCGCGCTCGACTTTTTTCTCACGGAAGATTTCTTTGCGCTGCTCTTTTTCGCAGAAGATTTCTTCGTGCTGCTCGATTTCTTCTTCGCTGCCTTCTTGGTTGCCATGACTATCCTCCCTCGGACTCTGATGTTCCCATCATTCGAGACAGTTGTATGGCATCGGGCAACCCTGCGCGAAATATCGCTTCACGGGCGAGACAAAAATGCGGGCTTCAGCTCGCGAGAGTGAAACCCGCATGCAATGTCGCGATGAAGGGTTGTGATCGTCGCTAAGCGGTGGCGCGCTGCGGTTCGTGCTGTGCGAGCTTGACGCTCACCACCTTGGAGACACCCGGCTCCTGCATGGTGACGCCGTAAATCATGTCGGCGGCATGCATCATCCGCTTGGAGTGCGTGACCATGAGGAACTGCGTCTCGCGGCTCATCGAGCGCAGAAGATCCGACAGCCGTCCGACGTTCGTCTCATCGAGCGCCGCGTCCACTTCGTCGAGCACGCAGAATGGGCTCGGCTGATACTGGAACACCGCGACCAGCAGCGAAACCGCGGTGAGCGATTTCTCGCCGCCCGAGAGCAGCAGCACGTTCTGCAGCTTCTTGCCCGGAGGCGACGCCACGATGTCGAGACCGCTCTCCGCCTGGTTCTCCGTGTCCGTGAGCCGCAAGAACGCCTGCCCGCCATGGAACAGCTTCGAGAACACGTTCGCGAAGTTCTCATTGATCCGCGCAAACGCTTCATCGAACTTCTGCCGCGAAATCTGATCGATTTCCTTGATGGTGTCCTGGGTGTTCTCGATGGAGTCGATAAGGTCTTTGCGCTGCGTTTCAAGGAACCCGTGCCGATCGGCAGTCTCCTTATATTCATCGAGCGCCATCATGTTGACGGGGCCCATCTGCTCGATCTTCTGGCGCAGGGCGCGACAAGTTTCGTCTTCGGCGGCGAGCACTTCGCCTTCGATGTGAACGATCTCCTGGTCTTCGCGCAATACTGACGCTTCCACGTTGACCTCGGCCAGGCAGCTTGCCTCCAGGTACTCGAGGTCAGATTTGAGCTTGGCCACTTCGCTGGCGCGATTGGAGCGGTCGTCGCGCAATTGATCGACGCTCAGACGAGCGGTCTTCAACTCGGTTTCGAGGTGCGCAAGCTGATGCCGCACGTTGTGCGCTTCGGCGGCGAGAGACTCCGCCTGCGCAAGCGCTTCAGCGCGCGCGGCCGTCAACTCCTCCTGTCGGGCCACCAGCGTCTCGCTTTCGCGGATGCGCTGCTCGCGTTCCGCTTCAGCGGCGGCCCGCTGCTGCTCGATGGCGAGAACGCGGCGTTCCAAGTCGGCATGAAGACGGTCAATGCGCTGGAAGGCGGCTTCGGCTCCGCGCCGCCGTTCTTCGAGCCCAGCTAGTTCAGCGGTCAATTGCGCCGCTTCCTGCTGCAAGACTTCGCGTTTCTGACGCATCTCGGCCAGTGCCGCCTGATGGGCTTCGATCGCCGAATCTGCTTCGCGGTGCTGCGTCTCCAGACGCACGGCCTCTTCGAGCTTTTGCTCGATAAGCACCGCCTTGGCTTCGCGCGCATCCTTATTTCGCGCAGCTTGCAGCAGCCACTCCTGCAGGCGGCGGTCGATGCGCTGCACCTCGGATTCCATCTGCCGCAGCGCAGCGCCCTGGTTCGCAGTTTCGCGCTCGGCCTGGCGCCGCTCCTCGCTGCGTTCTTCGAGTTGCCGCGTCAAGTCCTCCATGGTGCGGGTGAGGGAAGCGGCCTGTGCTTCCGCCTCGCCCAGGGCGGCTTCTACAGCGGACAGTTTTCTCTCCGTCTCACGCAAATCGCGCTTCAGCGCAAGCGGTCCTTCGCTTGCCGGCTTGCCGCCCGTGACCGTCGTATTGTGGAAGCACTCTCCCCCCGGCGTGAGGAAGAACGCCTTCGCGTATTGCTCTGACAGTTGTTGCGCCAGCGCGGTGTCTTCGACAATGTACCCATTCTTCAGCTTGGGCAGGATCGCCTCAAGCGAACGTCCAAATCCGTTCAGCACGCGAATGGTTTCCTTCAGCGGAACCACGCCTGACTCGCGCACATCCTCTTCCGCTTCTACCCGTGCCATCAGCGCCGCGGGATTCTCCGGATGAACGAGAAACGTAGCGCGGCCATCCATGCCCGATTTGAGCAGGTTCACGCCCTGCTCCGCCGCGGTCCAGCTATTCACCACCAGGTAGTTCAGCTCGTCCCGCAGGAATTCGTCGACGATGCCTTCGTGTTCGCCGCTCACTTCAAGGAAATCGGCAAGCGTGCCAACCGGAGCCATTCCGTTACCCAGGGCGCCGGGCTTCAGCAGTTGGCGCACCGTGTTCGTGGAATAGCTGTGATTGCGAATCAGCGCCTCAAGCGAATTCTTTCGCCCACCCAGCGATGCGTGTTCGCTGCGCAGTTGATTGGCCTTGGCGCGGCTAGTGTTCTCTTCGCTGCGCCGCGCCTGCAGCGCTTCGCGCAGCGATGCAATCTCGCCCTCGAGCTGCTTCAGCCGCTCGGTGGAGGATTCAAACGTGAGCCGCGCCTGTCCGCTCTGCACTCCGAGGTTTTCCAGTTCCTGATGCGACTGGCGCATCTCCGCTTCCAGCCGCTCGGCTTCGCGTTCCAGCGCTGCCAGGCTCTCTTCGGCCTGTGCCGTCGAGTTGCGCGCGTTTCCGGCCAGGGCAAGCAGATGCATGACATGGCGGCGGTTGGCCTCAAGCTGCCGTTCGGCATTAAATACTTCGTCCGCCGCGGCGCGCGCTTCCTGCTGCCTTGCCGCCACTTTCTGGTGGAATGCGCGGGCTTCTCCGGCGGCCGTTTCGAGGAACGCGTGCTGCTGCGCCCGCTCGTCAACGATGCCGGCAAGCTGCGCCCGGGTCTGCTCGATCTCCGCGGCAGCGCCCGCCGCGCGGGCTTCCAGTTCCGCCACGCGCTCCGTATTGCCGCGCTCCCGTGCCGCTGCCCGCTCCAGCTCGACCGCTGCAGCGTTGGCGCGGGTCTGCGCTTCCTGACCGCTGGTCTCGATTTCGTAACCGCGCTCAGTCAGCGTGTGCTGACTGGCTTCCATGTCGCCAATGCCGGCCGCCGAAGAGTTAATCTTCTCCGTCAGCTCCGCGATCTCGGAATTTAGCCGCGCCTGCTCGGAATCCATGTGCGCCATGCGGCTGGCCAACACTACCCGCAGTTTCGCCCGCAGTTCGTCCCTCACTTGCGCAAATCGTTCGGCCTTGGCCGCCTGCCGCTTGAGCGAGTTCATCTGGCGGGTGACTTCCTCGAAAATGTCATCGACGCGGGCCAGGTTCTGCTTGGCGGATTCGAGGCGAAGTTCGGCGAGCCGCTTCTTGGTCTTGAAGCGGGTGATGCC
>Ga0134126_10004836_pt1 | contig 16859 bp, 14 predicted proteins | sample KB31752_FD_96881 | JGI IMG/M metagenome (GOLD analysis project Ga0134126, IMG submission 96881) | Terrestrial soil microbial communities with excess Nitrogen fertilizer from Kellogg Biological Station, Michigan, USA - KB3-175-2 | ecosystem: Environmental > Terrestrial > Soil > Unclassified ...
ACTGTGAGCGCGACGCGCACCAACATTCACGACACTCCGCTCTTGGCCGAGGATGAGCCGATCAGCGCCACCGCGTCGGCCAGCGCCACATAGGGCCCGAGCGCCCCGGAGGAAACGAAATAGCGCGGCTCCCACTCGGGGTTGAACTTGTTCTTGAACGCGCGCAGGCCCTGGAAATTGTAGAACCGGTCGCCGTGACGCCACAGGAACGCCGCCAGCCGGCTCCAGCGCGACGGCAACAGCGCGCCGCCGACGCCGGCCAGCGGCGCGGCGCCGAGGCTGAAGCGCGCCAACCCCTCGTCGCGCAAAGCCATCGCCAACCGACAAATGAGGAACTCCATCGCCGCCGGGCTCTGTGCATCCGTCGCGCGCAGCAGGCCGAGCGTCCCCTCGGCGCCCGCCGTCATCACACTGGCGAAGGCGACGGGGCGGCCGCGCTCGCTGAGCAAGGCGACGCGCTGATGGGCGAGGAATCCGGCATCGAAGGCGGCGACCGAAAAACCCTTCTCCTCGCCGCGCCGCCGCTCCAGCCATTCCGCCGAGATCAGCGCGAGATCGTCGAGGCGCGTCTGCGCCGTCGCCAGCCATTCGAACGTCAGCCCGTCGCGTTCGCCGCGCTTCAGCGCGTAGCGCAGATGGTGGAACCCGCCGCCCTTCAGCGTGAAGGCGGCCAGATCAATCACCGCCTCTTCGCCGAGCTTGGCCGCTGTGAAGCCGAGGTCGAGATAGAACGACAGGCTCTGCGGCCGCGCCTGATAGATATTGGCGCGCCCGCCATGCTCGGCGGCGAGCCGCAGGAAACGCTCGACCAGTTCGCGCCATTCCTCGCGCGGGCCGATGGGATCGTAGAGCGCGATCCAACTGCGCCCGTGCTTGCCATACATCAGAAAAGCGCGGCCGGAGGCGGAGAACAGCAGCGCCTTGTCGCCCATCAGCGCCATCTTGGCCTCGCTGCGCGGCTGCGCCTCGATCACTTCGAGGGCGCGCTCCAGCGTCGCCGGACCTGGCGTTCGCGGCCGCCCCGAGGGCGCGCGCAGCAATTGCCAGGTGGCGAGGCCGGCGGCGCTGACGCAGGCGCCGAGCACGGCGCGCAAAGCCCGCGGCGCCTGGGCGTGGAAGGCGAAGGCCAAGAGATCGTCGGAGCGCGCCGGCGCGTTGTGGAAGGCCAGCCACAGGATGCCGAAGGCGGCCGCCAGGATCGCCCCGATCGCGGCGAACCAACCGTAAGTGAAGGGCTGGTCGATGAGCGAGGTCGGCCGGTCGAACAGCGGCCGCGTCGCCATCAGCAGCGCCAGGAAGCAGACGAGCAGCGCCGCCTCGCCGAAGGCGAGGCCTTTGAGCAGCGCGAAGGCGAGGCTGGCCAGCGTCGCCGCCGCCGCCAGCCGCCACGCGCCGTCACGCCGGCCGATGAGGCCACGCGCCAGGAACAGGTAGGCGACGCCGAGCATGCTGCCGAGCAGGCTCGCCGTCTCCACCGCCCACAACGGCGTGTGCCGGGCGAGCAACGACAGGCGCTTGCCGAAGGTTGGCGTGGCGCCGGAAAAGATCAGGATCACGCCGATGGTGAAAGCGACGGCGCCGACGAAGGTCGGCGTCAACCGCGCCGCCGCCCTGGCGAGCTTTGCGTCGGCGCGCGGCATTTTCGGATCGAAGGCGACGCGCCACTCGAAGGCGGCCAGCACCGCCGCCGACAGCGCCAACGGCAACACGTAATAGATGGCGCGATAGGCGATCAGCGCGGCGGCGACCGCTTCGCCCGAAGCGTGGCCGCGCAACGCCCACAGCAGCACGAATTCGAACACGCCGGCCCCCGCCGGCACATGGGAAAGCGAGCCGAGTGCGGTGGCGGCGACGAACAGCGGCACGAACGACAGGAGCCCGATCTGCCCCGGCGGCAGCAGCGCCCACAGCGCCGCCGCCGCGCCGATCAGCCGCACGCCGGCACACAGCACTTGTAGCGCGATCAGCCCGCGCCCCGGCGCGCCGTCCGGCAGCCCCAGACGCCGCAGACGCCGCAGCGCCGGCGGCGCGTCGAACGCCAGCAGCGCCGCCACGACGCCGAGCGCAACGAAGCCGAGGCCGCCGACCAGCATCGGCGACCAGCCGAACATCGCCGCCACTTCGGGCGCGCGCAGCACCGCCGCGCCGCCGCCGACCGCCGCCAGGCCGATGGCATAGCCCGCCACGACGAAGCCGACGATGCGCGCCACCGCCAAAGCGTCGATGCCGACCGCGCCATAAATGCGATAGCGCACCGCCGCCGCCGTCAGCACGCCGAAGCCCGCGACATTGCCAAGCGCCGCCGAGGCGAGGCCGCCGACCAGCAGCGCCAGCCGCGGCGGCCGCGCGCCGACATAGCGCAGCGCCGTCGCCTCGCGGCCGATAAGGCCGGCAAAGCTGATCGCCGTCATCAGCACCGAGAGCGCCAGCGCCGAGGCCGGCAGGCGGCACAGCGTCCGCATCGTCGCCGCATAATCGAGATCGCGCGCCACGCCGCCGAAGGCGATGACGAAGGCGACCAGGCCAAAGGCGATTGCCAGCGACAGCAACAGCCGCCGCATGCGCGGCTCGCGCGGCGAGCTGGCCGCGGGCGGCGCAGCCGGCGCCGGGCGCGATTTCGGAGGTTCCAGGGTCTGACTCATCGGCCCTACTTCGGCCGCCCGGCGCGCTGAGCCGCCGTCGCCTATAGACGATCGCTGGGAATTTCTCTGGCGCGCCTATGACGCGACGAGAAAGGCGGAACGGCGCTGCTTCAGCGCAGCGCCGCCACCGCCTGCATGAAGCGCTTGACGCGCTCGCCGTCAACCGGATTCCACGTCACGCCGCCGATCTTCAGATGGGTGCCGATGACGACGCCGTCGGCTAGGCGCAGGATCTCGGCGACATTGTCGAGCGTCACCCCGGTGTTGGCGAACAGCGGCGTCTGCGGCAGCGCCGCGCGCACCTTGGCCAGGCTGGAGCGGTCGACGGGTTCGCCGGTCAGCGGCCCCGAGACCAGGATCGCGTCGGCGAGCGAGGAGAACACGGCGCTGCGCGCCCGAAGCTCGATCGGCCGCTGGTCGAGCGAGAAGGCGAATTCGGCGTTGACGTTGAACAGCAATTTGAGGTCGCGGCGGCCCAGTTGCGCGCGCAGCCGCGTCGCCCCGGCGCAATCGGGCGCCCAGAGGCCCATGTCGGAGGCGAAGACCCCGGTGAAGATCTCGCGCACGAACTGCGCCCCGGTCGCCGCCGCGATGGCGACGCTGGCGAGCGGGTCCCACAGGTAGTTGACGCCGAACGGCACGCGCAGTTCCGGCTTGACCGCCTGGATCACCGCCGTCATCGCCGCGACGCCCTCCGGCGGCGCCTTCAATTGATAGGGCCGGTCGAACTCGTTGCCGAACATGACGGCGTCGACGCCGCCGTCCTGCAACTTGGCGAGATCGCCGAGCACGCCCTCGGTCAGCTTCTCGACGCCGCCGTCGGCGTCATAATCCGGCGCGCCGGGCAGCGCGCCGATATGCGCCATCGCGATGACGGCTTTCTTCTTGTCGCCAAAAAACTCGAACGGCATCGCGTCCCTCCCTTGATCGCCTCAGCCGACGGCGTGCGCCACTTCCACCGCGACGCCAGCCGCCGCGAGGGCGGCGGCGATGTCGGGGGGCGGGGCGGCGTCGGTGATGAGCGCGTCGAAATGCGCCAGCGGCGCGATGCGCACCAGCGACATCGCGCCGAACTTCGAGCTATCGCAGAGCGCGATCTTGCGCGTCGCGCGGCGCAGATAGACACGCTTCATCTCCGCGTCATCGAAGGAATAATCGTAGACGCCCTCGCTCGTCAGACCGGAGACGCCGAGAAAGGCGATGTCGAACCACAGAGTCTCGAACTGTTCGATCGCCGACGGGCCGGAGATCGACATCTCGTCGCCGCGCAGCCGGCCGCCCGGCAGATAGACCTCGGCGCGACCGTCGCCGAGCCGGGCGGCGATGCGCAGGCTGTTGGTGAAGATCTTGGCCTGCCGACGCTCGGCGATGAGGCCGGCGAGCCAGTAGGTCGTGGTGCCGACATCGAGCGCGATGGCCTGCGCGCCTTGGGCTGCGACGGCCGCGGCGGCGGCGATGGCGCGCTTGGCGAGCGCGTTCTTGTTGAGGCGCGATTCGAAGGTCGGCTCGGCGGCTGAGTGCGGCTCCGGCGCACCGGCGCGCACCGCGCCGCCGTGGGTGCGCGATAGCCGCCCGTCGCGTTCGAGGTCGCCGAGGTCGCGCCGGATCGTCATGTCGGAAACGCCGAGCCGCTGGGCGACATCGGCGACGGCGACGGCGCCGACCTCGCCGAGCGCCCCCAGGATGAAGGCGTGACGGACGGCGGCGGGAACCCTGGCTTTCTCCGGCGCGGGGCGCGGCTCCGCGGCGTGCGTTTCGGCCATCTCGGCTCAGGTCTCCAGATCGTCTGCGATGGAATTAGCGGTTGAAGCGAACAGATTCAAACATTTTCTTGGTTGATATGTACGTTTTTGTTGCTATATGAACGCGAACGCCGACAGGAGCGACCGGCCGCATGGGCGCAGCTATCTTCCCCGAACTCAAGGGCGCGAAGGCTGTCGTCACCGGCGGCGCCATCGGCATCGGCCGCGCTGTCGCCGCGGCGCTTTCCCGCCAATCCGCTCAAGTGACCATCGCCGACCTTGACCTTGCCGGCGCCGAGGCGGCGGCCAAGGCGATCGGCGGCCACGCGGTCGGCCTCGATGTGCGCCAGCGCGCCTCGGTGGCGGCGGCCTTCGCCGAGGCGGAAAAGCGCATGGGCGGCTTCGACGTGCTGGTCGCCAACGCCGGCGTCTCGACCATGCAGCGCGCCCTCGACATCACCGACGAGGAGTGGGATTTCAACTTCGACGTCAATGTGCGCGGGATCTTCTTGGCCAACCAGATCGCGGCGCGCGGCTTCGCAGCGCGCGGCAAGGGCGTCATCGTCAACACCGCCTCGCTCGCCGCCAAGGTCGGGGCGCCGCTGCTGGCGCATTATTCGGCCAGCAAATTCGCCGTGCTCGGCTGGACGCAGGCGCTGGCGCGCGAGCTTGCGCCGTCGGGCATCCGCGTCAACGCCGTCTGTCCGGGCTTCGTCAAGACCGGCATGCAGGAGCGCGAGATCGCCTGGGAGGCGAAGTTGCGCAACATAAGCCCTGAGCGCGTCGTCGACGACTATGTCGCCCAGACGCCGCTCGGGCGGCTGGAGACGCCGGAGGACGTCGCCGACGTCGTGGTGTTCCTGCTTTCCGATTCCGCGCGTTTCATGACCGGCCAGGGCGTCAACGTCACCGGCGGCGTCTATATGACCTGAGCCCATGGCCTCCATCGTTTTCGAGCGCGTCGGCAAGCGCTACCCCGACGGTTTCGCCGCCGTGCGCGACCTCAACCTGGAGATCGCCGACGGCGAATTCCTGGTCCTCGTCGGCCCCAGCGGCTGCGGCAAATCCACGGCCTTGCGGATGATCGCCGGCCTGGAGGAAATGACCGAAGGCCGCCTCTACATCGACGGCGTGCTCGCCAATGGGCTCTCGCCCCGCGACCGCGACGTGGCGATGGTGTTCCAGTCCTACGCGCTGTATCCGCATATGACGGTGGCCGAGAACATCGGCTTCGGGCTCGCCTCGCGCGGCGCCCGCAAGGCCGAGATCGCCGTTAGGGTGCGCGAGACGGCGCGCCTGCTGGAACTCGAAGAGCACCTGCATCGCAAGCCCGCGCAACTCTCCGGCGGCCAGCGCCAGCGCGTCGCCATGGGCCGCGCCATCGCCCGCCGGCCGAAGGCGTTTCTGATGGACGAACCGTTGTCCAATCTCGACGCGCGCCTGCGCGGCCACATGCGCTCCGAGATCGCCGGGCTTCAGGAGATGACCGGCGTCACCACGATCTATGTCACCCACGACCAGATCGAGGCGATGACGATGGGCGACCGCGTCGCGGTGATGCGCAGCGGCGAACTGCAACAATTGGGGCCGCCGCGCGTGCTCTACGACCGGCCGGGCAATGTCTTTGTCGCCGGCTTCATCGGCGCGCCGACGATGAACTTCCTGCGCGTCGATATCGTCGCCGAGAACGGCGGCGCGGCGGCGGTGGCGGAGGGCCTGAGGCTGACGCTGCCGGCCGAACTCGTCGCCGCCAAGCCCAAGCTCGCCTCATACCTCGGCCGCAAGGTCATGCTCGGCCTGCGCCCCGAAGCGCTGAGCCGAGCGGGCGACGAGGCAGCGGCGGCGTTGGCCGGCCGCGTCGCTTTCGTCGAGGATTTCGGCGCCACGCAACTGGCGCATCTCGACATCGGCGCCAGCCTCAGCGACGTCGCCGTCGAGCCCGACGAGATCGCCGGCCGGCCGCGCCTGCGCGCCCTCATCGATGCGACGACGCCGGTGCGCTCTGGCGAGCGGCTGCGCCTCAACATCGACGCCGCCCGCGTGCATCTGTTCGATCCCGAGAGCGAATATGCGCTCTGAGGCGGTCGTCGGGCTCGACATCGGCACCACCTCGACCGTCGCTGTGGTCATGCGTGCGGGGGGCGAGGTGCTGGCCTCGGCCTCGCGCCCGGCGCGGCTGTTCTCGCCGCAGCCCGGCTTCGCCGAGGCCGACCCGGCCGAATGGTGGGCCAATGCCTGTGCGACGCTGCGCGAGGCGATCGCGGCGGCGGGCGTCGCGCCGGCCGGCGTCTGCGTCACCGGCATGCTGCCGGCCGTCGTGCTGCTCGACGACGCCGGGCGGCCGCTACGGCGCAGCCTGCAACAGAACGACGCCCGCTGCGTGCGCGAACTTGCAGAGCTTGGCGACGAGATCGAGGAGGCGGCGTTTCTCGCCGCCACCGGCCAGGGCGTCACCCAGCAACTGGTGGCGCCGAAACTGCGCTGGATCGCCCGCCATGAGCCGGAGATTTTCGCGCGCGCCAAGCACGTCCTCGGCTCCTACGATTATATCAACGCCCGCCTCACCGGCAGGCTGACGGTGGAGCGCAACTGGGCGCTGGAGGCCGGCTTCGTTGCGCTCGCCACCGATGCGCTCGACCCCGAACTGACGGCGCTTTCCGGCCTGCCCGCTGGCGCTTTCCCACCGCTGGTTGCGGCGCACGAGCGCATCGGCGCCGTCACGCCGCAGGCCGCCGCCACGACCGGCTTGCCGGTCGGCGCCGCCGTTTTCGGCGGCGCGGCCGACCACATCGCCTCGGCGCTGGCGGCGGGCCTCGCCGAGGCCGGCGACGTGCTGCTGAAGTTCGGCGGCGCCGGCGACGTCATCGCCATCTCGGAACATGCCGACCCCGACCGGCGGCTGTTCCTCGATTATCATCTCGTGCCCGGCCTCTATGCGCCGAACGGCTGCATGGCGGCTTCCGGTTCGCTGCTGCGCTGGCTGGCGGCGCTGATCGGCGGCGGGCTGTCGCTGGCGGAACTCGACGCCGAGGCGGCGGCGGTTCCCCCGAGCGCCGAAGGCGTGCGCATTCTGCCCTACTTCCTCGGCGAGAAGACGCCGATCCACGATGCGCTGGCGCGCGGCACGATCACCGGCCTCAGCCTCGGCCACGGGCGCGGCCATATCTGGCGCGCCGCTTTGGAAGCCATCGCCTGCGGCTTCCGCCATCATCTCGACGTGCTCGCCGACCAGGGCCGCCCGGCGCGCCGGCTCTACGCCTCGGACGGCGGCAGCCGCAGCGAGGTCTGGATGCAGATCGTCGCCGATGTCTGCGGCCAGCCGGTGACGACGCTCGCCGACGCCTATGGCTCCTCGGTCGGCGCCGCCTGGGTGGCGGCGGTCGGGCTCGGGCTCGCGCAATGGGGCGACGTCGCCCAAGCGCGCCGGCTCGGCAAAACCTTCGCGCCGACGCCCGGCGCGGCCTCGCTTTATGCGGATTATCGCGCGCTCTATGAGGCGCTGCGGCCGTTCTTCCATCGAGCCGGCACATGATTCGGGCGGTGGCCTGGGACATCGACGGCACGCTGATCGACAGCGAGCCCACGCACAATGTGGCGCTCGCCGCGGTCTCCGGCCGCTATGGGGCGCCGATAAAGCCCGACGAGGCGCGTTTCCACGGCGTGGCGATGGAGGAGGCGTTCGCACAGCTAGCGCCGCTCTACCCGCCGGACTTCACCTTGGCCGCGTGGGTCGACGAGATCGTCGCCGCCTATGTCGCGTTGGCCGACGGGTTGCGGCCGTTCCCAGGCGCGCGCGAGGCGGTGGCGGCGCTGCATCGCCTGGGCGTGCCGCAGGCCTGCGTGTCGAATTCGGTGCGCTGCATCGTCGAGGCCAATCTGGCGCGGCTCGAACTCGGCGACGCGCTGGCGTTCTCGATCGCGCGCGAGGACGTCGCCAAAGGTAAGCCCGATGCCGAGCCCTATGCGCTCGCTTGCCGGCGTCTGGGCGTCGCGCCGCACGAAACGCTGGCGGTCGAGGACAGCGACGTCGGCGCCGCCTCGGCGCTTGCGGCGGGCTTGCGGGTGCTGCGCGTCGACGCCAACGGCGAAGTGTTCGCCGAGGTCGTCGCTCAGTGTACGCCGCGGGCGACGCCCTGAACGAAATAACGATTGAGAACCAGCACGATCAGCACGATCGGGATGGTGGCGAAATGCGCCAGCGCGCCGAGCGTGCCCCAGGTGATATCGTTGGTGCCGTAGGCCGTCAGCAAGGCCACCGAGATCGGCTTGGAATCGAGCCGCGTCAGGAACATCGGGAACAGGAAGTCATTCCAGGCGAACAGCGTGCAGAACAGCGCCGAAGCGATGACGCCGGAGCGCGCCGCCGGCAGCGCCACCTTGTAGAAGGCGCCGAACTGCGTGCAGCCATCGGTCAGCGCCGCCTCTTCAAGCTCCTTCGGCAGGCCGCGGAAGTTGGAGAACATCATCCAGGTGACGAAGGCGGAGTTCAATACGGCATTGATGAGCACGACGCTGACCCAGCTTCCCAACAGATGCAGGTCGCGCATTAACAGATAGAACGGAATCAGCGCCGCCACCGCCGGGATCATGCGCACCGCCATGAAGCCGTAAGCCACCGCCATCGCCAACCGGGTCTGCGAGCGCGCCAGTGCATAGCCAGCCGGCACGCCGAGCGCCAGCGACAGCAGCGTCGAGAAGCCGGCGATCAGCAGGCTGGATTCAAGCAGCGACGGAATGTCGAAGACGGCGAAGGCGCCGCGGAACTGGTCGAGCGTCGGCATGAAGCTAAGGCGTGGCGGAATCGAGAAGATCGCCGAGGACGGCTTATAGGCGGTCGTCGCCAGCCACAGGAACGGCGCCAGGAAGAACGCCAGCAGGCCAAGCAGGAACAGCCGTCGCGCCAGATCGAGCGTGCGTCTCATCGCCCGTTCGCCCGGCGGTCGGCGCCGCGGATCAGCGCGATATAGACGGCGGCGATGAGGGCGATGCAGATCAGCATGGCGTTGGCGATCGCCGAGGCGCGGCCGATGTTGAAGAAACTGAGGCCCTCCTTGACCGCCAGCAGCATCAGCGTCGTCGTGGCGTCGCCGGGGCCGCCGGCGGTGGCGACGAAGACGATGTCGAAGACGCGGAAGGCGTCGATGGTGCGCAGCGTCAGCGCCAGCAGGATCGCCGGCAGCATCAGCGGCAGGATGATTTTGCGCAAGCGCCTGATCGCCGTCGCACCGTCGACGGCGGCGGCCTCGATGAGATCGATCGGCAGCGCCTTGAGGCCGGCCAGCAGGATCAGCGCCGTCAGCGGCGTCCATTCCCAGACATCGACGAACACCAGCGTCGGCAGCGCCGTCGCCGTCGAAGCGAACAGGCCGCGCGGGCTGCTTAAGCCCCATTGCGCCAGCCAATAGCCGACGAGGCCATAATCGGCGAGCAACAAGCCCTTGAAGATGAGGCCGACGGCGAGCGGCGTGATCGTCACCGGGATGAGGATCAGCGTCAGGCAAATGCGGTTGAAGCGGTCGTCGCGCCACAACGCCAGCGCGATGAGAAAGCCGAGCCCGAGTTCGATCGTCACCGCAGCGACGGTGAACAGCAGGGTGTTGACGAGCGCGCGCCGCATTTCGGCGTCGCTCAGGAGATCGATATAGTTGCCGAAGCCGACGAAATGCGTGCGCCGCAGATCCAGGAGATTGTAAGCATAGAGGCTATAGCCGACGCCACGCGCCAGCGGATAGACGCCGAGCGCCAGGACATAAAGCACCGCCGGCGCCGCCATCGCGATGAGGAACAGCCGCCGGCGTTGCCGGAAGCCGAAGGCGGCCGGGGCGGCTTCCGCGAGCCGATCCGAGTTGAGAGCGGGCGACGTGGTCACGCGCCGCCTCTTAGCCGCTTCGCTTCAAACGCATAAAGCGCGTCGTCATGGCCGGGCTTGTCCCGGCCACCCACGCCGACGTGCGCGGCGTCGCTCTGATTGATTGATGCGAGTCGATGACGCGATAAGGCGTTAAAACAAACAAACGGCGGCGCCGCGCCCCGACGTGGATGCCTGCGACCAGCGCGGGCATGACGAAGAACGGGCGTGAGAACCCCTGTCAGAACAGCTTCTCCGCCGCCTTCTGCGCCGCATCGAGCGCCGCCTTCGGATCGCTGTTTCCAACCAGCGCCGAATTGACCGCCGTGCCGAGAATGTCCTGGATTTGCGGATATTCCGGGACGCGCGGGCGATAATCGCCGTCGCCATGCTCGAACGATTCGGCGATCACGGGCAGGAACGGGAACTTGGCGTTCAGCTCGGGGTCGGCCAACTCGCTCTTGCGCAGGAAGCTGCCGGCGCCCATCATGTTCATCTCCTTGTGGACCTTCTTGGAGGTGATCCATTTGATGAAGGTCCAGGCGGCTTCCTTATGTTTGCTGTCGGCGTTGATGGCCAGGCCCCAGCCGCCGATGCCGTAGATCTTGGGCAGGCCGGCGCCGCGCGGCGCGACCTTGATGGCGACTTTGCCGACGATCTTGGAAATCTTCGGGTCGTAATAGCCCGGCGCGCCGACCGACCAGGTCTGCATGTTGGCGGCGAGCCCCTGGCGGAAGGATTCCTCGCGCCCGCCCCAATCATAATCGGCCGCGCCCGGAGGGGCCGCCTTCTGGAACAGGTCGCGATAGACGGTGAGGCTCTTGATGTTGGCGGCCGAATTGAGCGCCGGCTTGCCAGCCGACGACAGGATCGAGCCGCCCATCTCGGCGTTGTATTGCATCCAGTCCTGCGCCACCGCCGGGCCTTTCTGGCCGTTGGCGACGAAGCCGTATTGCTTTTTGGCGGGGTCGGTCAGCTTATAGGCGTCGGCGACCAGTTCCTCCATCGTATCGGGCGGCTTGAGGCCGGCGGCGGCGTAGAGGTCCTTGCGATAGGCCAGCACATTGGCGTAACCGGCGAACGGGAAGGAGACCTGTTTGCCGTGGTAATTGCCGAGCGACTTCATCAGCACGGGATAGATGTCGTCGACGTCGATCTCCTTGGCGTCGCGCTTGATGAGAGCGCTGAGTTCGACGGTATAATTGTTGGCGGCCAGTTGCCCGGCCCAGACGATGTCGGTGGTGATGACGTCGTAGCCGCCGGTATGGGCGATGAAATCGGCGGTGGTCTTGGTCAGCAGCGAGCCGTAATCGAGAATGTCGACCTTGAGCGTCGCCCCGGTCTCGGCCTTGAACTGCGGCGCCAGCTTGGCGACGACGGCGGCGAACTGGTCGTTCTGCGAGGCGAGGTTGAGGGTGACGCCGTCGAGCGGCTTGGCGGCGGCGCCGATGGTGAGCGCGATCCAGCCGGAAGTCGCCAAGCCCAGCAGATTGCGTTTCGTGAGCGCCATGTTTCCTCTCCCGGTCAATTCCCCGGATCAAACTATACATCAAACAAAAGCGCACTCAAGCGCACTTGACAAATTTTGCTTCACCGCAGAATGTCACAAAACTGAACATTATCGCGCAAGAATGATCGCAATTCGCGCAGACCGAAATAGCAAAAGGCGCCCGGAGACAGCCCGATGAGCCTGGAAGCCATTCTCGCGCGCGCCCGTGAGGACAGCGCCGAGTTTCCCTATTGCCTCTCCAATCACGCCACGATGGTCGCCATCGCGCTCGACCGCCTCGGCGCTTCGCCGGCGCGCATCGCCCAATGGGTCGACGTCTATCGCGAGGCCAATGGCCTCGTCGCGCCGCCGCCGCCGGTCGCCCCGATCGTCGAGGGCGACTGGCAGGCGGCGCTCGGCCAACGCGCCCGCGAGGCCGATTACCGCGCCTTCTTCACCACGCAAACGCGACGGCTGGGGCTCGCCGGCGCGACGCGGCGCTATCTGCCGCGCCTCGTCCCAGGCCTCGCCGGCAGCGCGTTTCATCCGCTGATGCGCCTCGCCTACGCGACGCTGAAGGATGACGCCGAGGAGGGCGGCGCCGCGCTCGGCTATTGGGCCGCCTGCTACATGGCGCTGCCGGCCGCCGGCGCCCATGCGCCCGATACCGACGATCCCGGCGCGGTGCTCGCCGGCGTCGCCGGCATCGACGGCGTGCGCGACTACGAGCCGCAGACCGATCTGTTGTGGCACAATATCCGCGCCGTCGCCGATCTGCCGGGCTTCGCGCCGGTCGTTGACCGGCTGGCGTTCGGCCCGCAGACGCCGCGCCGGTTGGCGGCGACGGCGCTGGCCCTGTTTGCCGCGACGCAGGATTTCACCGCCCTGCACGCCCTCACCGGGCTGCATTGGATTCGCCTCATCGCGCCGAACCTCGACGACGCCGAGCCGCTGTATCGCGGGTTCTGGCAGATCATCGCCTCGCTCGTGCCGAAGATCGGCTTCCCCGCGCTACCGAGCGCCGAGGCGCTCGACGCTTGGCGCGCCCTTCCCGCGCCGGAATGGCCGGAGATCCGCGCCAAGGCGATCGCTTCGGCCGACGAACACGATATTTCCCTCACCTACTCGGCCTTCGTCGAGCAGGCCGAGTGGGGCGACCGGCTCTATCGCGTCGTCGCCGCGCGCCGCGTCGGGCTCATCGCCTAAACGCAGGCGTGCAAGCGAGAGGTGCTGGCCGGCGTCAGGCCGCCAGCGCCAGCCGCACGGCGCGGCCGGTGGCGACGAGGCGGTGCAGCTTGACGCCCTCGCATTCGCTGCCCCGGCATTCCTCGGTCGCATACGCGATCTCGACCACGCCGTCGGCGCCATATTCCTCGGCCTCGCGGCTCAGCAACTTCAGCGCGATCTCGCGGTCTTCGGGCCCGAGGTCGCGCTCCGCCGCCCGCCACGGCGTGTGCGCGCAGACACGGCCGATCGTGTATTGGGCGCGGTTGGCATCGAGCGACGCAGTAAAACTCATTTGCATGACGTTACCCTGTCAAACCCCTTCGCGAAACCTGGAGAAGGGGCCTTGTTTTACGGTTAAGGACTTTGGCCGACTTGGCGGATATAGTTTACGATCTCCGGTTTCGATGCTGTGATAAAACGCACAGGGCGGCGCTGACGAGGCGCCGCCCTGGCGAATTTTTGGCGGACGCGGGCTAAAGGCGGTTTGCCTCAGCCTGTGTCCTGACCGACACGGTGCGCGCCCCTTACAAAGCGGCCACCACCTCTTTCTTCTCTAGATCCTCGCCGGTCTGCTGATCGACGACGCGCATCGAGAGCTTGACCTTGCCGCGATCGTCGAGGCCCATCAGCTTGACCTTGACCTTGTCGCCTTCCTTGACGACATCCGTAGTCTTGTTGACGCGGGTCTTGGCGAGCTGGCTGATGTGGACCAGGCCGTCCTTGGCGCCGAAGAAATTGACGAAGGCGCCGAACTCCATCGTCTTGACCACGGTGCCTTCGTAGATCTGGCCGACCTCCGGCTCGGAGACGATCGACTTGATCCAGCTCACCGCCGCCTTGATCTTGGCCTGATCGCTGGAGGCGATCTTCACGGTGCCGTCGTCCTCGATGTTGACCTTGGCGCCAGTCTTCTCGACGATCTCGCGGATCACCTTGCCGCCGGTGCCGATCACTTCGCGGATCTTGTCGGTCGGGATCTTCATCTGCTCGATGCGCGGCGCGAACTCGCCGAGTTCGGCGCGCGCGCCGGTCAGCGCCTTGTTCATTTCGCCCAGGATGTGCAAACGCCCGTCCTTGGCCTGGGCGAGCGCCTGCTTCATGATCTCCTCGGTGATCCCCGCGATCTTGATGTCCATCTGCAGCGAGGTGACGCCCTCGGTGGTTCCCGCCACTTTGAAGTCCATGTCGCCGAGATGGTCCTCATCGCCAAGGATGTCGGAGAGCACCGCGAAGCGCTCGCCTTCGAGAATGAGCCCCATGGCGATGCCCGCCGTCGGGCGCTTCAGCGGCACGCCGGCGTCCATCAGCGCCAACGAGGAGCCGCAGACGGTGGCCATCGACGAGGAGCCGTTCGACTCGGTGATCTCCGAGACGCAACGGATCGTGTAGGGGAATTCCGCCGGGGTCGGCAGCATCGGATGAATGGCGCGCCAGGCGAGCTTGCCGTGGCCGATCTCGCGCCGCTTCGGCGAACCGACGCGGCCGGTCTCGCCGACGCTGTAGGGAGGGAAGTTGTAGTGCAGCAGGAAGCGCTCCTTGTAGGTGCCTTCCAGCGCGTCGATGAACTGCTCGTCCTCGGAAGTGCCCAGCGTCGCCACGACCAGCGCCTGCGTCTCGCCGCGGGTGAACAAGGCCGAGCCGTGGGCGCGCGGCAGCACGCCGACCTGACCCAGGATCGGGCGAACAGTCACCAGGTCGCGGCCGTCGATGCGGCGGCCGTGGTCGAGGATGTTCCAGCGCACGACCTTGGCTTGCGCGTTATGGAACGCCTCGGCGACTTCCTCCTTGGCGAACTTCGCCTCGCCCTCGGCAGGGGCCAGCGCCTCGAACACCTTCTTTTTCACCGCGTCGACGGCGGCGTAACGCTCCTGCTTGACGGTCAGCGAATAAGCGGCGCGCAGATCCGCCTCGGCGACTTCCAGCACCGCCTTTTCGGCGCCCGCCTTGTCGGCGCTGTTGAGTTCGCGCGGCTCCTTGGCGGCCTTCTCGGCGAGCTTGATGATCGCCGCGATCACCGGCTGGAAGGCGCGATGGCCGGCCATCACCGCTTGCAGCATGGTGTCTTCCGACAGTTCCTTGGCCTCGGACTCGACCATCAGCACCGCGTCCTGCGTGCCGGCGACGACGAGATCGAGATCGGAATCCTTGATCTGGTCGAGCGTCGGGTTGACGACCAGTTCGCCCTTGATGTGGCCGACGCGCGCCGCGCCGATCGGTCCCATGAACGGCACGCCGGAAAGGCAGAGCGCGGCGGACGTGGCGACCAGCGCCAGAATATCCGGGTCGGTCTCCATGTCATGGCTCAGCACCGTGACGATGACTTGCGTCTCGCAGCGGAAATCGTCGGGGAACAGCGGGCGGATCGGGCGGTCGATGAGGCGCGAGGTCAGCGTCTCCTTCTCCGAGGGCATGCCCTCGCGCTTTTTGAAGCCGCCGGGGATGCGGCCCGCCGCATAAGCCTTCTCGATATAGTCGACGGTGAGCGGGAAGAAATCCTGTCCGGGCTTGGCCGTCTTGGCGGCGACGACGGTGGCGAGCACGGTGGTCTCGCCCCATTGGGCGAACACGGCGCCATCGGCCTGACGGGCGATGCGGCCGGTCTCCAGCGTCAGCTCGCGGCCGCACCAGTCCAGCTTTTCGCGTTGAATATCAAACATCTTTGCATCCTTCTCGGTTGTGGTGAGGATGCGAAAGCTCCAAAACGTCCGTCTGAAATACGTCATCGGCAAGACGGCGAGGGGCTCGGCCCTGAGTTGGGCGGAACCCCTGGCTATCCTGCCATGACGAAAGCTTTCGCATCTTGGGGTCGGCCGCGCCGGGCTAGCCCGGCGCGGCTCAGTGCTTCTTGTCCTTTGGCCCGCTCAGCGGCGAATGCCAAGCCGTTCGATCAGCGTCTTATAACGCCCTTCGTCGACTTTCTTCACATAGTCGAGCAGCGTGCGGCGCTGCGAGACCATCTTCAGAAGGCCGCGACGGGAATGATTGTCCTTGACGTGGGCCTTGAAGTGGCCCGTGAGATTGGTGATGCGCTCGGTGAGGATGGCCACTTGCACCTCGGGCGAGCCGGTATCGCCGGGCTTGATGGCATAGTCGCGAATGAGCAGGGCCTTGCGATCGGCGGTGATCGACATCGGGATGTCTCCTTTTCGGGGGTGACGGCCGAGCCGGGATGTCGTCCAGGTCGGTCGCGGTCCTCGGGCGACCGAGGGCCGCGGCCTTATACAGGTTTTTGCGCCGGCGCCTAGCCCATCTTATTCATGACGGGTGCGATTTCTGGTTGGCGAGCGTAGCGTACAGAGCTGATATAGCGTAGGATTCGGTCGCTTACGCTTATTCGGCCGGCGCCTGGCGACGCTCCGCTCGCCATTTAGTCAGCGCCGCCGCCCAATTGACAAAGTAGCGCTGGAACGCGCCGGCGCGCCGAGCGTATCGTGGGGTGGCGCACCATCCGCGGACGGGCGAAACCGTCGCAATAGATCGATTTTTTTTCGCGCCGCACCGGGCGATGTCGGTGAAGCCCGCGGCCCCGGCGAGCACAGTCAGAAGACTCAAACCACAGAGCCGCGTCGAGCAGCAGACCACCTTGCCTGACCGCAAGCGATCCTTCATGTATTTGAAATGACGCAGAAATATTACCTATCCACCGAGCGCGCCAAAGTCTATCGCTGATTGTTCCACCGTCGCTCTCCGCCTTTCGAGGCCGTGGAGAGCGATAGATTCAGCACATCGCTGTGATGTCACGAAGTTGCTCACCCGATTGCCCTGAGGCAACCTTTCGGCGGCCGTTGACACCATCACTATGGCGACTTATGACCCGCCCGGGCCCAGGTGGCGGAATTGGTAGACGCACTGGTTTCAGGTACCAGCGGTGCAAGCCGTGAAGGTTCGAGTCCTTTCCTGGGCACCATTAC
>Ga0134126_10004839_pt1 | contig 16852 bp, 14 predicted proteins | sample KB31752_FD_96881 | JGI IMG/M metagenome (GOLD analysis project Ga0134126, IMG submission 96881) | Terrestrial soil microbial communities with excess Nitrogen fertilizer from Kellogg Biological Station, Michigan, USA - KB3-175-2 | ecosystem: Environmental > Terrestrial > Soil > Unclassified ...
AAAGCATTGGAATACGGCCCAATATTTTGAAAACCACCCCTACCTTACCGCCGAAGCGGCATTATATTTAAAGGAAGCCGGGGTTAAATTGGTCGGCATCGACAGCCATAATATCGATAATACTGCAACCAGGAGCCGCCCGGTACACACCACCCTGTTAGGCGCCGATATATTGATTGTTGAACATTTATGCAACCTGGAAGAATTGCCCGGAAGCGGGTATCAATTCAATGCCGTGCCGCCAAAATTCAAAGGCGCGGGGACATTTCCGGTTCGGGCATATGCTGTTTTAAAGTAGTAGCTTGCATAAAATCCCTGTCACGCTTTACCGGCGGGCAAAATACTTTACTGTTAAAAACTTCTCGGGGTTGCGGCTATCCAGTTGTTCAAATCATCGGCTTCCCTGCTATGCTCGGCTAACCATTTCGAATAATCATCTTTATTCGCTGCAGAACTGATCAACCTTGCAAAAGCCGGCATATTAGGCGACAAGGCCAGCTTATAAAACCAGGCGGCAAAATATTCCCTGAAAAAATCATTTCCGGCCTGTTTTTCTGCCAAAGCGCCAACCGCCTTAAATATGACAGACAATTGGGCAGTTAGCTGGTCGGCAGGCGTGGCATATTTGCCTTTAGCGGCCTCTGCGGCGGCTTGGGATATGGCTTGGTTGAGCGCGAGCGTATTGGCGTCCGATGCCAGAGGCGCGGTTTCGCCTGGTGCGGGCTTAAGCGTGCCGCCCTGTAAAATATGTTGTATATTTCCGTAGGCTTCGGAGCTGCGGGCGGTTTGCGGCTCCAGCAAAATAAAACTGCAAAAACCCAGTAATGCGGCCGCCCGTTTATTTTGGTGAAAACAAACAAGCGCATACATGCGATGGCTGTTTGCATGCTTCGGATCGAGTTTTATGGCATCAGTTGCGCATTTTTCAGCTTCGGCATATTTTTTATCACGAAAGTAAACCAGGCCTAAATTATAATGCAGGCGCTGGTATGCCGGGTCGATTTTTATGCCTTCGTTAAAGGCGGCAATGGCTTTTTCCGATTCGTGGCCCTTGTCGTAAATACTTCCCAATAAATCATAAGCCCCCGCTGTTAACGAAGAGTTTGCTTTGATCACTTTTTCAAGATAAGGGATGCCATCGTTAGCCTTGCCCATTTGCATTAAAGAATAGGCAATGCCATAATTGGCATAAACATTAGCGGGTTCCAGCTTCAGCGCCTGTGTAAACTTATCGGCCGCTTTCGCATATTTTCCGTCCTTATTGAACTGAACAGCTTGTTTAATGAGCGAAGGTGCATCATCGTTGCCCTGGGCCAGCGCCGGCCGGGCAAACACCAGCAGCAATACAAGCAGGTGGCAGCAGTTGAGTAGTTTCATCTTTAAATTTATAAAGAGATTAACGAAAAGAAAAAATATTTAAAACATTCCCCCGTTACTGCGTTATAATTTCTAATTTCCGCGCTCGTTTACTTATGTCAATTTTTATCTATGAGATTAGTGTTTAAGCGTATTTTACTTTTTACACCCTGCCTGCTACTGTTAGCCTCGTGCTCATCCAAACAAAATAAAGAAAATACTTCCAATAAGGCCGCCGCACTACCCGCTGCCTCGTTTGATCCCAAAGCCCTACTGGCCTATGATCCGTCACATGAAGACAAAAGCATTGACGCCGTTATGCAGGAGCTGCACCGGACACGCAATTTTAACGGAAACGTATTGGTAGCTAAACATGGCAAAATTATTTACGAAAAATCTATTGGCTGGGCAAATTACCTGCGCCGTATCCCTTTGAATATCAATTCGCAATTTGAACTTGCATCGCTTACAAAAACCATGACCTCCACGGGTATTTTAATGCTGATAGAGCGTGGAAAACTGCGGCTTGATGACACGGTCAGGAAGTTCTTCCCGGATTTTCCATATAATGGGATAACTATCCGCCTGCTGCTCACGCATCGCTCCGGGCTGATGAATTATGTTTATTTTACGGATGATTTGTACCGGGCAAATCGTTGGGATGAGCGTAAAGGGATAACAAATGCGCAGGAAATGGCGCTCATAGCCCAATACAAGCCGCGCCCCTTTAACAAACCCAATAAAAGATTTTTATACAATAACTCCAATTTTATGGTGCTCGGCTCGATCATTGAAAAAGTGACCGGGCAATCGTACGCCGATTTTATGAAACAAAATGTTTTTACGCCAGCAGGGATGGCGCATACTGCCGTTTACTCAAAAGCGGTTTATGATAAAATACCGGTGGATGTTGTCGGGCACGACAGGGGCCAGTGGCGTTATTCGGTCGTTCAAAATTTCCTCGACGGCCCGGTTGGCGATAAAGGTATTTATAGTACAGTTGGCGATCTTTATTTGTTCGACAGGGCCTTGCGCGCGGGCCGTTTATTAAAACCGGCCACCATGGATTCGGCTTATGTACCGCGCAACCCGATGATAAGAGGTCACTTTAGCTATGGCTACGGCTGGCGGATATTTGAGGCGCCCGGCAAGCAGGTGATCTACCATACGGGCTGGTGGCATGGCTTCAGGCACATTTTTTTGCGCGATATTAAGGATGATATTACCATCGTGCTATTATCGAACCTTTCAAACGGCAGCCTGCTGAAGCTCGACGACCTGTTCAAAGTAACCGGAATGCCGCTTGTTAGAAAAAGCGCGTATAAAGGCAACGGCGATACTAATGAGGATTGATCCCGTTGGTTTAAATTCAGGGCGATAAATACTTATTCTTTGTCGGCCCGTCCATAAACGTTTTGTCGATGATCAGCCTTATTACTTCATCAATTTCATTGCCCACAACCAGCAGGTGTTCTATCACGTCTTTATTGTCGGGATTGAAAAAGTTTTCCCTGTCCATAATACTGATTAGTCCCAGCATGCTTGCAACGGGTCGGCGCAGCTCGTGCGAGGTTACCGATGCAATATGCCGCAGGCGTTCGTTTTGGTCGACGATAGCTTTTTCTGTTGCAAGGCGGTCGGTTATATTGCGCGAAAAGCAGCCAACGCCCGTAATATCGCCCTTTATTTTATAAATGGGATTAAAGCTTATTTCAAAGCTGAGCACCTCCTGGGTAAGCAGGTCGGTGCTTTCATTAATGATGGTGTAACGTTCGCCCTCAAGTGCACGCTGGTAATATTGGTCCCATTTTTCTATTTCCTCCAGCGTATAGCCCTTGTGCAGGTATGAATAGTCGCCCTCCTTAGGTTCAATGCCGGTTATGCGGGCAATCAGGCTGCGATAGGCTTTGTTCATATATACATACCGTGTTTCCCTGTCGACCGACCATATCAGGTCTTCAGTATTGTTGATCAGGGCCTCCAGGTTGCTTTTGGTCCACAATAGTTCCTCCTGGCGCAGCATTTTTTCGGTGGCATCTGCGGCAATCATCACCCCGCAGTCAATACCATTAAATTTTATGCCGTGCGCAGTTGTTTCGGCGTAAATAATTTCGCCGCTTTTATTAAGATGTTTGTAAACGCCGTTCTTGTAGTTTTGACCGCCAAACCTATCCTTTTCCTCGCCGGGGCACAGATCGGCCATAGTCATAGTCGCGAACTCATCGCGCGAATAGCCATATTTTTCCACCGCCGCCTTATTTACCCTTAGTATTTTTAATGAAGACTGTTCAAATATCCACATCGGGTTTGGATGATCTTCGAACAGGAAACTGAGATCAGAAAGCGGCATAAATAAATAAAGGGTACTTCCGCCATAAACATAATGGTAATTATTGTATTTTGAAAGGGGGATTTAGTCCGAAAGTCGGAAAGGTCCGAAAAGTCCGAAAGCCGGGAAGAAGAAAAATAGCCGCGGCCCCGCGTTTTTTCGTGGTAATATCGTCACCACGATGTATCTTTCGGACTTCCTGAGTTTTCTATCTTTCGGACTATCAATATTAAAATAAATTATTTACCTTTGCATCCCCGCAGAAAGGACTCCGGGGACAATGTTGAATACATAAAAAGAAAAAATGGCAACTAAAATCAGATTGCAACGTCACGGTAAAAAAGGCAAAGCCTTTTATTACATCGTGGTAGCAGATGCACGCGCACCGCGGGACGGGCGTTTTATTGAGCGTTTAGGTTCGTATAACCCAAACACTAACCCTGCAACTATCGACATTAATTTTGATAAAACCCTTGATTGGGTAAACAATGGTGCACAGCCGACCGATACCTGCCGTGCTATTTTGTCGTACAAGGGTGTTTTGTACAAAAAACATTTACAAGGCGGCCTTAAAAAAGGCGCTTTGACCGAAGAGCAGGTGGAAGAAAAATTCCAGGCATGGCTCGATCAGAAAGAAGGCAAGATCACAGGTAAAAAATCAGGTTTAGTTTCGGCAAAAGACGAGGCGCGTAAAGCTGCCTTAGCTGCCGAGGCTAAAAAGAAAGAGGCAAAAGCCGCTGCTATTGTCGCTAAAAACACACCTCCGGTTGAGGAAGTTGAAGCGCCTGCAGAAGAAGAAGCATCTGCTGAAACCCCTGCTGCTGAATCAGAAGCTGAAAGCGCGGAGTAAAAACGAATTAAGATTGTTTATAATATTTAATGGCGAAGATCCTAACAGGTTTTCGCCATTGTTATTTTTATCCGTGATGATGGGTTCTAAATTTTGAGTGCTTGAAACATCTTTCCCTCTTTCCGCGCAGCGAAGAGAGGGATGCCGGGCGTAGCGATGGCAGGGTGAGTCAACCGGTGAAGCGAGGGTTAGCTGCTTTTTTTTTATAGATTCGAACATTCACGGTTTAAAGTCATCGCTACAACGGGAATATAAACGTATACAATATGGAAACCGAAGATCATTTCAGGATAGGCACGATATTAAAACCCAAAGGCTTAAAGGGCGAGCTGCATATGTATGTCGACTTTGAGGGCCTTGAAAGTATAAAGTTCAGCGCCGTTTTTATTGAAATAAGCGGCAAGCTGGTGCCGTATTTTGTGAAATCGGTAAAATATCTTCAAAAAAACGCCGCTTACCTGGTGCTGGAAGACGTGGATACCGTTGAAAAAGCATCGCTGCTTATAAAAAAGCACATCTACCTCCCCGATAAATTAAAGCCAAAAAAGAAAAAAGGAGAGTTTACTTTGCTTGACCTCGTTGGTTTTACCGCAATCGACGAAGATGAAGGCGAATTGGGTAAAATTACCGGCGTCCATGAATATCCAAAGCAATTTATAGCAGCCGTTAACTACAAAGACCGCGAAGTGCTTTTCCCGTTAAATGAGGACATTATTAAAAGCATCGATGTTGTTAAAGGAATCGTGCTTGTAAACCTTCCGGATGGGTTGCTGGATGTTTACCTTGATTAAGGGTATTAATATTTTTTCTTGTAGAGACGCAATATTTTGCGTCTGGGGATAGATATTTGTCAAATCTATTTGCATTTTTGTAAAGTTTATTTTACATTTGGTATGTTAAACTTTACAAATGAAATCAAAATTTTTGTTTCCTTATTGGTGCCGCTACCTGGGTTGGGGTTTGGTAATACTGCATGTTCCGCTGAGCATGTTTGGGCGGTCGCATGGAATGGTAAACGTGCTGGATAAACCAAGCACCGGGCTGTTCACCGGCGAGCACTTGTTTTTTATTTACACTTCGCTGGTCATGGTATCAGGTTTGTTCCTGGCAGCTTTCTCCAGGGAGAAAGTTGAGGACGAGCAAATATGGCAAGTCCGGCTGGACTCGCTGCGATGGGCCATTTTTGTCAATTATGTGGTGCTGATCATAAGCCTCGTGTTTATAGAAGATGTGGGCCATATGCTCGACCTGAACCTTTACGTACCGCTCGTATTCTTTATTATCCGTTTCAGGTGGGTTATTTATCGCCTTAACAGGTCATTAAGCCGGGAGGGATAGCCATGAAAAACAATATTCGCGTGGAACGCGCCATAAAAAACATAACCCAGGGCGAGTTGGCCGAACAGGTAGGCGTGTCGCGGCAAACTATCAATACTATCGAGAGTAACAAATACGTACCTTCAACTATATTGGCCTTAAAGATAGCGCGGGTATTTGGTAAAGCGCTTGAGGAGGTTTTCATACTGGAAGATGGCGATTAAAGGCAAATTTTTGTAACAACGAAGTATCAGGACTAAATAATTCAATTTCATGAACATCAATCCCGATCCGCTGCAAGTGCTTAAATCAGCAAAAAATATACTGCTGGTCGATTGGCCCGACCAGGGCGTACCGCGTACTTTGCTTAATGCAGGCTTTGCTGTTTTCGGTTACAGTCCCAATGGTTATTCACAGGCCCAGCTGGTGGCGGAGCTCCCCGGAGGGTTTGATGAAAAAAATAGTTTTCCGCCTCGGAGCAAAGAAGAAAACTGTCATTTGGTCTTTAAAAAACTGGACTATAACCCTAATGGCATCGATATTGTAAATGTTTACCGCCCCGAGGCTGAACTTCCCGGTATTATAGTAAACCGCGTATTGCCGTCCGGCGCAAAAGTGTTATGGCTGCATCCGCCGGTTACATCGGCCGGCGCCAGCGATATCGCTGCGGAAAATGGCCTTACATTGATAGAAGGAGTAAATATTGCTGAAATAGCTGCAAAGCTTTAAAATGCTGCTTTGGCAGGTCGAGCGAATCATATTAAATCCGATTAAAAATGGAATCTAAAACTACATTTATCCCCGTGTTATCGGTAAGCAGCGGTGTAACCGACATTGAATTTTATAAAAAGGCGTTTGGGGCAATTGAGCTTTGGCGTCTTAACAATCCTGACGGCTCTGTGCATGTAGCCGCATTTTCGATAGATGGCGCCATGTTTCGCTTGCACGAAGAAGGCCGCAAAGATTTTAGCCCCGATAAAATCGGGGGAACTACAGTAACCGTCACGCTTACGGCCAACGACGTTCATGCCGTGTTTGCTCAAGCCATTGCCGCCGGCGCAACTGAGTTGTCGCCCGTTAAAGATTATGAGTACGGCTACCGGCAGGGTGAAATAAAAGATCCGTTTGGCCATCATTGGCAGATCGAAAAATTATTGAGCCAGAAAGCCCTGGATAGCTTTTTAAAATAAATAACCAGGAATTTGACTAATCGCACATGAACGATAAAAAAGGCCCCACACTTGCCAATGGCAAAATATGCTACCTCGAAATTCCAGCCGCGGACATCGGGCAGTCTTCGGAATTTTATACGAAAATTTTTGGCTGGACAACCAGGAAAAGGGGCGACGGCCACCTCGCCTTTGACGATGGCATAGGAGAGGTGAGCGGTACCTGGGTCTTGGGCCGCAAGCCTTCACTGGAACAGGGATTGGTTGTTTCGATAATGGTTGACAATGTGGCCGAAACGATACTGGCATTAGAAGCCGCAGGCAGCGAAATAGTAAACCGGATAGACATGGGCGGCGATCAATTCATCGCATGGTTTGCCGACCCCGCCGGGAACGTGATCAGCATTTATGAGCATCCGGGCGGCGGGCATGGCAAAATATGTTATGTTGAGATCCCCGCCTGGGATATTGGTAAGTCGGCCGGATTTTACGAGGCAGTTTTCAATTGGCCGTTTCGGGACAAGGGTACCGAAAACGTCGCCTTTGACGATGGCGCAGGCATCGTAAGCGGGATGTGGACGCTCGGACGTAAAGCTTCACCCGAGCCGGGCCTGCTGATCTATATTATGGTAGATGATGCCGCAGCTGCTGTGGACGCAATAATTGCAAATGGCGGCAAAATTGTGCAGCCTATTGGTAAAGATGCACCGGAAATCATTGCCCGTTTCGCCGATCCCTTCGGCAACGTACTTGGCATTTACCAGCATCCGTAATATCGAAAAATTAAAAAAATTTCGAAGCCACGGCCTTTTTTAAGATGATGCAGCTCTCCTGTCTGTTCGAGGCGTCAGCTCATGCTGATATCCCCAAATTAATCCTTCAATCATCGGCGTAAAAAGTTAAATTTGCCTGGAAACTAAGATCGTCAATTGAACAGGAAACTTATCATCGGAACACGCGGCAGCGACTTGGCCCTGTGGCAGGCGAATTTTGTAAAAGACAGCCTGGCAGCGATCAATATCGACGCCGAATTAAAGATCATAAAAACGCAGGGTGACCGTATCCTCAATTTAAGTTTTGACAAGTTGGAGGGAAAGGGCTTTTTCACCAAGGAGTTGGAAGAAGAATTGCTGGCGGCCACTATTGATATAGCCGTCCATTCGCACAAAGATTTACCCACTGAAAACCCGCCGGGACTTATCATCGCCGCGGTTTCAGAACGGGAAGACCCCTCGGAACTGTTGCTGATACTTAAGGACTGCGTTGACGTCCATCAAAAGCTGTCGGTAAAATTCGGCGGTATTGTGGGTACATCGTCCAACAGGCGCAAGGCGCAGTTGCTGGCTTATCGTCCTGACCTTGAAATAAAAGATTTGCGCGGTAATGTAATTACCCGTGTAAACAAATTGCGCGAGGAAAATTACGATGCTATAATGCTGGCCAAGGCAGGAGTGAGCAGGCTCGGTTTGGACCTAAGTGAATTTCACATCGAGGAGTTAGTGCCAACCGAATTGGTACCGGCGCCAGCGCAAGGCGTATTAGCCATACAAATACGCGAAAGCGACAGGGAATTGTTCGATGCCCTGAAGGCGTTAAACCATCCCGATGTTGCGCAATCGCTGGCAGTTGAACGTACGGTTTTGAAATTGTTCGGTGGAGGATGTCATTTACCTTTGGGCTGTTATTGCCGTAAAGAGGCTAATACTTACCAGGTATTCACCTCGAAGGCTGACGAAGGGGACGATTTTCCCGACAGGCTGTACATGGAGTCAATAACAACCGAAGGTTTGGCTCAAAAAATTGTATCGTATTTTGACAAAGACCGCCAGTTTCCTCAAAAGGTATTTATTTCCCGCGAGCTTTCCGCACAAAGTTATTTCCGCCGGGCACTCGAAAAGCATGGCATTGAGGTTGAAGCCCGTTCACTGATCCGCACCGTTCCAGTAATTACAAAGCTGGATAATTTTATATTTAAGAATGTCGATTGGGTGTTTTTTAGCAGTAAGAATGCAGTTGAGTACTTTTTTAAGCTTGACCCCCTATTGCCAAAAAAGGTTAAATATGGAGTGATGGGAAGCGGGTCGGAAGATATGCTCAGGCGCAATGGCCATTTTGTGGACTATACGAGCGCCGGTATTGATACGGCCGAAGTAGCGGCTGATTTCGCAAAACTTGCCAATGGCATGACGGTATTGTTCCCCTCTGCCGAAAACTCCATGCGAAGTATTCAACAGGGTTTATCTGCCGAAACAAAGGTCATCGACCTCCCGGTGTACGAGACAATATTATCTCACGATGCCGAGCCAAGCGGGGCCGAAATACTGGTGTTTACCAGCCCATCAAACGTAGAAGCCTATTTTGCAAACAATTTGATCCAGCCCGATCAAAAAATCATAGCCATTGGAAAATCAACCGGCAAAAAATTGGATGAGGTCGGCTTACCATATACACTACCCTTTGCACCTGATGAAACCGGGTTGGCTGAGGCTGTATTTGGACTTTGAAGGATATTCCGGGTAAATCCAGGCTAGCGTTCATTTAAGATTTCCTGCCAACTCGGCCTGGCTTAGCTTTTCGGCAAAATACATTTTCATCGCGCCTTTGTTTTTGGCATTGATCTCGCCGCGGTATATAAATGTAAACTGATCTTTTGCGAGCAGGTAGGTTTTTTCCGAAATGTTTATCCTTCCGGGGCTTGAGTTTTGCTCCATTCTTGCTGCAGTGTTTACCGTGTCGCCCCAAATATCATAAGCAAACTTTTTAACGCCCACAATTCCCGCAACCACACTGCCAGAGTGGATGCCTATCCTGATATCGAACGTTTTATCACCCGCTTGAATCTTGCGCTCATGAATAAACTGCCGTATTTCAAGTGCAGCTTTTATCGCATTAACTGCATGGTTAATATTTGCGTGCGGCAAACCCGCTACGGCAAGGTAGGCATCGCCGATGGTTTTTATTTTCTCTATTTGGTGCCTGCTTACAATTTCGTCAAATGATTTAAAACAATAGTGCAATTCGTTAACCAGTTCCTGTGGGGAGAGCAATTCCGACACCTTTGTAAAATCTACAAAATCTGTGAAGAGTACCGTCACCTCATCAAATAATTTTGCGTCGGCGCTGCCCTTTCCTTTAAGTTCTTCCGCAACATCTGCCGGGAGTATATTCAATAACAGATCATCCGATCTTTGTTTTTCGGCACTAATTATCCTGTTTGAATTGCGCTGGTTAATATAATTGCGCGCTATGAAGAATGATACTAACAGTAAGGCTGCTATCCCGGCATAAAGGAAATAGCTTTGGGTTTTCTTTGCGCTTATTTCAGCTTTTTGCAGGCTCACTGTTGCATTGGCCAAAGCCCTTTCCTTTTGTTCTGCTTTTAGTTTGTTTTTGTTCGACGATAGATCAGCTTGTGTTTTTAAATAGTTCAAGTGCTGCAGGTCCTTTTCTTTGTTGGCTAAACTTAGCTGCTGCCGGTTTAACAGCAGTTTTTGCTGTTGTTGAATTGAGACGAGCTTTTGTTGTTTCAGCTGTTCGCCGGTGAGCTTTTGGACAAATTTTAGGGAGTCTTCGGTTTTGATAAACTCTTCGCGGCTAAACTCTCTTAACTTTTCCTGGCCGAGGCTGCTGTCCCTTTGGGCTATGTAGTTTTTATAAGTTTCATAAGCTTTCGGATAATCTTTCATCCCGGCATAAACCCTGCTTAACAGGTTATCAACATCCTGTTTCATGCCTTTACTGCCGGCCTCTTTTGCCACCTGTAAGCTATGGCTGATCGCTTCGAAGGCCTTTTTATAGCGGTCGGCAGGTTGTACACCTTCTTCTAAAAGCAGTTCGTCGGATGCATCCAGGTATAATTCGCAGGTAAGGATTGAAGCAACGCCTTTTATGAGCGGTGAAATACGAGGTTCGTTAAGCATAAGCTTGTTATAGAAAAATGATTTCCTGTAATTTTTCTCATTCTTATAACATAATGCCAATTCGCTGTATTCATTCATTCTCTCATTATTGAGCTGCGCCATAGCATTCAGAGGGGCATTTTTGACTTTTTCGTTTGTAGCCTTTAGTGCCTGTAAAAGCGAATTTTCGGCCAGGGTATATTTCTTTTCAGCAACATAACTGATCACCAGATACTTTAGTATTCCATCTGTGGGCTTGCCTGCTTTAATGCATTCGTTTTTGGCAAGGTTATACTGCTGAAGCGCCGTTTCATCCTCGCTTAACTCGCTATAAATAAAGCCAATATTGATGTATGCGCTAACAATATAATTTATGTCATCAAACTTTTGGGCTCCGGCCAGCTCAAGCCTGGCATATTTCAATGCCAGCGCGAATTTCATGGAATTTTCTGCCAGTTTATATTTACGGTCCAGGTCGGTGAGGTACTTCCCGATGCTGTGCTGTACGTTCTCTTTTAGTTTATCATACTTTATTTTTTTAGCCGCTGCATAAGCTTCCCTGTAGTACGCCATAGCTTTGCTGGTATCCCCGTTTTTGTAGAAACAATCAGCCACCGCCAGACTGGCGAGGCCCTCGCCTTTGGTCCATTTCAGCTTTTTGGCCAGGCGCAGCGCAGGCATGCCATGTTCAAAGCCTTTAATGGTATAACCATTATTGGCATAAAGCTGCGCAATATTTGCTAATAACAGGCAACGGCTTGTATCATTGCCGTGTTTTACTAAAAGCGCTGAAAGGGAGTCAGTCTTGTGCAGAAATATTTTTTGCCCCATAGCTCCTCCGGGCAGCATAATAATTAAAATGCTGACTAGGATTGAGCTGGTAAATGAAAGCTTTTTAACGCTAAACATTGTGATACTGCATATAAATAAGCAATATACAAATTTTGAAGCGTTAACAATTAACGCCAGGGATTAACCAAACCAGCGCTTCAATCTTTTTACTTACAATACCGACCGCTCAATACTTGGCCGGCGTGCCTGGTTTTGGAATAGATTCCTGTATAAACTTCCGCAGGTTTTCGGTGGCAACGGCCAGATCGTCCTTGCGCAGGTACATCATGTGCCCGCTTTTGTAACCTTCCCATTTAAGGCGGTCTTTTAACCTGCCGCTTGGGTCGAGTTGCCAAAGGCTGTATTTGGCATTAAAGTAATCGCAGGCGCCGTCAAAATATCCCGATTGTATCAACAAATGCAGGTACGGATTTTGTGCAATCGCTTGCCGCAGGTTTTCGCCGGTATGGTCATTTTTATCGTCCCAGGGCCATACATTGCCAAACATGTTGTACTTAAGATCGGTCTTATAATTGAGGTCGTTTCTGAGGTAAATATTCATAGCCGGCGTAAACTCGTGCAGCCAGGCGGTAAGCTCGGCATTATAATCGGGGCTGCCGCCATAAGCTTGCCTGTCGATACCGCGGTAGCGAGAATCGAGCCTGCCGATGGTATAGCCCTTATCGCGCAATAATTCCTTCCAGAAAAGGTCGTACGATACATCGAGGTTGTTGTCAAGTATCAACTTCTCCGATATCCCGCTATATTTCGACATTTTGGCCGCCACATCCTTCTTTTGGGCTTCATCAATAAAACCGCCTCGCGCCATGGCAGGGATCAGCTCATTTACTGTGAAATTCTCTACCTCTGGTAAAAACGCGGTAAGTTCTTTTTGCTGGTATTCAGGCGCCAGCATGCCATGGTACCAGGCAGTGGCGGCAAAATATGGTAGTTTCAACGCTTCCTGTACCGGGCCGCTCCGTTCGATGCCCAAATCGGTTGGCGACACTAAAATAACGCCGTTCAGGTACATCCATTGAGCATTTTGCAATTCAAGCGCCAAGCCCGACGCCCTTGTAGTACCGTAACTTTCGCCGATTAAAAACTTTGGCGATGCCCAGCGATCTTTGCGCGTAACAAACGTGTTTATCCACTCTGCCAGGTACCTTATATCTTCATTAACGCCAAAAAACTTCGAGCCGGGAGTTTCCTTATTTACTATCCGCGAATAACCGGTATTCACGGGATCGATGTACACTATATCGGCAACATCCAATATTGAATTATTATTTTCTTCGATGCCGTAAGGCTGAACCGGGTAACCTTCATTGTCGACATTGAGCCGCCTTGGCCCGGTATAGCCAATTTCCATCCAAACAGAAGGTGTGCCAGGGCCGCCATTAAAGGAGATCACTAAGGGCCTTGTCGCCCGGTCGCTTATATCAGTTCTTTCATAATAGGTATAAAACACTCCGGCTACCGGCCTGCCTTCTTCGTCCCAAACCGGGATGCTGCCCGCGGTTGCGGTATAAGGAATAAGCTTGCCCTTTATTGTTACGGTGTGTTTGGTAACAACAGCCGAGTCAACCGCCAGGATCCGGCTTTTTGAAATGGGATTACTGTTTTTTGGAGGTGTAGCAGGCTGCGTGGATTGTGCGATAGCTGCGCTTGCCATGCAGCAAACGGCGGTGAAGATAAAATACTTTTTCATTATTGCTGATTTGGATAAATTGTCAGGTGTTGAATAAAAAAAATAAAGTCCCGTTTTTACCGGTGTGGGCGACCAGTTTACAATACTAAACTTTTCTTTGTGCATTCGCAACGGTTAAGGGTAACGATGGCTGTGTAAAGTTCCCGTTGCGTAAATTTAACGTTCGCATAATTTTACCGATAAAACACAATCTTTACATTTACGCAATTATTTATCTGCCTTTAAATTGGTTTTATGTTAAAAATTTTTCCGGTTTTTCAACTGATCGTTGCCATACTGGCTGCAATTTGTTTTACAGCATGCCATACCGTTAAAAATAAAAAGGACGCCGTTGCGGACGCAGAAACCAATATGCATAGCGCCTATGACGACAGCACGCTGAACAATAGCATATTGCCGGTTTTAATGCCATACAACCGTCTTATCGATCCTGCAGGGAAAGTAATTTCATTTGGCGACCCGGATATGGAAAACCATAGCATGGATGTTAAGCCAGTGCCCGGTACTAACCTGCTGGCAGTTGAAGACCGTTATGGCATTGCCTTGATCGATGCCCAAAAACAAGCAGTAATAGCAAGGTGGACATATGATGCCGATGCGAAATTTAAAGGCTTGATGAGCACCTATTCGGGCATTAAAGTTTTAAAGTCAAACAATGAAATGCAAATTTTTTGGAGCGCTGCCGTCAGTAAGGCCCGTAATTCGCGCTCTTATGTTATGCAGGCGGTTTGGGATGGCGAAAAGATAAGGATTAAAAACAATTTTAGTTTCGAGCCTGCAGGCGCCTCGCCCCTGGCCCTTCCCAATGACCTGGCAATAGATGTTGAGAATGGCGCTGAATACCTGTATGTAGTTTTAAACGGTAATGACCAATTGGTAAAAATAAATCTGGCTACCGGCAAAACGGTTTGGGCCAAATCCACCGGTGTGGCGCCGTATGGTATCACCATAGCTCAAAACAAGCTCTTTGTAAGCAATTGGGCCGGCCCACAACCAACAGAAACGTCGAGCAGGGAAACAGCAGGCGTGCCTTATGGCAAAACTTATATCGATCCAAAAACCGGCGCCACCCTGTCGGGAAGCGTGTCGGTGATAAATCCTGATAACGGCGAAACCATTAAGGAAATAACCGTTGGGTTGCACCCAAACGCTTTGATTAGCAGCGCCGATGGCAATTTTGTTTACGCAGCAAATGGCAACAGCGATGACATTTCGGTTATTTCTGCCGCCCGGCTTCAATTGGCTGGCACGATTCCGGTAAAATTGATGGCGGGCGAAAACAGTTATATCGGGGATACGCCAAACGCGCTTGCAATCAGCGGGGATGGGACTACCTTATATGTTGCCAATGGCATGGACAATGCCGTAGCTGTTGTAAAGCTTGGCGCGAAAGAGTCGGCAAATGGGAGCGGCAACAGCGAAGTAAAAGGTTTTATTCCAACCGAAGCTTACCCGGGCGGATTGGCTATCGTTGGTAATACACTTTTTGTTACAAACCTGGAAGGCGAAGGCGCAAGGGTCGCCGGTAGTGAGGTCAGCAAAAAAAGCGCGAAAGCAGACAAGCTGCCAGCGGTAACTGCCTACAATTCACATCATCAAAAAGCCACCTTGTCTGTTATTCCATTGCCCGATGCGCATCTGCTTAAGCAATACACCGCGCGGGTAAAAGACCTCAATTTTACTTTCAGGGAAGCTGTGGCGAAGTTATTGCCGCGTAAAAATGTGGTGCCCGTACCTATGCCCGAACGTATAGGCGAGCCTTCGGTATTTAATCACGTAATATATATCATAAAAGAAAACCGTACTTATGACCAGGTGCTTGGTGATATGCCGGAAGGTAACGGCATGCCCTCGTTGTGCGTTTATGGCGATAGCATCACGCCAAATCAGCACCAGCTTGCAAAGGATTTTTTATTATTGGATAATTATTATGCATCCGGCAAATGCTCGGCAGAAGGCCATCAGTGGACCGATGCCGGTATGGTAACGGATTATGTTGAAAAAAGTGTACGGGCCTGGTTCCGGAGTTATCCGCACGTGCAGGAAGACGCCATGGTTTATGATAAGAACGGCTTTATCTGGAACAATGCAGCCGACCACGGCAAAACCGTAAGGATCTACGGCGAAGCATGCGCACCGCACCTGGATGATAAACTTACCTGGACTGATATTTACAACGATTATAAAGCAGGAAAAAAATTAGCTTTTACCAATACGAGCACTATTTCGAGGGTGCGCCCCATGTTGTCAGTAAACTATCCGGGCTCCGACGACCTTAAGATCACCGACCAGCTAAGGGCCGGCGCTTTTATCGACGAGCGAAAGGAGTATGAAAAAAAGCCGGGAGACCAGTTGCCCCAATTAATGGTTATGGCGCTCTCGTCGGACCATACGCAGGGAACACGCCCCGGTTTGCCCGTTCCGCAGGCCATGGTCGCTGATAACGACCTGGCGCTTGGACGTATAGTCGAAGCGGTCTCGAAGAGCCGTTTCTGGAAAAACACGGTGATCTTTGTAACTGAAGACGATTCGCAGGACGGTTGGGACCACGTATCCGCCTATCGTACAACGGGGTTTGTAATAAGCCCCTACAGCAGGCTTGGGAAAGCGGTTTCTGTAAATTATAATCAAACAAGCATGCTGCGCTCCATAGAACAAATACTGGGCATTCCGCCGATGAATGTTATGGACGCTACGGCATTGCCAATGTTTAGTTGTTTTACCCGTAAGCCATCGGCGTCTGATTTTACCCATTTGAACAATAAGGTTGCGATAAACGCTATCAACCCCAAGTTGGCAGCGCTTAAAGGGCCGGCCTTACATTATGCCAGGATGTCCCTGCGCCCCGAGTTTGACCATGTTGACGGCGGCAATGACGATTTGATGAACAGAATACTTTGGTTTGCAGCCAAGGGAAAAAAGAATTATCCTGTTAGACTTGCCGGAAGCGATAAGGACGACAAATAACGATTACCCGGTTTAAATTTTCATGGAATTATACAACTCGGCAATCGCACTTTTATAAACAGGACTGCCGAAATAACCCGGGTCAGGGGTGGCTTTAAATTTACTCGTCAAAAGTTCGCGGCATTGAGCGGCATAATTTGCACACAGCGTTAATTGGTCCACCAAACCGTTCAGTTTTACTTTTGAGGCTTTTTTCTTATCGGCGGCAGCCTGGTTGGCGGCCTGCTGTTTTTTATCCTGGTTTTGCAGCGCTGCGTTTTTTACGTCGAGCTTTGCTTTAGCAGCGTCAAGGCTGGTTTTCCACTTGGCCAATTTGGCTGCCCAGGCATCAATCTGGAGTTTCTCTTTATTTAGCGCGGCTACTGTTGCGGCTTTCCTGTCTTTTGCGGGTAAAGCGTTATTCGCAAGTGTGGCGGCATTATG
>Ga0134126_10004840_pt1 | contig 16850 bp, 11 predicted proteins | sample KB31752_FD_96881 | JGI IMG/M metagenome (GOLD analysis project Ga0134126, IMG submission 96881) | Terrestrial soil microbial communities with excess Nitrogen fertilizer from Kellogg Biological Station, Michigan, USA - KB3-175-2 | ecosystem: Environmental > Terrestrial > Soil > Unclassified ...
GATCGTCACCGCTCTCTACCTGGTATGGACTCTTCCCGCATTGACGAAAGAAGTGGTCGTCGCGTGGCTTTTGGTAGGCCTGTTAATTTATTTCACCTACAGCGTGAAGCACAGCAAGGTGCAGAAGGCGCTGGGCACGGAACGCAAGTAAGTCGCGTCAGGAATCATTCCCGTCCGCGCAGTTGGGCGGATTGCTTGCCGCCTATGTAAAATTCCTTGCATGACTGACACCGCTCTAGCGGCTCCGCCTGCCGACAATGATCGCCTGAGTCTACAGCAAGGAATACGAACAGCGTTGGCTGCCGTGCTGGCGTACTGGATCACGGATTTGCTACGCCTCCCAGGCGGCTATTGGGCCGCTATCAGCGCCATCGTGGTGATGCAGTCAGAAGTCGGCGCCACAGTCACGGCTTCGCGCGATCGCGTAGCCGGAACCGCTATCGGCGCTGTGGTCGGACTGCTGACCTCGTTAGTCTGGCGCCATTCACTCCTCGTGTTCGGTTTGGCAGTTCTTGTAGTGATGATGTTATGCACCGCACTCAATTACAAGAATGCTGGCCGCTTGGGCGGTGTAACTGTCGCCATTATCGTTCTCATTCATTTTTCCGGCCCACTGTGGCAAATAGCGCTGCAGCGCTTTTTGGAGGTCTCTCTCGGAATTGTCATATCACTATTGGTTGCACTAGCGTGGACTTACGTCGGCAGATGGGTCCTTCGCAAGCGGCTAGAGACCTAGCGGTTATCGACGTCCTGGGCTTGCTCTCGCTGTATGTGCAATCCGCAAGCGGCGGGTGGATTGGTCACCTGCTTCGCGAAAATCTGATAGCTCAGGGTACCCGGACGCAAGGTAGCCCAGTATGAATTGCTCCACAAAATACTGGAGAGCTTCTTGGTAGCTGCCCAGCCTGTTTGGATGCGAACGCCGTTGCGATCGGCATAGCTGTTTCGAGAGGTTGTTTATTGGGCGCTCGTAACACTGTTTGAGTCCAGCTTGCCTCGCAAAACAACAATGGAAGCCGCGGGTATCTCGTATTCTGTTGACTTATCGCCTCGCACGGTTGACTCCTGAATGGGGCCGTCCGGATCTGCGAAGCCATCGGTATACAACAAGGGAATCTTATCCAGAGTTTCCGGAATGTGCGTTGCATCGTCGTTCCGGAACGCTGGATGCCATTTATATTGCCCACGGCCAAAGGTGGAAACGTGGACATCTCCGGAAAAATAACTGGCACTTTTATCTTGCGAATTATCGAACGCCACTTGAACCTTATGCGCCTGCTCTTGATCGCGATTCACCAACATGACCGACCATTGGTGATCTGGGCGCAACACTGAGTAAGCCGTCACCATCGTATGATGCGCGCCATCGCTGTAGGTCCCGGTTGCTGGATAGACTATATGCTCCCCTCCATCATGCTGAAGCCACTCAAAATTGATCATGCGGCTGGCAAAGTACTGCGATAAGGGCTGCTGAATCTGATAGTCTGCGTTCACGGTAAACATCCCAAATGTTCCTGGAGAATTATTGCAGCCGTTTTCCATTTGCAACGGCAGATAGTGAAAGTAGTAGAGACCCTTTCCTCCCGCATTCAAGAAGGATCCAACATAGTCGGCCAGCCAGACACCGGCAAAAATGTCCATGTAGGTTTCAGAAGCGGCGGAGGAAAGGTTCGACTCCGTGATCAACATCGGAACATTCGCAGGCAGACCATCATTGCGCCACGTCTTCATAATGTTGGCGACTAACTGCGGCTCGTCGTACAGACTGCTCCACGCCATTTCGCAAGGGCCCAGCGGATAGTGCTCGAAGGAGAAGAATGCCAGATCCTGTAAGTGTCCATGTTGCCGCAAATAATCCAGGAATCGTCCGAGCCAGGAAGCCTTGCCATTGGCGTCAGGCCAGTACAGAATGTCCCGATTGACACCCTCAAAAGACGGGCCGCCCAGCTTTATGTTGGGATCGACGCGATGTATTGCAATCGCAAACTGAATGTACAAAGCCGCGACATCTTCCGGCGCGATGTATTGTCCGTCCGCCTCCTCTCCTAATTCAACGTAGGAGATGGGGTAATGCCGAGCTTCCAGATATTTAATTTCAGCAGCCGCATTGTCCGGATTGTCATAGATCAGCGCGGTTGGAATAACGGCAGGCAGCCCCTGGGTAACACCGCTGGTATAGAACAAATCGAATCCCATCTGGGATTCTTTGGTCGACAAAAGATCCTTTGCCGTGTGCCATGAATCTACAGATGACGCCTCGGTGACCGTCTGTTCTTGATCCGCCGTATGGCGAACCACGTCATGAAATATTCCATCCGCGCTTGTAGTGCCTGCGTAGAGTTCATCGATCGCATATCCGACGCAATTGCGCGGGTCGGAGGAACCATGCGTATCGCAGGTATTGGACGAGTGCGTCATCACGATGCGCACGAATCTAGCTGGGACGAGTTCGTCTGAAAGATGAACTGTCTCAACGCCGCCCTTCCCCGAACTGACTATGCCATGCGGAAATGTTTGCCAGACTCCATTGGTCGGAGAGTCCAGCGGATTGTCATTTGGAATGGTTCCAGTCCAATACTGGACTGCATATTGCGTTGCATAAGGATTCGTCCAGGCAATCTTGATGCTGTCGATCATCTGTACGCTGCTAAGGTCCATCATCACCCACTGCGGATGGAGCGAATCGTCTTCACCGGTAAACCGACTGCTCAGGTACGGATCACTTTTCCAGTAAGTCGAGATATCGCTGTCTGTCAATCGTGAATAGCCTGTGACTGAACCTCCGTCGCGAGTAATTCCACGATGCGGCAATGCATATCCGAACGAATGGCGAATAAATCCGGTGGGTTCAGCCGACCCGGTGAAATATCCCTGTTGATTTTTCGGATCGCTCCATGTGCCGACAGGATTCCAGTGCCAGGCCTCGATGGCAAGCTCAGTATTCTGGCGATAGGTGACGGGCTGCCAGCCTGCTGTGAATACTCGATCCAGCATCGCCTTGTTCATCAACTTATCAATGGCGACTGTTTGGATGCGATCGATTCCTGCGCCCAGCGTTTCCTTCGGGACAAAGTGATTGGTCGCGTGGGCGGGGGTGATGTCGACTTTTACGACTTGCGCGGGCAATGACAGAACAGACAGCCAACAACCAAGGAGCAGCGACGATGCGCAAGTCAACTTAGTCACAATATTTTCTCCTCAGCCACGGGCAGATGCTCGCGGCTGATGTCGACATCCAAATTACTCCGCTCCCGTTCCGGCGTTACGCGTGAGCTTCGCGCCTACCGTGAGACTGTTTGTATTCCAGCCGCTCACGATGACCGAGGCCTGATTCGCGGGCGTATCTTTGGGAAGCTCAGCCGTCAGATCACGATGCTCGCCCGGCATTAATTCCACGAAATCGTCACTCCAGAGCAGAGGAAGAATCGGCTCGCCATTGGAGGTAAACCCTCGCACCTCAACTTGAAACGCCAGCGCATGCGATGGATTTTCAAGATGCACATGGAGAGTGTGATTGGCAGTGGTTAGAGTAGCGCGGATCTGGCTCTTCGGCAGTGAGTTCAGATCCTGCATGTTGGAGTAGCTGATCGCAGGAGTATACGTATATTGCGTCTTCGTCCAGTCGAACACTGTCAGCTTGGAAGGAACCCAATAAAAATTCCGGCTGACCACTTTACCCGCGCTGTTCTTCATTTCCAAACGGACAAAGTGTGTAGACTGCTCCGGCTGAAAAATGTCGGCCGGAATATCGAGAACGCGCTGTGAACCGTCCGCAGCCAGGTCCACCGACTTTGTCTGATGGAATTCCGACTTCAGATTCAGGTCGTAAACATCTACCTGCACTTGCAGCGACGGTGTTGCTACCGGCAAACTGCTGACTGCATAAATACTGTGATCGTCGTACGAATATTGAATATGCAGCGGCTCGCAGGCTTTCTTCGTGCCGAAATATCCGCCTCCGGTTTGCAGATAGTAATCGTAAAGATGCCAGATGACCGATGGCCACGCATTATTCAGCATCCATTGGATCACGCCGGTAGATACGTACTTATTCCGCGTGTACGCCTCGAACATGGCGCGCTCGCCATCATAGGTCATGGTCTGGGCAACCTTGGAATACGCATCCATCGAGTCGGGCATGCCGTAGGTGGTCCGCATCGCCGCGTTGAATACGTCGACATTCATAAAGTCGCCGCCGCCTGCGTGATAATCCCAAACTTTTCCAATAGGCCAACGATCCTCCGGTGGCAGAAATTTCACCAGGCTATCGGGCTGTGGAATCGCCGGCCCGGGGCTGGTTTCTGTATTGAACGCGAAGGCGCCGCCATGTTTGGTATCGACATACCAGTACGAAGGAGAAACATAGTTGTACGGGCCCGACATTTTGACGCCAGTCGCACCGCTGACCGTGCTCGGAGCTCCGGTGGCTGAGGACACGGTGGGATTCGGCCAGCCCGTCTCCTTCTCCACATTCAGATAGGCCTGCTCCACGTCAGCCGGCGGATGACGATCGCTGCCATTCAGCCATACCAGCAGCGAAGCATGATGCCGCAGCCGCAGCATCTGCGAGCGAAGAGAGGCATTCGCCACCTGGTGATTTTCCGGCGTCCAGTCTTTCCAGTGTTCCCACTGGTCGCAGCAGCACCAGCCGGCCATCACCAGAATGCCGTTCTCATCGGTCAACCGATAGAACTCATCGCCTTCCAGTTTGGCTTCCTGACGAATCGTGTTCAGACGCATGTCTTTCACCATGCGAATTTGTTGCGGCAGATTTTCGTGATCTTCGCGCATCATCATGTCCTGCGACCATCCGCCGCCGCGGATCAAAATCGGCTTGCCATTGATGCGGAACTGGCGTCCCCCCGTCGCCATCAGCTCTGAGGTCGCTTCGCGAATGCCCACTCGAGCCGAGGCGGTGTCGGAGGTTTTGCCGTCGACAACAAAGCGCACAATCAAAGTTTCCAGCGGATGCGTTCCCATTTCCGCCGGCCACCAGATGGCAGGATGTTTCAGTTTTAACTGTGGAAATTGCTCGGGAGAAAAGCTGACGCTTTTCGATTCGCCTGATGTCAACTCAACCGGTTGCTGAAAGTGCTGGCCGGCGAAGGTTCCGACCATGTTTCCTTTCACCGAATGGTCAGTAGCATTTTGCAACTCCGCGGTCACCGTAATGTCGGCGGTTTTCAGGCTTGCATCTTCAAAATGGGTTGCGATGAAAGGATACCGAACCGCAACCGGCCCGGTCGTTGCCAGATTGACGGGCCCCCAGAGACCCATATCCTTGTCTGGCGGAGAAGGATTCCAGTCAACCCAATTGATGCCGAGGTCTTTCGGACCGGGAGCGAATGTCTCGACAGCGATCGTCGCCGCTTTGCCCGGAGTAACAGCTTTGGTGATGTCGATGTTGTAGACGCGATAGGCTCCAGCTATTTGTTGGTCATTGGCCACCTGCTGGCCGTTCACCCAGACGTTGGCGCGATAGTTGATGCCGCCGAAATGCAGCCACGTCGTTTTGCCGCGCGAACTAGCCGGAATCTGCACCTGCTTGCGGTACCACCAGGCACAGCGATAGGGGCTACCCGCAGGCATCTCCATATTGGAGAAAACTTTTCCCAAAGGATAGTCGGACCCGGGAAGCTTGCGCAGATTCATTCCGTAATAAGGATCCGGATAAATTCCGGCTGCTACCTGGGCCGCAAGCACGGTGGTTGGAACCGTGGCCTTGATCCAGCCTTGCGGTTGGTAATCCGCGGAGGAGAGCTTGGCTCCGTCAGTCTTGATTTGGCAACCCGACTGAATCTCCCAGCCTTGGCGAAGTGCAATCGTCCTGGTATCCGGAATTCTTGACGCACTCTGCGCGAAACAAGGTAATGCGGCCGCAACTGCCAGGACTGCGATTAGAAAAGTGGATTGCGCTTCCGAATGAAATTTCATTGCAGGAATCCTCCGGATAAATCTTTTGACGAGCCGGGTGGCCGATGGCTGGATACGAGTTTCATCGCTTCCGTATAGAATCGTTTGAATACAAGCCTTTTTAAGCATTTCTGGCGATGCTGTCAAGGCCTTTATGTTTTATCGACTTTTCCATGAGAAACTTTGCTCTTTGGCCGGATCGCGGCAGTCGATTCTCGCTGCACGACTTCCGGCTGCAGCAGGTCAACTCGGCCCTTGACTTGCGCGACCTGGCCGCCCTGCTGAATTTCATTCAGGATTCGTTCGACAGCAATCGATCCCATTTTTTCCATCGGCTGGCGTACCGTAGACAAGCTTGGGTTGAAAAGCGCCGCATAGGGGACATCGTCAAAGCCCAAAACGGAACAATCTTCTGGAACGCGCCGGCCAAAATTGCGCAGGGCTCGCACCGCGCCGAAGGCGGTGAGGTCGTCAAAAGCCATCAGCGCAGTAAAACCTGGATCTTGCTCCAGCATAGCGCGGGTCAGTGATCGGCCTTCTTCAAAACTTGAATTGGACTCGGATGAACCTGTCACTTCCGCGATCCACTTTTTCGGTATCTTCAAATTAACCTCTGCCGCACACCGAAGCACCCCATCCCAACGCCGGCTGCTGTCCCATAGCGGTCGAGGGCCGCGGATGAATGCAATCTTTCTGTGCCCGAGTGCATACAAATGCTGCAGCGCGAGATAGCCTCCCTGCTCATTATTCACCAGAACAGAACCGAGAGGGCCGCTGGGCATTTCCGATCCAACCAGAACCGTCGGCACTCGATGCCTCTCCAGTTCCGACAGCATTTCGATGTCAATGAACAACCAGTTCGCGACGACAATCAAGCCTTCCACTCGGTATTCCAAAAGCATGGCCAGGTAACGCTCGAATTGCTCGCGCTGGTTGTGTGCATCCACGATGAAGGGAAGGAACTCCGTGGGATGAAGATTTTTTTCTATCCCCTGCAGGATTAGCGTGCAGAAGGGGTCCGAGATATCAAAAATCATCACCCCAATGGTGTGGCTGCGCCGCTTTCGGAGCGATCGCCCGAACGCATCCGGCCGATAGTCCAGACGCTTGGCAACCGCGCGTATATGCTCCTTGGTCTTCGCCGCGACATATTTTGAAATGGGGGCTTCGTTCAGAACGATGGAAATCGTTGAGGGAGAGAATCCACTTTCGCGTGCGACATCTGCCAGAGTGGTCCGCGAGAAGCTATTTTTGCCGTCTTTTGCTATCGCCATACACCACGTACTTTACCGGGGATATCTTGAGATGCGTCGATCCGTATTTCGGACATCGCAATCCAAGGCCGCGCCACACAGAATTAAATTCGACCAAAGCGTAGTCTTCTGAACAGCTTTCTTACGGTCCAATAGCTCCCGATACACTCCCGTGAAATCGGTGTCTTTAAAATACATCATCTTTCAAACGATTCAATAACAAAGATTAGAACTGTTGCTTGCAGCAGGAATTCTTCCGATCCCGAGCTGATCCTGGCCCGGCCTCGACTCAGCCGGCAATAGGGTCGGAAAGGTTACAGGGAAGATGGCACGCTGCGCTGGTTCTTTCCGCCTCGTGGAGACAGCGCATTTTGCGCTGGATTTTGCTCGGCCTGGAAGTTCTGCTCATCTCTAGTATGACGCCGAACTACTTCGGAAAGGTACGGTCGCAATCGTAGTTGCGTTTCTGACTTCGCAAGGAAGAGCGATCGCAATCACCGCTAAGACGAACGAGCTTCAACTGCATCACTGAATTCGATGGAAAGTTCTTCTCCAGCGAGTATCGGCGAAGAAGTGGGTAAACTCATGCAGTGTAGTTCCTGCTTGCTGTGTCAGCGGCACCTCGTCTGCGCCTGATTCGGGAATGACGATGGACCAGTAGACGAACAGCGGGCGACCGATAATGTTCTTGCGTGGAACGAAGCCCCAGTATCGACTATCCTCACTATTGTCGCGATTGTCGCCCATGGCGAAGTAGTCGCCTGGCGGAATAACAAGGTCACCGTCGCGAATATATGTCGGTAGCATCACCGACCACTCGGCAGTGACGCCGGGCTCGTTCGCCGGACTCACTGAAGGGAAATCGTTCACGTAGGCGTCATAGGGAGACGAACTGGAAAGCGTTATTTCAGGTTCGTTCTGGGCGACTCCGTTGAGATAGACGACTCCGTTGCGAAGATGAATTCTGTCTCCGGGGATTGCGATGACGCGCTTGACGAAAAATGTGTGTTTGCCGTTAGGCTCTTCCGTTGGCTCGTAGAACACGACAATATCGCCGCGTTGGACGTCTCGATAACGCACGAACGGAGCCCATTTCGCGGCAGGAGCCAGAGATTGGCGATCGACCATGACGTGGTCGCCGACAAGCAGCGTGCTCGCCATGGACGAAGACGGGATGACGAAGTTCTGGAATAAAAAAGTGACGATGAAGAGCCCGATCGCCAGTACGCTGCAGGTAGACCCAAGACCTTGCAGCATTGTCTCGCGTGATTGACTCTGTTCCTCCACTCGATCACTTCGCATCGGTTCATCTCCTAATGGCTGAGGAAAGCAAGTGCCCAGATTGTAACCACTCTATGCGAGCCGGGCGTATTCTGAACAGTACATTTCGACCGCTGTGAAAGAATGCAGCTACAAGCGCGGTATCCACTTCCTCTCTGAAGGTTGACCATGCTGGATATTCGAATCAAGATTCTTTGCCTGCTTCTTCTCTTCTGCCTGCCGCTGCGGCGCTCGCAGGCGCAAGGCACGGTGCCCACGTTTTCACGAGCGATTGGCGGAAGTTCGTATACGCTGGCTGGCCGCGACCCCGCTAACGCTGGAACAACTACCATCCCTACGGTACTCGTCCCCATTACTCTGACGTTTGAAGGCTCGAAGCCCGCACAATTGGATGCGACCGCGGATGTGGCACGCATTCTGAAGTCTCCCATCTTCACTCGATTCGCATTCGCCGCCGGCAATAAAACTCAATATGCCGACGGCCTACTGCACGCCACATTTCCATCGAATGCGAACGGGCATACTTATCTGGACAAGCCGGAAATCAAGCCACTCACCATCGCCATCCCTCCCGGCTACGGCTACATTCTGCGATCGAAGAAAACAGGCGCCACCTTTGCTGTGGTTGATGTTGTGTTCCTCCAGAAGCAGATTTTCCAGCAAATTCCGCGGCAGAATGGGAAGCTAATCATCGCCGTAACGCATAACACGACCTACTACACGGATAGCGACGCGACTGTGTGCTGCTCCTGGGGAATGCACGGCATCGACGCCGCCACAGGAAATTCCTTCGTGCTCGGATCCTATCTCCGCGCTGCGCCGGCAATCGTTGAAGATCAAGACATTCAGCCGCTCACACAGCAGTTGGCAGAATTTATCAATGATCCACTGCATGATCCGCAGGCATATTTTCGCACTCCTACAGCCGCTGGAAACTTCTTTCCCGCATGGCTGCGTCCAGGAGAAGATCGCGACTGCGCTGGTGGCGGCGTCGGCGCCGACTATTTTCTACTGGAACCAACCAACACAAATCCCAAAAACAGCTTCCCTGTTTCGACGCCATTTACCGCCCGTACCAGCGGCTTCACCTATCATCTTGCCAACGTAGCGACGTTGCACTGGTATACGGGAAACGCCGCGGAGGCCGCCCACAGTTTCAGCTTCCCTGACGCTGATGCGCTATCCGAACCCGCCCGGCCGTGCCCGAATCGCAGGTTGAGCGCGGCCACGAACACTGAACCGACGGCTGCGCCGATTTCTTCGACAGGACCGAACAATGGCCATGCGTTAATCGGATATTGGACCGGTTCCAGGTTCCGCGGAGGCGCAGCGTTCCCTTTGCGCGATGTTTCGCCGCAGTGGGATATCGTGATTGTTGCCTTCGCTCCACCGGATCCAAACGCGCCGGAAGGCACACTCTCGTTTCGTCCGCCCGTCGGCATTACGCCCGATCAATTGAAAAGTGACATCGCCTACCTGAAAAGCCAAAGTAAAAAGGTGATGCTCTCGTTGGGCGGAGGAGGAAAGTATTTCAAGCTGGACGACCCACATGACATTCCGAATTTTGTCTCCTCCTTAACCGGCATTCTTTCCGAGTACGGCTTCGATGGAGTCGACATCGATTTCGAATCGCCTTCCCTAGTACTGGCTCCGGGAGATACAGATTTCAAGCATCCAACCACTCCCTCAGTCGTGAATTTGATTGCCGGTCTGCGCCAGTTGCACGACCACTTTGGACCCAGTTTCATGATCAGCCTGGTGCCGGAGGGAACACAGATCCCCGGCGGCTATCCCAGTTATGGCGGTCAGTTCGGCTCGTATCTCCCGCTCATCGCGGGGCTGCAGGACATTCTTTCCTTCGTGGATGTGCAGGACTACAACACGCCGCCGCTGCAAGGCTTGGATGGCGAAATCTATCAGTCCCACTCCATCAACTATCACGCGGCCATGACGGAGTTGTTGTTGCGCGGATTCAATGTAGGCGGCGATCCGCGACATTTTTTCCCAGGGCTACCCGCGAACAAAGTCGCGGTTGGATTCCTGACTGGCTACACAACGCCGGAGGTTGTAAGTCAATCGATGAGCTACATCATCACTGGCAAAGTTCCAGAGGGCGCTACCTACAAACTGCATCAGCACGGCGGATATCCGGGTATGATCGGGGCGATGTTCTGGACGATCGACGCTGACCGACGCGAAAACTACAGATATTCAAATTTGGTAGGTCCACAACTTCATAGCTATCCAAAAACCAAATAAACAAGTCCTTCAAAGCCGAGGATTTCGAAGAGTGCGGTATGGCCCTTCGACAACAGACAAAGTAACTTCATCCTGTTGAACCTGCCATTTGTGGAGACTATCCAGGCGCCCAACTTCAAGGACTCCTGTCCCGTCGCAGATGCTAGTCGATTACGTGCGCGTCTACAAAAAAGTAATTGAGCCATCGCGTCCCATTCGTCATCGCCCGAACCTCCGCAGTTTCTGCCGAATTCACCGTTCCACCGGAAACCGATAGACATCCACGCTGAACGGCGGCGCCGACACCCCGTGCGTTGAGTCGCTCAATGTGGTCCTTGTGATCGTCACCTGCGGCCGCCGTCCCACTTGATTCGCCGCCTGTAAACCTTGGCCGGTGATTTGCCAAAGCGTTGGCTTCCCTCGCAGCCGAACTCCTGCGATATTTAGATCGAAGCTGCGCTCCGAATCTGTCGCATTCACCACCGCCAACGTCAGGTACTTGTGGTCCGGCGTCAGCGCCGCGAACATGTCCAGCGGATACGTCGCGCTTCCTGAGTTCGTCTCTGGCTGGTCGCCGCCTACAGGCGATTGCGGCGTCGGCTGCGGGGAATTTCCCGCAATCGCCACAGGTATCGAACCAGGAGCAAAGCTGTCGCCGTAGAGTTTGTACACGAGCCCAGTGGTGTTGAATACCGTGGCCGTCGGCGTGTAGTCGAGCGTCGACACGCCCATGGTGCTCGCCGACATCCGCAGGAAATCGGTATGCCGGAGCATTTCGTTGAGAATCATGCCATAGGCGAGCGCCATCTTCAGGTCCGGTACCCGGTTGAAGTCCCCGCCGAAGTACGCGTACTCGTCAATCGAGAGGAAAATGTGCTTCGTCACAAGCTGCGGGAAACGCTGCTCGTATCGGTGCCATTCCTGCGCCCTCAATTGCACGATGTTGGCCGGATAGCGGGCATATTCGAGCGGAGTCTGCACCACCTTGTCGTAGCCAGCTTCGGTCGGCGCGTCGAGCGGCAGATCCTTCGCCTTCTGCACGTCGAACCGCTGCCCCGAGCGGGCGTACCAGTGCTGCGTGATGCCGGAAAAGTTTCCCCAACTGTGCTCGATCTCCCCGCCAGTCCAGTCTTCCGGCGTGCCTTCGACGGCCCTCATGTGGTCGACATCCTTGGCGCGCATCTCCCCCGTCAGGTCCATCGGCTCTGGCATGTTGCCGGAAGCGAGCAGCACGATCGACGGATCGGCCTTTCGCATCGCCGCTGCGAATTCATTGTGCTTCAGCACGTAATACTTTAGATCGGTGCGCCCCAACTGCCACACGCCGTAGGGCTCGTTGCCGATGTCCCAGAACTTCACGTTGTACGGTTGGGGATGCCCGTTCCGCGCTCGCTCCGCGCCCAGACGCGTGCTCGCCTGACCGTTCATGTACTCCACTTCCTCGCCAGCCGAGTGCGCATCGCCGAATCCTGCATTCACCGTGATGTACGGCTCGACGCCAATCAGCCGGCAAAGCGTCATAAACTCGTCCAGGCCCACGTCGTTCGATTGCATCGCATTCCACGCATAGTCAAACGTAGGCGGACGATGATCGAGCGGTCCCACACCGTTGTACCAACTCCAATCGGAAAGGAAGTTGCCACCGGGCAGGCGCCAGAATCCGCTGTGCAGCTCGCGCAGCAGCGCAATGGTATCCGGCCGGAATCCATCGACATTATCCGCGGGCATCAGCGAAACTGTTCCGACGTGATAATCTCCCATGCCTGTGCCGGTAATCTCGAATACCCCGTCGCTGCTATCGGCTTTCGCCGTAAAGCGGAATGGAAAATTGGCGTAGGTACTTGTCAGGTGGGAAAAGGTGACCGTCTGCAGTTCGCCTGCCCCTTTACCCCAGACCAGCGCTACCTTCACCGTGCTGCCCGGCGTGCCTTTCAGCCAGATGTGCCCGATGTACTGCTTTCCCTTCACCAGCGCCAGGCCCGATTGCTGAATACCGCGCGGTCCAGATCCGTCGAGGGCGATGCGCGGACTGTGCTCCCCAACGAACGGCTGATTGTGATCCATCGTCACCGCATCTGCCGGCCCGACTGGCCGCCACTTGCGAAGCTCCATGCCGGGAAATCCGCTCCGATGAGGCATATCCTGAGCGTTGGGCTTCGCCGCCGAAATCGGAAAGTAGAACTTACGGTCATCCAGCATCTCCGACCACAGGCTGCGGTAGACGAGCGGCCCAATGTGCTCGATGAACATGCCAAACTCGTATTTCGAGGTCGGCGTTGCCGTTTGCTGCGCGTCAATCGTGACCACTAGAGACACTGCAGGTTTCGGAGTAGGATTCTGAGCCGCAGCCAGCCCTGCACACGCAACCCACAGTCCTGCAGCGGCCACCTTTACGCGCGATAATTTTCGCACGCGCCTCCCGGCCACTTTCTCATCGTGCGTCAGACTCGAAATCATAGTTCTCCCATTCTGCGAATTCCCTACGCCGACTCCTTACCACACGAATCGAGGCGGCTCCGACTAAATCGATTTATTTCGCGTACTTAGCAACTTCCATTCCGTTCGCCTGCCCATACTATTCCTGTGGAATGTCGAATGAGAAGCTGGATTCTTCGCACATCGATTTTTTTCGTCCTGCCTGCCACGCCGCTGTGCAAGCCAAAGGCATAATCGGTGCGTTCTCGCGAAGTCAGCATCGAACAAAGGAGGGCTGCAATGAAAAGTCTTTTGCATCTTCGTTCTCCTCGCACCGCTGCAGACGCCACTGTTGCCAGCGCGAAGACTACAGATATTCGAGCCCGGCTGGCCCACGACTGCGCGAAAATTAAAAAACCAAATAACCTCCGTGCTGCAATAAACGCCGTACTTGAGTTCTGCTCGCACCGCACGCCCACCACTTCACGTTTGGACTCTATTCATGCGATTGAATACACTTCTCCATGAGAGAGGTACATGAAATTGCATCCACACAGAAACACTTCCTCCCACCATTCATTTGCAATCACAGCGCGTCAACCTGCGGCTCATGGGGAGGCCGACAGAGGCAGGGCGATCACGAGCCTATTTTTACTGGCGCTTTTTGCGACATTCCTGGCGCCGTCCGCTTCAGCCGGAACAAAACCCTCCAAACTTCCCGATGGAATGTTTTCCACTTCTGGAAATCAAATCGTCGACCGGAATCACACTCCGGTTCGTCTGTCCTGCGTTTACTGGCCCGGATTGAATCATCAGGATGGGCCTCTTGCCGGCCTGAAAGGGCCAATCAAGGGCATTCCCGCAAATGTCGCTGCAATTGCCGCAACCGGCTTCAATTGCATCCGCATCGACTTCAACAATATTTCGTTGCATGATGCGGAGACGCCGAAGTTTCTCTCTGTGCTGGATCAAGTGGTTGCAGCAGCGGCCAAAAATAATCTGCGGGTCATCATCGCCGATCACGACAACGAAGGAAATTACGGAAGCAACGTGAATTACACGGATGACTGCGCCGCGCAGCAGTCGAATGGACTCTGGTACGACCTGGGCGGCGCATCGGATGGAATGGACGGCTGCAAAGATCCAGGACACACGACCCAGGCTGCGTATCAAAACGACTGGGTAACGCTCGCCTCGCGCTATGCCAACAACAATACCGTTATCGGATACGACCTGTGGAACGAGCCAGTAGCCCGGAAGGGCGGCTCTACCTGGGGTGGCGGCTCGAATCGCGATATCCATCGCATGTATGAAACTGTGGGATCTGCGATTCTTTCACGAGACGCCGCAAAACTGATTTTTGCTGAATGTCCGCTCGGTATTTACACGCCAACTACTCTTTTTGACGGCACCACGCATGGAACCGCTCCATGGGGCGATTGCACCGGAGCGAAAGCTCTTCCGGTGGTATTTACCGTCAATGGACAAACCATCAAAAACAAGGTCGTCTACGATGTTCACCTGTATCCCAACTCCATTGGCGACATCTCCAAGTTATACGGCGGCTCCAGCAGCAGTCCGAGCGCTATCAAGGCGATGAACTACTCCTTCGGATTTCTGGAATCGCAAAACATCGCGCCTGTCTGGGACGGCGAAAGCGGAACTGGATTCAGGGGGAATCCTGATGACATCAATTGGGCCAAAATGCTCGACAAATATCTGAACGGAAAACTCGGCTCGCAAGGCGGACCGACATTTTCCGGCAATCGACAAGGCATGGGCATCGCCTGGATGTCATGGACGATACCGTACTCAGGGCCAGGCAGCGACAATCTTGGAATTGTCGGTAAGGACGGATCGCCGATTTCGGCCCAGATGAAGATTGTCAAACCCCTCCTGTTTTACCCCAAGGAAGAAAGCAAAGGGAGCCGTCAAGACGGCTCCCCTCAACATTGAGCGAGGCCGATGTTTCGATGCTCACCCGCTGTGGGTTTGTCCATGAGACTAATGTTGGCCCACCGTCCTTCCAATCACTTGCGGAAGACCGCACCCCACAAGTCTGTACTGGCGTAACCCATTAGGCTGAATTTTTTCCTGGATTTACGCGTAAGGGTAAATTTTCGTAGATTGACTTTGAATGATCTTTGCTTCTCTCCGTTAAGCATTTGCAACTGACAGTCAGTGCTATAGTTTCTACGAGACTTTTATCCTATTTCTCGAGCCATACGAATGCGCAGGTATGCCTTGTTCTTGCCAACTGCAGCCTTCCTTTTTTCGGTAATAGGATGTGGTAGTTCTGGGGGAAACAGCGGCGGTGGCGGTGGCACTGCCCCTCCCAATGGCCCCATGCGGAGGCGGCTAAACCTATGCGTCTGATCCGAGTTTTTGGTTTGTTGCTAATCTGCGCGTTGGTTGTAGGTTGCGGTTTTCGTGCGCTCCAAGATCAGGACGTGCCCGGAACCTATAAAGCAAGCGCAGACTGGGGAAGTTCAACTCTGGTCTTGCATCCGGATCACAGCTTCGAGCAGACGGTGGTTCGGAACGACCACACGCAGGCGAGCACAAAAGGGACATGGGAACTAAGCTTCGTCGGTGGTAAGAAGGCGTCGTCCGCGATTTTGGCATTGAAGCCGTTTTTAGACGTTGAGCACGATCACAAGGGCGATCTGGCTGGTGGTGGTGCCCCCTCAATCAGCCGAGGCTTCCTATGGGGAATTACTATCGCCGCCGACCCTGATTACGGCATCTCGTTCGACAAGAAATGACCACAGGTCAAGTCATCCGCGGAGGTGGAGCTTCGTCGGCTAGTCTGAAACGCTGTGCTGCTCGTTGTAGGAATAGCAACCATCGCCGGGGCTTAGTTGTGAGAGTGGTCGTCTGCGGTGCCATGGCGAATCTCTGTTATAGACTTGGCTGGATCGCCGAGTTGCGGAGCTGGAAGACCGGTCCCGTGACCACCCGCGGGCATGAGTCCGGGTCGTTTCAATTTAGGCTGATCTACTGCTGTCCCGGGGACAGGGAATGCAGTGAGTTTTGGAGCAACGCTTAGCTTTGGTTATTTTAGGTGATGCAACGTGTCGATAAAGGAGTGCTGAATGGGACTGTCCTTGGGTTGGCTGTTACTTCTTGGCGGGACACTAGGCACAATCAGAGTCCTACGTGCCAAAACATTTTCCTGGATGAATAACGTTGATACAGTCATAGCCGAGGAAGACCGCAAGAAGGAAGCCCCTATGACTTCAGCCAGACGATGGATTTTGGTAGCAATTTGTTTGGGGCTGGCTATATATGGAGGTATACGGGTTCAGCAGGATCGTGGCTGGAACCCATTTCACAAAGGAGGCGTCAGCGCTCCATCCAGTGAGCACTGACAGCGCTTACAATCTGTAGGTTCCAGCCGCGGACCGTCCGTTCGGGGGCGGCCCTGCTGCGTCTGTGGTCTTCCTCCGGCTTCAGCGGCGACCTCGAGAAAAACACGCTGCTTCGCATCGGGTTGAGGGTGACACGTCACCCCAGATGCTCGATTGTCCCTACGCCTCAAGCGCAACTTAGGAACAGCCGCTCGTGCTGCCGCATTCTACGCATTTGTAACAGCTACCGTTACGAACCATGATGGCTCCGCAGGTGTGGCATGTAGGCGCGTCGCCCATATCGACAAATCCGCGCATGGCATCCGCAGCATGCACCAAACCGCGATCTTCCATGTGCAGACTGGTTTGGGCCTGGCTGTGGCTCGCCTGCACCTCCGGC
>Ga0134126_10004844_pt1 | contig 16839 bp, 9 predicted proteins | sample KB31752_FD_96881 | JGI IMG/M metagenome (GOLD analysis project Ga0134126, IMG submission 96881) | Terrestrial soil microbial communities with excess Nitrogen fertilizer from Kellogg Biological Station, Michigan, USA - KB3-175-2 | ecosystem: Environmental > Terrestrial > Soil > Unclassified ...
ACCATAGATGCGGATGCCCGCCGCCGAAAAAACATCCACCACGGCATTTACCTTCGCAGCGTCACTATCCAACGGCAGATAAAAATCCTTGATCGAGAGGGCATCGATGGCCAACCGTTTCATCATCGCCACACTTTGCTCCATCGGTACATGTAACCACGTATACCCCGCAATCCCCAGCTTCAACGCCGTCGGGATCGCAGCGGCGAATTCGGCGCCAGCAGCCGAACCAGCCCCAAAAGCCTTCCGGTCACCGCCGGCAACGATCCCCACCCCCAACACCCCGGCCGTCTGAAAGAATTTCCTGCGTGTACTCATGACAAATCAAATATTTTCCCTAATATAAGCCATTAAATAGACTTCATGTTCGATCGTCGCATATCCCTAACCCTAATCCTCGCCCTGGCGCTTACCTATTTACCCGCTCAAAACCTGATCCCCAACGGAAAACTCGACTCGCCGAATACTTGCGTCGAATACAAAGCCCTTTGTTGTCCCGCCGGATGGTTCTTCACCTCCAGGCCCCGCAGTAGCGGTAAATACAAATTGGCCCCCTATTACCTCACAATGCTCACCGCTTCGAATTACAAGCTCAACCGCAATTACTGGCAAACCTATCTCCTCTGTCCATTGCGACCGCGGGCGTCCTATCGCATCCGCCTGAAAGTGGCCGCCACCGAGATCGGCCCCAACCTCCACGATATCGGCTTTTGGTTCACCCATCATTTCATCTATAGTTACGGCGACTCGCTTCTGCAACCAGCCGATTACATCGGTTTCATGGACGCCAGGGTCGAAAAGCTTAAATACTCATAATTGGTAATTTCTCCCTTCAATCCAACCTCCAGATAACAACAAAACGCCGCATCGCATCAGCCGATCTCTACGTAGCCGATCTCTCCCTGGAACCCCTCGACGGCAAACTCTGCCCCGAATGCCACCAGGTCCAGGACTCCCTCTTCGCTATCCACCGGCGACATTCGGATTCCAGCCATCCTGCTCCTCCAACGGAGGAAGCGGACACCCCGCTGCTCGTAGGTACGCCGCCTGCACCCACAGCTCACATCGACACAATCCGCATTCCGGACATCGATTTCGAATTCGATAGCTATCACCTCACACGCCTGCTGACCCGCCAATTCAACCTCGGACCCAGCCTCATCACCGCCGAAGGCCGCGGCATCTCCCACCAATACAAAAACGACGCGGCTAACCGCCGCGTCGAATTATACATTTATCACTAAAAAAGTCTATTAATGAGTAAGAAGCCCCTTCGGCACCCTCCCATCCGCACTAGGAAAATCAAGCCCCAACAACCGCGCGACAATCGCCGCCTGGTCCCGTTGATCCATTTCCTTGATCACCGCCCCCTTCCGTATCCCGGGCCCATGCGCAACATACCCCGTCCTGATCTCATAGAAATCCGGAAAATAACCGTGCTGCCCCCCATGTCCCGCCCGCACCGCATCCCCGGACACAGCATTTCCAAAAGCAGCCCCGTCCAACCCACTCAATGCCAGCGCCGCCTCCGGGTTACCGCCGATCTTCTCCAACTGCTTCTTGTCGATCACCCGTATATAGCGGGCAACCGTATCCGGCAATTCGCGGAGTATCCGCTCCACGGAAGACAAAGCCACCCGATCCTTCACATACAAATAAGAAGACCCGCCCACTGAATAGAACATCGCCCTCCATTGCCCATTCTTGAGATCGGTGATCAGACCGGCCTTCGCCAGCCATACATTGGGATTTACAAACGTATGCACCGTCATAAAGCCATGGTCGCCGGTCACGATCAATACCGTGCTGTCCCAGATGCCCGCCGTCTTCAACGCATCGACGATGATCCCCACCGCACTATCTGCTCCACGCACCGCCGCCCGAACCCGGTCGCCATCCCTGCCCTGCATATGCTCATTGTGATCCACGGAGAAGAAATGCACCGTCATCAGATTCGGCCGCGCCGTAGCTATAACATAAGCGGCGATCTTCGCGACGTTGACATCACGTCCATATTCAATGGACGATGCCCCGCCAAAGACCCGAGCCCTAAGCGTATCGGTAAACCCCGCCGGCTTGCTATACTCCTCCCGAACCTTCTCCCCCAAACTCCCGATGTCCGGAATATCATAAGCCACCGGCGCATCGGCGCTCACCGGCCACAATAGCGAGGCCACCGTAAGGCCCTTTGCCGTAGCAGCCCCCCAAATAGTCGGGACCTTGATGGAGCTGTCATTCCAGTAGACCTTGTCGCCCGGCGCGGTATTATAATAGATCCCATGTTTAGCCGGTTGAACACCCGTGACAATCGTCGTATGCGATGGATAGGTCATGGAAGGGAAAACCGAATTGACTCCCATCGCATACGCACCATCCGCCATCAGCGCCCGGATATTATCCGCATGCCAGCTCGAATCCAGATAAAAATCAGGCCTGCTTCCGTCGATGGTGATCAACACCACGTGCTTGGCCAAAGGTTGCGCCTGGACAAAGAAAAAGCTCATAGCCAAAGCACCCGTCAGGACGATCCATTTTTTCATATGCATAATCATTGTTTATTGCCAACCGGGATTTTGAACCAGATTAGGATTGAGCAGCCGCTCGGTATAGGGGATCGGATACAGGTATTTGTAATCGAACCACAAACGGTGCCCATTGTTCAAATAGTAGATTCGGCCAGAAGTCCCATTTGACAAGGAAGTCCCATTGTTTCCTCCTATGGGAACATAAGAAACGCCGGATACAGCAGAAGGCGGAGTCCCCGTATTATAGAAACAAACATCCGGCTTTCCGTCTCCATCCAGATCGATGTTGGTATTTACCGCAGGGACATAGATCCCATCCCATGGCCTGGCCAGCAGCGTCCCCAGCCTCCAGCGGGTAAGATCATTGAACCGGAAACCCTCGAGCACCAGCTCGATACCTCTTTCCCGGCGGATCTCAAGCAGCACAGGATCCGTGATTGTCAACGCGCCATAGGAATCACTGGCCTGCGGCGAATAATAACTCTGTATATAGGGATCGACCGTGGTCGGAAACGTCAGCCCACCCGTCAAACCGGCCCGCGTACGTAACGCGCCGATGGTCTTCGTCCAGTCCGCGGCGGACAAACCCGCGCCACCATAATTTTTCAACTCCTCTTCCGCCTCCGCATAATTCAGCAGTATCTCTGCATAACGCATCAGACAAATGGAGTTGGTGTTGTCCGTAGTATTGTCAAACGCCGGGTCATCCATACTCCACTTGATCGGCATATAGCCGGTAACAGTATAGCTAAAATTCGGCGGCGCAGCAACATTCACCCGCTTGTACCCGGGCGTACGGATCGTCTGCGCCAAACGGGGATCACGATTCGCCGTCTCCTGCTGGAAGGTGGCATTGTCGCTGGTCGCATAAACCGATCCGTCCGAATTGAGATAAGTATCGACAAAACCACGGGTCAGGCTGTAATGCGTACCATAGCTGCCGCTGGTATAATACCAGTTGGCATCATTGTAAACACTAAGACTGGCACTCATGACATCGGATAGCATGACTTCATTCGCCAGCGGACTCGGGCTGATAAATACGTTCCTGTAATCCGTTCCGGTACCACCGGCGGTGTTCAGCGAATAACCCCCGCTATCGATGACCGCCTTGGCCGCGGCCGCTCCCTGCGTCAGCAGATCCGCCACCGTCGCGCCGAGACCGTACTTCGTTTGATATTCCCGAAAAGTGCCTTCGAACAGACATATCCGGGACTTCAACCCATAAGCCACCCATTTCGTGACCTGGCTCGCAGTGGGATCGGACTTCAGAGTAATATTTTGCGCAGCATAGTCCAGATCGGCAAGCACGCTGTCGATCACGACCGTCCGATCCGTTTGCGCGGAATATAGCGCCGAATCCGAAGTACCCAGGGGTCTGCCGATCCAGGGTACATTGCCATATTTCGTCACCATATTGTAATAGAAATAGGCACGGAAAAAACGGGCCAACCCAATATAGTTTTGTTGAACCGAAGTTGGAATATTCGCGTTGGGAATGCTCACATTCGCTATGAAATAATTGAGGTTCCGAAGCGTCGTCCAGCTCCAGTCGCTCGATGGCGTAGCTTGCTGACTGTTATAGGTCGAATCCTGCAGATACAGCGGAATGCTGTTACGCGCGCCATAGTCCGCATCGCCATATTGGTCATCCCCGCGGACTGTCGTAGCGGCGCTGGCCAGCCCATCATAAAAAGAAGATGCATACAATTGCAAACCCTGCACACTTCCGAAGATAGCCGAATTGTTGGCAGTAGATTGCGGAGTCTGATTCAATTCCTTGGCACAGCCGGTAAGCAAAGCCGACACCGATACACCGATCGCCACCGTCAGAATATTTTTTATTTGTATCATATAGATCGATTATTAGATAAAGACTTTTTTAGAGCGTTACATTCATACCTACCGTATAACTCTTCAGGAAAGGATAGTTATTGCCATTCCCCGTGTTGCTGTAGGTCCCGTCACTCTTGGTGTTCAGGATGACATCAGCGCCGCCGATACTCTCGGGATCGATGTCCTTTGTAATCTTGAACATCGGCGAGTGCGTCCAGATATTATCGCCGGAAATATAGAACCGGACAGCCGTCAGATGAGCACGCTGAACCAAACCCGCCGGCAGGTTATAGCCGATCTGTATATTCTTCAGCCGGATATAAGCTGCATTCTGCAGGTATTTGGTTTGCGCAGTGTAGAGCTCGCCCGAGCTGTTCTGCGCCTCATAACCACGCAGCCGGGGGAAATAGGCATTGGGATTGTCGTAAGACCACTGTTTGCCAACCTGGTATTGAGGATATTGGTTGTAAGGCCTATTGTACTGCCCCCAGAATACGTCGGACTCACTGCCGGGCCACCAGTCGCGCTTGGCGACACCCTGGAAGAACGCGCCGATAAAGAAGTTATTCCAGTCGGCGGAAAGATTGAAACCAAAAGAATAACGGGGCAAAGAATTACCGATGATCCTGCGGTCACCCGGGTTGCTCTTCGTATTGGCGCCCTGGTTGATGACGCCGTCGGTGTTAAGATCTTTGAACTTGATATCACCCGCCCTCCAGACATTATCCGCTGAAATATTGATGAATTTTTGCGCATTGAACGCACCCGACACATCCTGATCGGTCCAGTAGCCATTGTCGACATAGCCCCATATCTCACCCAGCTTTTCACCGGCATAATAATCCGTTAGCGACTTGGTAGTGTTATTGTATTGCGTGATGGTGGACACATTATCGGACAGCCACGCGCTTATCGAGTAATGAAATGGCTTGGCAGCGACATGAAGCTGATCATGCCAGCTCACCGATGCTTCAAATCCATTCGTCCGCATGTCGGCATAGTTGCCTTTCGGAACGGTTGTACCGAATACATCCGGCAGCGTCTTACCCACAGTAAACATATTGGTCGTCATCCGCTGATAGATATCACCCGAAACGGTCAGCCGGTTGCTCAAGAGCGACATATCCAGACCCAGATCCTTCATCGTTGCCTTTTCCCAGGTCAAACCCGAAGGCAATACATTCGGCTGCTTGGTCTCCTGCGGCCTGACCCCGCCGATAACACGTGCAGACTGCGTGATCGCGAAGTTCTCCTGGAAAAGGTAAGAGTTGATACTGCCATTGCCCAGCGTGCCATAAGAACCGCGAAGCTTCAGATCGCTGATGGCCTTGGGATTGACATTCCAGAAAGCTTCCTTCGAAATTCTCCACCCCGCAGACGCACTGGGGAAAAAACCATAACGCTGGTTCGAAGGAAATTTCGAAGACCCGTCATAACGGCCATCCACCTCCAGCAGATACCGGTCCTTATAAGAATAGTTCAACCGGGAGAACCCGCCGAGGATGGCCCACTTTTCGTAGGCACCCGACGTAGTCACATTCTGCCCCAAAGCCAGATTGATATTGGTGGCATTGGAATAGGCAATTCCGTTGCGGTCCGCGGTAAAGGAGTTGAAGGTCGATTGCTCATAGTTATATCCCAGCAGCGCCTTGAAATAATGGTCGCCAAAGGTCTGCTCGTACTCGGCATATAGATTGGTCGCCAGGTACTTGGTAGCATTATCCTGGTCCTGGATATCGTTTAGATTGCTTCCGACATAACTCGTGATTCCCGGTGCTGTTTCGTAAGGTACCTGAACCTGTACACGGGTATTATTGGAATCGGTATTCTCAAAGGTCAGATCACCTCTTACCCGGAAGCGGTTGTTGAAGAACTTGGCCACAAAACCCGTGGTATTGCGAATGACCTGGCTGTTGAAATTGTAGCCGTTCTTCCCATAATAAAAGTCCCCCACCGTCGAGGCGCTCGTGTAAGTAAGCGATCCATCCGGGTTCAACAACATGGAAGTCGGGTGCCCTTCATCGGCAATATTCCGCCAGATCCCACCACCTTCCTCGACATTCACAGGATTGTGATAGTACCGGCTCGTAAACTGCGTCGTATTGTTCACCACCAGCCAGGGGAATAACTCGATGCTCCCCTTGGCCAAAAAGTTATACATCCGGTAGTTGTCCGAGTTATAACGGAAGATACCATCCTGCCCATAGTACCGCCCAGTCACATAATAACTGGTCTTACCCGTACCGCCGGATACCGCCAGGTTCTGATCGATAGCACCGTTATGATCCTTATACAACAGCTTGTACCAATCGGTATTGCCATAGTACACATACTTTCCGTTCTCGACGTCTACCTTAGGCAGCGTCGGATCGGCATCATGCGCCTTTAGATTGGCCAGATAGGTGGCCGAGAAAGGTTGTGTTTTATTGATACCGGTGGGCGCCGTAGCCTTATTCTCGACATAAGCGCTGTCGAAATGCAAGGCATATTGATAGCCATTCGATACAACCTTGGGAACAGTCGTAGGAGACTTGAACGAATAGTTGGACGAATAGGTTACCGTCGTCTTGCCTTTCAGCGGCTCCTTGGTAGTGATGAGCACGACACCGAAAGCAGCCCGCGCTCCATAGATAGCGGACGAAGACGCATCCTTCAACACCGTGATAGAGGCCACGTCATTCGGGTTCAGCAAGGCAGGATCGGCAACGATCCCATCGATCAGCACCAGCGCATTGCCGCCCTGTCCAATGGAAGTCGCGCCACGGATATTGAAGGCGGCCGAAGTCACCGGCTTGCCATCACCCGGAAGAATATTCAAATTGGGGATCTCCCCCTGCAGACCCTGTGCCAGGTTGGGAATGCTGCGGCGGTCAAGCACCTCCCCGCTGACCTGCGACACCGCGCCGGTTACATTCGCTTTCTTCTGCGTACCATAACCCACCACCACAACTTCATTCAACGCACCGGCCTGGGGTTTCATTTTGACCAGGATCGAGATAGCGCCATTGCCCTTGATCGAATAATCGTTCAACGTTTGCGGCTCGAAGCCTACGCTGCTGAACGAAAACGTATACTTCCCCACCGCAGGAAGCTTCATGAACGTAAATACACCACCCGTGTCCGTGGTCGTACCGGCTTTGAACCCATTCGCCGTGCTCGTGGCAACCACGGTGACACCCCCAAGCGCATCACCCTTTTCGTTCCGAACAATTCCGGTCACACTGCCGGAAGAAGCAGCCACCTGTGCATGTAAGGGCTGTATCCACAGGCAGGCGCCCAGGATCAGCAACAAGCTGAATAAAAATGTCCGCATTTTCTATTTTTTCGTTTTTTGAATGAGGTATCCATTCGCCGGTTTGCCGGCGTTTAAGGAATGGTCTTGCTTACGATAAAGTTTAAGGTTTCTGCTTGGCGACGATGTATTTTCCTCCCCTGACGGTCACCGATAAATGGTTCAACCGGGCAATATCGCTCATGATCTTGCTCAAAGAATCTCTCTTTTCTAGCTTTCCGATAAAGAATCTGTTTCGAAGGTCTGCACCCGAATAGTCGATGTCTACATTGTATAATAAGGCGAGTTGATCGAAGACCTGGGCCAAGGACTGATTATTGAACATATACCAGTTGTGCAGGCTATCCTCCGCCAAAGACAGGCGGCTAAGCCTGGGGGTAGAATTTACCCCGCCATGACTCCCGAATTTTCGTACGACCACACTGTTATTCCATTTTCCGTACACGAACTCTTCCCCGGGAGAAAGAAAATATCTTTTCGCACTGTCCTTCCGTACAGCATCTATCCTCACGAGCAGGTTCCCCTCCACCAACCTTACTTTTATCTGGTCACTCTTCCTCTCCGCCATCACCTCGAAGATGGTCCCCAAAACCGTCGTCCGCACATTTTCCGTCGAAACCACGAAGGGTTTCTCCTTTTCTTTTATTACGGTAAAGACCGCTTCTCCCTCCACCTTCACTTCCCGTTCGTTATAATGTCCAAAATCCGTTCTATAGCGTATCGTGGTACCCGGCGATAAAACGGCCTCCGAACTGTCCGGCAACTGAACCCTGAGCTTCTTGCTGTCGGAGTTGTACTTGTCAACCCAAATAGCCGCCATCTGAACCTCCTGTTTGTCCACCTTCTTCCCGGCCGGCGGACGCATCAACCACCAGCACGCCAAAATAACCAATACCACCGCTGCGGACAGGTAAGGACGCAGGACGAAGAGCAGGCTCCGCTGCTTTGGAAGCGTGGCAGCCGTAATAGCCTCCCGCATCTCTTCGCGATAACCCGGCGGCAGTTCCGGCCCTTCCTCCGCCGCCTCATACTCATCCAGCAAAAAGATCTCGTCGGGATGCTGTTCGAAATACGCTTCAACAATCGCCGCTTCTTCTTCCGAACAAACACCCTTTAAAAACTTTTCTAGTAGCTCTGCGCTGATTGCTGGCATGAATAATTGATGGTTAATCTATGTACAGTTGAGGCGAACCGCTACCCCTGCTGTGGTGAAAAATATTTTTTAACGGGAGATAAAAAAGACGATAAGCAGGGCGATAACCTGGCGAATATGCCGAAACGCCTTGGAGACATGGTCTTCCACAGTCTTGACGGAAATTTTCAGCTGCGCCGCAATCTCTTTATTCGTGCAGCCATGAAAGGTCTTTAAGATAATAACCCGCTTCCGTACAGGAGGAAGCGTCTCGATGGCGGCATTGACCTCATTTGCCCGTTCGAAAAGAACACTTACGGCCGGCTGCTCTTCGCCTGAAAGCGATCGTTGATGCGCCAAACGTATCTTCCGTTGCGTCGCTTCCTTCTTTAAATGATTAATGAGCAGACTGCGGGCGATAATAAAGACCTGCTTCTCGAGCGGATACGCATAGGAAAGCGTGTGCCTGAACTGCCATAGCCGTATAAAACATTGCTGAGTAAGGTCTTTGGCCGTATCGTGTAGGTAGATCCTCTTCAAAAAGAACCGGAAAACTTTTGCATGCAATTCCTCATACACCTCCATGAAGGCAGCATGGTCCCCCTCTTTTATGGCAGGTAGTTTGGCAGAAAGAGACATGAAGCAGTTGTTTTCCATAATGGCCGCAAGTTGCAAAAAATCGTATAAGCCGAAGTTACGAAGCCTTAGACTTAACTCAAAGATAATTTTACTTGCCTGCTATTCAATGGTAATGGAGCCACACCCGGAATTAATGACCACGTTTGCCAATGTAGCACTCGTAGCAACGGTTGAACTGGCACAGCCCGCGATAAGACTATAAGGAGTAGTGTTACCTCCCGTGTTGATAAATTGCACCGTATAGGTCCCCTGCGGCACCTGTCCGAGTGTAGCTACGCTATTCGTTGAGATTGGCCATTCATACGTGGATTGGTCTGCCTGATTGGTAAATAACACCCAATATCCGGCGACTCCGTTCTCGTTGAATCCGGTGATGGTCACCCACGGTTCACACTGCAACGTATTATTGGCGAGATTCTGCCCATTTGCCGCTATTTCAGCAAGTGCCTGATTATTGGCATCATCCTGGCTAATAAATGAACTGTACTTGTTCGCCGGAACGGTATAAGTCAGGTATTCTGCATAATATCCCGCTGAACATTGTTTGTAAAAGGTCTGGAATTCCTCGACATTATGCCAGATCATCCTGCACGGGGGATGGTTGTACCATATGGCAGCCTTACCATACTCATAAATATTTTCCTGGGCCATAGCATCCGCAGCAGCCTGGCTCACATTCGATACATACTTGTTGGCCGGAACAGTATAAACCGCAGGCGCTCCGGGTATGCTGTCTCCGCCACAGTTATAGGACGAGTAAGAAGCCGAATCAGCGGCATTGTAGAACGCCGGCGTATTATAGTCATATAGCTTAACTATATTGCCTTCCTGGTCGGCAATGCTTTTAAGCCGGGTATAAGGATCATAGCTGAAGAGCTGTATCTTCCCGTTGGTATTACTGGCGCTGGTCATCCCGATATCGGTAGTATACGTATAGGTGTTTATCGTGCCCGCCGCCGGGTACAACGACACACCATCGATATAATTACCATTGCTGTTGACAGTTACAGCAGAGACCCCGCTCAGGGTCCAGGTGTAGAAGGCCCAATTGTTGGTAACACCGGTGCTTGCCCCATTTACCGTCACACTCCCCGACCCCTTCGCCCATAAACCTACCCGGTAATTACCTAGCGGCAGATTCCCCCTGGTCAATACTCCCTTATAACTCCACATTCCCGTTTTTCTGTCCGCAGTCGTCAATGCGGATGGATCGAAATTCCAATTGGGCAGCTCATTGGCTTCGAAATCGGTAAAAGCAACCTGCGCATTGGACGCATTATTGGCGCGAGCCACGATTTCCCCGGATTTATTCAGCACCACGGACGAGATCGTGCTGCCCCTGTTGGCCAGGGACAACAACCGCCCGATACTATCATATTGCACATAGCTAATACTTTGCTCCATATTATAGTTCGGATTCAGAAGCGTGGTAGGACTAAAGGTCTGTGCCAGCTGCAATGGCACGGCATTCCCGGAATGATAGCTTGTACCCGGTCGCATCAACCCACCGCCACAATCCACATATCCGGTCACATCGCATTCCAGCAGATATTGATTGTTCTTCCACGTCTCCGTCGAAATAGCCTTGTCAAAGATATTTTCCTGGGTCATTGTCGTGGTAAACGCACCCGCACCCAATGAATAGTCAGGTGGGTAATGAAAGATAGTGGTCACGCTATCACCCTTTGAATCGTTTCGGGTGGTCTGACGCATAAAGTGATACACAGGATCATATAGCTTGGTCACCCGATTCGTGACCACAGGAGTGGAGCCACCCGCGGAAGGATACGTGGAGGTGGTGGTCGATACCAGGTCGGCGCGGCCCACCAACGGATAATAATTCTTATAGTAATAAATAAATGCAAGCTGATTACTATTAAAAGAGGTGGGGTAACCACTCAAAGCGGCATAAAGTGAACGGTAATTTTCATCCGTGTAATAGCCCTGTGTTATATTGTAGGCATTTACCGTCTCATCCAAAAGATGACCGGCAGCATCGAAATGACTCGTAGTCAGCGGAAGACCCACTGCCCAGGTCGGCTGCTCAACTGGCGAATAAGGATAAGTAGTAGGAAAGCTCCATAAAGGAGCATACGAAAGATCGGTAAACGTATAAACCGTCTGTCCGCTCGTCGTATTGCCATTAATCGTCGTCTCGGTAACCCTGCTATAAGCCACGGGACTGCCTTCGATGCTCGATAACGGATTGATCGGGGTACTCACTGATACAGTATCGGCATAATTCACTACTACCGTATTAGGCCAGCCCGAGGCATAAGTCGGCAACAAAAAATCGAATTGAAGGGAACGACCCAAAAAACCTGTGGATTGACCCGCCGCATTTGTATAATGATAGGTCCTTATAATATCGTGCCCCGACCCCGTTCTGTCGCTCAGCGTAGAAGCAAACAACCTGATCCCTCCTGCCGTAGTAGAGCTTCCCGTCGCGCTGTTCCAATAATCATTAAGCTCGTATTGGAAGGTCTCCGTTCCGCCCGTGGGATAGGTGATCGACTTCAATGCTCCAAGCTCCGCATACATAAGATTGGGCTGACGATTGGCAGGTTTCAAAGTAGTGTTGGGGGATACGGTTAGCAGATTCCCGGTGTTGTCTATCCCGTTATAATAGCCCCATACATCCTCCGAATTCTTGCCGTATAAATTCATCTCATTCACATTCAAATCGAGGTAATAGGTAAACCCATAATAAGGAAGCGAATGATTCAGCGAATCCCTCAGATCGATACTTTCCAGGTGAACGGCGTTAGTTTGAGGCAGAACACTCATCGATGCGTTTGCAACAGAGTCATCGAAATTCAAATGCATCGCCCCGAACGCCCCTGTCACTGCCGCCCATTCATAATAAATATAGTTGAATACATAGCCTTTCACTCGCTGTCCTTCCCCATTGGTCAAGGTGGCTTTTTGCAGCATATAGGCAGGATTAGCCGCGGAGGAATAGCTGAAATTGATCCTGGAACCATCGCTGAAAGATATACTGGAGACGGCCAACGGCGACGACTGCACACTAGACTGCAGCCCGTTCAGCGCAGAACTATACTGCCCATACGGATCCGCGGAAAGTGTCCGTCGTGTCCAGCTGTAATAATCAAATAGGGAAGTAGATGACCAAAAACCGGGAGTATACGTATATTTTATACTTTCTTCACCCGAAGGTGCGTCGATCTCCGAAAGATGCCAGCCGGATGCATATGGCCAACCATAAAAAGATGCCTCCATACTGGACGCCGATGCCCCGGAAAAATGGTGACTTATGCTGACCTCTGCCTGATTGAATATATACTTGATCCCCTTTTCGTCGACGATCGTAAAGCCCGAGATCTCCCCCCCACTATAAGTAGTAGTATATTGCGGCGTGATCAATAACTTGCTGCCGTCAGTGACCAGGATCGTCTGGTCTTTGCCAATATAAAACCGCCCGCTTCTTCCCCCCGGGAGCGTAAAATCAAAGATATCATGCTGCCCGTCCGCCCATCCGTTATCATAATTCTCCGTGATATCATTGATAAGCAACTGACTTTGCCCGTCCGGCTTCTGGGACACCCCTCCGTTAAAAAGCACCCCGTTGTACACCGCCAGCGGGCTCGTGTAATAGGTAGGGATCACTGTACTTTTAAAATCATCCGGCACCCCCCGGAGCGTACGCACGATCATTCCGCCGCAATTTAATTGCCAGCCTTCACCAAAACCCGAACCCGGGTCGTCCACTAATATCCCACCACCACCCTGAAAATCCAGCGTTACGTCAAGACTTAAGACCGACATCTTCTTTTGAAATAGTGGAACTTTGGGCGTGATCTGTCCCGTGCTTATGTTTAGCTTCGTATTGCCCACTTTTGCAAAAGAATACGCACTCGGCGTATAAGCATTAAAATCCTTAAAGATGTCCGATGTCTGCCCACAGACCCTCAACACCGGACCCAAAACTAGCATAAGGACTCCTACAGCCGAAAAAGAATACAGTACCTTCATAACATCTCAAATATTTAGGGGCTCGAAAGCCAAACGCATAATACCTGGCTTACCCTTTGATTATTCAATCTTTAGTATAATAACTCATCTTCTCCAGTTCCAGGTTTGTCATCCGAGCACCTCGTGCATCTATCTTGACAATACCTGAGAATCAGAGATCACTGGTTGCTGTTTAACAATTTGCCAAAAGCCAGCAGCCTCAAAACTAATGACGCCCATATCGGTATCAATCGAATATGTCCATATCTGAGCCGTTCCGTTTGCAGATTCATGAAGATTGAATCTTGTAATATCCAGTATGTCCAATCCGGCTGTACGTCCGAAATCGAGATCCATTTTGAGTGATGATATTCCACTAAATCCAAGCTCACAAGGTGAGACCCAAAAGCGATATAAATTATCTTCGGGCTTTAATTCCCATCTAAATATATAATCTATATCAAGGATCAGCTTGTTATCGTTAGGAGGAAACGAAATACTGTGGATACAGCTATCATGCCATCCCATCAATTCAAAGTCCTTTTCCGTCCATTTTTCTTTTACTGTCATTGAGTATTACTTTCGATTTTTATTGATAAAATCCGCTATAATTTTTATATCCGCTTTGGTCATCGGACGAACCCATTGTCTGTCTTTATTCATCCAGGTAGTCCCATCAGGGCCAGTATTGGCAACCGATCGCTGCACATGCGGAGTTCCCACTCCTTTGTGCGCAGCGCCCTGAAGATCATAGTGCATTTCTCCCTCCTCCGTTGGAATCGTAACTCTATTTTTATTCCACAGCTTAAACAGCGCTTTTGCATCTTTTGCCACATCCTCCGATGGCTGCTCCTTGTTAGGATCAATCTGGTTGGCGAAAACAGTCGATGTCGGTACACCTGGCGAAATAGTTGACCCGGAAGGTCCGGCACTTGCGTCAGACATGGCGAAGTTCAAGTCTGGCGATGCCCCACCGCCCGCTATGGGCGCGGTACCGCCTAATTGGCCCATTACCGAAGCAGATTGATTTATTTCGGTCGGTACACCGAAATAATCCTGCGCGGGATTGGTGGAATAACTTCCGAAACTCTTGGTATTGACATACCCATTCAAGGTACTACCCGCACTGTTAAGCGCGGCTAACCCAAAGTCATGCCCAAACTCCTTTATGTGATCCCAGTCCTGATGGAGTTTATTTTTTGCGTTTTCCCAGGTAAAAGTAAGCTCGCAACAATTTTCACCCTCATCACCATTCGGGTCATTGTATCGAACAGGATCGTTATTCATAGCGGCATACGGCGACACGCTTTCGTAAGTTTCATCCGTTTTCGGATCTACCTGCCACCACCTGCCTAACTGCGGATCAAGCTCCCGCAGATTCGTCTCATACATCTCCAGACCAGATCCATCTGAGAACTCTTTATTCTGCAGTTCGCTTCCCTTATTCCAACGATATTTATTTTCAACATAATTCGTCTTCAACGCCTTATCGCTGATCCCCGCCATGGCCAGCCCGAAGGGATAATAATGATCCTCCTCCAGCATCGGACCACTATAGGTCGCCACCACCAGGTTATCGAAGAACACATCCCAGTTCTCCGTTTCATTGCTGACCCAAATATAAAGATAGCCGCTGTGATGTAGTCCGACACCCTTTGCAAGCGTATTCAAAACCTCGGCCGATCCTACCTGCAACGCCCCGCTTTGATCGCTTCCGCCGACATAATTGAACTGGTTATCCAAAAGCATCCAGTTCAGATAAGCCTTGGGCTTACCGGTACTGCCCGTATCATTAGCAGGCAGGAAACTACTGAGCGCACCATACACCGGCGCACCAGCCGGTTGCGTCAACGCGCCAACACTGCCATGCTCACCACCACCCGTAATGGCGACCAGCCCCCCTGCAAGCGAATTCAACACATTCTGGAACGAGCTGGAGGTACCACCCGCGTTGTTATTGCTATGATAGAACGATTTGACTGCGAAAGCAACCGAGTCGCCACTCATCACCTTCAGCAACAACGCCGGACCCATCCTCTGGCCACTCCCGTTTACCCGCGCAACATAGTTATTGGGACTCGTCGTATTATCCGTCGGATAAGTGCCCGGAATGGAATCGATAGGATAAGCCGTCGAATCTATATTATAAAATAAAGCCATCTCTCTGGACCTGCTGCCTAATTCCATAGTCGCCGGATAGACAGCAGAATCCTTCTCCGTGGTCAGGATGACCCGCGTATTCCCCAAATGATCCTTTTCAAATAGATCATATTCCCATGTGTATGCCGAATCTCCATTCATATATTTATGAAAAGCCCAACGCGCCCGGCCATCGTCATGACCAAGCTGTTGGAGTGTATCGATGGCAGATCCCGGATGCGCAATGGAAGATCGCTGCTGATATTGGAATTCATCCATATACAGCGTAGTTGTAGCCAACCCCGAAACACTGTCCACAATCGTCTTGACCAGCTTGTTACCCAACGCATCATAGGTATAAAGGATATTCCCTTTGCCCATCATATGCACCTGCTGCGGCAGATCCAGATAATTGTAAATAATCTTGTCGATCCCCTTGTTGGCATCTTCTACCAGATTCCCATTGTTGTCATAGGCATAATCCGATGTTCCTTTGCTTCCCTTGTAATGGAAATCACCCAGGATGCTGGCGGTATCGTTCGCCGCATCGTTGACCTGCATAAGCTCGTTGCTATTCTGCTGATAGGTATAGCTAAGCTCATCGACCGGCGCCGTAGGGCTGCCCACCTTGAATCCATTCCGATTGGCAAAAAGAATATTGCCATTGGCATCATATTGCAAATTGCCTACCGTATAATCCATTGCGGAATGATCCCAACCACTGCCGGAATGATTGTCCAGATAATTCGCCCCGGACAACCTGTTCACGACGTCATAGCTCAGATCATACTTGCGGACAACTCCATCCCCCGCACTCTTCCAGCTCATTCCCGCAATATCCCCGTTTAGATTCGTATTGGCATAGCTCGTCCCCGCCACTGAAGTACGATTGTCATATCCCAATTCCATCCCGAAATAGTGGTTGTTGCCGGCACCCGGCGCCAAATAGTTCTTATTGATACCCTGCAACCAGCCACGGATGGTATAATCGTAGACGAGGCTATCCAGATTATTCCCCAGGTATTTCACCCGCAGCTGACCCAACTCATCATACTGCATACTGTCGATCAGCTCATCGGCAGCAGCCAAATCTATATTCATCCTCGTGCTCGTAGGCCTGGCAGAAACATCATAATTTCTCTTCATCAGGACCAGATGCCCCTGCACGGTATTACCATTTTTACGATGACTCGTCAACGTTCTCAACGGAGAACCGCTATAATTATACTGCGTAGTCACCGTATCCACACCACCTGTATAATTAATACCCTGCGTCTGTATTACGCGGTCATGATCATCATAAA
>Ga0134126_10004845_pt1 | contig 16838 bp, 18 predicted proteins | sample KB31752_FD_96881 | JGI IMG/M metagenome (GOLD analysis project Ga0134126, IMG submission 96881) | Terrestrial soil microbial communities with excess Nitrogen fertilizer from Kellogg Biological Station, Michigan, USA - KB3-175-2 | ecosystem: Environmental > Terrestrial > Soil > Unclassified ...
CAGGAAGCAGCCAGAGCGGCGCGGCTTTGAGCCGCAGTGCCCGGTCGATCCGGCGGGCGCTGATACCCCGGACCAGCAGGGCCAGGACCAGCATGACCGCCGCCGCCTGGGGAGCCGCGGCAAGGCAGAGCGCCAGCAGCGCCAGCGGCACGGGATAGGTCACGACGGAGCCGGCAAAACCCGCCGCCGCGACCAGGCGAATCGTCCGCGCCCAACGCAGCTCGTGGCGGAACAGTCCGAGGAAGCTCTCCTCGGCGACGATGTCGTCGACGAGATAAGGCGACAACGCCACGCGCTTACCGAGTCGGCGTACCGCACCGCCGAGCGCGTGGTCGTCGGCCAGCATATCGGCGAGCGCCTCGAACCCCCCCACCGCGGCGAGCGTTGTGCGGTCGAACGCCATGGTCGCACCGAAGCAGCCGGCCCCTTTCCCCAGCGATTCGCCCACCACGGCCTGCGGCAGGAAGCCGTGATTGATGTGCAGGCTGGCGAGATCGGACCAGAGCCCGCCCGCCGAGTGCGCGCGATAAAGGCAGGTGACGAGACCCGTATCGCGATCCGTGACCAGCGGCGCGGTGACGGCAGCAAGATAGTTGGCGCCGACGCGCATGTCGCTATCGGCCAGCACGAGCAGCTCGTGTTTCGCCGCCGGCAGCATGTTACGCAGATTGGACACCTTCAGATTGGTGCCCTGTTGGGTCGCATCGACGACCAGCGCGATATCGGCTTGCGGAAATTCGCCGATCAGTTGACGGACGACCGCGGCCGCGGGGTCGCTCGCATCGGCGACGCCGCAGACCAGTTGGAACGCCGGATAATCCTGGCGCAGAAAGGAACGCAAATTCTCGGCCAGCGCGGGATCCTCGCCGCGCAACGGCTTCATCATGCTGGCCGCTGGTTGTAGCGCCGAGCGCGGCATCGGCTGCTGTGCGAATTTTGCTACAGCGTTGCACGCATACCACAGGTAGACGCAACCGACCGCGCTACCGGCGATCAACAACCAAGCGAGATATCCCAATATTTGCAATTGCATGCGGAAGTTAACCGTTCCTTAAAGACGCGTCCCGCAAGGTGACGGGCATAGGGCCGATGGTTAAAATTGCTGTTGCATTCGTGCCCTAGGTCGTAAACGATACCCACCCGCAAAGCGTGGCGAGCGAGCCACGATAAACCGAAAGCACTTGGCCGCCACCGTGGACCTCGCGAATCCCATAAAAAAAATTCTGGTAGCTCTCGTCCCGCTTTTGGCGGTGAGCGCTTGCGCTACCCCGCCGAGCGATCCGGCGTCGCGGGCCCAGTTCGACGCGAATAACGATCCGCTCGAGCCACTGAACCGGCAGATTTTCGCTTTCGACATGTTCCTCGACCAGTGGCTGATCAAGCCATTCGCGCAGGTCTACCACAACGTCGTTCCGGATCCGGGCAAAGACGCCGTTCGCAACTTCCTCGGCAATCTGCATGAGCCGGTGATCTTCGCGAACAACCTGCTCCAGACCGAATTCAAGCGCGCCGGCTGGACCGCCGAGCGTTTCGCCCTGAACAGCACTATCGGCGTTGGCGGCGTGTTCGACGTCGCGACGCGTTGGGGCATCGAGAAACAGTCCGGCGATTTCGGCCAGACGCTCGCCCATTACGGCGTGCCCGAGTTCTTCTATCTCGTACTACCGGTCCTCGGCCCGTCGAATCCGCGCGACGCCGTCGGCATGGTGGCGGATGGCTACGCCGATCCGTTCTCCTATCTCGCCTATGATTATGGCGCGGATGTCGCAACCTATTCGCGCTGGGGTGCCGAAGGCCTCGATCAACGCGAGCAGAATCTCAGCAATCTCGACGAGTTGCAGAAGAACGCGATCGATCTCTACGCCGAGATCCGCAGCCTCTATCGCCAACATCGCGCCGCCGAATTGCGGCATGGCGAGGCGGCGCCTGCCTCGAACGAGATGGACGAGCTCTATAGGGATCCCGGAGCACCGTCACCGGCGCCGGGCGCGCCGAACTCGACCACGCCGGCGCCCAGCGCGCCGCGCTGATCGGCGTCATCCATCGACCAAACAAAGCGCGGTTACTCAGCCGCGCTTTTCGTTTCAGCCATTGGCCCTCGCCAGCGCCCTCGTCTTCTCTTTGAGAACGGCGATCAGGCCGCGCGCGCCCTGCTGGCGCAGGATGCTGCTGAATTCCGAGCGCCGCGCGGCCAACTGGCTGATCGTACCGCTGAGAAAGACGTCGATGATGCGCCAATCGCCTTGCTCTTGGCGCAGCAAATAGTCGAGCTGCACCGGCTCGCCATTCGACTGGATAAGCTTGGTTTTGACGATGACGTCATTGCCCGGCGCCGGTACGGCTTTCGGATCGACCTCGAACTTCTCGCCGGAGAAATCATCGAACTGATTCGCATAAGTGGCGATGCTGAAGTCGGAGAAGGCGGCAACGAGCTGTTTCTGATCGTCGGCCGAAAGGCTCGGCCATTGCAGGCCGACCACGAGCCTAGTCATCAGCGACAGATCGAAAGCTTGCGTGATCGCCGGCGCGAGCTTTTGGCGGCGGCCGGCGAAGCCCAGCCTCCGCCCCTCTTTCATGACGACGAGCAAGGTGTCGTAGAAATTGTTGAGCGTCGCTGCCGGCACCGCGGCGGCACGGCTTTCGCCTCCGCGCCACGCGACCGTCAACGCCGCGACAGCGGCGAACAAAAATGAGCGGCGTTTCATCATGCTTGGCGATCGACCACAAAACGCGCCACGTCACGCAGCAGCTTGGCCCGATCCTCGAAAGGTTCGAGATGTGCGACGGCCTGGTTGACCAAAAGTGATGCCTGGGCGCGGGCGCGGTCGACGCCGAGGATCGAGACAAAAGTGGCCTTACCGGCGGCGGCGTCCGCGCCGACCGGCTTGCCGGTCGCTGCTGACGAGCCCTCGACATCGAGGAGATCGTCGGCGATCTGGAAAGCAAGGCCAAGATCATGGGCATAGCCGCGCAGCGCCAGTCGCAAATCCTGCGGCGCCTTGCCGAGGATCGCGCCCGCCTCGCAGGCGAAAGCGATCAGCGCTCCGGTCTTTAGCCGCTGCAGTCGCGTGATCGCGCCGATATCGAGATCGGAGCGATGCTCGGCGAGAAGATCGATCATCTGGCCGCCGACCATGCCGTTGGAGCCCGCCGCCTGAGCGAGCGAGGCGACGAGCTCGCAGCGCACCGCAGGATCGCCATGCGTGTCGGGGTCGGCCAGCACCTCGAATGCCATCGTCAGCAGGCCGTCGCCGGCAAGCACGGCGGTCGCATCGTCGAAGGCCTTGTGACAGGTCGGGCGGCCACGCCGCAGATCGCTGTTGTCCATCGCCGGGAGATCGTCATGTACCAGCGAATAGGCATGCACCATCTCGATCGCACAGGCGACTTGCAGTGCGCTGCGCCGCGCTACCGAGAAGAGCTGAGCGCTTGCCAGGACGAGGAACGGCCGCAGCCGTTTACCGGGCGCGAGCGAGGCGTACCGCATCGCGTCGAAGACACGCGCTTCAAGGCCTTGCGGCATGACAATCAGTTTGTCGAGGGCAGCGTCTGTGAGCTTCACCGTATCGGCGAGCGCATCCGTCAGCTGCGTGTCGGCCGGCCAGAATAGATCAGTCAAGTGAGAGTTTCTCGACGCTGGGAGAGCCATCGGCGCCCATGACAATGCGATCGACGCGCGATTGCGCCTCGCGCAGCTTCGCCTCGCAATGCTGCTTTAAGAGCGCGCCGCGCTCGTAGGAAGAAATCGCATCATCGAGCTTCGCGTTCCCGGTTTCGAGACGCTTGACGATCGTCTCGAGCTCGGCGAGCGCCGCCTCGAAGCTCATCCCCGCAATATCGGCCGGAAGGTGCGAATCGGCCATCAATGCCTGCCTGCAATCATCCGGCCAATGTAGGGACCGCCCCCATTTGGGGCAAGCGGAGAGACGGGGTCAGGCGCCGTCCCGCTAGGCCGCCATCAGTGCCGCCACATGGGCAGCGGCCGATTCGGCAAGAGCGTCGAGGTCATAGCCGCCTTCCAGCGAGGAAACGATCCGGCCTTGGGCATGTTTCTTGGCGATCTCGACCAGCCGCTCGGTGCTCCAGGCATAGTCGGCCTCGACCAGCATCAACTGCGCCAACGGATCGTCGCGATGGGCATCGAAGCCGGCCGAGATGATCACGAATTCGGGGCGGAACGCATCGAGCGCCGGCAAGATGATCGTGGAGAATGCCTTACGGAACTCTTCCGAGCCGCTCATCGGCCGCAATGGCGCGTTCACAATATTACCGACGCCGCGCTCGCTCGCCGCGCCGGTGCCGGGATAGAGCGGCATCTGATGCGTCGAGGCGTAGAGCAGCGTGCCATCTTGCTCGAAAGCGGCCTGCGTCCCGTTACCGTGATGAACATCGAAATCGATCACGGCGACACGGTCGATCTTATGCACTTGGCGCGCGTGCATCGCTGCGATCGCGACATTGTTGAAGAGGCAAAAGCCCATTGCGTGACCCGGCTCGGCGTGATGTCCGGGCGGGCGCACCGCGCAAAAGGCATTTTGCGCCTCGCCTTTCATCACGGCGTCGACCGCGGCGATGCAAGCACCGGCCGCGCGCAACGCCGCTTCGCCCGAGCCAGGCGAGAGCACCGTATCGGCATCGATCGCGGCGTAACCCTGCTTCGGCACGACGGCGAGCAACCGCTGGACGAAATCGCCCGGATGGATTAGCGCGATCTGCTCGAGGCTGGCCCTGGGTGCTTCGCGGCGCGCGAGTTTGGCGAAGGCCGGCTTCGCGAGCGCCGCTAGCACCGCTTTGAGCCGCGCCGGCAATTCAGGATGATGCGGCCCCGGATCGTGGGCGAGACAGGCTTCGTGGGTCAAAAGCAGTGTTGTCATCGCACCTCCTATCGCCGCGGCGAGAACGCTTCGGCCGGGCGCCAGCGTTCGCGGCTCGCCGCGGCACTTTAATCTCCTCGCCCGGATCGAGAAGCGAGCCCCAGGCCGGGCTTCGCGCGTGCAAGTAATGGCGCGAGCGCGGCAATCGCGGCGGCAGCATTGATCATCGTCTTGAGCATAGTGTCATTTGCCACTAGCGACGACCCCGCCGCTCACGCTTTCGCGAGCGCGACGGTCGGTGATCCCGCTTGCCGGGCGGTGACAGCGGCGGTATAGCGAATGACTTTTCAGGCTGCGCCGCAACATCGCTGCGACGCAAGCAAAACGAGAACAGGTGAGAGGCGTGATCCTAAGACGCGGACGAGCGGCGAGCGCTTGGATATTGGCGTGCGGGATCCTCCTGTCCCTCGCCCATGGCCGCGCCGACGCCGCGAGCAAAGCACCAACGAAAGATGCCAAGGAAAAGACTACTCAAGTCCAGGTGCGCGCGGGTAAGACCGACAATCCGAATTTCGCGCTCGCGCGACAATTCTCCGAAGCAATCGCCCTAGCGACCAACGGCTCCTTCGCGCTCGACGTGAAAGAGAGTCAGGGCACTGTACAGAACGTCATCGACGCGCCGAAGAACAACCCGAACACGATCTTCACCGCTTCGCACGGGGTCGTCACGCGCGCTCGCCATGGTGCGCAGCCCTTCAAGCATGAGCGTGCCTATAACGACATCCGCGCGCTCTTCCCGCTGCCGGCGCAAACCGTGCACTGGATCGTGCGCCAGGATAGCGGCGTCTCATCGCTGAGCGACCTTTCCGGTCATACTTTCGTTCCCGGTGCCAATGGCAGTGTCAGTCAGCGCGTCACCCTCAGCGCGCTGCAAGTGCTCGGCATCGAGAAGCAGGTGCACCTCCTCGATATCGATGTCGCCGCCGCGCCCGACGCGGTGATGAGCAACAAGGTGAGCGGCCTCGCTATGGCGGGCAGCTTCCCGATCCCGCGCATCGCCGACATCGCCAAAGCAACGCCAATCCGTATTCTCAGCCTGCCATCGGCAGTCATCACGAAGATGGTCGCGGCCGATGACAGCATCATCCCGCAGACAATTCCGAAGAGCACCTATCCGAGCCTCGATGCGGATGTCGAGACCGTCGCTGTGCCAGCCGGGATATATACGACGCGGCATATGAGCAACGCCGCCGCCTATGCACTAACCAAGGCCTTCTGGTCGCAGCTCAGCCCGCTGGCCGAGAAAAACCCAGCCTGGCGCGCGGTAACGGGCGAGGCGGTCGCGACGCTCGGCGTCACGCTGCACCCCGGCGCGCTCCGCTTTTACAAAGAGGCCGGCATCACCGTGCCGGCGTCGATGCGCTAGGCTCTTTTCGGCCGCAGCGCCGCCACCAGCACCGCAAGCCATCCGAGGATGAGCGCCGTGCCGCCCCAAGGTGCGGCATGCGCGACGATAGGCGGCGCACCGGCGGCAAGCAGATCGAGGCTGCCGCAAAACAGTGCCAGCCCAATGACGAAACACCAGCCGGCGGCGCAGAGCCACCAGCCGCCGCGCTCGATCAGGAATACCAGCGCGAGCAGGGCCGCGGCGTGGATCAGCCCATAGCGCGAGGCCGTCGCGGCCAGTCCAAGGCGATAGACATCGCCGGCAAGAAGATGCGTGGCGGCGGCGTCGACGGCGACGGAGATCGCGCCGGCGGCACCGGCGATGGCGAGAAAGATACGGCCCGTCGTCACGTTACTCGGGTCGCCACGCCGCTTAGGGATTGGCTTTGGCCGGCGCGAGCAGGCTCGCGCGCTGCGGATAGAGGAGATAGACAACGAGCCCGGGCAAGGTCGAGAGCACGATCACGCAACGCAGCACGAGAAAGATCGTGCCATAGGGGATACTGGTGATCGTCGGCTCGAGCGCGACGCAGGCGGAGGCGAAAGCGCCCTCGCCAATGCCGAGTCCGCCTGGTGTGAAAGGCAGGCTGTTGGCGATCATCGCATAGACACCGGCGATCCCGTATTCGACAGGGCTCAAACCGCCAAACTCGGTCGCGTCGGCGATCACGACCACTGTCACGGCGATGATGAAGACGATGATCAGCGAGAGCAAGAGACAGAGCAGCACGCTGCGCCATTGCCGCGAATATTGGTGCAGCGCCTCGCCGGCATCGTCGATGATCGCGGCGATCTTCTGCGAGCGCCCGGTGAACAGGCGATTGACGAACTGGGCGATGCGATGGCCGAAGACGAAGAGCACGACGATGCCGATCGCGAATAACGCCGCGAAAGCAAAGATGCTGTACTCGAAAATGCCATAACCCGAAGCGGGCCGTGTCAGTGTGGCGGCAACGCCGAAGACGACGAAAGCGGTCAGGCCGATCAGGCGATCAATGAAGATCGACAAGAGCGCGCTGGTCCGGTGGCCGTGCGAGGCCTGGTAGATATAGACGCCGCGCACCAGATCGCCGCCGGCCGAGCCGGGCAGGAAGGTCGCGAAGAACGCGCCCATCGCGACGATCCGCATTGTATGCCAGAGGTGAAGCTTCAGCCCCTGCGAACGCAGGAGAATGTGCCAGCGCAAGGCCGCGACCGGGATCGTCAGCACGCAAAGCAGCCAAGTCAACGTCAGCAGGCCTGGATGAGCCAGCGCCTTGCGCAGCTCGTCAAAATCGATCAACCGGAAATAGAAAAGCGCGGCCAGCAACACGAGTCCGGCTGCATATCGCGCGAGTTTCATCATCAACGAAGCATCTTTGATGCGGCTAAGTTCTCGTCATGCCGCGTCGCAACGTGATCACGGCGATCTCGCCCCGGCAATTGAAGCGCAACGGCACTTCCCCAACGCCTAGGCCGCTGCTGGTATACCCGATCATTGCGCCCGTGCGCCACTCTCCTTGGGCGCCGAAACGGCAGCGCCGCAGCCGTGTGAAGAGCGAGCGGCCATTGGGCAGGCAGATTTGCCCGCCATGCGTATGGCCACAGAGATAAAACCCAAATCCAGCCGCCGCGGCATGGTCGGCGATTTCCGCCGAATGGACGAAGGCGATGCGAAAACCTGCCGGGGCATCGCGCAGCGCCTGTTTCGCCGCTGGCGTGTAAAAGCGATGGACATCGTCGAGACCCGTGACGACCAGGTGGTCGCCGCCGCGCTCGATCACCAGCGATTCATTGATGAGCGCAGTGATGCCGACATGCTCCAGGGCGTCGGCCATGGCGGCAGGATCGTGATTGCCGAGCACGGCGACGATCCGGTCACGCACTTTGAGCCCGGTCAGCAGATCGGCAAGCGGCATGGTCGACCGTGCTAGCGGCGCGCGCGGCGAGCCGTGAATGTCGCCGGTGATCGCGACGAGATCGACGCTGACGCCGCTGACGAGACGGCGCGCCGTACCGGCGAGTTCCGGCAGACAATCGAGATGCGGGTCGCTGATTTGCAGGATCCGATAGCCGTCGAAAGCGACCGGCAGATCGGAAAAGGTGAATTCGCGCTCGACAAGCGTCGGCGATAGCGCATTGCGGCGGCCGCGGGCATGAATGCCGGTCAACCGCGTCGCCCACCCGAAGCCGAAGGCGGCAGCGTGCAAGACCCGGCCTTGCCAGCTCCCATGGGGTCCGTCGGGACTCGACGAGCGCCCGTTCCGCTCCAGAGCGCGGCGACGCTCGGCCCAGACCTCGCGCGCGCTGCCCGGCGAGAGGCTGACGACCACGGGAGGTTCCACGGCGGCGAGCGCGCCCGGCAGAGCGATAATTGTCATGGGAAGAACGCCTTAAAGAGGAACCGAAGCGATTCTCTCATCCTGCGATTTCATCGTTAACGGAACGTAAAAGAAGCACCGTGCTGGCCGGATTCCGCTGCGAAAGCTATATAACGAACGCACTGTGTTCATCGCGGAGTGGTCATGCCGAGTTTCGATATCGTCTCCAAGCTCGATCTGGCCGAGGTCGACAACGCCCTCGCCGGGCTGGCACGCGAGATCTCGACGCGCTTCGACTTCAAGGGCAGCAAATCCTCGGTCAAGCGCACCGAAGGCGCGCTCACCATTCTTGCCGATGACGAGTTGAAGCTGCGCCAGGTCCAGGAACTCCTGCGCATGCATATGGTGCGGAGGAAGGTCGATCCCGGCGCGCTCGACTTCAAGGATCCAGAGAAAGCCGCCGGGCAAAGCGTGCGCCAGACCGTGGCGCTGCGCCAAGGCATCGATCAGGAACTCGGCAAGCGCATCGTCCGCGCGATCAAGGACAGCAAGCTCAAGGTGCAAACTGCGATCCAGGGCGACGAGCTCCGGGTCTCGGGCAAGAAGCGCGACGATCTGCAAGAGGCGATCACGCTGGTACGCGGGCTGAAGCTCGAGCAGCCGCTGCAATATGTGAATTTCCGCGACTGATGCCGCCGCAGCATACGGCGTCGCACGACTGTCGGGCTTCCGGCCCTTGCCAGTGCCCGGGCCTGCCGGTATAGGACGACTCACGTGGTCCCCTTCGTCTAGAGGCCCAGGACACCGCCCTCTCACGGCGGTAACGGGGGTTCGAATCCCCCAGGGGACGCCAATCAATAGCGGCTAGTGGCAATTAAAGCCCTGCGTCTATAGATGCAGCCGCCGCCTTCTTCTTGCCAGTCCGAGCAGTTGATGCGGATAGTTTCGGTGCGGTCCGCTTGCGGGGCTTTTTCACCGGGGTGGACTCTGGAGCGCTCGGAATACCAGGGGCTCGATCGGCTGCCAGCTCGCGTTCAGCCTGTTCCCAATGCTCACGATCGCGACCGTGTGGACGCCCTTCGGATTCCCAAATCGCATACGCGCGCTGTTGGAGCAAGTGTTCGCAATCATCCCGCATGGTCCGCTTATCGTCCTCTATTGCCGTGACGCTGTTCAGGTGCTGCGGCATTCCGACAATGGACTTAACACGTCGCGCGGCATCGCAAAAAGCTGATCTATCGCCGCAGGTGTTTAGAGCCTCGGTCAAGCTCGCGCTACGAAGAATGAGCATGACTCCGGTCTGCTCGAAATCTCCTGTTCGCGACCTGTTAAGATCAAACGCCGGATGCGAGTCCGCAATCATCGAGCGATCCTAGCGCATCAACTGCCGCCGTTCTTGGACGACCTCTTGAGTTCCTCGACGCGAGCTTCCAGCTCGCCCGCTTGCCGATCCAATTCGTCGGCGTGCTTCAGCAGGTTTTCACCGGCCTTCTTATCGATGACGTTTTTCGCAAGGCGACGCACTTGTCGCGCAAGCAGCCGAAGCCCGCTGATATGGGGGACCAAAGCGACAATGTCCGACTCACTGCTCATGTAACACCAATCTCCGCCGCCGCGATTCGCCGGAGATCGCATGGTGGACACTATTTAGGCAATTTGATGTCGGCACCGAAGTGTTTCAGAGGAGTCACGCGCAGAAACGTGTCCGCAATCTCCCGCTTCGCAACGGCCGCGAACCACCCGCGGGCGTCGGCCGCATGAGAGATTGCTCCCGGCCGCCGTCCATTGCGATAGCTAACCCGCACCGATAAGCTCGATCTTTGCAGGAACTCGAGCTTCCCCCGCGGCCGCGATGCGGTCACCGGATTTATGCTTCGCGTTTGCCGAACCGAAGGCACGCCAATGGATGCTCAGACATTAAATCGCAATGCGTTGCTCGCTATGATCGGAAACGAAGCGGTTGATCGGATATCAGCCGGCGGTCTCCTCGTCGAGCTCCAGATAGGCGAGCCTATCCATCATATTGGCGAGCCTGTTCATTACCTTTGGTTTCCCCTCTCCGGAATGGTATCGCACACAGTGCCACTCGCTGATGGCAGCATTGTCGAAGCGGGCCTCGTCGGCAGAGAAGGCGTCGTCGGTTTATTGTCGATGTTGGGTAACGCCAACCGTGCGACGTCTGAAGCAATGGTCCAGCTTCCGGGTAGCGCTTATCGGGTCGACTTGGCCTCATGGCAGAATGCGCTGAGCGGCAACGACGCCATCATGCGTGCGATGCTTACGTTCTCGCATGATTTATTCATGATGGTTTCACAGACGGCTGCGTGCAATGTTCGACATGATATCGGGCGTCGCCTCGCTCGCTGGCTTCTTTTGGCTCATGATCGCAGCGATCGCGGGCCAATGCCGCTCACCCAAGAGTTTCTTGGCGCCATGCTTGGCGTTCAGCGCAATACGGTGACCGTCGCCGCGCGGGAGCTTCAGCAACAAGGCGCCATCCAATACAGCCGCGGAAGCATTCTCGTAACCGACCGCGCCAAGCTCGAATCCCTCGCATGCGAATGTTATTCGGCGATTCAGGCAAGGCTGGCCGGACCTCGCTTGGGATGAGCGAGTAGCGTCAAATTCCGGTCGTTCTTTGTCCCGGAATGACCCGAAAGCAGCAAAAGCGAGCGGCCTTTCGGCAAGCCAGCTTTCGCACTCGGCTTATCGACAAGCCCGAAGAAGCTTATTCGCCTTCGCCGCCCGAGTCGGCGGTCATCGCGGCGTCCAGTGCCGCGGAATAATCAGCGGTGTAGAAACCATCGGAAGAGCTGGTTTGCCGCATCGTGCAGCCTTGAACGAGCATCGCCGTGGTAAGGGCAACGACCACGGCACTGCCGCGCATCATCATTTTCATGCTGGTCATGATCTCTCTCTCCGGCGGGGTCTTTAGGGGAACGACGCGAATGGACCCGCGCTAAGAGGAGAAGCGCAACTATAGAGAGAACAGTAAAGCCACTTTTCTGTGATTGATTGTTGCTAATAATTGCTGGAAGGCAATTAATTTCGCGTCCGTTCGTGGCGCGGCGACCCTTCGGGACGCGGCTTACTGGCGGGCCGCTGCCTCCCGCGATCGCCAGCGCGCGGGGGAAGCCCAAAGCGTGACGCCGGACTTGCGCGGTATCTGCCGGCTCACCGGGGTTGCCGGAGCCACCTGCGCGCGCCCGGTCGCGCCCTTCCCTAACGGTTGCCCTGCCCTGCTATTGCCACCGGCAGCGCTGTTGGCTGGCTATCTCCGTCGCTCACGTCGCCCTTCCACTGCCTTCGCCACCCTTGAATGCCAGAACCGCACAGTCGGGAGAACGCTCCATCAAGTTGTATGGAACGGTCTTCTCCCCTTGATCCGGGCTTTACCTCTAAGAGACCGTCTTGTTCGTCCACGCGATGATGAGATCGGCGATTGCTTTGCTGTTCTTCTCCATCATCAGCACATGGCTGTTGCCGCGAATGCCGTACTCGGCGAGCTTCAGCCAATGCGGCGCGACGCCGGCCTGCCGCAGGTAGTTCACTGTGCAATGATCGTAAGGCGCGTGATAGGACGCCTCGGCGGTGACGACGAGGATCGGCACCTTCTTTAGATTGGGAAGCTGGCGCGCCGGCTCGATTTGCAGATAGCCGCGCACGAGATCGGGACCATCGCCTTTTTCCTGCTGCGCGATCTTCAGCTCGGACGGGTCTTTCACCGGCGGATCGTAGGTCAGCGGCACATCCGTGATGCCGTAACGCAGCGCGATCGTGTCGCCGTATTGGAACCACTCGGGCGCGCCGGTAAACGACACCGGGTAAAAGGGCGGCCCGTTCGGCTCGATCGCGAGCAGCGCCTTCACTTTATCGGGCCGCGCATCGGCAACCGGCCAGCCGAAAGCGCCGGCTTGCGAGTGCACCATCAGGATCGACGGGCCGATCTTATCGATCAGCGCGACGAGCGCCGCGGTGTTGAGCTCTTGCTGGCGATGGAAATCCTTGATCGAGGGAAGCTGCGAGGCGACGAGCTGCTGCACCGCCGGCGCATCGAGCGAATCATCACCTGGCCATTGGGTGTGCAGATGGGCTTGCGGCCACAGCTTGAATTTCCCCTGCGCGACATAGCGCGATTGGTTGTTCGATATATCGGTCGCGGCTTTCGGACCGTAGATGCTCGGAAAGTACGCCGAGCGGCCCTTCCCCACCTGATCGACGACGTAGACCGCATAGCCGGCGCGGACGAAATTCTGCGCCCAGCCTTCGCGCCCATCCGGCGTGCCGGTGTAGTTGGTGCCCGACATGGTGCCTCCATGCACCATGATCACGGGATAAGGCGAGCGCCGCTCGGCCGGGATCATATATTCGGCATAGATCTGGCCGACCGTATATTGCTTGCCGTCGATGGTCTCGACATGGCCGCCGGCATAGACCCAGCCGGTCTTGGCGAGAACAAGCGGTGTGTCGGCCTCGTTCTGGTCTTTCATCGAAGTCACCCCGGCTGCCTAAGCTTTGGGGGAGGAGTTTAGCGCGCAGGCGAAAGTCCCGCTTTACGGCTTCATCGCGGTGGGTTTAGCTATTCGTCGGGCCATGAGGGGATGGCTTTGGGGGAAGAACATGCTGCTTAAAAGCATCGCGGTGCTCGCCATGCTCGCGCTCGGGCTGGCGCAGGCCAGCGCGCAAACGCGCGACGACAATTGGGCGCGCTGCACGGATAATAACCCGGACCTTTCGATCGGCGGCTGTACGGCGATCATCCAATCCGGTGCCGAGGATAATGAAGGTCTCGCGCGTGCCTTCCACAATCGCGGTATTTCTTACGAGGCGAAGCATCAATATGAAAAAGCGATCGCCGATTACACGCAGTCGCTGAAGCTGCGGCCCAATGTGGGGACGGTTTTCCGCGATCGCGGCGATGTCTATCTCGATCAGAGACAACTCGATCGCGCCATCGCAGATTTCACGGCCGCGATCAAACTCGATTCCCAGGACGAGATCGCGTTACGCAAACGCGGCCTCACCTATATAGGGCAAGGACAAGACGCCAAAGCCAAGCCGGATCTCGATCAAGCGTTGAAGCTCGACCCCAAGGACAGCACCGTGTATTTCGGCTTCGCGATGCTTGATCTTTTGGGACATCGCGACGCCGCCGCCATCGAGCACCTCACGCAATCGCTCAAATACGATTCCGATTATGTCGACGCGCTGCAGTCGCGCGGCGATACCTATCAGGCGACAGAAGCTTACGATAAAGCGATCGCTGACTACACGAAAGCCCTGAAACTCGCGCCGAAACGCGATGACATTTATCGAGCGCGCGGCGAGGCCTATACCAGCGCGGCGAAATACGATCTTGCCGTTGCCGATTTCACCCGCGCGTTGACGCTCAACGCGAAGGACACGGCATCGCTCAACGACCGATGCTTTGCCAAAGCTATTCTCAACCAGACGCAAGCTGCGCTCGCCGATTGCAACGCCGCGATCAAGCTGAAACCTGGTGCCGCGGCTATCATCGATAGCCGCGGCTTCGTCTATCTCAAGATGGAGAACTATCCCGCGGCGATCGCCGATTACAACGCGGCGCTCAAAGCCATGCCGGATATACCGAACTCACTCTACGGTCGTGGCCTTGCCAAGGCAGCGACCGGCGATGCCGCTGGCGCCGATGCCGACATCGCGGCCGCGAAAGCGCAGGATCCGAAGATCGCCGAGGAATTTGCCGGCTGGGGAGTCCCCGTAAATAAATAATGCGGACGAATTTACGACGATTCTTTTTGAACGAACCACTCGCCAGGCAATTCGCGACCGATACCGCGCTGCCGCGCGCGCTCGACCGCGATTGCGCCCAGAGCGGAATAGCCAGTGCCGGGACCGAAGGTCTCGTAGCCACCCAGCAGCGTGATCTCCGTCGGGCTCGTGCGACCGGGATGACGTCCAACCGCTAGATCGCCCAGTACGACGAGGCGCTTGGGGTCCGGCTCGCGCACGCGCGCTTTCGCCCAGGGACTGTCGTTGTTCCCGGGCGGCGAGAGAAGCTGCGTGCGCTCGGCCGATTGTAGCACGATGAACGACGCCCGTTCGCGGGCGACATCGTCCATTTCGGTCGCGCGCACGGAGGTGACATGCTGACCCGGCTCGAGCCAGGAGCCGGGAAAGACCGGCTCGAGAGACGTGGTGGTCGACGCAACAATGTCGGAGCCTGCCACCACTGAATGCATATCGTCGTAGGCAACAACTTTGATTCCGAGCCGTTCCGACATCTCGCCCGCAAAGCGCTCACGATTGGCCTTGGTCGGGCTGAACACCTTCACCAGGCTCAAGCGGCGAACCATCGAGATCGCCGTCAATTGCTCGCGCGCCTGCTGACCGGCGCCGAGCAGCCCCATCACCTCGGCGTTTGAGCGTGCCAGATATTTGGCGGCCATGCCATAGGCTGCACCAGCACGCATGACCTGAATCCGCGCGTCCTGGATGATGGCGACAAGATCGAGCGTCTTCATGTCGAAGAGCAGAACCAGGCCCACAAAGCTGTTGCCGGTCGCCAGCGGCAAGGGATCGAGACGCCGCGCCTTCCCACTGCCGACTTCCTGCATCATGTTCGACGTCACGCGAACCGCCGCGAGCCCCGCGCCGGGCAGTGCCGCGTCACATGTCTTGAGTAGGAAATACCGGCCCGGCTCCGGCTGCGGCACGATCAGATCGGAACGCGACCGCGTGACCGCTTCGCCACGGCCAAGCTCGGCAAAGGCTTCCTCCATGGCGGGCAAGCACTCGTCCATGGTGAGCACCGCGGTTACATCTTCATTGGTCAAAAGCAGCGCCATGACGACCCTCTCAAAATCCGCGAACCATTCCTATTCGGAGGAGCGTCACCCCTGCCGTACAGGATCCTGACCGAACGCCTGAGACACTTCGTGCCGTGCCTTCGTGCCGGCGCGATTGAGAACGCGCTCATGCACTTGCGGATTGATGCCCAACTCGGTCCAGTTTTCCGAATAAACCCAGCGCGGACGGCGTTGCTCGATCGCGCGCTGTTCTGCCTGAAGCAGGGAATCGAGCACCATCTCGAGCTGCTGGCCGATGAGCCAAGAGGATTTGTGGACAATCCGGCCCTCTTTATTCACCACCCAGACCGGGCTCGGCCGCAAGCCGTAGAGGTGGTGAACCTCGCCGGCAAGCGAATCCACCAACACGGGGCATTCGATCGCCTCCAGGCGCTGTAGCTCGCGGGCATAACCGATCTTTTGCTCGATGCTGGTATGCGCCTTGTAGTGCTCCGCCGGATGCCCTTCGCGCACATAGATGATCATCACCTCGATATCCTTGTCGCGGAAGCGCCGATGGATACGGTTGATCTCGGGAATGTCGTTGACGAAGACGGGCGCCGTGATGCAACCCAATTCGAAAGCGACATGCTTCTTGCCGCGATAGTCGCTGAGCCGGACTTGCTGCCCATCGAGATCCGTGATGGTGAAATCGGGCGCCATATCACCGGCGTGGAGCGCCGGATGAAAATCGAGATAGGCCACGTCGAGAAGACGCTGATATTCGTCCCGGCTGAAAATCGTCCGGTTGTATTCCGCCACCCGATCAGCCTCGCTCATCTTCGGCCTCCCAAAATTGAAATTTATGTTCGGTGTTCCCGTCAGAGCGGGATTGCCAGCAGCGCATCGACATTGCTGTTGTCGCAGACCACAATTCGTTCGGAGAAAACCAGACGTCCGGATTCGTCGTGCCGCATGCGGTCAACATATTTGCCGGTTGCGAAGACCGTCAGCGTGCCGTCACGCATGATGCGAATCACGACAAAGGACGTCTCGCTGCAAATATCAGCGCCTGATGCCTCGCTGACCGCCGGCATACCGAGAATGTGCCGATAGCGGTGCCGCTCATAGACATTGGCGATACGGAGCGATTTGACGCGATCCTCCAGCATCGCTCGCGTATCGGCATACATGAGACCGGCTTCGTAGCCGCGGGCGTAATTGTCGGCGGTCGTGATGCGATAAAGACAATCCTCGGCGAAGAAACCCGGCCATATCTCGAGCGCATCCTCGTCGATGCTCCGGGCATAGCCGTGATTGAGCTTCACCACCTCGGCAAGGTCGATGCTCCGCTGCATCTCACATCCCCATATATTGCCGGTAGGCTTTCCAGAACCCGCGGATCGACGCCTCGGAAGCACGCGTATCGGTGGTCTCGACCGCGTCGCCGCCCATCTCGACAATCGTGTCGAACGCGCCCGCCGCCGCGATGCCGCGTTGGACGAAATTCC
>Ga0134126_10004846_pt1 | contig 16830 bp, 19 predicted proteins | sample KB31752_FD_96881 | JGI IMG/M metagenome (GOLD analysis project Ga0134126, IMG submission 96881) | Terrestrial soil microbial communities with excess Nitrogen fertilizer from Kellogg Biological Station, Michigan, USA - KB3-175-2 | ecosystem: Environmental > Terrestrial > Soil > Unclassified ...
AAGAACGGATCGTTGAACATCGGGTTGCGCGGCGTCGTCTCGACGCGCGAGGCGTAGACGTTGACGACCGAGGCCCGCACCTTGGCGACGATAGGCGCAAACGACAGATGCACCTCGGCAGGATTGGTCGGCACGACGCGCTCTTCAGCGCGCGCCCCGAGCGTGAGCAGCAGCAAAATGGCGAAGCACAAGCGCAGCAAGCGAACCTCCGGCAGTTGCCCCATGCCCTATAGGCGACCGCGCGCCGCGCGCCAACGTGGCCGGCGCCGAATTAATCTCGGCCGCCTCTTGCGCGCGGCGGCCGATGCGCCAATGTGTTCGGGCAAGGCTGTCGTCATGGCGCGGCCCGGCAGTTTTTTGGGAGGCTCTCGATGAGCAATACGCAGGGCGCTTACGAATCCGGCCCACAGGGCGGCCCGTGGACGAAAGCGCGCACGGGCACGCGCTGGACGGCGACCGAACTGGTGGTCATGGTCCTCGGCTTCATGCTCTATTGGCCGATCGGGCTCGCCATGCTCGGTTTCAAATACTGGCAGTACAAGACCGGCGGCTCGGCCGATCTCCAGACGGTGGCGAGCGGCGCTTACCAGCGCGCCCGTTCGGCGATGGGCGGCTTTCAGGCCAGCGCGCCGGGCCAATGGGCGCGCCAGACCTGGGGCCAGGCCGGCGGCCAGACTTGGGCGCATGGTTTCACCGCTTCGACCGGCAACGCCGCCTTCGACGCCTGGAAGCGCGACGAACTCTCCCGCCTTGAGGAAGAGCGCCGCCGTCTCGAAGTCGCGCATCGCGAATTCGCCGATTGGCTGGAGAACGTGCGCAAAGCCAAGGATCGCGAGGAGTTCGAGCGCTTCATGAACGAGCGCCGGGGGACCGCGGGGCGCGGCTAAAGGATCGGCCGCGGCCGGCGCTGTTGGTCGTAAAACAGCGCCAGCCGTGGGCTGATGCGCGGGTTCAGGATGCGCAGGCGCTGGCCGACCGGCTCGAACAGGCCGGCGCGCCGCAGCGCCGTCCAGGTGCGGATCGCATGCACCAGCGATAGACCGAGCGTGTCGGCCAGATGCTCGCGGCGGAGCGGGAACAGGAAGGCGTCGTTGTCGACGATGTCCAGGCTCTGCGCCCGCCTGTAGAGGCCGACGATCAGCGCCGACATGCGCTCAAATGCCGAAAGCTGGCCGACGGCGGTCAAATGGTCATCGACCATGCCCTCCTCGCGCGCGCCGAGCCAGGCGAGTTGGAAGGCGAGTTCCGGCATCTGCTCGAAGATGCGCCAAATGCGCTTGCGCGGAAACACACAAAGCTCGATCTCGGTCAGCGTCTCGACGCTGTGATCGGCCGCGCTCAGCATCGAGGCCTGAAAGCCGATGAGGTCGCCGGGCGGGAAGAAGTTGAGGATCTGGCATCGCTCGTCGGGCAGCGTGCGGTAGCGGAAGGCCCAGCCGGAATACAGCGTATAAAGTTCAGCATTGACGTCGCCGGCGCGAAACAGATCGGCGGCGACGCGCAGCGCGCCGGCCTTCGTCTTCTGCGTCCACTCCACCTCTTGCGGCGATTTGGCGATGAACGCCGGCCGCTGGCGCAGCCGGCAAAGCGCGCAGGCGGCGGCGAGGCCCTAGGAATATCTTGCGCCACGGCGATCGCGGTTAGAAACGGCCCCGCGCACCAACGGCGGCGGAGCGCGAAAGTCAATGGCGCGCAAGTTCAGCGTTTCAGGCGCAGCAGACACTCGACGAGGCAGCGGAAGCTCTCGTAGCCGAAGGGCACTGGCGAGATCGGCGGCCGGCCCGAGCACGGTATGGCCGAGATCGGTAAGCCACTCGGCGATGGTCATGGCGATGATCGGTTCGTCGTCGACGACAAGAAAGCGGGCCATGCACGGACCTTTGCGCACCCGGATGTCGGGCGATCGGCGGCTTGTCTTTCCCATTTCTCGGTTGACTGCGCTGTCATTTGACATGTTAGCAGAGGCTTTTCGGGCGAAACGCCTCTATCGCTCGCTTCGGCTCTGCGCTAATCGGCGGCGTCTGATGCGGTTTTCACTGGAATGGCGTATTCCGCTCGCGCGAGATCTTTTATTGCTCACAAGAATTTCGCGCGGACGCTGCCGAGCCTTTGGCTCGGAAACTTATGAAAAGGGGAGGAGCCGATGCGGCTGGCGCAGATCGCCGACGAAAACGGTAAACGGGCTTTGGTCGTCACCGCGCGCGGCGAAAGCCGACTGGTGAAGGGCGCGCGCACGACGCTGCAACTGGCTGAAGCCGCCATCGAGGCCGGAACGACGCTAAAGAAACTCGTCGCCGAGCGTGGAATCGGCAAGGCGGTCGATCTTGCGGCCGCCTACAAGGAAGGCCGTGTGCTGCTGCCGATCGATCACCGCGACCCCGCGCATGTCTATGTCACCGGCACCGGGCTCACGCATCTGGGCTCGGCCGAGGGGCGCGACAAGATGCACCAAAAGCTTGAAGACCCCTCGGCGCTCACCGATTCCATGAAGATGTTCAAGATGGGCCTCGAAAGCGGCAAGCCGGCCAAGGGCCAGCCGGGCGTGCAGCCGGAATGGTTCTACAAGGGCGACGGTTCGACGCTGGCAGCCCCCGGCGGCGATCTGCAAAGCCCGGCCTTCGCGCTCGACGGCGGCGAGGAGCCGGAGATCGTCGGCATCTATCTCATCGACGGCAACGGCACGCCGCGCCGCATCGGCTTTTCGCTCGGCAACGAGTTCTCCGACCATGTCACCGAGCGGCAGAACTATCTCTATCTCGCCCATTCCAAGCTGCGCGCCTCCAGCTTCGGCCCCGAATTGCTGATTGGCGAGTTGCCGGTCGATGTGCAGGGCGTGTCGCGTATCCGGCGCGGCAAGGCGGTTTTGTGGGAGAAGCCATTCCTCTCCGGCGAGCAGAACATGTCGCACACGATCGCCAATCTGGAAGCGCATCATTTCAAGTACGGCTTGTTCCGGCGCCCTGGCGACGTGCATGTGCATTTCTTCGGCACCGCGACGCTGTCGTTCTCGGAGGGGATCAAACCCGAAAAGGGCGACGTGTTCGAGATCGAGGCCGAGCCGTTCGGGCTGCCGTTGCGCAACCGCCTGACCATCGCCAAGGCGGCCAAGACCAAGGTCGTGGCGCTGTGAGGCGGTGCGCACGCTGCTGACAGGGGCGGCCGGCTGGCTCGGGCGCCATCTCAAGCCCCGTCTCGAAGCGCGCGGCGATGCCGTTACCGGCCTCGACATCGCGCCCTCGCCGTGGACCGATGTGCAGGGCTCGGTCGCCGACCGCGCGCTGCTGGCGCGGCTGTTCGCCACGCATCGGTTCGAGGCGGTGTTGCACGCCGGCGCGCTGCATAAACCCGACATCGCCCGCTACCCCGCGCAAGCCTTCATTGACGCCAATGTCACCGGGACGCTGAATCTGCTGGAGCAAGCGGCGGCGATCGGGGCGCGCTTCGTCTTCACCTCGACGACCTCGCTGATGATCTCGCAAGCGATCCGGGCCGAGGCCGGCGCGGCCGCCGTCTGGCTCGACGAGGGCGTGGGGCCGCTGGCGCCGCGCAACGTCTACGGCGCCACCAAGCTCGCGGCGGAGGGGCTTTGCCGCGTCGCGCATCTGGAGCGCGGGCTCGCCTGCGTCATCCTGCGCACCTCCCGCTTCTTCCCCGAGGCCGACGACACCAACGCCGATATCGACGGGGCCAATCTGAAGGCCAACGAATTCCTGCACCGGCGGCTGTCGGTCGAGGATTGCGCCGAAGCGCATATCGTCGCCGTGGAGCGGGCGGCCGAGATCGGCTTCGGCCTCTATGTCATCTCGACGCCGACGCCGTTGCGGCGCGAGCGGGCGGCGGATTTGAAGCGCGATGCGGCGGGGGTGATCGCCGGGCTCTACCCGGACGCGCCGGCGCTCTACGCGAAACGGGGCTGGCGACTGCCGCACAGCATCGGCCGCGTCTACGACGCGGGTCTCGCCGAGCGCGAACTCGGCTTCCGGGCGCGCACGGATTTCGCCGCCGTGCTGGCGGCGCTTCGCGAGGGCCGGCCGCCGCCGTTCGCACATGATCCCGGCTTCGTCTCGCCCTCGGCGGCGTTCGCGTAACGCGGTGATCGGAAGCGAAGCGCGTCCGAGCCTTGGCGCGGAATGAGCGCGATCGTCGCGCTCACTCGAAGAGACAAAGTATATACAAAATTTAACAGACTATGTTGGAAATTTGCATCTTGACGCCAAGTGCGATGCGACCCACCCCTGCACGGATAGGGGCGATTCGCGCGACGCTGGAGAGGGAGTGAGTCATTTCTCGTCAGCGCGGTCCGGTGCGCCGGGCGCGGCGCGCTATAAGGCGCGCGGGACCGTCGGCGCCAGAGCCCGTCGCGCCGCCAGTCTGTTTTGCCTCGTCCTCGGCGCGCCCTCCGCGGCGCTGGGCTGCGGCGTCGTCTCCGGCGAGGCGACCGTGCAGTCGCTCGCGCCGCGCGGCGAGATCGTGTTCGCCGACGGCCGACATGCGCGACTGGGCGGCCTCTGGCTCGCGCCGCAAGCCGGCGCCGCGCTCGCCAAGCGCGCCGGAGAACAGTTCGGCCTCGCCACGCTCGACCGCAGGCCGGACCGGTGGGGCCGCCTGGTCGTCGATCTCGTCGACCGCGACGGTCAATCGGTGGCGCTCGACCTGATCCTGCGCGGCCTCGCCGTGGTCAGGCCGGAACCGCAGACGCGGCCCTGCGAGGCCGAGCGGCTGGAGACCGAGGAGGCGGCGCGGGCGGCGGGGGAGGGCGTTTGGAGCGCCGCCGGCGCCATCCTCGATGCAACGGACGCCGCCGCGCTCGCCAGCGCCGACGGCCGCTTCGTGCTGGTCGAAGGCGTCGTGCGCAGGGTTGGCGTCGCGCGCGCGAGCTTCTATCTTGACTTTGCGGGTCGTAGGGGATTCTCCGTCGTCACCCCGAAGAAGGCGGGGCCGCAATTTCGTCGCGCCGGCGTTGACCTTAAGGCGCTGGCGGGACAAAGGGTGCTGGTGCGTGGCGTCGTGGATGATCGTTTTGGCCCTCGGATCGAAATCGTCGATCCCTTGATGATCGAGCCCTTGGAGAACACGAAGGAAACAGGTCGGGGCGGATGAGAGGGCGGGCGTCGTCAAATCCATCCGCGCGGGCGCGAGCGTTCGCCTGCCCGTTGGCGCGGGCGCGAGCCATCGCCTGCGCGTGTCTGATGCTGCTGGCGGCGGGCTGCGCGACGGTGGAGCCGCCGATTGCGCCGGCGCCCAAACCCGTGGCCGCCGCGCCGGCGCCGGGGCCGAAAATCGCGCTCGACCCCGAGAAACGCCGCCTGATAGCGGCCTTCGGCGGCGAGTACCGCAACCCCACCGTCAAGTTCTATATCGACAGCCTGCTCGCCAAGCTGGCGCCGGCGAGCGATACGCCGACCGAACCCTATCGGGTGACGCTGCTCGATTCGCCGGTCGTCAACGCCTTCGCCTTGCCCTCCGGCGACATTTTCGTCACCCGCGGGCTGCTGGCGCTCGCCGGCGACGGCGCCGAGGTCGCTGCCGTCATGGCGCATGAGATCGGCCATATCACCGCCCACCACGCCGCCGCGCGCGCCGAACTCGAACGGCGCGGCCAGTTGTTCAGCCGCGTCTCGACGCAATTGCTGGCGCGGCCGGACCAGGGTGAGCAATACGTCGCTCGCACCAGGCTGACGGTGGCGCGATTCTCGCGCGAGCAGGAGTTCGAGGCCGATAAGATCGGCATCCGCACCATCGGCAAGGCCGGCTACGATCCCTATGCGGCGGCCCGCTTCCTCGACAAGCTCGGCCGCTGGAGCGCGCTGCACGCCGGCACGGCCACCGACAGCAGCAAGCCCGACATGATGGCGACCCATCCCTCGACGCCCGAGCGCATCGCCGCCGCCATCGTCCAGGCCAAGCGGTTCGGCCCCAGGGGCATCGGCGACACTGCGCGCGATTCCTACCTCTCCGCCATCGACGGCATGACCTATGGCGACAACCCCGCGCAGGGGCTGACGATCCAGAATTTGTTCCTGCACCCCAAGCTCGGCTTTTCCTTCCGCGCCCCGGAGGGCTTCGCGCTGGAGAACCAGACCGCGGCGTTGATCGGGGTAGGCGAGGCCGGCACGCAGGCGCTGCGCCTCGACAGCATCGACGAGCAGGATAACGAATCGCTGGAGCAGGCGCTCGCCTCCGGCTGGATCGAGGGCGTGCAGACCAATTCGATCGAGACCCTGAAGGATACCGACCTGCCGACCGCGATCGCCATCGCCAAGGGCGATCAATGGACGTTTCGGCTCGCCGCGATCCGGCTCGGCTCGCGCATCTTCCGCCTCATTTTCGCCGCCCACACGCTGAGCGCGCCGGTCGACGCCAGCTTCATGACGGCGATCCGCTCGTTCCACCGCATCACGCCCGAGGAAAGCGCGCGCGCGCGTGAGCAGCACATCCATATCGTGACGGCTGCGCCCGGCGACGATTCCGCCGCGCTGGCCAAGCACATGTCCGGCATCGACGACCCCTACGACGTGTTCCTCATTATCAACGGGCTCGAACGCAGCAGCGCCACGCCAGTCGGCCAGCGCTACAAGATCGTGGGACCATGACCGGGCATCGCAAGCTTTCCGGCCGCGTCGTTGCGGCGACGCATAACCAGGGCAAGCTCGCCGAGCTGAGGGAATTGCTGGCGCCGAAGGGGATCGCGCTGGTCAGCGCCGGCGAACTTGGCCTGCCCGAGCCAGAGGAGACCGGCGACAGCTTCATCGTCAACGCGCTGATTAAGGCGCGCGCGGCGGCTGAGGTTGCGGGGTTGCCGGCGCTCTCCGACGATTCCGGGCTCTGCGTCGCAGGCCTCGACGGCGCGCCGGGGATCTATTCGGCCCGCTGGGCGCCGGACGGGAATTTCGCCGCGGCGATGGCGCGCGTCGAGGCGGAACTGGCGGCGCGCGGCGCGCCGCCGCCGTGGCGGGGCTGGTTCGTCAGCGCGCTGGCGATCGCCTGGCCCGACGGCCATGTCGAGACCTTCGAGGGCCGCATCGACGGCGATCTCGTGTTCCCGCCGCGTGGCGGGCGTGGTTTCGGCTACGACCCCTGCTTCCTGCCCGACGGCCATCAATTGACGTTCGGCGAGATGACGGCTGAGGCCAAGCACGGCCTGCCCGCCGACGGCTCGCTCGCCCTTTCGCACCGCGCTCGCGCCTTCCAGGCGCTGGCGCGGGCGTGCCTGTGAGGCGGCGGCCATGACCGAAGCGACTAAGCGTCCGCCCGAAGCGGTGAAACCCAAGCTCGACCCGACGCTCAAGTTCGCGCTGGAACTGGGGCCGCTGGGGCTGTTCTTCCTGACGTTTTGGAAGTTCGGGATTTTTGTCGCCACCGCCGTGCTGATGGTCGCGGTGCTGGTGACGCTCGTCGTCTCCTACATCAAGCTGCGCCGGCTGCCGCTGATGCCGATGGTGACGGCGGTGATCGTTCTCGTCTTCGGCGGCATGGGGCTCATTTTCCACAACGATACATTTATCAAGGTCAAGCCGACCGTGCTGTATTGCCTGTTCTCGGCCGCGCTGTTCTTCGGGCTGGCGTTCCGGCGGCCGATGCTGGAGATCATGTTCGACGGCGCGCTGCATCTGACGGCGGCCGGCTGGCGCATCCTGACCTGGCGCTGGGCGTTCTTCTTCCTGTTTCTTGCCGTGTTGAACGAATATGTGTGGCGCCATTATTCCGAGAGCGCCTGGGTCGCGTTCAAGACTTTCGGTTTCTTGCCGCTGACGGTGGTGTTCGCGTTGGCGCAGACGCCGGTGCTCATCAAGCACGAAAGCAAAGAAGCGCCGGAGGAAGAGGCGATTTAGCGCCGCCGCGGAGGGGACAGAGCGATGAATTTCCAGCTTTTCGGCGCCTTTCTTGTCATAACGAGTGTGCTGATCCTGACGCCGGGGCCGATCGTCACCCTGGTGATCTCGACTGGCGCCACGCGGGGCGTGCGCGCCGCGCTGGCGACGGTGGCGGGGACGACGCTCGGCAACGCTATTCTTCTGGCCGCCATCGCGCTTGGCCTCAATTGGGTGCTCGCCAACGCCGCCGTCGCGTTCAACGCGCTGCGCTGGACGGGCGCGCTCTATCTGATCTACCTCGGCCTCAAGGCGTGGCGGAGCGCGGCGAGCGCGGCGGCGCCGGCGCCAGTGGGCCGGCGTGTCCATTTCGGGCGCGGCCTGCTGGTCGCGCTCACCAATCCGAAGACGATTGTGTTCTTCACCGCCTTTCTGCCGCAGTTCGTCGATCCCAAGCTGCCGTCCGCGCCGCAACTCGCGGCGATGTGCGTGGTCACGGTCCTGATCGCGGGGCTTTCGGACACCGCCTATGCGCTGGCTTCCGGCTATGGGCGGGCCTGGTTCCAGAGGCCCGGGCGCGAGAAGTGGCTTGGCCGGGTCTCGGGTAGCGTGCTCATCGCCGGAGGCGTCTGGCTTTCTTTTGCGCGCCGTCCGACGCCCTGAGCCGCGATCAATTCCGCGCGTGCGGCTTGCCCCTTGCCGGCGGATGTGGGAATCGGCGCACGGGCGTCGCGCGCCCGCAAGGAACCGTCCATGACGTCCCCGACCGGCCTGCATAGGCGCGGCGTCGTTCTCGTACTGATCGCCACGGTGTTGTGGAGCTTGGCCGGCCTGTTCGCCCGCGCCGTGCCGCAACTCGATTTCGGCGCCATCCTGTTCGGCCGCGCCGGCTTCGGCGGCCTTTGCGGACTTGTCGTCGCCTATTTCGAGTGGCGTGGCGGACGGCTCGACTTGCGGCGGCTGAAGAGCCCGATGACGCCGCTTATCTTGCTGCTGTCCTCCACCGCCATCTCCGGCTATGTCGCGGCGCTGTTGTACACGACGGTCGCCGACGTGCTCGTCATCTACGCTACGCTGCCGTTCATTTCCGCTGGCCTCGCTTTGGCGTTCGCCGGCGAGAAGCCGTCGCGGCGCACGATGTTCGCCGCCGGCTTCGCGCTGATCGGCGTCGTCATCATGGTCGCCGACGGCATCGGCAAGGGCCGCTTCCTTGGCGAGGCGCTGTCGCTGTTCATGACCGCGGGCTTCGCCGGGCTGGTGGTGATCCAGCGCCGCGACCCGGAACTGCCGGTGGCGCCCGTCAACGCGCTCGCCGCGCTCGTCGCCTCGGCTTTCGGCTTTATGGCCGCCAGCAGCGTGCGCATGTCGGCGTTCGACGTCGTCGACCTATTCCTCTTCGGCGTCACCACGATCACCATCGCTTTCGCGCTTTTCATGGAGGGCGCGAAGACCGTGCCGGCGGCGGAGGCATCGCTGATTGCCATGCTCGACGTGGTGATGGGGCCGCTGTGGGTGTGGATGGCTTTCCGCGAGCAGCCGAGCGTGGCGACGTTCGTCGGCGGCCTGTTCGTGCTTGCCGCCGCGACGTGGCGGATCGCACCAGAGTTGCGGCGCAGTCGCGACGGGCTGGCGACGGCGCTATAGGAACAAGAACGGGAGGATAGTTTATGGAAAAATTCGCGCTCGTGACCGGCGGCGGCGTCGGCATCGGCAAGACCTCAGCGCTGAAGCTGGCTGAGGCGGGATGGAGTGTCGCCGTGACCGGGCGGCGGCGCGAGCCGCTGGAGGCGGTGGCGCGCGAGATCGAGACGCACGGCCGCCGCGCGCTGGCCAAGACCTGCGACATTGCCGATCCCGCGCAGGTGCGGGCGCTGTTCGAAGCGGTGGAGGCTGGGTTCGGTCGCCTCGACCTGCTGTTCAACAACGCCGGCGTCGGCGCGCCCGCGATCCCAATGGACGAACTGACCTACGAGCAGTGGAAGGCGGTGGTCGACGCTAATCTCACCGGCGCTTTCCTGTGCGCGCAAGGGGCGATGCGGCTGATGAAGAAACAGCGCCCGCAGGGTGGCCGCATCATCAACAACGGCTCAATCTCGGCGACGACGCCACGCCCCAACAGCGCCCCCTACACTTCGACCAAGCACGCCATCACCGGCCTCACCAAGTCGATCGCGCTCGACGGCCGCCCGTTCGACATCGCCTGCGGCCAGATCGACATCGGCAACGCGCTGACCGAGATGGCCTTCAAGATGACGCAGGGCGTGCCGCAGGCCGACGGGCGCATCGCCGTGGAGCCGATGATGGACGTCAAAGAGGTCGGCGCCGCCGTCGTCCATATGGCGAGCCTGCCGCTGTCGACCAACATCCTCAGCATGACGATCATGGCGACCAAGATGCCGTTCGCCGGGCGTGGCTGAGGCGCGCACCATGTTTCGACGCGGCTTGGCGCGCTTAGGCGGAGTCATCCGAGGCTCGGCGGCGGCGGTTTTGGCCGTGCTCGCGGCGGCCCCGCAGACCGCGCAGGCGGAGGGCGGCGCCGGCAAGCTGTTGCGCGCGCAGCCGCTTTACGGTGCGCCCGAGGGCGCGACGGCCTACCGCGTCGCCTACCAGTCGACCGGCCTGCCCGGCTTCGTCGCCTTCAAAGCCTCGGACGCCGCCGTGGCGTGGATCGCGGAACGCCGCGCGCCCTCGAACTGCGGGGCGATCTAGCCGCCGCGCCCATAAACCGTCAGCGACACCCGCGCCGGCTTGTCGAGCCAGCGCGCCGGACCCGGGGTCAGGCCGCCGCGCCGCAACGTCGCCTCGGCGCTGTCTAATCCGCCGCCGCCCGCATCGCCGCTTCGATCGGAGCGGGGCTCAATTGGAACAATCCGACATAGGGATCGCTGAAACCGAGGATCAGATATATCGCCGAGGCGATGCCGATCCCGCCCACGGCGAAGGTCAGCAGCGTCATCGGATGACGCTTGGTCATCAAGCCGTAAGCGAAAAACAGCACGGTCGCCCAGCCGACCACCAAACTGAGCAAAGGATAGGAAATCGGCTCGATCAGAGCGAGCGCCATTTGCGCGCGTGCTTGGCTGAGAGCCGGCGAAGCGGCCTTGGCCATCGCCAGCGCCAGCTTCTGCGCCTCGCTCGTCGGCTTCAGCGAGTCGAGATAGGCCTCCCGCGCCTTGTAGCCGCTGAGCGCTTGCCGAAACACGTTGACGGCGAAATCTTCGCCCTCGCGCTTGCCCCAGGTGTCGGCGATCGCGCGATGGACGCCGGCTTCAAGCTGCTTGCGGAAGTCCGCCGTCTCCGGCCCATATTCCTTCAGCGCCGATTCGAGCTTGTAGAGATTGAGAGCAACCGTCTGCATCGTCGCCTTTTGCGTCGAATAGACGCCAAAAGCCGTCCAGATGAGAAGGCCGAGCACCAAGGCGAGCAGCAGGCCGAACAATCCGGACACCGCCCCGAGGGCGTCGCGCGGCCCGCCAGTCGTCCAGCTTTCGGGAATCCGACGCTGGATTTCATGACCGATCATCCCAGCCGCGAATACGACAACGGCGACCAGCGCCGCCAGCCAAATCGAATTCATAATCGTCGCCCCCTTCAGCCCCGCGTCTCGGCCGGCGGGTCGCGCTCCGCGCGGCGGCCGGATATTAACCGGCAGTCGTCAGATTGCTATGGGTCAACGCGCTGCTCGACCGCTTCGCGCTACGCGCCGGCAAGCCAGGGGCGGCTAACGTCGATCGCCTGCTCAGGATCGACCGTGCCGGCGCTACGCTCGGGCGCTAATCTCGCGTCTTCCGCGCGGCCACGCGGTCCCTCGATGTCGCCTGAGCGGCGCAATAAGTCCGCGCGTCGCCAACCGAACATCCACTCACCGGAATTGGAGCGTTTGCTCGAAACTCTTAACGTCGGTCCCCCGGCGAGTACACCGTGAGCGACACGCGCGCCGGCTTGTCGAGCCAGCGTGTCGGACCCGGCGTCAGGCCGCCGCGCCGCAACGTCGCCTCGGCGCTCTCGGTTCCGGCGAAGATCCCGCGCCCGCCGGCCAGCGTGGCAGCCTGCGCACGGGCAAGATGGAAAGCCGTGTAGCCGAGGCCGAGGAACAGTTCGAACACGCCCTGTCCGCCGGGCGTCGCCAGCCGGCCGCCGGCCGGCATCAGCGTTGCGACGACTTCGTCAAACCCGACCGCCTCCGGCCGCCACCACCAGCCGTCCGCGCGCTCCTCCAAACCCCGCGCCGAACGTGAAACGATGAGCCGGCGCCGGCGGCGTGCGTTGGGCGCGGCTTCGTGACTCAGGCGGCCGAGCGCCACCCATTCGGCGCGGTCCAACTCGGATTGGAAATAGGCCCAATCGGCCTCGTTGCGCAGCGCCTGCGGCATCTGGCCGGTGGCGTCGGCGATGCAGTCGTCGCGCGAGACGATGGCGTAGCCGTGAATCTCGACCGGGCTCACCAAAGAAACGGCGGGACGACGCGGCGCGAGCCGACGAGAAAGGCGTCGCCGACGAGTTGGAATGGGCTGAAATCCATCTCGCTTTCGCCGGCCCGCAGCAATTCGGCGAAATGCGCGTAAATGCCTTCGTATTCCTGCATCGGCGCCGTTACGGCGGCGGCGCCGTTGACCAGCAGCCGCGAGCCGCCGTGGGTCAGGCGCAACGCGACGCCGTCCTCGGTCTCGATGTCGATGTTCCAGCTCTGCTCGCCTTCCTGGCGCCAATCGAACTCGGCGCTCAGCGGCGCGCCCGCCGCTGCGGCGGGGCAGGTGAAGACGAGCGAGGCGGCGATCGGGGTGTCGCGGTTTTCGGGGTATAGCAGCTTCGCCGATTTCACGAACAACGGCGTCGGGGCGATCTTGGTCAGGATCGACAGCGCGTTGATGCCGGGATCGAAGACGCCGAAATTGCCGGCGTCCCAGATCCAGTTCTGGCCGGGATGCCAGCGCCGCACATCTTCTTTCCACTCGATCGCCAGACGCTTCAGGCGCTGGCCCTTGAGCCGCGCCTTGGCTGCGTCGACGGCTGCGTTGTAGCGGGAATGCCAGGTGGCGAGCATGACGCGGCCGGCCGCCTTGGCGGCGGCGGTGAGGTCGTGCATCTCGGCCAGCGTCGCTGCCGGCGGTTTCTCCAGCATGACGTGCTTGCCGGCGTCGAGCGCCTGGCGCGCCAGGGCGTGACGCACATGCGGCGGCGTGCAGATCGCCACCGCGTCGACCGTGGCGACCGCGTAAAGCTCGGAGGGCGTGGCGAAGGTCGGCGCGCCAGCGGCGTGAACGCCGCGCTGGCTGACGACGCCGACGAGTTCATAATCGGCGTTGCCGGCGATGACCGGCAAGTGCTGGTCCTGCGCGATCTTGCCGACGCCGATCACCGCAACCTTGATTCGCGCCATGTTTGTCCCTCTTGCGGCGCGACGGCGTCACGCTCCCCTGGTCAGCAGGATATTGTCGTAGGCCATCCCCGACAATTCCTCGAACGGGATCAGCGGCGAATTTTCGAGCGTGACATTGTTGAGCGTTTTCGACGCCGGCAGCCGGCGCGCCACGAGGCCGAGGCTCTCGAGCTTGCATTGCAGCGTCGCCGCCGGAATGCCCGCCTCCTCCATCTGCTTTTGCGACCATTCCATGATGATCCTGATGTTGGGAGATTGCGCAATGACGCGGTGGGCGCCGTGGAACACGCTCAACTCGTGGCCCTCGACGTCGATTTTGAGAATGTCGACCGCCAGCCCCTCAGGCACGATGGAATCGAGCGTCTGCATCGGCACGCGAAACCGGCGCTCGCCGCTGGTCTCCGCTTCGCCGAACGACAGATGCGCGTTGGCGGCGCGGTCGTTCGGCGCGGAGAGCCAGACTTCGCCGCTCTGCGCGCCGACGGCGATTTTGTGCAGTTCGATCGGGCACATCGACCAGTTGATGATGAGATTGCGCTCGATCAGCGAGCAGCATTCCGGGTTGGGCTCGATGGCGATGACGCGCCCGTTGCCGCCGGCGTGAATGCGCGATCCCGCCAGCACCGTGAAATAGCCGATATTGGCGCCGACATCGACGAATATTGTATCGCCGCGGCAGGAGTTCCAAAGTAGCTGCGAAAGCTCCGGCTCCCACTGCCGGTAGACGACCAATTGCGGCGTGATGATGAGATCGGTCGAATCAACGATCATCAGCAGGCTGTGCAGCGTGTGGACCAGCAATTTGCCGTCGGCGAGACTGACCGCCCAGGGGCCGACGAGGCGGCGTGTCTCCGCAGCATATTGCTCGATGGCTTGCGTTCTCGCCTCGATGCGCGCCAATCGTTGCTCGATATGGCTAAGAATATCATCCGCCATTGCAGTCGAAGTCCTTGATTGACGCGAAGGAAGTTAGAAAAGCGCAAGCTTATACATGAGCGAGCGCAGGGGGTTGCATGAACGAGCGCAGGCGTTTGCAGGCGCGCACGGGAAGTCATGCGTATGAGCGAAGTCGAATTGCCTGTCAATTGGAGCAGCGTCGATGCAGCGGCGCTTGTCATTTTCGCGAAATTGCGCTCTTTCGTGGCCCCGGCCGCGGCGCCGGCCAGCCGTTGAAAGGGAGCGCTCCGCCATGCCCACGCGCAAAGTCGTCATCACCTGCGCCGTCACCGGCTCCATCCACACGCCGAGCATGTCGCCGCATCTGCCGGTCAGCGCCGAGGAGATTGCGCAGGCGGCGATTGGTGCGGCCGAGGCGGGCGCGGCGATCGTGCATCTGCACGCCCGCGATCCCCGCGACGGGCGCCCCGACCAGAGCCCCGAACTGTTCGCGCCGTTCCTCAAAATCATCAAGCAGCGCGCCAATTGCGTCGTCAACATCACCACCGGCGGCGCCTCGACGATGACCATCGACGAGCGGTTGCGGCCGGTGGCCGAGTTCAAACCGGAGGTCGCCTCGCTCAACATGGGCTCGATGAATTTCGGCCTCTATCCCATGCTCCAGCGCTTCAACGATCTCCGACATGATTGGGAGCGGCCCTATCTCGAAGGCTCGCGCGATCGCATTTTCAAGAACACGTTCGCCGACATCGAGAAGATTCTCACCACTTGCGCCGACAACGGCACGCGCTTCGAGATCGAGTGCTATGATATCGGCCATCTTTATACGCTCGCCCATTTCGTCGACCGCGGGTTGGTGAAGCCGCCGTTCTTCGTGCAGAGCGTGTTCGGCATCCTCGGCGGCATCGGCGCCCATCCCGAGGACGTCATGCATATGCGCCGCACAGCGGATCGGTTGTTTGGCGCCGATTACCGCTGGTCGGTGCTGGGGGCCGGGCGAAACCAGATGACAATCGCTGCGCAGGCGCTCGCGCTCGGCGGCAACATCCGCGTCGGCCTCGAAGATTCGCTATGGATCGGCCCCGGACGGTTGGCTGAGAGCAACGCCGAGCAGGTCGCCAAGGCGCGCCGGCTGATCGAGGAACTCGGACTAGAGGTGGCGACGGCCGACGAGGCGCGCGCGATTCTGAGCTTGAAGGGCGGCGACCGGGTGGCGTTCTGAAGCCGCCGCCCGGCCTGCAAACCGCCTAGGCCATCTTGCGCGCGTATATTGGCGAATACTTGTTGGAGGTCGCGTTCATCTCGACCTGGCTCGTCCAACCGAGCGGCGTGAAATCCTCTATGGTCGGGATCGTTTCGCCCTTCAGCAGGCCCCAGGTGACCTTGAAGCCATGCACGGCGGCGTTGGCGACGACGACGCCGTGATTGCCGATCGTCTTCGGCGGAATCCATTTCGGGTTCGGCTTCTGCTCGATATAGACCACCGAACCGTCGCGGAAGAAGTAGTAATAGTAATAATTGCCGTCATAAATCGTCCACCAGCCGACCAGCCATTCCGGCATCGCCGAGGCGGTCGCCGCCTTGTCGCCGGTCGTCTCCCAGAACCACCACGGCCGGTTCTTGGTCAGGAAGCCGCCCGACATCACCGCACCGGCGTTGCGGCCGTGCGCCGCCAGCCCCGCCGCCGATTGCAGGATGTTGTCGCCGTCGAACAGCTCGATATGGCCGTCGCCGAAGATCACGATGCCGGTCATGCCCTTGATCTCGCTGAAGTCCTTGATCTGATCGGTCGGGCCGTAGCGGTAGGTCAGGAAAGCGCGGAATTCGTTGACGGCGAGGATATAGTTCTTGCCGCCGCCGAGCGTGGTGTTGTCGCGGTCGCGCGAGCCGGCTTTCGGTATCGGCGCGCCCGCCCCGTTGAACGACAGGCTCGCCTGCATGCAGCAAGAGGTGCTGTGGCCCATTGGCGGCAGCGGCTTCTTGCCCTCGGCGGCGCGCTGCTCATTGAGTTGCGGCAGGTTGGCGTTGAAATCGTCCTCGCGCTTGTTTTGGGCAGCGAGCCAGGCCGCGAGGTCGGAGGGCAGCGACTGGTTGTCCTTGTAGGCGGCCTCCATGGCTTTGAAGCTGAGAGGAATCTTGGCGTAGGGCATCGCGAACCTCCCGCGCGCGCCGCTGTCCGCTGAGGCGCGCGGGCGTGAAGTTAACACACTTCACGCGTTACGGGACGCCCCCTTGACGCCCGTTCGTCGCCAAGCGTCTTTTTGGCGACGAGCAGTACTCACGAAGAAGGGCGCTAAGTCGAATATCGCGGCAACCCTCCCTTCATCGCGCCGCCGTAACCTCGGCGCCGCCGCGCAGGAGGAGAAGGATCGCCGGGGCGACGGCGTCGGCGCAGGTTGCGCCGCCGACGAGGGGTTCACCCAGGATCGCCGTCGGCATCGCCACGCGCGGCCGGCCCGGATTTTCCGGCTGGCGCCGCTCGGCGTCGCGCTCGGCGTGCATCTCGGCGTCGGCGCGGGCGCATGTCTGAGCGCCGGATCGGCTATGCGCAGATCGCCAATCCCCTGCATCTGCTGCAGCGCGGCACGATGCGGCCGCGAATTCGCGTTGCGGGTCGCCGCCGAATCGGGCGTTGCGCGCCTGAGCGCGCGGCGCGGCTGTAGCTCGACGCGGCGCGCGCGGCGTGGCAAGGATCACGCCATGAAACCCCTGGAACTCGGCCTCGACACCTTCGGCGACGTC
>Ga0134126_10004847_pt1 | contig 16829 bp, 14 predicted proteins | sample KB31752_FD_96881 | JGI IMG/M metagenome (GOLD analysis project Ga0134126, IMG submission 96881) | Terrestrial soil microbial communities with excess Nitrogen fertilizer from Kellogg Biological Station, Michigan, USA - KB3-175-2 | ecosystem: Environmental > Terrestrial > Soil > Unclassified ...
CGCGAGCTGGAAGCTGGTGCTTCATACCAGCGACAGCGTTTCTGCGATCGACGTGAGCATGGATCCGTCCAACCCGCGTATCGTGTACGCGGCCATGTGGGATTTCCAGCGACTGCCGTGGCAGATCCGCAGCGGAGGACCCGGCAGCGCGATCTACAGGAGTACCGACGCTGGCGACACGTGGACCCGGCTCAGCGGCCACGGCCTGCCCACTGGAATCGTGGGCCGCATCGGAGTCGCGGTATCACCCGCCAATCCGAATCGCGTCTACGCGATCATCGAGGCCGCCGCGGATACCGGCGGACTGTATCGCTCCGACGACGCAGGCGAGAGCTGGCATCACTTCTCCGCGGAGCGCCTGATCAGGTCGCGTGCATGGTACTACACGCGCATCACCGCTGATCCGCAGGACGAGAACGTCGTTTACGTGATGAACGCCCCCATAGTGAAATCGATCGATGGCGGCAAGACGTTTCAGGTTCTGCCCGCGAAACACGGCGACAATCACGATCTGTGGATCAACCCGTTGAATCACAACGACATGATCAACGGCAACGACGGCGGCGCGGCCATTACGCTCGACGGCGGACGGACGTGGTCGTCCCAGGACAATCAGCCGACGGGGCAGATCTATCGCGTCAACACCGACTCTCAATATCCATACTGGCTTTATGGGTCGCAGCAGGACAACACGTCGATAGCGATCTCGAGCGCGACGGCGCACGGTGGCATCACGACGTCGGACTGGTATCCCGTGGGTGGCTGCGAGAGCTCCCACATCGCGTTCGATCCGGCGGATCCGCGTTATCTGTACGCAGGATGCTATCAGGGCGCGATCAGCGAATTCGATCGCGTCACGCAGCAGCAGCGGAGCGTCATGGAGTATCCATCGCTCGGCCTCTCGACTTCGCCCGAAACGCAGAAGTATCGCTTCAACTGGAGTGCGCCGATTGCCACTTCGCCGCTCGCGCACAACATCATCTATCACGGCGGCAACGTTCTGTTCAAATCCAGCGATCGCGGTCAGAACTGGACAGCCATCAGTCCCGACCTCACGCGCAACGAGAAGGCGCATCAGGGTCCTGGCGGCGCGCCGATCACCAATGAGGGAGCGGGTGGCGAGGTTTACAACACGATCTATTACATCGCGCCGTCGCCGCGCGACACGAACACCATCTGGGTAGGCACCGACGACGGTCTGGTGCAGCTCACGCGCGATGGTGGTCACAGCTGGACCAACATCACACCTAAAGGACTTCGTCCGGGCTTCGTGAACGCGATCGAGATATCGCCGTTCGAGGCTGGGACGGCTTACATGACTTACGATGGCTACAAGTGGAGCGACTGGTCGCCACAGATATACCGAACTACCGATTACGGCCACACGTGGATAAAGCTCGTGAACGGCATCCGTGATGGCGATCAGGTGCGCGTCGTGCGCGCGGATCCCGTCCGGCGCGGCCTGCTTTACGCCGGTACGGAGACCGGAGCGTACGTATCGTTCGACGATGGCCAGAAGTGGGAAAGCCTGCAGGCGAATCTTCCAGTGGTCCCCGTCACCGATCTTCAGATTCGCGACGGCGATCTAGTCGCATCCACTGAAGGACGCGCATTCTGGATCATGGACGACATCTCGCCACTCCAGCAGCACGCTGAATCGAGTCCTGCGAGCGAATCACGCATCTTCAATCCTCGCCCTGCGCACCTGACGCACTGGGGATCCACGAACGCGCAGGATGCCGGCGCCAACCCGCCGAGCGGCGCGATCATTTATTATGACGTCGCCTCGGGAGCCGATTCGACCAGGGTGAAGCTCGAGCTCGTCGATGCAACGGGTGCCATAGTGCGCACGTTCACGAGCAAACCGAAGCCAAGCGATGCCAATAGTGTGATCTCCGGTAAGCCCGGGATGCATCGCATGGTGTGGGATCTTAGATCGGCGCAGCTCGATGCGCCGAAGGGACTCACCTTCTTCGGATCGACCTCCGGCCCGAGCGTTGCGCCGGGCAAGTACACCTCGCGGCTCACAATAAATGGAACGGCACTTACAGCCCCGCTCGAAGTACTGCAGGACGCGCGCGTGCATCTCACTCCCGCGCAGCTCGCTGAGCAGAGTCAGACGATGCGCACCATCACCGATCGCGCCAACGCGATCTTCAGCGATGCAAAACGTCTCAACGACGTGCGCGATCAGGTCAAGACGATAGTAGCGCATGCCGGTGATCTTCCGGACAGCGCAAAGGTGTCGGCCACGGGCAAGCGCCTCGCCGCGCGACTCGATTCGCTCAGCATCGATCTCGTCCAGCCACAACACACCAATGGACAGGACATCATCGGCTTCCCGAACGGCGTAGTAGATGACTGGCTCTACCTGGCCGGCAACATCGACGGCTCGTACATGCCGGTAACCGGCGGCGACAAGCAACGCCTCGCCGACCTTCAACAGCAATGGTTGGCGGTGCAATCCCGCATCGACAATCTCCTCGGCGCCGAAGTCAGCGCGTTCAACGCAATGCTTGGCGGCAAGGCTGCGGTGATCGTGCCGAAGGTGCGAAGCGAGTAGAGAGCATAAGATCGGGCCGTTCGAACAACTGTTCTACCGCCCGATCTCAACAAATCCACCGCCTCGCGCGATATGTATGGGATGCAATGAACCAGACGGCGGGTCGCCTCTATAGGTCGACCCGCCGTCTGGCGTCGTTCGTCCGATTTTCAGTGTCCGTCGCGGACCACAACCCCGGAGAAACTCGTCATGCAGATGCGCCAGCTGTTGCTTAGCGCCACAGCCTCCTTACTCGTCGCAGGAACAGTCTCGGCTCAGCGTCCCGGTGGCCGCAGACCCGGAGGCCCCCCAGGCGCCCCAGGCGCCGCTCCCGGCGCTCCCGGTGCCAGACCGGACACGGCAGCGGACACGCTCGGCGTCCCGGCGATCGAGAAGATCTCGACGACCCATCACACCACCAGCATCAACGGCAAGTCGATCACCTACACCGTGCACACGGGCACGATGGTGTTGCGCGACGAAAACGAAAAGCCCAAGGCTTCCGTCTTCTTCATTGCATACACAAAGGATCAGGAAGATCCCACGACGCGCCCGCTGACGTTCTTCTTCAACGGCGGACCAGGCTCTGCATCGCTCTGGCTCGACATGGGCATCATGGCGCCGATGCACCCTGACATGGGCCCCAACGGATCGCAGCCCGCACCTCCGTACAACCTGGTCGAGAATCCCAACTCGCCACTCGACGTGACCGATCTCGTTCAGGTCGATGCGATGATGACCGGATACTCGCGTCCGGCCAAGGGTGTCAAGGCATCCGACTTCACGGGAACGCAGAACGACATCGCGATGTTCGGCGAATTCATTCGCGACTACCTCGACAAGTACAAGCGCTGGCAGTCACCCAAGTATCTGTTCGGCGAGAGCTACGGGACGTTCCGCTCCGCAGGACTCGCGTCGCACCTGCAGGAAGCTGAAGGAATCGAGCTCAACGGTGTCATGCTGCTCGGTACCGTGCTCGACTTGCAGTACATCGCGCCGTCAGCATCGAACGACATCGGCTACTCGACGTTCCTTCCGACGTTCACCGCGACAGCCTGGTACCACAAGAAGCTTCCATCCGATCTGCAGAGCCAGACACTGCAACAGGTCGTGCAGCAGTCACGCGACTATGCGTTCGGTGACTACATGACCGCGCTCGCCAAGGGCAACAAGCTGACGCAAGCCGAGCGTGCAGCTGTTGCGCAGAAGGTTGCGCGACTCACCGGCGTCTCGCAGCAGTTCGTGCTCAACACCAATCTTCGCATCGACGCAGGCACGTTCCGCACGGAGCTTCTGCGCGATCAGCGCGAGATGCTGGGACGCTACGACAGCCGCATGATCGGCATCAACGGCAACGCATCGAGCACGCGCCAGGACTACGATCCGTCCGACGTCGCACCGTCCGGCGCATTCATGTCCGCCTTCATGCACTACCTGCACGACGACCTCGGTTACTCCAGCAACCTGCAGTACTACATGGGCGGTCACAGCGGACGCTGGGACTGGGGCCCTGGCGGCTACGCTGGATACCCGAGCACTATCGAAGACCTTCGCACCGCGATGGCAAAGGATCCGTATCTCCACGTGATGGTCGGCGCGGGCTACTACGACACCGCAACGCCATTCGCGAACGCGGAATACACCTTCGACCATCTCGGCTTCGACAAGACGTACAGCGATCGCGTCGAGTTCAAGTACTACGAGAGCGGTCACATGGCTTACCTCAACCAGTCCTCCGCAAAGCAGTTGAAGTCGGACATCGCGAACTTCATCGCTTCGACGAAGAAGGGCGGAACGCCATCGCGTTGAAATGAATGGGCAGTGCCGCTGACATCGCGTTGTAGTGGCATTGCACCAGATCTGTAAAGATGAGCGGCGACACCGGGAGGATATTCACTCTCGATGTCGCCGCTCTTGCGTTCAGTACACCAGCTGTGATGGCTACTGCGGTTTCAGCTCTGTGCGAACAAGGTAGACCTGCCCGCCACCGACGCCTTCTTGCGATATGAACGCAACTCCGTCGGTGCCCCATCGCACGAGATGGCTCCGAGACGCCACCGGGCCATCGATCAGCACCTCAGCGATGAAGGTTCCGCGAGTCAGATCGAATGCGGCCAGCGACTGCCGGTCGCTTGTAAGAGCGTACAGCACGTGCCCGCCCGCATCCGCCGCGATCGATGTGACGCCCGGAAGGTAGCCGGGCAAAGCTGGCAACTGGGCTCGAGCAACCGGGTCGTACACGACGCCATTTGTCGTGTAGAGCTTTCCATTCAAATAGAGGACGTCAGGACCTTGCGCCGGTGCTGCACCTGAGACGGCGCTGCTCACCGTAGCACCAGAGGCATCCAACGCGACGTCGAGGAAAGTAGCGGCGCCGAACCCATACATCACTGAGGATGATCCACCGAACGCGAGTTGCGGCGTACCCTGGGCGGTGATTGGAGCGATGTGCGGTCTTGGAACGGTATCGTCATAGATCGTCACGTCCCCCAGGAAGGCTGTCGCAACGGGCGAGCAATGGCGTTCGAGAGCGATCGTGTGGGGATCGTATGGACTCACGACGATGGCGTGCGACACCATGGAACACCCAGTTCCGGGCACGATGTGAGTAACGAGACTGATCGATGACGTTGCAATCGTAACGCGGTATATCGCCGTGTCGGCAGCGGTGCTGAAGTACAGGAACTGTCCGTCGCCGGATATGGCAAGCGCGGTCGGGGCTGCGTCCGCGGGAACTGACCATAGCGCTCTGCCGCTTGCACCGTCCAATGCGACAATTGAACCCGGATGCGTTGGATCACTGCCATTCACGCCTGCATACACAACCGGCCGAACGGGGTCGCCAGCCAGCACCGTGGCCGCCGCCGACGCAATCATCCCACTTATGACACGGAATCCTGCACCCGTCACCTGCAGTGGAAGAGTCGCAGACGTGCCGCCACCAGGCGACGGATTTACAACGGCAATCTGGATAGTGCCGCCGTTTGAGATGTCCACCGGATAGACGGCGACGGTCAGGCTCGTCGGCGACGCAACGGCTATCGGCTTTCGCGTGACGCCGCTGAACGTTACTGTGGTGCTCGAATCGAACCCAGTGCCCGTAATGGTGATCTCGCGGAGAACACCTCCTGCAGCAACGGTGTTCGGCGTAATTGCGGTTATGGTAGGAGTTGGGTGAGCTACGACAAATGAGAAGTAGTAACTTCCGCCACCGGGACCGGGATTCGTAACGACCAGCTTGAGTATGCCCGCCTGGGTCAGCAATACCGCTGGAACGATGACCCGAAGCTGCTGCGCACTTATGTACGTGGTATTGAGCTGAGTGTTACCGATTGACGCTGTCGACGCCGGCGCGAAACTCAGCCCGTTGATCGCGACCGTCACCTCGGGTGAGTTCACCAGCACTCCGCCGGGCGTGATGCCATCGATGTGTGGCGCCGGATTCAGCGCGGGACCGTGATAGGCGCTCGCAAAGCGCCAGTTCCCGAATGACACGAGCGCGCCTGACTGGGAAAGTCCATGAAAATCGACGGTTACACTTCCGTCCCCATTGATCGTTCCGTGGTCATTGGGGATGTCGCCGTAGTAGATGTCAAAGGTGGAATCACTGGTCAGCTTTCCAGACGCAAAAAGAGCCTGCGAATCCTGATCCTCGTGTCGTGCGCTGATTGGCGACGTCGCCGACGCATACATGCGGAAAGCCATGACGCCATCCGGCTGTAGCGTGACGGTCGCGCTATCTGCCCATACTCTGTACTCGCGTATTGAATCCGTGAAGAACGCCGCGGGGATTGCCGAGCCTGACACCGATGTGAGCTCGAGCGTGAACGAGCTGTTGGGTGCTCTGTGCTGGAGACCGGCTATTGAATCGCTGGAGCAACTGACTGTCAGAAGCGCCAGACAAAGGAGCGTGACGGCATGCGGACGCATGGAGAGGCCGGAGAAGAGTGAGACGCACCGTGAACGTCACAGTGAACTCACTGTGACGTCACTGTGACGTCACTGTGAATACGAGTGAACCCGATTTTCCGCCGTCAGGTGGTGGATTCACGACGACGAGCTGAATGACTCTCGCGGCACTGATCTCAGGAGTGTCCATCGGGACATCGAGCCGTGTCGAGCTTTGGAATCTCACGGGCGTATGCCTGACGCCGTTGAACAGCACCGTACTACTGGGATCGAAGCCTGTGCCGGTCACCTGGATTATGACGTGAGACACGCTTCCGGCAATCACGGAGTTGGGAGTCAATGCCGTAATCGTGGGGACGGTGCTATGCACGAAGAACGGTGCCTGATAGGTGCCGCCGCCGCGTCCCGGATTCGATACGAGAACCTGCAATGTTCCAGCGTCACTCAGTATCGCCGCGGGAACAGCCACGCTGAGGCGCCCTGCGTCGACGTAGGACGCGACGACGTGATAGTCGCCTATCGACACTTCCGATGTGGGTATGAAATTCGAGCCAATCAAGGAGATCGTGGTGTCGCCGGACGCCGCAACCACACTCGATGGCGTGATACTGTCGATGTGTGGCGCCGGATTGAACGCAGGACCACCGTACGGCGCTGCAAAAACCCATCTTCCAAATGGGACGGGATTGCCACCAGCATCGGCACCGATAAGGTTGAGCGTTACACTTCCGTCCTTGTTGATGGTTCCGTAGTCGGGGGTCGTATTCGGATAATCGACCTTGAAGGTCGAGTCGGTCGTCAACTCTCCGGACAGGAAAAGAAATCGGTCGGTCAGTGTGGGATGCGCTTCGGGAAGCGGTGCTGTACCCACGTAGATGCGAAACGCTATGACGCCATGCGGCTGTAGCGTAACCGTAGCGCTGTCAGCCCATTCATTTTGCCCGTCCACGTAGTACACTGCCGGAATGGCTGCGCCAGATACTGAACTGAGTTGGAGAGTGCGCGTCGTGGACGAATCGGCGTGGCCCGGCGCAGCTATCGAGTCACTCGAGCAATTGACTGCAACGGATGCCACCGCAAGGAGCGTTACGACACGCAGACGCATTGGTGTAAAGGTAGGTTTGAGAAGTCCGCATAATCTGTCGCTCCCCTTGAGCCGTTGTCCAGTACTACGGCTCACACCGCGCTCACCTCGCGCTCACACCGGTCGTGTCGCGCTCGTCAGATCTCTCCGGCCAGAATCCTTCCGTAAATGGCCGGATCGACGTTGCCACCGCTCACGATCAGGCAGACGCTCTTCCCCGCAAAGCGCGACGGATCGGTGAGCAGCGCACCAGTGGTCAGCGCGCCCGTCGGCTCCGATTTGAGATTGGCGAGCGAGAAGAGCAATCGCACTCCCTCGGTGATCTGTGGTTCGGGAACTTCGATGATGCCGGCGATCCCACGCTCAAGGATCGCCCAGTTGTACGTGCCAACCGAGCGCGTGCGCGCGCCGTCAGCGATGGTCTGCGGCTCCTGTTCGTTCACCACGATGTGCCCTTCGCGAAGCGACCGTGCTGCATCATTGGCGAGCAGCGGTTCGGCGCCATACACGGGCAACTCGCTTCCGGACTCACGAAGCCCCTGAATGATGCCGGAGGACAGTCCACCGCCGCCGACCGGAGCGACGACCGCATCGAACGAGTACGGCGCGTTCGCGAGCTCCCGCCCAAGCGACGCGTTCCCCGCGATGACCAGTGGATCGTTGTACGCGCTCGCGATGTACGCTTCCGGATACTGCGCCGCCAGCTCGGCGACTTTCGCGTCGCGCGGTATCACCGTCGTGTCTATCAGCTCCGCGGTGGCGCCGTAGGAGATAACGGCATCGACCTTGACGCGCGCGGAGTTCTGCGGCATCACGATTATGCAGCGCTTGCCGGTCAGCTTGCACGCGAGCGCCATGCCCTGGCCGAAGTTGCCGCTGCTCGCCGTGATGACCATCGGGTGTGGCACCGAGGTCGCTACGTTGTATCCTGCGCGGAACTTGAAGCTCCCGGTGTACTGAAAGGTCTCGCTGGCAAGAATTACAGTCGCACCGAGCCGCTCGCTGAGCCGCGGTGCTTCGATGAAAGTGGTGGGACGCGGATTCACTGGTGTGGCGGTCAAGCGAAAACTCGTGGTGTAAAGTGAAGAAGGATTGCAGGGCGCCTACCTGGTTCCAATGATAACCTGACCGGTAGGCCACGATGCGCGATCGTATGCAGTTTTTCCGGAACGGTTCAGCGTGAGTCGTCGGCCGAAGCTGATTGACCAATGTGTGGTACCATATTAGACTTAGTTTATTAGACTTAGTCCACCAAACATGACCACCGTCAATATCCACGAAGCAAAGACCCAGCTCTCGAAGCTCGTCGACCAGGCCGTGAAGGGCGATTCCTTCGTGATCGCAAAAGCCGGCAAGCCGCTGGTGAAGGTGACTGCGCTGGACCGCGCCGCCGCACCTCGACGACTTGGCTTTCTGGACGGTGAGATCTCCGTTCCGGACGACTTCAATACGATGGGCGCCGCCGAGCTCGCAGTGCTGTTCGGCATTGAAGAGTGAAGCTGCTTCTCGATACCCAACTTCTGCTCTGGGCAGCCGGCCAGCCCAAGCGCTTGTCGAAGGCCGCCAGCAAGTTGCTGCAGAGCCCCGAGAACGAGTTGCTGTTCAGCGCCGCCAGCATCTGGGAAATCGCGATTAAGCGCGGACTCGGGCGCGACGATTTTCGCGTCGATCCGCGGCTTCTCCGTCGAGGTCTGATCGACAATGGCTATGCCGAGCTGCCAATAAGCAGCCAGCACGCCGTCAGCATCGACACTCTCCCCGCTTTGCACAAGGATCCGTTCGACCGGCTGCTATTGGCACAGGCCCTCACGGAGGGAATCACGCTGCTCACCAGCGACGCCCAACTGGCCCTGTGTCCCGGCCCCGTGCGCAAGGTTTAGCACCGCGCAGCCACGCCATATCGATGCGATCCGGCGCAACGAATCGTATACTTTATCCGTTATTGAAAAAGGATACCGGGGACTGACGATCAGCCCGCCGGAGCCCTGTTTCCGTCCTCTCGGTCAGGTGAATTGGATGCAACCTCGAGATAACCGTTCAATGATTCGTAGCACCGTGCGCGGCGCAGCCGCCCTGGCGTGCATCGTCGCTTCCGGCGCCATCCTCTCGAACCCCGCCTCCGCCCAGGACAAGTCCGTCCCCGTCTTCAAGGACGGAATGGCGCAGGTCGTCCCCGCATTTGCGGATTCCACCACGTGGGTCCGACAGGAGCTCTGGGTCGAGACGGGCTTCGATACCGATGGCGACGGCAAGCCCGATCGCATGCACGTCGACGTCACCCGCCCGCGCCAGACCGACACCGAAGGACTCAAGGTCTCGACGGTGTATGAGTCGAGCCCCTACTTCGCCGGCACCTCCGGTCCCAGACAGTACCTCTGGAACGTCAAGCAGGAAGTGGGCGCGACGCCAGTTCAGCGCGAGCATCAGCCCGAGATTCCATTCAAACCGGTGCGCCCGCGGATCTCGAACGACCTGATCAACGAGTGGGTGCCGCGTGGCTTCGCGGTCGTGCATTCCGAAGCACCTGGCACCGGGCTCTCGCAAGGATGTCCGACGGTTGGCGACACGCCCGAGCGCATGGCCCCCAAGGCCGTTATCGACTGGCTCAACGGTCGCGCCAAGGGCTACACGACCGAGACCGGCAACGAGGAAGTGAAGGCGAGCTGGTCCACCGGCAAGGTCGGCATGATCGGAACCTCCTACAACGGAACGCTCCCGCTCGCCGCCGCAACGACAGGCGTCAAGGGACTCGAGGTCGTGATTCCGGTTTCACCGAACACTTCCTACTACCACTACTATCGCACCAACGGTCTGGTCCGCCACCCAGGTGGATGGCTCGGCGAGGACATCGACTTCGTCTACGATTTCATTCACAGCGGTGATCCGGCCACGCGCGCGTATTGCAACGCTACGTATCGCGACGGACTGTTCGCTGCAGCCGGCGGACGCGATCGCGCCACGGGCGACTACAACGACTTATGGGCGAAGCGCGATCTTCTTCCATTCGTGAAGAACATCAAGGCCGCCGTGCTGCTGGCGCACGGCTTCAACGACTGGAACGTCGTGCCGGAACACAGCGTGCGCATCTACAACGAGATGAAGGCGGATCACCTTCCCGTTTCCGCATACTTCCATCAGGGCGGCCACGGTGGAAACCCGCCGGACGACATGGTGAACCAGTGGTTCAGCCACTACCTGTATGGCGTGAACAACGGCGTCGAGAAGGCGCCGCCGGTATGGATCGTTCACGAGGAAGCAGCGCAGGCCGCACAGGCAAAGGCCGAAGCTGCTCGCATCGCCGCGGGTACTCCCGTGCAGCGTGGCCGTCGCGGTGGCCCACGCCCCGCACGCACGGCGCCAACTCCGTACGCGTCGTTCCCGGTGCCGGGCTCCGTGCAGGTCGTGCTCCATCCGGTGGGTGACGGCAATTCGGTCGGAACCCTCAGCGTCACGGCACCCAATAAGCAGGGCAATGAGAAGCTGGTCGATGACGTTTCGTTCAGCGGAAGCGCTCTCGCAATCGCGGCGCAATCGCCGCACAGATTGCTGTTCGCTACCGCGCCGCTCACCGACACCGTTCACATCTCCGGGACGTCGCGCATCACGCTGCGCGTCGCGTTCAGCAAACCCGCAGCGAACCTGACAGTCTGGCTAGTGCAGCTTCCGTTCGATTCGACGACGATCGGCACTTCGATCCAGGAAGGGCTCATCACGCGCGGCTGGGCAGATCCCGAGAACTACAGGTCGCTCACGCACGGCGGCAACTACGACTCCAAGCTGCCGGGCGAGAAGCTCGTTCCAGGCAAGTTCTACAACATGACGTTCGACATCGAGCCGGACGACGAATTCATTCCGGCGGGCAAGCAGATCGGCGTGATGATCATGTCGAGCGATCCAGAGTTCACACTCTGGCCGAAAGCGGGAACCGAGCTCACCGTCGATCTCGACGGCAGCTTGTTCAGCCTCCCGATCGTCGGCGGAACAGCAGCGCTAAAAAGCGCTGGCGCGATCAGGTAGGTCCCGGCAGTGTGACTCGCAGGCGCGGTAGCAACCGCGCTTGCGCAAGGGACGCGGACAAGCATCTTTGTCCGCGTCCCTTGCAGCCTTACGAGGCTTACACGTCACGATGATACACCAACTGCTGGTCGAGCTCTCCCTGCTCGGCGTTGCGCTGCTACTCGGCGCTACTGCTTATGAGTCAGTCGTCATGGCGCCGAACTACGAACGAGATGTTCCCTCCTCGATTGACCTGGCGCGACAGTTCCTGAAACGAACGACTCCGGCGCATTTCTTCCGAATCATCGCGCCTCTCACCCTGCTGCTACTCGTCGTCGACGTAATCGCATGCTGGTCCTTTCCGCAGCCACGCTGGTGGCTCGTCGGCGGCCTGGTATCGCTCGCAGTCGCGGACGCCATCACTTTCGCATTCCACTACCCACGGTTGGAGATCATGTTCAAGTCTCCCTTACCGGAGGACCCCGCCCTGCTGCGCACTGCGACAAGAGAGTGGGCGACGGGGAACTATCTACGCCTTGCATTGCTGCTGGTGACGTTTCTGCTCGTGCTTCAGGCGTTCGCCACTCTCTCTGCCGGTCTGGCATAGCGGTAGATGAAGCTCAGCACCGTTCGCGCAGCGATACGCAAGGCTGCCAATCCGGAAGACGCCACGCACCTGCTCCGGTTCTTCAAGACTGGGCCGGGCGAATACGGCGAGGGAGACCGGTTTCGAGGAATCAGGGTTCCCGCATTGCGGACGATGGCGCGTGAGTATGCAACGCTCTCGCACGAGGATACTCTCGAGCTGCTGCAATCCGCATGGCACGAAGAGCGGCTGCTGGCGCTCATGTTGATGGTGAATGCGCACACCAGGGGCGACGCGCGTATTCAGACCAGGATATTCAAGGCGTACCTGTCGCACACGAAATTCATCAACAACTGGGACCTCGTCGATGCGTCCGCGGGAGTCATCGTCGGTCCGCACACGAGCAGCGACGATCCGCGCCTGTTATCGAAGCTCGCGCATTCCGAACTGTTGTGGGAGCGAAGAATCGCGATCGTGTCGACCTTTCATCACATCAGACGCGGCAGCTTGGATGCAACACTTCTCGTTGCGGACTGGCTACTGTCCGATCCGCACGATCTCATACACAAGGCCACCGGCTGGATGCTGCGAGAGGTCGGCAAGCGTGACGTTGCAGTGGAGGAAGCGTTTCTGCTGCAACGGTACAAGCGCATGCCGCGCACGATGCTGCGCTATGCGATCGAGCGGTTTCCGGAGAAACGGCGAAAGGCCTATCTGGCAGGTACCCTCTGAACGAGCCGAGCACTCAGCGTCCGATTATCTCATTAAGCCCATCCAGCACTCTGGCCATCTCATCCGCTGATGCCCGCGCGATTCGTCGGCCGATGCGTTCCGTTGAAAGGGTTCGAACCTGGCCAATCTTCGCCCACGAACGCTTTGGCAGGTTCGCGGCCTCGAGCTCCAACGTCAACGGAAATCCGGCGCGCGGCTCCTGACTGGTGAGCGCAATCGCGATGACTGTTCCCGATCGTTCGTTGAACACATCCTGACTCAATATCAGTACCGGTCGCTGCCCGGACTGCTCACGTCCTCGCGCGGGATCCAGCTCGGCCCATCTGATGTCGCCTCTCAGTATGGTGGCCACTCAACCCCCTCGGCACCAAGTCCTTCCTCGGCGAGCGCGCGCTCCTCGACGGGATCGAGCCTGGCACATTCACGAATGAGCCGAGTTCGTGCGCGTCGCGCGAGCGCTTCAGAGAGCGCGGATTCTATTGCCTGGCTTCGATTCGGATACACGCCGGATGCGACGAGATCGTCGATCTCCGTCAGCAACTCGCGGTCGAGTGTCACTGCCACTTTCTGTTTCGCCATCACGCATCTCCTGGTATGATAGTTTATCATACCACGGAGGCCACAGCAACGCGAGGCCCGTCAGTCACAACTACATCATACCGCGCCCGCGCGTCACGAGCGCAACCACCACTCGGCGCGCGTAATCGTTTTCATGCACTAGTGGGCCGAACTCGTCTGCTGCGCCAGCTTGAGTGCGTTGTAGGCGTTGACTATTCCGCCGGTTGTGGACAGTGACGCAAACGGGGCGGTCTCACCGGACTTGCCGCCCGGTACCAGCGAAGCGCGATTGTAGCGTGTCGCGGAGTCGAGAATGATCTGTCGCACCTGTGCTGTGGTGAGGTTGGGGTAGTACGACATGATGAGCGCCGCCAACCCCGTCACGACAGGTGCGGCCATGCTGGTGCCGCTCAGCCGCTCGTAACCACCGCCCTGTACCGACGACAGAATGTCCTCGCCCGGCGCGAACACGTCCACCCTGGTGTGACTGAAGTTGGAGAACGAGACCGCGAGCGTGTCGCCGCCACGCCACGATGACGCGCCAACTTCGATCCAGTTGGCCGCTCTCCCGCCGCCGGTATACTCCGGCGTCGGAAAGTTCGACGCGGTGTCGAGGCTCGCACCATCGTTGCCCGACGCGACCACCATCAGCACTCCATGCGAGTCCGCGTATTTCACGGCGGCATCGACGGCGCTCTTGAACGGCGAGTACGGCTTGCCGAAGCTCATGTTGATCACGCGCGCGCCGTTGTCCACCGCGTAGCGAATCGCGTTGGCTATGTCCTTGTCGCGCTCATCTCCGTCGGGAACGGCGCGAACTGGCATGATCAACGCAGCCGACGCGATTCCCTCCATGCCGACGCCACCCTGCGGCATCGCTGCAATGATTCCGGCCACGTGCGTGCCGTGCTTCGCATCCGGTCCGGTAACGTCGGTGTTGCCGTAGTTCCGTTGCGATGGATCTGCATAGTTGTCGCCGACTATCGTGCGCGGGTCGTAATCCGTATTCAATCCGTACTGCGATTGCACGCCGTATTCGGTGACCGCTTCGGTTACGGCCTCTGGCGTCGCACCCTGCTGCGCGAGCTGCAGATAGAGACCGCGTGCCGCAACGACCTGCGGCGACGTGGCCGCGAGCGCCTCGACCTTCGCTGGTGTGAGGCTGTCAGTCCCCGCTGCCTGCTTCAGAATCGGCAATGCGCGATTCATCACCGCCTCGATCGTGCGCATCTGGTCCAGCGTGGAATTGATCTCGTTCTTCTTCCTTGCGTAATCCGCCGACACCTTGCTGCACGTCGCGGGATCGATCGCCGGCATCGCACGCTCAGTCGCCGTCTGCGGCGTGCCGGCGCAACGGACGAACATGCGCGTGAGCTCGAACGTGTCGTACTGAACATCCTTGCCGTCCGCGCCGCCGATGAAGTTCCAGCCGTGAACGTCGTCCACATGGCCGTTGTGATCGTCATCCTTCCCGTTACCGGCGACTTCCTTTCGATTCGTCCAGAGCCGAGTCCTGAGCGCTGCGTGCGCGGTGTCGACGCCGCCGTCGATTACGGCAACGACTACTGATTGCTTGGGAGACTTGCCGTTGAGCAGCTCGCGCTGCGCTCGCAGAAGGCTGATGCCCGGGTAATGATCCGCGGAATCATCCAACAGCTGCCAGTTGCGCGGAGCCTCACGTATGCCTGAAGCAGCAACGGTGGGCGGCTGCGCCGGCGCTGCCTGTACCGGAGGTGCGGCAACTGGTGGTGCCGCGACCGGTGGTGGCGCGGGCTCCGGCGCCGTGACGACGGGCTTCGTTGTCGGAGCACAGGCTGCGAGCGCCGCGGCAAACGTGATCCATGAAAATTCCTTCGCAAATTGCTTCGTGAATTGCCTCGTGAACTGCGTCACGCGATTCCTGTGTTGAATGGTAGCTCGAGAGTTTCATCCGGCGCCATCTCCTTCCAGCGCTCAACCAGTTGCTGAACGCGTGTGCGCACTCTCGCAATTTCTTCGCCCGTGAGTGGCCGTACGTCGGGACCACCTCTGCCAGATACGTACATCCGGGCATGCTCGTTCACTTCATCAGCGGTCCACTCGACACCGAGCGACCGCTGAACGTCGAACAATCCCACCACTTGTTCCACGACGACCGCTTCTGATGGCAGTGGCCCGCGCGGCCCCTTGCCACTGGTGTCGTTGATGTCCCAACCGTCCGCTATCAGACCGAAGAATCCGGAGCGAAAGCCAAGCTCGGTCTCGACTACGTAGTGTGTAATGTCGTGGAATGGAAACACCGACGCGAGCTGTCCATTCTGACGCTGCCACGTCGCGGTTCCATCTGCACGATCGCATCGCAGCACGACGCTCCCGTCCCGGCGCTTCGTGATGCGAACCATCATGTCAGGCATCGTCGTTCAATTGTGCGATCAACTTTCGCGGCGCGGTCATTCTGTACGCGTCCAGCAGAAGTCCTTCGAGCGCATTCCAGTCCGGTGACTTGTCCAGCCAGACGCCAACCCACCCTTTCGGCCCCACGTACGGTGGAGAGTAGTACCGCTTCGGCTCAGCTCTGATCATCATGTCCTGCGTAACCGGCTTCGCCTTGCACCACACACTCGCGCGACCTGCTCCGTGATGAGTGGCGGCAGAGGCGTACATCGCGAAGATCTTGTTGCGCACGCGATACGTCGGCTCGCCCCACGCTTCCACTTCATGCGCCTCGGGGAGTGCCAGACACATCTCACGCAGTCGTTCGGCTGGATCGCGTTTCATCGTGCTAGTTGTGCTCAGCGGTACGCGGTCGTTATCGACTGCACTCTGCCACCGTGTCGCGCCAGCAGATAGTTCACGAAGTCGCCCACGATCGGACTCGGCTTTTTCGATCCCTTTGTAATGACGCGCGCGCTCAACACCGCAGATTGTGCATCCCACTCGACGTTGAGTGCTCCGCGCGCGGAATCGGCACTGTGAAGCTTCATCCAGCCAGGTTGGCGGCCAGGCTGCTTTTCGCTCGTGACGCGCAGACCGAACTTGTCGATCCGCTTGTCGTTGGCGATCGCTTCGCGAAGACTTCCACCTTTGGAGCAGAGTACCTGAACCAGAATCTGCATTGCATCCTCTGAGTGAGAAGAGAATCGTCGTTCCCGCGAAAGCGGGAATCCATCTGCTGCCGACTCACTTTCCGCTGCCATTGCACTCACAGATCGATAACATGGATCCCCGCGTTCGCGGGGATGACGACTTCCGTGTCATCCCGTGAGTGGCAACTCGAGCAACAACCGCGAGATGTTCGGCTCGCTCGTGTAGTACATCCGCAATCTGTCCAGAGTTACAGGTTCTGTTATGCGCACGGCGAGCAGCGCATCCAGCGCCTCTCGCGTGAGCGTCTTGTAAAGATTGAGAGTGACGTGAGGCGAGAATGCGAACCGCGGCCGCGC
>Ga0134126_10004848_pt1 | contig 16827 bp, 12 predicted proteins | sample KB31752_FD_96881 | JGI IMG/M metagenome (GOLD analysis project Ga0134126, IMG submission 96881) | Terrestrial soil microbial communities with excess Nitrogen fertilizer from Kellogg Biological Station, Michigan, USA - KB3-175-2 | ecosystem: Environmental > Terrestrial > Soil > Unclassified ...
ACGCGCAGCCGGGTGACGGCTGGATCGTGCCCCTCGCCGTGTCGAGCGCGCTGCTGTCCGATGCATCGGCAGGCGAGGCGGCGCGGGCCGCCGTGGCGCCGTTGTGGGACGGGCAGCCGTCCGGCTGGCCGGCGTCGGCTGCCGCGGGCGCGGCGGCCGACGGGGCGGCCCCGGTTGGCGAAGGCCCGTGGGTGCGCGCGGCAAGGTGCGGGCCCACCGACCCGGCGATCGCCGAGGCCAGCAGGGAATGCTTCGCGGTCGCGCGGGAAGCCCTGGACCGCATGGCTGCGCCCGCCGCGATCACGGCCACCGTGGACGCCTTCATCGAGGAGTACGTGAGCAAGGACCGCTGTCCGGCCGACGACCTACTGGAGGAAGCCAAATGACGCAGCACATTGACCGCGCCGCGGCGACCACGCCGAACGACGTGCCATCCGCCGAGGCGCTGCGGTCGCTGGCCGCCGCCGAGCTCATCGCGGCCAGAGACAGAACCACACTGCTCACGACCGCCGTGGACGAGGCCGACCTGGTGAAGCAGCACTCGCCGCTCATGTCGCCGCTCGTGTGGGACCTGGCGCACGTCGCCAACCAGGAGGAGGTCTGGCTGCTGCGCGCGGTCGGCGGACGTGACCCCATCCACCCGGAGATCGACCCGATCTACGACGCGTTCGAGCACCCGCGCGCCGAGCGGCCGACCCTGCCGCTGCTCACCCCCGCCGAGGCGCGCCGTTACGGCCACGAGGTGCGGGGCCGGGCGCTCGACGTCATCGAGAAGGCCGTGCTTTCGGAGGAGTCGCTGAACGGCTTCGGCGGCGTGCTCACCGGGGCCGGGGCCGGGTTCGCGTTCGGGATGGTCGCCCAGCACGAGGTGCAGCATGACGAGACCATGCTCGCCACCCACCAGCTGCGGTCGGGGCCCGCGGCGCTGACCGCGCCGCTGCCGCCGCCTCCGCCCGCCGACGCGGCGGCGCTGCCGGCGGAGGTCTACGTGCCCGGCGGGCCGTTCACCATGGGCACGTCGGCCGAGCCGTGGGCCCTGGACAACGAGCGGCCCGCGCACGCCGTGGACGTGCCCAGCTTCTGGCTGGACACGACGCCGGTCACGAACGCCGCGTACGCGGCGTTCATCGCCGACGGCGGCTACGACGACCCCCGGCTGTGGTCGGCGGACGGCTGGGCGCACCGGCAGCGCGCGGGGCTGACCGCCCCGCTGTTCTGGAGCTGGGACGGCGGCTGGGTCCGGACCTCCTTCGGGGTGACGGAACCCGTCGTCCCGAACGAGCCCGTGGTGCACGTCTGCTGGTACGAGGCCGACGCCTACGCCCGGTGGGCCGGCCGGCGGCTGCCGACCGAGTCCGAATGGGAGAAGGCGGCGCGCTGGGACCCGGCCGCCGGCCGGTCCCGCCGCTACCCGTGGGGCGACGCCGAGTGGACGCCGGAACGGGCCAACCTCGGGCAGCGGCACCTGCGGCCCGCCCTCGCCGGGTCCTACCCGGACGGCGCGGCGCCGTGCGGGGCGCGGCAGCTGATTGGCGACGTGTGGGAGTGGACGAGCTCCGACTTCCTGCCGTACCCGGGGTTCAGCCCGTGGCCGTACAAGGAGTACTCGGAGGTGTTCTGGGGTCCTGACTACAAGGTGCTGCGCGGCGGCGCGTTCGGGGTGTCCCCGGTGGCCTGCCGCGGGACCTTCCGGAACTGGGACTACCCGATCAGGCGGCAGATCTTCGCCGGCTTCCGCACAGCTCGTTCAGACACGGGTCGCTCAGACACGGGTCGTTCGGACACGGGTCGCGCCGGCGTAGCGGAGTCCGCCTGATGTGTCGCCACCTCGCCTACCTGGGCCCGCCGGTGCCCCTGCGGTCGGTGCTGATCGACCAGCCGCACTCGCTCTACCGGCAGGCGTGGGCACCGCGGCTGCAGCGGCACGGGACGGTGAACGCCGACGGCTTCGGGATCGGCTGGTACGCCGGCGGGGACCCGGTCCCCGCCAGGTACCGGCGGGCGGTCCCGATCTGGGGCGACCTGACGCTGCCCGACCTCGCCCGCGTGACGCGCTCTGGGGCCGTCCTCGCGGCTGTCCGCTCCGCCACGGAGGGCACCGCGCTCGGCGAGGCGGCGGCCGCGCCCTTCGGCGCGGGCCCCTGGCTGTTCAGCCACAACGGGCTGCTGAACGGCTGGCCCGCCGCGGCGGTGCCGCTGGCGGGCGGCCTTGGCGCCGCTGGCCGGGACAGCGGGCCGCCGCCGGCCGGCTCGTTGCCGCAGCCGCCGGGTGCCGCCGCGGGTGCACCGGGCGGCGCCGCCGCGCTGCTGTCGCTTGAGGCGATGGTCGATTCGGCGTTCCTGTGGGCGCTCGTACTCGAGCGGCTGCGGGCGGGGCTCGCCATGGGCGACGCGCTGGCCGGGACGATCGCGGCCGTGTCGGCGGCCGGCGGAACCGGGCGGTTCAACTTCCTGCTCACCGACGGGCAGTCGATCGCGGCCACCGCCTGCGGCGACACGCTCTGGTATCGCCAGGAGAACGGGGAACCAGCCAGGCAGGCAACAGGCGCGGCGGTGCCGGCGGACTCGCCGGCACCGCCGGCCGCCGCGTCTGTCGTCGTCGCGTCCGAGCCGTTCGACGACGAGCCCGGCTGGCACGAGGTGCCCGACCAGCACCTGCTGATCGCCACGGCGAACGCGGCGAGCGTGCGACCGCTCGCCGCTGCCCGCCCGGTGCCGGAGCGCCCGCCGACCGTCGCGGCGAGGTAGCCGCCGGCTGTGCCAGGCGCGTCTCGCCGGCTGGTGCGCACGGCGCCGGGCGACTGCCTTCCCGCCGGCTGCCTGGCGCCCCAATGACCATCCATTCGACACGGACGTCTCCAGCGAAGGGATCTTTACCTGATGACGACGATCGAGAACCTGCTGCCGGCCGACTACCGCGCCGCCTCCCTGCGGGCGGATGCGCTCGCCGGGCTGACCGCAACGCCCAAGTCGCTGCCGCCGAAATGGTTCTACGACGCTGAGGGCAGCGCGCTGTTCGAGAAGATCACCGAACTGCCCGAGTACTACCCGACCCGGGCCGAGCGGTCCATCCTGCGCGCGGTCGCTCCGGAGATCGCCAGCCTCACGCAGGCGGCGACCCTGGTCGAGCTAGGCGCGGGCTCGTCGGAGAAGACCCGGTTGCTGCTGTCGGCGCTGCAGTCGGCGGGGACGCTGCGCGGGTACGTGCCGGTCGACGTGAGCGAGTCGGCCCTCACCGCGGCGGGCGCCGCCCTCGCGGCCGGGTACCCGGGCCTCATCGTGCACTCGGTGGTCGCCGACTTCGGTGAGAAGGACCTGGGCATCCCGCCGAGCACCGACGGGGAGGTGACGCGGCTCGTCGCGTTCCTCGGGTCGACGATCGGCAACATGGTCCCGGCCGAGCGCGCCGTGTTCCTGCGGCGGGTGCGGGAACGGCTCACCGCCAGCGACACGTTCCTGCTCGGCACCGACCTGGTCAAGGACCCGGGGGTCCTCGTCCCCGCCTACGACGACGCCGCCGGGGTCACCGCCGCGTTCAACAAGAACGTCCTGGCGGTGCTGAACGCCGAACTCGGCGCGGACTTCGACCTGGACGCCTTCGAGCACGTCGCCGTCTGGGACCCCGAGCACGAGTGGATCGAGATGCGGCTGCGGGCGACGTCCGCGCAGACGGTCCAGGTCCGCGACCTCGGGCTGACGGTCTCGTTCGAGGCCGGGGAAGAGCTGCGCACCGAGGTGTCGGCCAAGTTCCGCGAGGCCGGGGTCCGCGCGGAGCTGGCCGCCGCCGGCCTGGAGATGCGCGCGTGGTGGACGGACGAAAGCGGCCAGTTCGGGTTGTCGCTGGCGTCCCCGGCGTAAGCGCTGCCGCGTGGATGTGGCTTTGGTGTCGCTGGAGCGACACCAAAGCCACATCCACGTCCTGCGGCCGTAAGCCGGCAGGCGCTTGGCGAGCCTAGTCCATTAGTCCATTTACAACGCATTGGCGGGTTACCGCCCCTATTCTTCTGTGCGTCAGGCAGCTAGCCACCCGGGGGATAGGGGCGTCATGGCCGGCAGGTTCCCTCCTCTGCGCCCAGAGGATCCGAAGCAGGTCGCCACGTACGCGCTGCGCGCACGCCTCGGCTCGGGCGGAATGGGAAACGTCTACCTCTCCTTTAGCCCCGGCGGTTACCCGCTCGCGATCAAGGTCGTCAAGGGGGCCTACGCCGACGACCTGGAGTTCCGGCGCAGGTTCCGCAGGGAAATAGCCGCGGCGCTGCGGGTCCAGGGCTACTACACCGCGCCGGTGCGCGACGCGGGGCCGGACGACGAGATCCCCTGGTATGCCACGGCGTACATCGCCGGCCCGTCGCTGCAAACGGCGGTCGCCGAGCACGGCCCGCTCCCGGTCTCCTCCGTCTACCGCCTGCTCGCCGGCGCGGCCGAGGGGGTCGCCGCGGTTCACGCCGCCGGCCTCATCCACCGGGACCTCAAGCCCGGCAACGTGCTGCTCGCCGACGACGGGCCGCGGGTAATCGACTTCGGCCTCGCGCAAGCTGATAGCCACTCCAGGCTGACCGGCACCGGCGTCGCCGTCGGCACGCCGGCCTACATGGCTCCCGAGCAGGTGCGCGGCAAGGTCAGCGAGGCCACTGACGTGTACGCGCTCGGCCACCTGGCCCTGTTCGCGGCGACCGGCCGCAATGCCTTCAGCGGCGAGGGCAATACCGATGCCCTGTTCTACCGTGTGCTCAACGAGCCGCCGGACCTCGCGGGGTGCCCCGGCGAACTCCGCGCCATCGTCGCGAACTGCCTGGCCAAGGACCCCGGCAGCCGGCCGAGCGTGGACGAGGTCAACGCGTATGCCGCCGCCGCCATGCGCAGCCGGATGATGCGCCCGGTCGGCGGGGCCTGGCTCCCTCAGCCGCTGGCCGAGAGCCTCAGGGACTACTCGGCGAGCAATGCTCCGCTCCCTGGAGCGATGGCTGAGCCGGCCACCCCGGTACCGCAACCACAACCGCAATCTGACCGCACCGAGGTCCCGGCCGTGCCGCCGCGGAGCTTGCTCCGCCCGGTCATCCTCCTCCCGGCCGCGCTCCTCATCGTCGCCGGTGCTGTACTCGGCTTCGTGGCAGGCCACACTAGCGGCACCAACACAGGCGCGGCCGCGCCGGCCACCTCGGCCACCTCGGCCGTCCCTCCGACGCAGGCGACCGCACCGCCCGCATCGTCGCCGACCCGGCCAGCGGCCGCCAGTTCCACGAGCGGGGACGCAGCGCAGGATGACGGCTACACCCGGGTGTACGCCGACAGCGCGTTTACGATGCCCGGCGGAAACTGCAGTGCCGCCGTGAACCCTTCCGACGTCGTGCTCGCCGGCGCGCAGCCGTTCGTCGACACGCAGAACGACGGGACCGACGGGGACATGGAAATCAACTGTGCCGCGGACCCGGAGCTTACCTTCAGCGACACGGTAGCTCAGGTAAGCGGAACGCCGAGTGCGGCAGGGTGCCTCCACGCCATGACCACCGCGCCCATGGTGGGGCCGGCCAGTTACAAGCAACTCCGCCCCGGATCGCAGTTCTGCCTCACCACGACCAGCAGCACCACCAAAAAGACCTGGATCATGCTGGTCACCCTGAAGTCGCTGAGCAAAGTCAGCGATGACCTGGCGTGGACCGCGACCGCCTGGTACCACGAGGCCTCAGCTAAGTGACCAGACATCACTCATAGCCACCGTCGAGTTACCTTGAGTGAGATAGTTTCACCGGGTGGCCGTCGAACTCGCGGGAGCTGTGCGCCAGCCAGGACGAGAATCCGCGGCGGCGGCGCGCGGTTTTCCGGTCCCGGGGCCGCGCCGCAGGCCGGCAACAGCGTGCACGTGCTGCTGTCCCAGCCGGACCACGTCGGCACGCAGGTGCTGCGTTCCCGCCCTCGGCCCACCCGGGGAACATCGGGCACCAGTAAGCCAGCCGCCGAAAGGCTGTTGGGGGGGCGGGGTGAAACCAGCGGCCGTTCTGGATGATGTTTGAAGGCCGGCGAAATCCACAAGCACGCGGACCGGGAATTGTCCGGTCCGCACCATTTCCCGGCGGAACTTGTAACGGGTGTTGACAGGCTACTAGCTGCTTTCTAGCGTGAACGCTACCGGAGATGACAGGCCTGCCAAGCTCTGCTGACCGTGCACGCAGCGAACACCGACGCAGCTAAGACCGTAATTCCAAAAGAGGTGCCGGGACATGGCAGATATCGTTATTGGCATTGCCTCGTCGCATACGCCCCAGCTCAGTTCTGGGGTTGACATGTGGCCGGATCACGCCCAGCGGGACCAGCGGTATCCGCTGCTGGGCAAGGACGCCACCTATCACACGTACGAGGAGACGCTGGCGGGCGCGGACCCGGAGATGGCGCGGCAGCTCCAGCCGGACGTCTGGGAGGGCAAGTACCAGCGGGTGCAGGCGGCGATCTCGTCGCTGTCCGCCGCCCTTGAGGCCGCCGACGCGGACATCGCGCTCATCATCGGCGACGACCAGCGGGAGCTGTTCGTCGACGACGGCATCCCCGCGTTCGCCTGCTTCACCGGGACCGAGATGACCGACGAGCGGCCTGAGCCGGACGCGTTCGCCAAGCTCCCGAAGGGCATCCAGGCGGCCTACTGGGCGGTGCACGGCGAGGACCGCGGCGTGCACCAGATCGCACAGCAGCTGAGCACGCACATCGCCGAGCGGCTGGCGCTGGCGGACTTCGACCTCACCGTGTTCACCAAGCAGCCCGCCGGGCGGACGCTCGGGCACGCGTTCACGTTCCCCCGGTACCGGCTCGGGCTGCCCGCGGCCACGCCGATCGTGCCGGTGTTCGTCAACACGTACTACCCGCCGAACGTGCCGTCCGCCGCGCGCTGCTACTCCCTGGGCACGTCGCTGCGCCAGGCGGTCGAGAGCTGGGAGTCCGACGCGCGGGTCGCCGTCATCGCCTCCGGCGGGCTAACGCACTTCGTCATCGACGAGGACCTCGACCGCGGGGTGCTCGACGCGATCGCCGCGAAGGACTCGGCTTTCCTGGCCGGCGTCCCGCGCGCCAAGCTGCGCTCGGGTAACTCCGAGATCCTCAACTGGATTACCGCTGCCGGCGCCTGCGAAGGCCTCAAGCCGTTCGTCCTTGACTACGTGCCCGGCTACCGGACCCCCGCGGGCACCGGGACCGGCATGGCGTTCGCGCGCTGGGAATAGCGCTTCCTCCTGCTGCTGAGAAGGGATCCTCGCATGTATAACAACGTCCGCGTGCTTGACGTGCACGGGCATGTGTCGGTGCCGTTCAGTGCGAACTCTTTCCTGATGCTGATGATGGGGTCGAACACCCCGATGCCGTCGCCCATCGGCCAGGACAAGGCCGGGCCGGCCGGGGTGTCCGTGGCGGACTTCCACGCGGCGGCCCTGGGGCACGCCCGCTACATGGACGAGCGGAACATCGACGTGCAGGTGATCGGCCCGCGGCCGTTCCTCACGATGGGCTGGATGGAACCGCACCTGATCCCCGCCTGGACCCGGTACGTCAACGACATGATCCACCAGCAGTGCCAGATGTTCCCCGACCGGTTCCTCGGCGCGGCGATGCTGCCGCAGGACTCGGCCGCGCCCGACTTGTCCGGGTGCGTCGCGGAGCTGGACCGGTGCGTCCGCGAGCTGGGCTTCGCCGCCGCCTACGTGTCGCCTGACCCGGCGGGACGCCGCACGACCCCTGGCATGCACGAGCCGTACTGGTTCCCGGTCTACGCGCGGGCGCAGGAACTCGGCATCCCGCTGATCGTGCACGGCACCAACTCGCTCGACCCGCGGTTCCGGGTCGTGCCGCACAACTACCAGCTGGGCTTCCTCACGGAGCAGTACCTGGCGGGGCAGTTCCTGTCGCACGGCGACGTGTTCTCGCTCTTCCCTGAGCTGCGCGTGATCATCTGCCACTGCGGCGGGGCGCTCGACCGGTTCGTGCCGACCGACCACCACATCGCGCAGAAGGACCTGTCGCAGAACCTGTTCTACGACACGTGCGGGTACGACCTGAACTTCCTTGAGGCGGCGATCAAGCAGCGCGGCGTGCCCCGGATGCTGTTCGGCACCGAGGCTCCGGGGTCGGGGCGGGCCGTCCGGCCGGAGACGGGCCGCACAAGCGATGACCTGGTTCCGGTAATCGGGTCTTTCGATTTCCTCACCGAAGAGGACAAAATAAAGATCTTTCACGAAAACCCGGCCCGGGTGATCCCCGCGCTGGCCAAGATCCGCTGACCCTACCCCGCCGGAGGAGACCAGCTAGTGAACGCAGACAGTGCCGTAGCGCGCGAGGCAGCGCTGCCCGCAGAGACACAATCGGGGAGAGCGTTCCCCCGGGCAGAGACCGTAGGCAGCCTGCTGCGCGTGGACGCGGTGGTCCGCGCCGCCCGCCGCAACGCCCCCGCCGACAACGCCCTCCTCGGCGACGCGGTACGTGATGCCATCAGGCTGCAGGAGGAAATCGGGCTTGACGTCATCACCGACGGAGAGGTCCGGCGCACCGCCTGGGCGCAGACCCCTCGGTTCGTGGACGCGTTCGCGGTCGCCGGCGGGCAGGCCGCACTCAACTGGCGGGGCGCCACCGAAGGCCGCTTCGGGGCGCCCGCCACCACCAGCTCGCCCCGCAGCGCCGGCTACCCCTCGGTGGTCCGGCGCTTCGCGACGGCGCCGCGCACCAGCGACATGGCGGCCGAGTACAGCTTCCTCGCCCGGTACGCGCGCCACAGGACCAAGTTCACCATGCCCTCGCCGAGCTACCACCGCCGCTACTGGTCGCCCGAAGCCTCGCCCGCGGCGGGATACTCTTCGCCGGAGGAGTTCCTGACCGAGGTCCGCGACTACATGCGCGCGGTGGCGCACACGCTGATCGACCTGGGCTGCGACTACATCCAGCTCGACGCGCCCAACTACGGCTCGCTCTGCGACCCGGACACAGTGGCGGCCATGCGGGCCGCCGGCCGGGATCCCGTGGCTGAGCTTGAGTTCGACGCCGCCCTCGACAGCTCGCTGTTCGACGGGCTCGACGGGGTGACCTCGGCGCTGCACGTCTGCCGGGGCAACGGGCCGTCAGGCGCGTGGCACTCGGCCGGCGGGTACGGGGCGATCTCGGCGCAGCTGTTCCCGCGGCTGGCCGTGGACCGGCTGCTGCTCGAGTACGACTCAGAGCGTGCGGGCGGCTTCGAGCCCCTGGCCGATGCCCGCCCGGGCTCGGTCGTGGTCCTCGGCCTGCTCACCACGAAGTCGCCGCGCCTGGAGCACGACAGCGACGTCCTCGCCAGGATCGAGGAGGCGACCCGCTTCAAGCCCATCGGCGAACTGGCGCTATCCACCCAGTGCGGCTTCGCGTCGGTCCCGATCGCCAACCCAGTCACCCCAGCGGACCAGCGCGCCAAGCTGGAGATGGTGGTCCGCCTGGCCCGCCAGGTCTGGCCCGGCTAGGGACCCGTTTGGCGCGCTCACGGGTGGCAGCCTCCGCGAGCACGGGTTGCTGCCCGCCGGGCGCGGGACGCTTGTTGCTGTTATCTCTCGGAGGCCATGGCCTGGACGGTTAGACCTATGTGTTGGGTGGTTCCGCACACCATGGCGTGCGGAACCATCCACCTCTTCCTTCATGGGGTTTCCGCCTGGCGAAGGGCCATCCGCTGCCAGGCGGTTAGGGCTGCTGCGCTGAGTCGGGCTTTGCCGTGGGCGCGAGGAACTCGCGTGCCCCCCGGAGCCGGGTGGTCAGCCGTGCCTGCGTCCAGGTGCTGTCCAGCCGCACGCGGGCCCCACCCGCTCGTCCGCTGGCGGAGCGCACTCCAGCGGGAATCGCGGCTGGGTCGAGGCCGTCCCGCGCTGCGATCAGCAAGCCGAGTTCGTAGCGGCTGATGTCATCGGGGCCAGCGACGTGGCAGACTCCGGCGTGCGGTGAGGCGCCCAGTTCCAGCAGTGCCGCGGCCAAGTCGCCAACGTACACGGGGCGTCGCACCTCGTCGGTGAACAAGGTCCCAGCCACGTCCCCGGCCACAAGCGCGTGCACGAGCTTTTCGTGTACTGAGTCGCCATCGCCGATGATCAGCGAAGTCCGGGCGATGACGGCGTCCGGGGCGATGCCCCTGACGGCGGTCTCCGCCGCTGCCTTAGCGGCACCGTACGGTGTCACGGGATCTGGCTGGCACGTCTCGTCGTAGCTGGACGCGGCGCCGGAGAAGACCGCGTCGCTGGACACGTGCACAAGCCGCGCACCGACCACGGCCGCAGCGAGGGCCACGTGCACGCTCCCATCAGCGGTGGTCTCCCAGTCCGACTGCCGGTAGGCGGCATTGACGACCACGTCGGGCCGGACCTGCAGGGCCAGCTTCCTGACATCGTCGCGGTGCCGGATGTCGAGCTTGCGCCATTCCACGTTCGCAGCCGACGGCACATCCGCATGGAATGTAGCAATGACGTCGTAGCCCGCAAGCTGAGCCCGGCGCGTGATCCTCCGCCCGAGAAGGCCCGTACCGCCGATCACCAGAAGGTTCACCAGGGCACGGTACTGCAAGGTGCAGCGGGCGGGTTGGTCGCACCTGTTGGCGTCCAGGTGCGGGCGGTCACGGAAGCGGACGCGCCCCCAATGCCGTGGAGTTAAGCGTGAGCCTCCGCCCGCGACTGAGCACTTCAGGCTGGACAGCGGTCCGCCTCGCCCGCCGTGACCACTTAGGGCCACTTAGCGTTCCGCAAACCCGCCCAAATCATCCGCCGGCACGACGCTAAGTGGCCATTGCGGTGGTTCAGTGCGCTTTGCCCTGTGCGTCGGCCGACTGTTTTCGTCATTGTGGGTCATCCACGGCAAATATCGCCAGCCTTGACCCACGATCACGCTTCAACGGCATAACCAAGGGTAGTTTGTTCTATTTTGCGGTGGTGAAGTGAGGGGCGCCGCTATCTTTCCTCGCTTTGACCCACGATCACGCCATTGGGTCGGCGCGAAGCAGGTTCGCGAAGCATGTTCGGCGACCGATCGCCTGCCGGGCTGCCGCTGATCCACCCAGGACGAGCTTCACAGCGGCAGCCGATGCGGCGGACGATGCCCGCAAAGCGGGAAATGTTCGGATATGCGTTAGCCGATCGAGCGGTGGAAGTTCCAGGCGTCCGCGATGATGTCGTGCAGGGCCGGGCGGGCCGGCTGCCAGCCCAGCTCGCGGTGGGCCTTGTCGCTCGCGGCCACCGTGGCGGCCGGGTCGCCGGGGCGGCGGGGGGCCAGCTTGACCGGGATGGGGTGGCCGGTGACCTCGCGGGCCGCGTCGATGACCTGCTTGACGCTGTAGCCGTCGCCGTTGCCCAGGTTGTAGACCTCGTGCTTGCCCGGCTTGATCGCTTCCAGGGCGAGGAGGTGCGCGGCGGCCAGGTCCGCGACGTGGATGTAGTCGCGGACGCAGGTGCCGTCCGGGGTGGGGTAGTCGTCGCCGTACATCATCAGCTGGTCGCGCTTGCCGCCGGCGACCTGGAGCACGATCGGGATCAGGTGCGACTCGGGGGTGTGCCGCTCGCCGAGCTGGACGCCCTGACTCGAAAGCACGGCGCCCGAGGCGTTGAAGTAGCGCAGCGACGCGGCGCCGAGCCCGAACGCCTCGCACTCGCCGTCGAGCATCAGGTCGACCGCGAGCTTGGTGGCCGCGTACGGGTTCTTCGGCCGGATGACGGCGTCCTCGTCCAGCTTGCTGAAGCCGCCGCCGGGCAGCGGCACCACGCTGGTCGGGTCGTACATCGACCCGGTCGACGAAAAGAGCATCCGCTGCGTGCCAGCGGCGCGGACCGCGTTCAGCACCGCCATCGTGCCGCCGACGTTCACGTCCCAGTACAGGTCTGGGCGGGCCACGGACTCAGCGACCTCGATCTTGGCGGCGAAGTGCAGCACGCCCTCGAAGCCGGCCTCCGGAGTGAGCACCTGGCCGACCTGGTGCACGGGAAGCTGGTGGAACTCAACCCCGGCCGGGACGGTGTCCGCGAAACCGGTCGACAGGTCGTCAAGCACCACGACATGGTGGCCCGCCTCGACCAGGGCGTGCGTGACCACGCCGCCAATGTACCCAGCCCCGCCCGTCACCAGCAGCTTCACGCGTTCTCCTCCAGGCTCGCGACGGCTTTCGTCGCTAGCCAGAAGATATCGAACGAACCTGAGGGAATGGCCGGAACGGCGGAGTTGACCTAAGCCCGGACGCGGCAGTGGCGCCCGCCGTCACGGCGGGCGCCACCTTGCGGTTCTAGCGGATTACCTCTTGCCCTTGCCCATCAGAGAGTCAATGCTCCCGCCCTGCTTCGGCACCTTGCCGTTGGGCGTGGCCTTGTCGACCAGGTTCGGCAGCGCTTCGGCGATGTGCTGGGACATCTCGTCCGGCGACATGCCCTGCTGCCGAGCCATCTGGCTCAGCTTCTGCGGGTCGACGACCTTCTTGATGTCGGAGGCTGAGACCGGCATGTTCTTCCCGGATCCGATCCAGGACTGGACTTGCTTGCCCATGCCGTTCGACTGCATCGCGGAAACGATGCCCTGCAGGCCGTTGCCGCCGAAGAGCTCTGAGATCGCGGCGACGCCGCCCTGCTGGCCCTCCTGCCCGCCGAGCTTGGTGAGGATATCGGTAAGAGCCACTTGCCTTCCCCCATTGGTTGACGTACTGCGGTCATGAACCATGGTTGGTCACAACCGCCTCAATACTTCCCACCCGTCACAGCCGTAATCATTTGACTACACAGAGTAACTGCTCTGTCCGTCCGGCCCTCATCCATATACGATCTTCGAGTGGAAGTTCAGCCTTCGAAGATCATCGCCGTGCACGTGGCCTACCGCAGCCGGGCAATGGAGCGCGGCCGCCTCCCGCTGTGGCCGTCGTACTTCCTCAAACCGCCGAACACCCTCGCCGCCGACGGCGACCCGGTGCTCCGCCCCCCGGGGTGCGAACTGCTGGCCTTCGAGGGCGAGGTCGCCCTCGTCATCGGGACCAGGGCCACCCGCGTCTCCCCCGCCGACGCCTGGGGTCACGTGCGCTGGGTCACGGCCGCCAACGACTTCGGCGTCTACGACCTGCGGTACGCGGACAACGGGTCCAACCTCAGGTCAAAGGGCATCGACGGGTACACGCCCCTCGGGCCAGGGATGCTCGACGCCCAGGCGATCGACCCCGAACGCATCCGGGTGCGGACCTGGGTCAACGGCGGGCTCGCCCAGGAGGGGGTCAGCGGCGAGGACCTGCTGTTCTCATTCGCCGACATCGTGGCGGACGTCTCCCGGCTGACCACGCTCGAACCAGGCGACGTGATCCTCACGGGGACCCCCACCGGGTCCACGGTGGTCCGGCCGGGCGATCTCGTCGAGGTCGAGGTGACCGCCGCTCCGCTCGGCGCGGCGCAGGACGCCGACTGGCTGTCCACGGGCCGGCTGCGCTCCCCGGTCGAGGACGCCGACTACGAACTGTCCCCGCCCGGGGCGATGCCGAACCCGGACGACGCCCAGCGCGAGGCCGCTTACGGCGCAAGCGGCGCGCCCGGACCGACCGACTCCCCGGCCGACCTGCTGCGCGCGGTCGCCAAGGTCAGCACCGCCACCCTGGCGTCGCAGTTGCGCAAGCGCGGCTTCAACTCCGTCACCCTGGACCGGCTGCACACCACCAAGCCCGGGGCGAAGATGGCCGGGTTCGCCAGGACGCTGCGCTTCGTGCCGTTCCGCGAGGACCTGTTCGCCCAGTACGGCGGGACGCTGCCCGGCGGCGGGCTGAACGCGCAGAAGCGCGCGATCGAACAGGTGCGGCCCGGCGAGATCCTCGTCATCGAGGCGCGGGGCGACCCCACGGCGGGCACGGTCGGCGACATCCTCGCGCTGCGCGCCCAGGTCCGCGGCGCGGCGGGGATCGTCACCGACGGCGCGATCAGGGACAGCCAGCCGCTGCACGCTATGGACCTGCCGGTCTACTACGGCGCGACGCATCCGGCCGTGCTCGGGCGGCGGCACGTGCCGTGGGAGGTGAACACGACGATCGCGTGCGCCGGGGTCACGGTCACGCCCGGCGACATCATCGTCGGCGACGGCGACGGGGTCATCGTCATCCCCGCGCACCTGGCCATGGAGGTGGCGCAGGACGCCGTCGAGCAGGAACTGCAGGAGGAGTTCGCCGCCGCGATGGTCGCCAAGGGCGAATCGGTCGACGGCCTCTACCCCCTCAGCAAGAAGTGGCAGGTCGCCTACGAGTCCTGGCTCGCCGCGCGCGACGAGCCGTAGCCGCGCCGCAAACCGCTGGCCAGCCGGGACAATCGTGCGGTCCCCATGGCCGGCGGTTTCCCCGTTGGCTACCCATGAGTTTCCTAGTGTCCGGCGGACAGGCGCGCATACGCTGGGCTATCGGCAACGGTCACGAGTCAGGCGGCGGACGCTCGGATATGGCGGAATCCACGGCGAGTTCTCAGGAGACGGACAGCCCGGCGGCGCTTCTTGCAAGCCAGCGGAGGGACAACCTGCCCGTCGACGCCACCCGGTTCATCGGCCGGCGAGGCGAGGTGCCGGCCATTGTGGCGGCCGTTCGGCAGCATCGGCTAGTCACCCTGCACGGGACCGGCGGAGTCGGCAAGACACGGCTCGCGCGGCGCGCGGCGGGCGAACTGCGCGATCACTTCGCCGACGGCTGCTGGCTTGTCGAACTATCCGCGCTGCGGGCACCGGAACTGCTGCCCGCCGCCGTGTCCGCCGCGCTCGGGCTGAGCTGCGAGACGGCCGGGGACCCGCTCGGCGCGCTGACGACGGCCCTGGCCGACCGGGAACTGCTGCTCATCCTCGACACTTGCGAGCACCTCGTCGAAGCCTGCGCCGACCTCGCCCAGGCGCTGCTTGCCGCCGCACCAGGGCTGCACGTGCTGGCGACAAGCCGCGAGCTCCTGGGGAACCTCTACGAACAGGCCGTTCTCATCGGCCCCCTTGGCCTGCCGCCGGAGCCGGACCATAGCGGAGCGACCGCCGCGGACTGGCTCGCCGCGGCCGAGTTCGACGCGGTCGCCCTGTTCGTCGACCGCGCGCGAGCGGCCGTGCCCGGCTTCGCCCTGACCGAGCGCGACGCTTCTACCGTCATCGAACTGTGCCGGCGGCTCGACGGCATCCCGCTCGCCCTTGAACTCGCCGCGGTCCGGCTGCGCGCCATGCCTGTGGCGGAGATCCTCACCCGGCTCACCCCGCGGTTCTCCGTCCTCGGCATCTCGCGCACCACGACCGCACGGCACCGCACCCTCCGGGCAGCGATCACCTGGAGCTATGACCTGTGCACACCAGCCGAGCAGCGCCTGTGGGCGGAACTCTCCGTCTTCCCGGGGACGTTCAGCCTTGAGGCGGCCGTGCACGTGTGCGGCCCCGACTCGCTGGAGACGCTGGTCCGGCTGGTGGAGAAGTCCGTTGTGCACTTTTCCCCGGAGTGGGCACTGCCGCAAGGGCCCGCCGCGGCAGCAGGCAGGTACCACTTGCTCGACACCGTGCGGGACTTCGGCGCCGAACACCTGGCCGACGCCGGGCCGGCGCTTGTCCGGCACCTCGACTACTACCTGGGGCTGGCGCGGGAGGCGGCCGCCGGAAGCATGACCGCCGCGCAGCCCGGCTGGCTGGCGAGGCTCAGCACCGAGACCCACAATTTCCGGGCCGCGCTCGACTACTCCTTCGCTACCCTTGGCCAGCACCAGGCCGGGCTGGAACTGACCACGCGGCTGCGGCACTACTGGCTGATGACCGGGAAGTTCACCGAGGGCCGGCAGTGGCACACCGCGGCGATCGAGGTCAGCCCGGGGTCGGCGGCGAACGCGTGGGCCTTGTTCGGCGCGGGGATGCTCGCCGTCCAGCAGGGTGAGCTGGACGCGGGCGCGGAGCTGCTGCGGCGTGCCGGAACGCTGGCCGCCGACCACGGCGACGACGACCTGGCCGCGCACGTCGCCGACGGGCGCGGCATCTGCGCGTTCATGTCGGGTGACAACGCCGCGGCGCGGGCCGGGCACGAGGCGGCGCTCGCCACCTTCGAACGGATCGGCTTCAGCGACCCGCCCGCGCTTATCGCCTACTCGCGGCTCGCCGCGGTGTGCGTCATCGAGCTCGACCCGGCCGGCGCCGCCGAGCTGACCGAGGAGTGTCTGCGCCGCTGTGCGTCTCTGGGTGAGCAGTGGGCCCGGTCGACGGCCCTGTGGGTACGGGGCATGATCCGCTGGATGTCCGGTGATATCCCGGCGGCGATCGCGGACGCCCTGGCCTGCCTGCGGATCAAGGAGCCGCTCGGTGACCTGCACACCATCGCCATGTCCTTCGACCTGCTGTCGGTGTGCCTGGTGAGCGCGAGGGAGTACGACCGTGCCGCCGTGCTGAACGGCGCCGCCGAGACATTGTGGCAGCTCTTGCAGGCCCCGGCGCTGATCGGCCCCGTCTACGTCGAGACCCGCGCGAGCGCGGCGAACACCGCCTGCCGCGAGCTCGGGCAGGAGCGGTTCTGGGCGCTCCACCGCCAGGGCGCGGCGATGCCGCTGTCGGCCGCGCTCGACGTCGCCAAGGCGGAACTGCCCGCCTGAGCCTTGCGGCGGGGCCGGCCAAGCTCGCCAGCGGCGTCGCTAGGGACCAAATCATGAAATATCCGTGAATGTCGTGGCGCGCCAGCGCCCGACATTCACGGATGTGAGGCGCTCCGCTGGGCCCATGCGTGCTTTTGCTCTCGGTCCCACGCGCGCTTTCGCCACGGGGGCCAGGCGTACTTTCGCTCCGCGGTCCACGCGTACTAACGCACGGGGGCTGCGCGCGGTCTCGCCCGGGGAGTGCGCGCGGTCTCGCCCGGGG